>Ga0307504_10000036_pt1 | contig 30841 bp, 23 predicted proteins | sample 19_S_MG_FD_194516 | JGI IMG/M metagenome (GOLD analysis project Ga0307504, IMG submission 194516) | Soil microbial communities from Populus trichocarpa stands in riparian zone in the Pacific Northwest, United States - 19_S | ecosystem: Environmental > Terrestrial > Soil > Riparian zone > Trees... | reverse complement strand
CGAGCTGGCGCGGGCCGGCCTGGCCGTCGCACTGGCCAACGACCCGGCGGTCCTGTTGGCCGACGAGCCGACCGGCGAGGTCGACGGTGCGATGGAGGCCAACGTTCTCCTGGCCCTGCGCCGGCGGGCCGAGGGCGGCGTCGCCGTCGTGATCGTGACCCACAGCCCCGCCGTCGCCGCCGCCGCCGACCGCGAGGTCCGCCTCCTCGACGGGCGGGTCGTCACATGACGACCACGGGCGATGACAGGGACGTCGTGGTGCGGTGCATCGCGGCGGCGCGAACATTCGGCGCCGGCCCCGGTGCGGTGGTCGCCGTCCACGGCGCCGACTGCGAGGTCCGGGCCGGGCAGTGCATCGCCGTATCAGGACCGTCGGGGTCCGGGAAGTCGACCCTGCTCCATCTGCTGGCCGGGCTGGACGAGCCGACGATGGGGACCATCGAGTGGCCCGCCCTGGGCGACCGGTCGTGCCTGCGACCGGGCCAGGTGGCCGTGGTGTTCCAGGGACCGAGCCTGCTGCCACCCCTCGATGTGGTGGAGAACGTCGCGCTGCCCCTGGTTCTCGGCGGGGTACGCGATGCCGACGCCCGGGCCCGGGCGGTCGATGCCCTCGCCCTCCTCGGCATCGACGGCCTGGCGCACAAGCTCCCGGAGGAGCTCTCGGGTGGGCAGGCTCAGCGTGTGGCTGTCGCCCGCGCACTCGTCGGCCGGCCACGGCTCCTGCTGGCCGACGAGCCGACGGGCCAGCTCGACCACGCGAGCGCCGCCATCGTGGTCGACGCCCTCGTCCACGCTGCCGCCCACCTCGGCGCCGCCCTGGTGCTGACAACGCACGATCCGCTGATTGCCAACCGGCTGCCGGACCGCTGGGGGATGGCCGACGGCCGGCTCACACAGGGGCACGTGGCGTGCTCGGCCTGACCTGGCTGCGCGGCCTGCTCACCCATCGCAGCGGCCGGCTCGTCGGGGTGGGCGCAGGTGTCGCCGTCGCCGTCGCCCTCCTCGCTTCCATCGGCTCGTTCATCTCGGCGTCGAAGGCCACCATGACCCGCCGAGCCGTCGCCGACGTGGCCGTGGACTGGCAGGTCGAGGCCCAGCCGGGGGCCGACCAGACCTCCATGCTCGACGAGGTCACCAGGCACCCGGGCGTACGTGACGCCCTGCCGGTCGGCTTCGCGACCACCAGCGGCCTCGAGGCGACCACCGGGAGCTCGACGCAGACGACGGGCGCCGGCGTGGTTCTCGGCCTTCCCGATGGCTACCGGGCCGCCTTCCCGGGAGAGTTGCGGGACCTGGTGGGCGCGCCGGCCGGGGTCCTGCTGGCGCAGCAGACGGCCGCCAACCTCCACGCTGCCCCCGGCGACACCGTGCGCATCGGCCGGGACGGGCTCGACTCGGTACCGGTGCACGTCGACGGGGTGGTCGACCTTCCCAGGGCCGATTCGTTGTTCCAGAAGGTCGGCGCTCCGGCGGGTGCCCAACCCACGGCTCCACCCGACAACCTCGTCCTCCTTCCCGCCGCCCGCTGGCACGCGCTGTTCGACCCCCTGGCCGCCTCCCGTCCCGACCAGGTCCGCCTCCAGGTGCATGCCCGCATCGACCATCGTCTCCCGGCCGACCCGGCCGCCGCCTTCACCGCCGTCCAGGGGCGCGCCGCCAACCTCGAGGTCGCCCTGGCCGGGCGGGGGCTGGTCGGTGACAACCTGGGTGCCGCCCTCGACGCGGCCCGGTCGGACGCCCTGTACGCCCAGGTGTTGTTCGTCTTCCTCGGCCTGCCTGGCGCCTTCCTTGCCGGACTGCTGACGGCCACCGTTGCCGGCTCGGGCGCCGACCGGCGGCGGCGGGAGCAGGCCCTGCTGCGCTCCCGCGGCGCCACCTCCCGCCAGCTGACCGGACTGGCCGTCACCGAGGCGGTGGTCGCAGGGTCGATCGGCGCCGCGGTGGGACTCGGGCTGGCCATGGCCGTCGGATCGCTTGCCTTCCACACCGCAGGGTTCGGCGCCACCACCGCGACCGCGGTGGGGTGGGCCGCCGGCGCCGCCGCCGTCGGGCTCGGCATCGCCGCGGCCGGCGTCGTGCTCCCGGCCCGCCGGGACGCCCGATCCCTCACCGTGGCGGACGGCCGAGCGTCGATCGGCCGGGCCGGCACGCCGCGCTGGGCCTCCTACGGCCTCGACGGGTGGTTGTTGGCCGCAAGCGCCGTCTTCTTCTGGCTGACAAGTCGCAACGGCTACAAGCTGGTGCTGGCTCCCGAAGGAGTCCCCAGCATCTCGGTCAACTACTGGGCCTTCGCCGGGCCCGCCCTGCTCTGGGCCGGGGCCGGCCTGCTGACCTGGCGCCTGTCCGACGCCCTGCTCCGCCGGGGCCGTCCCCTCATCACCCAGGGGCTTCGGCCCCTGGCCGGGACTCTCGCCCCGACCGTCGCCGCCGTACTTGGCCGGCAACGGAGGCTCCTGTCCCGGACACTCGTCCTGGTCGCCCTGACCGCGTCGTTCGCTGCGTCGACTGCCACGTTCAACGCCACCTACCGCCAGCAGGCCGATATCGACGCCCGGCTCACCAACGGAGCGGACGTCACCGTCACCGAATCCCCCGGAGCCACCGTCGGGCGTGGGTTCGCCACCAAGCTGGCCGCCGTGCCGGGAGTGCGCAGCGTGGAGCCCGTCCAGCACCGCTTCGCCTACGTGGGCGCCGACCTCCAGGACCTGTACGGCGTCCGCACCGACACGGTCGTGGGTGCTACCAGCCTCCAGGACGCCTACTTCGTCGGCGGCACCGCCCGCCAGCTCATGGGCCGCCTCGGCTCGCGGCCCGACAACGTGCTGGTGAGCGCGGAGACCGTCCACGACTTCCAGCTCCGACCTGGCGACCCCATCACCGTGCGGTTGCAGGACGGGCGAAGCAAGCAGTACGTCGACGTGGCCTTCCATTATGCGGGGGTCGCCAAGGAGTTCCCCACCGCCCCGCGGGACAGCTTCCTGGTGGCCAACGCCGACTACGTGGCCATGGCCACCGGCTCCGACGCCGTCGGCGCCTTCCTGGTGGACACCGCCGCCTCTGGCCCCGCCGCCGTGGCCGGCCGGCTGAGAGCCGTCGTCGGCACCGGCGCCCAGGTCACCGACGTGACCACGAGCAGACGGATCATCGGGTCCAGCCTCACCTCGGTGGACCTGGCCGGACTCACGAGGGTGGAGCTCGGGTTCGCCCTCGTCCTCTCCGCCGCCGCCACGGGGCTGGTGCTCGCCCTGGGCCTCGCCGAGCGGCGCCGGATCTTCGCCATCGCCGCCGCCCTCGGCGCCAGGCCCCGCCAGCTGGCCGCCTTCGTGTGGGCCGAGGCGGGCGTGGTGGCGATCGGCGGCCTGGTGGCCGGGGCGGCCGGCGGCTGGGCTCTGTCGCACATGCTGGTCAAGGTGCTCACCGGCGTCTTCGACCCACCTCCCGCCGCCCTGGCCGTCCCGTGGCGCTATCTGGGGGGCGTTGGTGCCGTGGCCCTGGTCGCCGTGACCATCGCCGCCACCTCCTGCGTCCGCGCCGCCTCCCGCCCGTCGATCCGCCTCCTACGGGATTTGTGACCTACCGCCCGAGGGCGCGGTAGACCTGTTCGGCGTTCTCCTCCATCTGCCCGTGCTCGGCTGCGCGCCGTTCGCTGCGTCCTCGGCTGAGGGCTTGGCCAACGCGTCACCCAACCGCGCTCTCTCATCGCCTGTCGTAATGAACGTTACCTACTCTGCTGTAACGACAGTTACGATGTAGTGGTGATCCGCCTGTTGCTGATCGGCGTCGCGCTGCTGTTCGGCTCCTGGGCCGTCCTCATCCTGCTGGCGAGACGACTTCCCGAGGGCACGCTGAAGGAGCTGGCCAGCTTCCTCCCGGACTGCGTCACCACCGTGCGGCGCCTCCGCGCCGACCCGAACGTGCCGCGACGAGCCAAGCTGGCCATCGGCTTCGCCGGCCTCTGGGTCCTCTCGCCCGTCGACCTCATCCCGGAGTTCCTGCCCGTGATCGGCCCCCTCGACGACGTGGTCGTCGTCGCCCTGGCGCTGCGCTACGCCGCCCGCCAGGTGCCGCCGGAGGTGCTCTTCGCCGCCTGGCCAGGGCGGCGCTCGGTGATGGAGCGACTGATCGGTACCCGAGAGGCGCCCACCTGATGCGCGCACCTCGCGCCGGGAAAGGGCTGCCGAGGGCTCGTGCTTGACTCGCTGACGTCGCTCGCCGGCCCCCTCGCCTACCTGGTGGTAGCCGGGCTGGCCGCCCTGGAGGCATCCGCATTCGTGGGCCTGTTCGTCCCAGGTGAGTTGGCGTTGCTGGCCGGCGGCTACATCGCCCATCAGGGAAATGCCCGCCTCGGCATCATGATGGTGGCGGCGGCGGCGGGGGCCATCGCCGGCGACTCCATCGGCTACGAGATAGGTCGCCGTTTCGGGACCGGGCTGCAGCGCAGCCGGCTCGGCCGAAAAGTAGGAGAGGCCCGTTGGGCGAAGGCCGAGGCCTACCTGGAGGCCAAGGGCGGGCGGGCCGTGTTCATCGGGCGGTTCATCGGTGTCCTGCGGGCGCTCGTCCCCGGTGTGGCCGGCGCCGCCCGCATGCCGTACCGGCGATTTCTGGCATGGAACGCGCTGGGCGCGGTGATCTGGGCTCCCGGGATGGTGCTCGCCGGCTACCTGGCGGGGTCGTCGTTCCACCGTGTCGAGCGCTACCTCGGGCGGGCAGGCCTCGTGCTGGCGGGGGTCGTGGCCGTCATCGCCCTCGTCGTGGTCGCCGCCCGCTGGATCGCCCGCCACCCCGAGCGGGTCCGCCGGTTCACCGCACGGCAACTCGAGCGTCCTCTCATCGGCGCGCTCGTCCGCCGGTACGGGTCGCAGCTCACCTTCCTCGGCGACCGGTTCCGGCCGGGCAACGCGCTGGGGCTGGCCCTCACCGCCCAGCTGGTGGTCCTTGCCGCCGGCGGCTGGGCCTTCGGGATCGTGCTCCAGGACGTCGTGGGCGGCGACGACGCCTTCCACGTCGACCGGCCCGTGGTCCACTACCTGGTCACGCACCGCACCGCCTGGCTCACCACCGCCATGGGCGACGTCACCTGGCTCGGCAGCACCGTGGTGCTGATTCCCCTCGTTCTCCTCGTCGGGATCGCCGCCCGCCGCCGCACGCGCAGCTGGGCGACACTGGCCCAACTCGGGCTGGGCCTCGGTGGTGCCGTCGTGTTGTGCCAGCTCCTCAAGCCACTGGTGGGCCGGTCGCGGCCCCACGTCGGCCGGCTGGTGACGACCTCCACCGGCTGGGCGTTCCCCTCGGGCCATGCCACCCAGACGGCCGCCGTAGCTGTCACGCTGGCCGTCCTCGCCTCCGCCCGGATGGGCTCGTGGTCCGGCAAGGTCGCCGTGTGGGCGGGGGCCCTGCTGGCGACGGTGGTGATCGGCTTCTCACGCGTCTACCTCGGCGTCCACTGGCCCACCGACGTCCTGGCCGGCTTCGCGCTGGGTACGACCTGGGCGGCGGTCGTCAACCTCGCGGTCCGCTGGCCGGGAAGGACCCACCCCGCGCCACCCGGTCGGTCCGCCGGCCACGGCGTGGCGGCCCCGTCGTAGCCGTGGCCGGTTCGGCCGTGTCCTACGGGGCTGCGGGAACGAGCGCGTTCAGCGCGACGCCGCCAGCCGCTCCGTGACCGCTTCGACGAGCGGCACCAGGCGGGCTCGGTCCGGCACCAGTGGCGCGACCACGCCCTCCTCCTGTGCGCCCTCGGCGCACACCGGCCCCACGCACCCCATCACCACCGGTCCGTTGAACGCCTCCCGCAGCTCGTCCCGGCGGCCGGCCGACGCGGCCACGGTGAAGAGGTTGTGCACCGCCGGAGCGGTGGTGAACGTGACTGCGGCCAGGCGGGAAGAGCACGCCGCCTCGACCAGTGACCGCGCCGGCGCCGTGTCCTCGGGCATGGTGGAGCGGTAGGCGTCCACCTCGAGCACGCCGGCCCCGGCCGCCTCCAGCCGGGCCACCGAACGCGGGAGGGGGGCGCCATGGAGCTGGAGGACGACCCGAGCGCCCGACAGCGGTTCGTCCAGCACCCTGTCGACCAGCTCCTCGAACCGCTCGGTGGGAGCCCGCCACCACTCGACCAGGCCCGCTGCCGTGTTGGCCGACGCCGCCTTGGCGCCCCGATTGGCCACGCGGGAGTGCTGCATGGCGGCCACGAGGCCGGCACGCAGGCCCCACCCGTCCGCCATGGCCAGCCACGCCCGCATGCCGTAGCCGGTGGAGGCCAGCAGGTAGTCGGGTGGCTGCCGGACGAGGTCCTCGGTGAGGGCCCGCAGATGGGCGTCGTCGGTCACGGCGGCCACGGAGAGGGCCGGGCCGAGCAGCGTGTCGGCGCCGCGGCGGCGGAAGAGCTGGGCCTGCTCCTCGGCCCGGCGTTGGGCGGTGATGCCGATCGTGAGCCCGGACAGCGGTGCGACCTCCATGCCGTGCATCCTCGCGCCGCCGACCGCGGGCGGTCAGGCGTTGTCGCCCTGCGCTGCCGGGCTGCGGTCCACCAGCCGGTACCCCACGCCGGGCTCGGTGACGAGGCGGGGGGAGGTCGGGTCGTCATCGAGCTTGCGCCGGAGCTGGCTGGCGTAGACGCGCAGGTACTGGGTCTCCGTGCCGTACGCAGGCCCCCAGACCTCCTGGAGGATCGTGCGGTGGGTGACCACCCGTCCCGGCCGGCGGGCGAGCACTGCGAGGAAGCCGAACTCCTTGGGCGTGAGGTCGACGGCTCGGCCGGCCACGGTGACCTCGTGATGGGGCAGGTCGACGCGCACGTCGCCCACGTCAAGGACGGCGTCGTCCATGTCCCCTGACCGGGGCCCGTGGCGCATGGCCACCCGCACCCGCGCCATCAGCTCCGGCATGGAGAACGGCTTGGTGACGTAGTCGTCGGCGCCCTGGTCCAACGCGGCCACCTTGCGGTCGTCGGCACCTTCGGCGCTCAACACGATGATCGGAACGCCGGAGATGGCCCGCAGCCGGCGGCACACCTCGATACCGTCGACGTCCGGCAGCCCCAGGTCGAGGACGATCACGGCCGGCGGCTCGGCCTTCGCCCGCTCCAGGGCCTGGGCGCCCGTGAGGGCAGCCGTGACCCGGTGGCCCCGCGCCGTGAGGGCAGCGGTGAGGACCCGCACGATGGCAGGCTCGTCGTCCACCACCAGCACGGGCCCGAGCCGCTCATCCACGGCGCACCGGGAGGGTGAACTTGAAGCGGGCGCCGCCGCCGGGCGCCAGCTCGACGTCGATGGCGCCGCCGTGGGCCTCGACGATCGCGCGGCAGATGGCCAGGCCAACGCCACTCGACGAGCTGCCCTCCCCCCGGCGGAAGGGTTCGAAGATGCGCTCCCGCTCGAACCGTGGCACGCCCACACCTTCGTCGGTCACCGTCATCTCCACCATTCCGCCCCGTGCCCGACCGCCGATGCGCACGGTGCTGCGGGGCGGCGCGTGGCGCGCCGCGTTCTCCAGCAGGTTGGTGACGACCTGGTCGATCTGGGTGTAGTCGGCGTCCACCAGCGGGAGGTCGGCGGGCAGGTCCACCTGGACCCGGACCTGCCGGAACAGGCGCGCCAGCCGGCGGACCCGGTGGGCCACCAGCTCGTCGAGGGCGACGGCCTGGAGCTCCGGCCGCAGCGCCCCCGCCTCGATGCGGCTCAGGTCCAACAGGTTGGCGACGATGCGGTCGAGCCGCTCGGCCTCGTCACCCACCAGGGCCAGCAACTCCTGCTTGGTGGCCTCGTCGTAGCCGGCGTCGCCTCCGAGGTCGGACGTCACCGCCCGGATGGTGGCGAGGGGCGTGCGCAGGTCGTGTGAGACCGACCGCAAGAGCGCGGAGCGCTGCTGGTCCACCTGCTCCAGCACGGCCAGCCGGTTCGTCTCCTCGGCCAGCCGTTCCCGCTCCGCCTCGACCGCCTCGTAGCGGTCGTGCAGGGTGGAGATCTCGGCGGTGGCCTGGATCACGGTCCGGCGCCTGGCCTCCTCGTGGGCGACCAGCGTGCCGACCACGCTGGCGACGGCGAGGAACACGCCGAGGGCCACGCCGTCCTCCACGATGGCGACCTTCACCGTCCAGTACGGGCGGATGAATGCCACGTCGTAGGCGAGGGCGGCCACGGCGGCAGTGAGAAGGGCGGCCCGGCGCCCGCCGAACACGGCGCCGGCGACGACCGGGAGGACCAGGATGAGGGCAGGGGTGGCCGGACTGGTCCGGCTCCGGAAGGGGACCAGGGAGGTGGTGACCAGCGCGGTGAGGCCGACGCCCAGGAGGAGGCCCACACCGAACGTCGCCTGGCGGTGTGCGAGGGGCCTCACGGGCGAATCTTTGCGCGCCCGGCCGGCTCCTTGCGCCATCTTGATCCAGCCACCCGATCCACCGGGCGACGCCGGCTCTGGGGAGGGACTCATGGAACAGGTACCGTTCGCACCTTGGCGTTGCACGAACCCCCCCTTTCGGGCGAGGGCGCGGGGGAATCCGGGCGGGGGCCCCGGGGCCACCGGGGCCACCGGCCGCCCGGCTCTGCGGCGTCGCGGCGCGCCCCGTCTCCGGCCCCGGCTCCCGTTCCGGCGCCACCGGCGATCCCGGCCCCGGCCCGCCGGCGGCGCCGCGCGCTGGGCGAGCGACCGCCTGCCCCCGGGGACCGCCAGCCGTCGCCGCTCCCCGCGCCTCCACCGCAGCTGCCCACCGCCGGCCGTCCCGCCCTCGTCCCCGCGCCTCCACCGCAGCTGCCCACCGCCGGCCGTCCCGCCCTCGTCCCCGCGCCGCCACCGCTGCATCCCGCCGAGCCGGAGGCCAAAGGTGGCGGTTGGATGCCGGGTGTGGAGGCGCTTCGAGGACTGGCCGCCGTCGCTGTCGTGGTGTTCCACATGTGGGCCCTCACGACCCTGCCCCGGTTCCCCGGTTCCGACTTCGTCATCGGGCTGGGCGTCTGGGCGGTCGACCTGTTCTTCCTCCTCTCGGGCTTCCTCCTGGTGCAGGCGTTCTGGGAGTTGCCCCGCACGCAGACGCTCCGCCAGTACTACGTGCGCCGGATCTTCCGCATCGCCCCCGCCTACTACGTGTGCCTCGCCCTGTTGTTCCTGGGTTTCGCCAACCGCGGCGCCCTCTTCAGCTCGGTGGGCCTCAAGCAGGTGGCGGCCAACGCCACCTTCACGCAGTGGTTCAGCCCCACCACGGCGGCCAGCCTGAATGTGAGCGGCGTGTTCTGGACGCTGTCGATCGAGATGACGCTCTACGCCGTGCTCCCGCTGCTGGCGTGGGCCGTCGCCCGCCGGCCCCTGGTGAACGGGGGGCTCCTGTTCGGTGCGGGTCTGGCCTACCGGGCCTACGTGGCGATCGACCCGGGATGGCTGCAGGCGAAGGTCTTCGCGGCGGTACCCCACCAGCACGAGGACCTCATGCGGCTGTTCCTGCTCCGCCAGTTCGTCGGAGTGCTGCCCCTGTTCGTGGTCGGGATGCTCCTGCGGTGGTGGTTGCACTTCCGGCCCGGCGCCCGGCGGGCCGCCCCCGTCCCGGGCATCTCGGTGCTGCTCCTGGTGCTCCTGGCCGTGCCCAGCCTGGCCGTGCTCTTCCCCGGTCTGAAGGCGGTGGACTTCCACAACACGGTGCTGTTCGCCAGCTTCGACGTGGCAATCGTGGTGCTGCTGGTGCCGGCGCTGGCCTACGCGGGGCGCACTGTGTCGGGCCGGCTGTCGGCGCCGCTCGCCGCCCTCGTATGGCTCGGCAAGCGCAGCTACGGCATCTACCTCTGGCACTTCCCGGCAATCCTGGTGGCCTTCGACCGCGGGCCGTTCGAGCGGCCCCCGGCGATGAACAACGTGGGGCTGCGCCTCGCCGCCGCCGCCGCCGCCTCGGTCGTCCTGGGGGCGGTCAGCTACCGGTGGGTGGAGCGCCCGGCCCGGCGGGCGGGGCGGCGGCTGGCCGACTCAATGGCGCCGCCAGCGGCTCGTCAGCCCCAACTCGCCCAGCCGCAACCGGTTCTCGGAAGCCCAGACTTCGCATAGCGAAGTCTTCGCTTCCGAGAATGGTTTCGTCCGGCGGACGGGCGCCCGGCGGGACGGGCGGGGATGAACTCAGCCGGCGGCGTCGTCGACGGGGATGGCGGGCGGCGACGTGCCGGACGTGCCGTTGCCGGCCGTGGGTGCCAGACCGGCCGCCATGTCGGCCTTCTTGTCGGCCTTGTTGTCGATGGCCTCCCAGAGATCCTCCTCCAGGCGGTTGATGCGTTCCCCGTGCTTGTTGAGCGAATCCCAGAGGCGCACGTTGGACTCGTTGAGCGTGAGCACCCCGTGCACCCGCTCGGCATCTCGGATCCGGTCGAGCTCGGCGTTCACGCCCGCCAATGCGTTGTCGAGCGACCGGAGGGCCCGTTGGATGTCCAGGTCGACGCTGCGCTGGTAGTCGGCATAGTGGGAGAGGGCGCGCAGCACCGTCTTGCGGGCCAGCCGGGTGACGGGGCCGAACCGGCCGGGCGCCTCCGGCGCAGGACCGTGGAGGGGGCGCCGGGCCGCGTGGTCGACCTCCGAAAGGGCGGACGCCCCGGGGGCGGGCCGGGCCGGTGCCGCGGCGACCTGTGGCACCGGGCGGGTACCGGCGGGGACGGGGGCGCCGTCAGGCCGGCGCTCGAGCAGGACGAAGTCCTGGAATCCGAGCGAGCCCTGAAGGACGTAGGCCTTCACGGCGAAGTACTTGCTCCAGTGGTCGAGGACGTACCACGGGGCGTGGAAGGTGGAGTGGTAGCCGTCGTTGTGGGGCCCTCCGACGTGGCCGTCGTGCTTCACGAAGGCGATGCCCTTGCGGCGCACCTCGTGGCGTACGTGGTCGGGGTCGCCGCCGGCGTTGCGCGAGCCCTCCTCGAAGTCGGTGAGCGGCTTCTCGCCGTGCACGCTGAGCACGAGGGTGCCCCCGGGCTTGGTGACCCGCCGCAGCTCGGCCAGCCAGAGGTCCTGGTGCTCCTCGTCGAGATGGGTGAAGACGCTGTGGTTGTAGACGAGGTCGAACGTGGCGTCCGGGAAGTCGAGGGGCGGCTCCGTGTGGTTCACCGCGAAGGAGGCCCAGGGAAGGTTCTCGGTGGCCCACCGGATGGCGCGTGCGTCGATATCGACGCCGTGGACGGTGCAGGTCGCGGCCAGCCGCTCGAGGTGGAGGAGGATGCGGCCGCAGCCGCAGCCGAAGTCGAGGATCGTCGGGAACGAGTCCAGCCTGCGCCCGGCCACGGCCAGCACGCGTTCCAGGTCACGCACGGACTGGCGGCCCGACTCGTAGAACGCGGCGCGGTCGGGCCCGCCGGCGACTCGCGAGACCAGCTCCACGCCAGGCCAGGGCAGGTCCGCGTCGGCGACGGCAGGCACTCCCTCGTTGGGGGACGGATCGGGGGCGCGGTCGGTGCCGAGGATGTCAGTGTCTCCAATCTGGTCGCGAGAGCCCGGGGGATGTCCCGCAGGAGCGGTCGCCACCTTCGACGCTCGACGTTGGAACGCCAGCTTACGGCGACCGGGCCCCCGGCGTCTCATCAGCACCGATGCGACCAGGCTTGTGCGCCGAGGGTGGAGGCGACCATGCTCTGCAGGTGCCCCGACAGCGCGTGCTCCTGGCCATCCTCGTCTACGACGGCCGGGCCTTCGTACCCGCCTGCCTCGAGTCGGCCGCCGGCGCCCGGGTCGGCCATCGCGAGGTCGACGTGCTGGTGTTGGACGACTGCAGTCCCGACCGGGAGTGGAGCGAGGAGTTGCGCGGCCTTTGCGAGGCGCTCGACTTCGGGTACTACCGCTCGCCCCGCAACATCGGCATCCCTCGCAACATGAACCTGGGGTTGGCCCGCGCCCTGTCGGGCGGGTACGACTACGTGTTCATCCTCAACTCCGACATCGTGATGCCGCTCAACATGGTGAGCGCCATGATCCGGGTGGCGGAGACCAACGCCGGGGTCGGCTCGGTGACGGCATGGTCCAACAACGTGTCGGCGTTTTCCGTCCCCAACTCCGATGACAGCGGCACCCTGAAGCGCCAGGACATGGTCGACTGGGTCTCGGCGGAGCTCGAGCGTGAGTTCGGCGCCTCAGCGCTCGACGTGCCCACGGGGGTGGGCTTCTGTCTCATGATGCCGGTGCCCGTGGTGGCCAAGGTCGGCTTGTTCGACCCGGTGTACGGCCGTGGCTACTGCGAGGAGGTCGACTGGTGCCTGCGCAGCCGGGCCAGGGGCTACCGGGCCGTGCTGGCGCCGTCCGCATTCGTGTTCCACCAGGGCAGCGGTTCCACCTTCGAGGCGGGCATGCTGGCCGCGAAGGCCACGACCGTGACCGCCCACGAGCACATCGTCGACCTGCGCTACCCGTGGTACCGCGCCGACCTGCGGGCCTTCTTCGAATCCGACGCATTGGAGCCGCTCGTGCACCGGGCGGTGCGCTCGTTGATCCTCCACGCCGCCGCCCGGTGGGGGTACGAGGTGGAGGCGACATGGGTCCCCGAGCCGGTGTCGGGCGAGCGGGTGCGTTTCGTGGTCGATCCCGACGGCCGCTCGTCGAGCGTCGACGCCGAGTTCTGCGGCTTCCGGCTCACCCTCGACGTGCCCGGCGGCGATCTCGTCGCCCTGCTGCGGGAAACGCTGGGGTCGGCGCCGGCGCGTGTCATCGTGCACGACCGCGGCCTGTTCGCCGACCAGTTGGCGGCTGCCTATGGGGCCTCCGTTCCCTTCGAGGACCACTGCCGGTACCCCCAGCGGGTCTAGTCCCGCAGGGACCCACGGATCTCAGCCGGGAACGGCGAGCAGCTTCACGCCCGAGATCCCGAGTTGCGACAGCGAGCGCCGGGCGAGCTGCGGTGGGATGTGGACCGTCTCGGACTGGATCTCGATCTTCGAGACGCGAAGCGGCGCGGCCAGCATGGCCCGCTGGAGGTCGTCGAGGGTGACCTTGTTCAAGGTGGCGAACACCTCGAGGAAGTCGTCGATCTCCTCTGAAGGGTGGGTGGCGGCGGCCCGCACCTCGGCCTCGATGTCGGGGGCCGGGCGGTACAGGTGGACGAAGCTGTCGGGGATGCACTGCCACAGGTGGGCGCCGTGCTCGGAGTGGTACAGCGGCCAGATCTGGAGCATGAGGATCCCCTGCGGGCGCAGCACACGGCGGATCTCCCTGAACACGGCCACCGGGTCCATGACATGCTCGAAGGCCGACCAGGAGAACACGAAGTCGAACGAGTCGTCGTCGGCCGGCAGGGTGAGCGGTTCGCAGGTGCGGAACTCGAGGCAATCGGGAAGCTCCTCGGCCACGCCTTCTTCACGGGCCCGCTGGAGGAGCCAGGCGGGGTCGGTGGGAACGATGTCGAAGCCGACCATCGATCGTGGCCTGGCCTTCAGAGCCACGCCCAGGTCGATGATGCCGTCGCCGCAGCCCACGTCGGCCACGTCGGCACCGGTCATGCTCAACTTGTCACCGGCCAGGAAGTCGATGACCTGGTCGGCGGCGTCGGTGAAATGCTCGCCGAACCACGCGGTGGTGTGGCGGTCGGCCGTGGACAGCCCTGTGCACGGCGGGCGTCGGGCGTCGAGGGGTGTGGCGCCGAGTGTCTCCAGCTGGTCTGTCATGCGGCGCCGAGCGTAGCCGCCCGGTCCGGTCGCCTCGCCGCGCCCGCTGCGGTCACTACAGGGCGTTGCGGATGGCCCAGATCTTGTTGGCCATCTTGAACGCCCGCGACCGCTGCATCTGCTCGTGGGTGGTGCGGAGCGTCTCGTGCTCGCGCTGGAGCGACGCCAATTGCTCACGCACGGCGGCCAGCTCCCGGCCGGTGCCGATGAGCCGCTGGGTGAGGTCGACGACGCGGGCGTTGGCCACGTCGAAGTCATGGAGGGCATGCGTGAGCGAGAGCCGGTCCATCTCGGCGCCGAGATCGGCGGTGGTGGTGAGCTCCTCTGGGGCGGGCTGCATCATTGGGATGTCGTGCTCCATCATGGTCGGGCCTCGCCTCCTCGCGCCGGTGCCGCCAGCAGCGACCGGTAGACCTCGACCAGCTTGGCAGCGGTGGCGTCCCAGGTGAAATCGGAGCCGGACCGCAAGGCGGCCTCCACCTGGCGGCGGGCGGTCTCGGGATCGCCGAGCACCTCCTCGGCGGCGTCGGCCAGTGCGTCGGGGCTCCAGTCCACCGCCGTTACCGGCAGGTCGCCGACCACCTCGCCCAGCGGCCCGAAGGGCACGAGGATGGTGGGCGTGCCGAAGCGGGCCGCCTCGTAGGGCACCAGGCCGAAACCCTCCGCCGACGTGGGGTAGAGCACGACGGCAGCGTGGTGCAGGAGCCAGTTCCGCTCCTCCGAGGTGACGTCAGGGATGGCGTAGACGTCGTCCTCACCGGCCGCCTGCTGCGCCTCCTGCACCCGTGAGGAGCCGTACGGAACCGCCGCTCCGGCCATCACCAAGGCCAGCTCCCGGCCCCGCCGGCGCAGCTCCGCCACCACCTCGATGGCCACGTCGCGGTTCTTGTGGGCATAGTTGGTGCCGAGCACGAGGGCGAACTCGCCGGCCACGAACCCCCGGGCCAGCAGCTCCTGGGGCACCGACTCGGACTCGTCGCCCCGCAGGTGGTCGGTGCCGTTCTCCACCACCGAGACCCGCTCGGCGTCGATGGGCAACCGCTCCAGGCGAAGGTGGCGGCGCACGTCGTGGGAGATGGCGACCACGCCGTCCACCTCACCGGTCACCTGGCGCATGGCGTCACGATGGGCCATCCACTCCTCGACCGAGCCGTGGTACACGCCCACGTGGTACGAGGTGAGGTCCTGGATGGTGACCACGGTGCGGGCCGCCACCTTGAACCAGGAGGGGTGCAGGGTACCCACCGGCTGGAACGGTCGGTGGCCCACGTCCACCCGCCCGAAGCCCGACACGTCGTCGTCGGCCACGAACCGGGCGTCGACCTTCGGATGGGAGAGGATCTCCGCCGCGTAGGCGGGGATCTGGGTCGCCAGGGACACGCAGACCCGCTCGACGTCGGCCCGGCGGGTGAGGGCACCCACCAACGAGCTGGTCTGCACCTGGGTGCCCATCTCCTTCGGACCGAGACACGACCCGTCCACCAGCACGCGCAGCCCGAGCACCTTGGCCCGGCTGGCGGCATGGACGGTGGCGAGGGCGGAGTGCTCCGAGGTGGACTGCTCGTCCAGGAGCGACGCGAAGTACGGATGTCGCTCCAGCAGCCAGCCGTGCTCAGCGCCGTCGAACCACGGGTCCAGGAGAGGGCCGAGGTCGTAGGGGCGGGCCACGAAAGTCGACGGCTCGAGCACGTCGAGAAAGCCCTTACGACGGCCCCGAAGGCTGAAGTCGGCCATGGCCACGCTGGGCCGGTGGTCGCCCACCTCGGAGAGCAAGCCGACCGCCGACAGGGCGAACGACGACAGCAGCACGGCCGGGCCCGCCGCGAAGGGGATGGGCGCCGGCACCTGGTCCGGGAGGGTGGTGCGCAAGAGCCGGGTGATCGACTCCTCGTCGAAGCTCTCCACCTGGTGCGAGACGGCCCGGTTGCGATGGGGGAAGCTCAAGAAGGCGGCCGCGTTGCAGAGGAACGACACGGTCGCGATCCGCATGTCGGCGTCCAGCACGGGCAAGGCGAGGTCCAGCAGGCCGGAGGGGAACACGGCGGTGTCGGTGACGGCCAGCAGATGGCACCGGCGCCGCGCCCACACCCGGTTCACCAATTCCGAGACCGAGGCGGCCGGCTCCACCGCTGCGCCGAGGGCGGCCAGGGGGGCGGCATCCTCCGGGACCGGCGCCCCCACCACCACTTCGAGATCGGGGTGGGCCCGGCGCAGCGACGCCACCGTGGGCACGTAGTCGCCAGCCGATCGGCCGGCGAAGACCACCGCGACAGTGGCCGGCCGGCGGAGCCCCGTCATCGCGGTACGGCCAGCAGCTTGACACCCGAGACGGCCAGCAGGCTGAGCGGGAGGTGGGCCAGTTCGGGGGGGATGTGCATGCACTCGCTCAGCAGCTCGAGCTTCACCACCTCGAACCCGGCGTGGAGCAGCGCCCGGTGCAGGTCGTCGAGGGTGATGCGGTTGAGCTCACGGAACGCGCCGAGCAACTCGTTGGTCCAGCCGGGGCCCTTCTCCGGCTCGGCGAGCACGCGCCGCTCCACCTCGAAAGGATCGTGCAGCAGCTGGCCGAAGCCCTCGGGGAACCAGTCCCACAGGTGGGAGCCGTGCTTCGAATGGTAGAAGGGCCACAGCTGGATCATGAGCGTGCCGCCGGGCCGCAGGACCCGGCGCACGTCCTTCAACACCGCCACCGGCTGCAGTACGTGCTCGAAGGCGGACCACGAGAAGATGTGGTCGAAGGTGTCGTCGGGCACGGGCAGGTGGTCCGGCCCGCACGTCTCGAAGCGCAGCCCGTCGGGCAGATCGGTGGCCACTCCCCGGTGGGCGGCCCTCGCCGCAAGGGTCGCCATGTCGACCGGGGCGATGTCGAAGCCCACGAGGAGGGACGGCCGGGCCCGCTGGAACACCCCGAGGTCCATCACGCCGTCGCCACACCCGATGTCGGCCAGCCGGGTGCCGGCCAGGTCGATGCCCTCCTCGCCGAAGAACGACACGACCTGGGCGGCGGCGTCCCCAAAGCTGTCCTCGGGCCAGGGCCCGTGAACCGGGGGGTTCGGTGGCAGCAGAGGCGCCGGTGCGGCGGGCGCGGCCGGCCGGCTGCGCCGCCGGCTGAGTAGGGACGGCTTCACCAGGGCCTCTCGCCGCCTCGCACGAGCGAAACCCTATGTGGCCGGTGGGCCCCGGACCCAACCGCGACCCGCACCGGGCGGCCCGGCCGCTGCGGGACCGAGCCCGACGCGGACCGCACCACCCGGGAGTTCGCGGCGAACGCCTTCGGACACTTACGCGACGGTGACCTCGTGGCCGGCCGCGACCAGGTCCCGGACCCGGTCCATCGAAGCCCGGAGATCGCCCAAATGGCGCTCGACCGCACCTTCGGGAGTGAGGAACACGAACGTGACCCGCACCACCTCCTCCGCCGTGGCCGCCCCGATGGCCATGGCGTACGACGCGCCCTGGAGTCGGTAGCCCTCCACCCGCCGGTCGAGGTCGGCTGGATCGGCACTGGCGGACGTCTTGTGGTCCACCACCACCAGACCGGCCGGGCCCCGGTACAACAGGTCGATGTAGCCCTCCAGCAGGCGCCCACCGGCCACGGGGACGCAGGCGTAGACCTCCCGCCAATGGGGGGAGGCGGCTGCTTCGCGTACCGATGCCGAGCCGAGTGCGGCCACGGCGAGGCGGCGGACGTCGCCGGCCCGCTCGGGTACGGCCTCGGCCTCGCACTGGGCGGCGATGGCGCCATCCAGTCCCTCGCCGGTGGCCAGATCGACGGTCTGGAGCACGCCGTGCACGGCCCGGCCGACGGCCGTGCCGTAGCGGCCTTTCAGCCACGGTGGCAGGTCCAGGTCGCGCTGGCGCTTGCGCAGGCCCGGGTCGGGCTCGGGGACCGGGGCTGCTCCACCGTGGCCCGTTTCGGGGGTGCCCTCGTCGGTGAGAGCGGTGGCGGCCACGACCGTGGGAACGACGGCCACGGCCATGGCGGCCTCCCGCTCGGCCGCCCAGTCGTCGAACGGCGGCGGGGGGTCCGGGATGGCGGCGGCGGGACGGGCGGCGGGCCGGGCGCCGGATGGTCCGGGGGCCCCGCCGGCGGGAGCGGCGCCGTCGGGAAGCCCGCCGAGGAGGGCGCCCATGCCGTGGACCAGCAGTTCGGCGTTGGTTCGGGTGGTGGGCCGTCCGGAGGTCGTGGCCCGCTGCCTGCGGTGGAGCGAGACGATCAGATGGTCCCGTGCCCGAGTGGCGGCCACGTAGAGGAGGCGGATGCGCTCGTCGAAGCCCATCTGCTCGTCGATGGGCTTCCACGCGTCGTACTCGGGCGTGGTGACCCGGCCGGCGAAGCAGTACCCCACGGTGGCCAGGTGGGGCGGGAAGACCACCTCGGCGGTGGCCGGCCGGGCCCTCGGCACGGTGGAGAGGCCGGAGAGCACGGTGACGGGGAACTCGAGGCCCTTGGCGGCGTGGACGGTCATGATGCGCACGGCGTCGTCGTCGGTCTCCGGCAGCACCGCCTCGGCCACGCGGGCGCCCTCGGCGCTTTGGAGTTCGACCCACCGCAGGTACTGGCGCAGGCTGCCTCCGGTGGCGTCGGACCAGGCCCGGGCCTGGTCGACGAGGAAGCGCAGCCGGCGCCAGACATCCCTCGGACGTCCCTCGGCGAAGCCCAGCTCCAGCGCCCGGCGGTCGCGGACGATGCGGTCGAGCAGCTCGGACGGCGCCGTCCAGTGGCGCTGGTCGTGCAGCGATCGGAGGTAGGCCAGGCCGGTGGCCACGGGGTCGCCGGGTGGGATGGCGTCGGGCTGGGGTGCCAGGTAGCTCCAGCGCCCGCCCCGCTCGACCTTGAAGCGGAACAGGTCGTCGTCGCCGCACGCCAGCAGGGGCGTGCGCAGGGCAGCCACGACCCGCAGGTGGTCGGTGGGGTCGTCCACCGCCCGCAGCACCATCAGCACATCGCGCACTGCCCTGGTGGCATAGACGAGCGAGCTCGATTCGGCCCGGTACGGGATGCCCGCCGCCTCCAGGGCGTCCTCCAGGAAGGGGAGCGAGGTACGGGCCGGGACCAGCACGGTGACGTCGCCCAACCGGGCCGGCCGCCACCCACCACGGGCGGCGGCGTCGCCCACGCTCCACCCCTCGGCGACGACCCGGGTGATGGCGGCCGCAACCCCGGCCGCTTCGGCCGCCCGCAGGACATCGGCGGCGGCGTCACTCGGGTGGGCGGTGGCGCCGAGGACGGCAACGGCGGGGCCGGTGGGCGGGGCCGGCCGGCAGCCTGCGATGGCGACGTAGGGCGGTTGGGACGGCACCGGCACCTCGAGCTCGGGCGGCTCGGCCATCAGCACGCGGAACACCGTGTTGACCCAGTCGACCACCGGGACCACGGAGCGGAAGTTGGTGGTGAGTGCGACCGCGCCGCCGCCTTCGGGGCCGAAGCGGTCCTCGGCCCGGAGGAAGGTGGCGATGTCGGCCCGGCGGAAGCGGTAGATCGACTGCTTGGGGTCGCCCACGACGAACAGGTGGCCGGGGGCCACCGGCACCTCGGCCCACGGGAGCACCCCGGCGCCGGCGCTGCGGGGATCGGCAGCCGCGATCCGCACCGCCAGCTCGATCTGGATCGGGTCGGTGTCCTGGAACTCGTCGAGCAGGAGCCGCTGGTAGCGCTGGTGGAGCCGGGCCCGCACCTCGGGGCCGTGCACCGGGTCACGCAGGAGGGCGCGGGCCAGGACGAGGAGATCGTGGAACTCGAGGCGCCCCGAGCAGCGGCGCTCGCGCGCCGCTTGGAGGGTGAAGCCCCGAATGGCGGCGCCGAGCCGGTGGGCGCATGCCACCGCCACCGCGTCACGGATCCCGGCCAGCCCGTCCCCCGCCTGGCGCAGGCGGCGCTTGAGGCCGCCGATCTCCACCCGCCAGCTGCCAGCCTTGCCCACGTTCCCGGCCGAGAAACTCGGCGGGGGCGGCGACGCGTTCTTGCCCAGGGCTTCGAGCAGGGCCAGCTCGGCGGCCAGGCCGTCGCCGGCAGCCAGGCCGTCGCCCGCGCCCAGGGCCCTGAGCCGCCCGGCGTAGGCGGCGGCCTCGTCGAGGCGCAGGCGCAGCTTGTCGCCCGGCACCAGGCAGTGGCGGACCTCGCCGCACACCGCGTCGAGGTCCGCCAGCGCCTCCTCCAACACCGCCTGCGCCTCCGGTGGCTCGGGCCCCTCGGCGGGGACGCGGGCCTCGACCAGGTCCCAGTTGTCCTCGAAGGCGGCGGCCAGGGTACGCAGCGCCTGGTGGGGGACGCCGCAGGCCATCAGGAGCAGGAGGGTGCGCTCGAGGCGCGGGTCCTCGAGGAGCGCGTCGCGAAACGCCGTCCACCGCCGGTCGAACTCGACGCCGGACGTGACCTCGTCGAGCACTTCGAGCCGGGGAGGGATCCGGGCCTCGATGGCGTGCTCGGACAGCACTCGCCGGGCGAAGGCGTGCAGGGTCCCGATGGCGGCCCCGTCGAGCTGGTCGAGCCCGGCCCGGCAGCGGGCCCCTCTCGTGCCGTCGGGGCCGGCGGCCACCTCCTCCAGGCGCCGGCGGACGCGATCGCGCAGCTCGGCCCCCGCCTTCTCGGTGAAGGTGATGGCGGCAATGGCTGCGAGCTCGACGCCGCCGTCGGCCACGAGTGCCACCACCCGGTCGACGAGGGTGGTGGTCTTGCCGGAGCCGGCGCCCGCCTCCACGAAGAGGGTGGTGCCGAGGTCGGTACCGATGCGGGTTCTGGCCGCCTGGTCGGCGGGTGGCGGCTCCGGCGCCATCGGGGGCGGCGGCTGCGGATCGTCGGCCTCAGTCGCCACGGGGTACCTCCATGTCGGCTGGCACGCCGTCGAGCGGTTCGGCCAGGTGGGCATAGGGCGCCAGCGCGGGGTCCGTGCGCTTGCGCTCCCACGCCCGGCGTAGCTCGGAGACGCCGAGAGCATCGGGGTCGCACGAATGGCACTCGACCCGCCAGGTGTTGGTGGTGGGAGCCGGACGGGAGGGGAAGATGCCGGCCTCGATGCCCGCGACGATGGTGGCCAGGTTGCGACCGACCCGCTCGAGAATCGGTGGTGTGACCCGGTACCCCACCCGACCGAAGCCGCCCTTGGCCGACACGAACCAGTACTCGGCGTGCACGGCGCCGGTTTCGGCACCGGGCACGGTGGTGAGGAGGCGGGCGCCGGCGGCGCCGTAGACGGCCAGTTGGAGCTTGGTGCCCCGCAGGTCGGGGTCGTCAGCGCACAGCCGCTCGAAGGCCTTCGCCCCGCCCGATTTGTAGTCGACCACGTGGACGGTGCCGTCGTCGCCGACGTCGACGCGGTCGGCCAGGCCCCGAAAGTGCACGGCCCGGCCGTCGGGCAGGGCGATGGGCACCGCCTCCAGCGCGGCGCCGGGGAGGCCGAAAGCCAGCTCGGCAGCCAGCGGCCGGGTGCCGTGGCGGCGGCGGTGCTCGTCGTCGGCGTCGAGGAAGCGGTGGAGGTCGCCCAGTACGGCCGCGCGCTCGCGTCGCCAGAAGATGGCCCGGCCGGTGAGCCCCCGGGCCTCGTACTGGTCGCACAGGGCGGCGCCGATCCCGGCCAGGCGGGCCCGGTCGGCCGCCGGCCAGGGCTCGTGCGGCGCCGGCCGCCCGCCCGCCGGCCGAGCGAGCACGTCCACGATGAACGCTTCGAGGGCTTCGTGGAGCAGACGGCCCCGGTCGATCGGGGTGATGGTGAGCTGCTCCTCCGGGTTCTCGACCGGCCGGGCGCCGAGTAGCCCCTCCACCAGGTACGCGAACGGGCAGGTGGCCCAGCGCTCGAGGCGGGTGGGGGAGGTGACACCGTCGGCTGGGGACGGCACGGCCAGACCGGCCAGGTGGCCGTCGAACCGGGTGAAGCGGGCGCTGCGGCGGGAGGTGACCACGTCGGCGCCCGCGGCCAGGACGGCATCGTGGACCGGGGCTCCGGCGAGGAGCGAGCGCAGGCGGTGTTCCTGGCCGGTGGCCGCCTGGGGCATCGATCGCAGGCCGGCGCCGAACGATGCCACGTGAGAGAGCCCTGGCGCCGATCGGGCGGCCAGGTCGGGCGCCTGGAGGCGGCGGCCGGCCAGGGCGGACGCCACGTCGAGGGCCCACCGGGAGGGCACCCGCTCGCTGGTGCGCCGCAGGTCGCCCCTCGGCACGCAGAGCACGCACGTGCCGGCGGCGGCAAGCGCAGCCAGGAACTGGCGGTGCTGGGTGTCGATCCGCTGGCGGCGCAACGCCAGCTCGCCGGCGGCCGCTTCCCGCTCCATGTCCGGCAGGAGCGAGTCCTCCCTGACAGGGGAGGGAAAGGCTCCCTCCACCAGGCCGAGCACGACGACCAGGTCGAGGTCGAGCCCGAGGCCCATGCCCACGTCGCCGGCCAGGACACCGGTGCCGAAGCGGCCGACCCGACCGAGGTCGGACTCCAGCTCCAGCGCGAGGGTACGCGTGAACACGTCGAGGCCGACTGCCTCCTCCACGGTGTGGACCGTGGCCAGGCGGTCGAGGGCGCGCTCCACCCGGTCGGCGCCAGCCCGCTCGGGCGACGGCCAGCCGCGGCGGTCGCCGGCCGTGCCGACCACCGATGCGAGCAGGTCCTTGGCCCAGGCGGCGTGCTCGTCCCACCGCCGGGGTTTGGCGGCCGCTCCTTCCACCTGGTCGATCAGCGTGAGGACGAAGGCACGCAGCGAGCGGGCCTGGCGGGCGTCGTCGCGCCGGCGTGCCGGCAACCATGCGGGCCCGTCCGGGTCGGCGGCGGCGGCGGTGTCGAGCTCCACCGCCAGCCGGTCGAGGCGTTGCCGCCACTCGTGCCGGCCGCCCACCACGCCTGCCTGGCGGGAGAGGCGTTCCCACGTGACGACCGGCGTGCGCCGGCCCTCGTGGAGGATCGGAGCGGCGGCCAACCAGGCGAACACGTCCTGGCGGCGGAACCCGGCGTCGGCCATGGCCAGGAGGTCGAGCAGGGCTCGGCCCGCCACCCGCTGTGCCACCGCCACGACGGCGGTCCCGTTGACGGGGATGCCGGCCGCCACCAGGTGTTCGTGGACGAGCCGGGCGTAGGGGTCGGCGCCGGGGTACAGGATGGCCATGCGGTCGAGGGGCGTACCGGCCCGCACGGCGTCGACCACGGCCCGCACCGCCGCCCGCACCTCGTCGTCGGGATCGGACGTGCTCACCAACCGCGCCCGACCGGCGCCGGCCGGCGTCTCCGCCGGGCCGGTGCGAGGCGGGGGCGGGTGGGGGGCGCCGTGGTCGATGCGGGCCACGGAGGCGGTGACCTCCGCATCGGCGCCCGGCAGGCCTGTGGTGCCGGCCAGCACGGTGAGGGGCGACCGTCGGGCAGCGGCCGCCAGCAGCCGGCCTGCGGCACGCGTGAGTCGCTGGGGAAGGTAGACCACCACCGCCCCGAGGCCGCCGGGCGGGCCGCCGCCCTGGTCGAGGACGGTGGCGGCGGCCCCCGCCAGGTCGACCTCGTCGTACCAACCCGGTGCGAGCTGGTCGGCCGCCGCCCGGCAGAGGCGCACCAGGTCGGCGGCCCGGACGCTCTGGGCGGCGACCGCCGCGAGGGCCGGGGACGACACGTCACGCAACTCCCGGTAGGCCGCCACCAGGGCCGCCTCGGTGGCGGCATGACCGGCAACCGGCCCGAACACGCCCGGATCGGCGGCCAGCTCGGCCCGGAGGGCGGCGGCCACGACCGGCGTGGACGCGGGGCGGCGCCCGGCGGCGGCCAGGGGGGCGGCGCCCACCAGCTCGGCCAGGCGGTCGACCGTCAAGAAGTCCACGGCGGCCAGGCCCACGCCCCGGCCGCACGCCGGCCCCAGCGCTCCACCGGCCAGGAGGCGCCGGGTGGCCACCCCGACATGGTTCGACGCCACGACGACGGTGACCGGGGAGAGCGGCTCGGCACCCTTGGCACCGGCCACGGCCGCCCGCAGCGCCTCCGCCGCGGGCCGGCCGTAGCGGACCCACTCCACGGTCAGGCCCATGCCGCAGAGCGTACGCACGGGGTGTGACGCGCTCCCGAAGGCGGCCGGCCGGAACGAGTCGGTTCAGCCGGCCAGGAGATGGTCGCGCGTGAAGCGGTGGGCGCCGCGGACGATGAGCCAGACGGCCACCAGCCACACGACGGCGCCGATGGTCATGGCCACCGGCATCGTCACCAGGAGCAGGCCGGTGGACTGGCCCACGGCCAGGAAGATGAGGGGCAGGATGACGGCGCCCCCGAGCTGGTTGGCCTCCTGGGCCGTCCTGGCCCTCGCCGACACCCGCACCATCACCCCCATGCCGAGGGCGGCCACCGCCGGTGCCACCCACAGGATCACCACCGCCCACAGCCGGGTGGGCACGAAGATGCGGTGCGTCACCGGCCACGCCACCGTGTTGGTGACGAGGGCGAACAGGACGAAGCCTGCCCACGAGACGGCGATGGCCGGGAGGAAGGCGCCGAGCACCTTGGCGTAGAAGAGCCGGCGGTCGGGGATGGGGAGGTGCAGGAGCGTTTCGATGGTGCGCCGCTCCTTCTCCCCGGCGAAGGCGTCGGCGGCAAGGACGGCCGCCACCATGAGGGGGACGATCAGGAACAGCGGGGCCAGCAGGTACCCGCTCACGAGCACCACCAGCTGCTCGCGCTGGGGGAGGCTGACGATGGGCGCGACCACCGAGTCCGGCAACCGGCTGAGGAAGCCGCTCACGTCGATGTTCTCCTGCGAGCGGGCGGCCAGGCCGATCCCGAGCGGCAGCACCACCAGGAGCAGGAGCGGGACGGCGACCATGGGGACCACGACCGCCTTGGAGCGCTTGATGGCGGTGAGGTCCTTCCGGATGACGGCCGCCACGGGTCCCGACCACGGCGAGGTCACGGCACCACCCGGTCGTCGTTGTCGGCACCGGCGCCAGCCGGGCCCTGGAGGGCGAAGTAGACGTCCTCCAGGGTGGCCGGCCTCGGGACGGCGCCGTAGACCGCCACCTCGCGCGCCACGAGGGCGGCCACGAGGGGTGGGACGGCACCGCGGTCGAGCACCCGCACCCGGGCGCCGTCGGCCGTCACCTCGCTGGCCAGCACACCCGGCGACGCGGCCACCATGGCCAGCACGCCGGCGCCGGCCGGCCCACCGAGGTCGAGGTCCACCGCCATGCCCTGCCACAGGCCGGCGGCCAGCTGCTCCGTGGTGCCGAAGGCCCGCAGCCGGCCCTTGTCGAGCACCGCCATGCGCTGGCACAGGCGCCCGGCGTCGCCGAGGAAATGGGTGCAGATCACGATGGTGCGCCGGTGCTCCCTCGCAAGGCCCGCGATCAGTTCGATCACGTCACGTGACGCGGCAGGGTCCAGCCCGGAGGTCGGCTCGTCGAGGAAGAGCACCTCCGGGTCGTGCAACAGGGCGAGTGCCAGCGCCACCCGCTTGCGCTGGCCGGTGGAGAAGCCCTGCACCGACCGGTCGGCCTCCGGCCCCATGTCGAGCCGTTCGAGGAACTCGTCGGCCCGCCGGCCCGCCTCGGCCTTGGCGATCCCCCGGATGCGTGCGACCAGCACGAGGTTCTCGCGGGCGGTGAGGCGGTCGTCGAGGCCGGCCGTCTCGGTGAGCACGCCGGTGCGCCGGCGCAGCTCCGTGCCGGAGGTGGTGGGGTCCAGCCCGAGCACGGTGGCCCGCCCGCGACCGGGCCGGAGGACGCCGTTGAGCAGGCGCACCGTGGTGGTCTTGCCCGCTCCGTTGGGGCCGAGGAGGGCGACGATCTCGCCTTCCTCCACGTCGAAGGTGAGCCCGTCGAGGGCCGGCCGCTCGCCGAAGCTACGGCTCAGGTCCTCGGTCTCGATGACGCAGCCCACGGCGCGAGTGTCCCAGAGCCCCGTCGCAACCGCGGCGGCGAGGGGTCTCGCCGCCGGTCAGGACGCCTCGTTCGCCTCGTCCTCGCCGTCGCCGGCGGCTCGCAGCTTGTCGACGTCGGCATCGAGCTCGGCCATGCGGGAGGCCACCGCGCCGGGCGCGACCGACTCCCGTCCGGAGATCTCGACGATCTGATCGAGCAGCACGGTGTTGTCCTGGGAGGGGGGCTCACCGGTGATGCGCACCGCCCGCTGAAGGGCATCGGTGAGCAGTTGGAGGGGGCGCTCGTTGGCGGCGTCGTAGGGCATGTCGCGCACGAGGGACAGCGCGTAGGCGCACGCGGCCATGAGTGTGGTGCAGCTGCACTGGGCCGACTCGAGGAGTGCGGTAACCGCTTCTTCCTGCCCCACGCCGTCCGCTTCGAGGGACAGGGCGAGGGCCAACAACTCGGGCCCGCCGGCGGACATGTCCCATCTTCGCGCCGTGCGCACGCCCACCCTAGGATCCCTCGCCATGGCTGACGACAACGACGGACTCGACGACGTGGTGGCGCAGCTCACCCACCTGCTCACCCAGGCGGTGGACGGTCGCAAGCCCGTGCTGCCGCGCATCGCCCAGGCCAACACCGCCGGCCCGTACCTGGAGACCGTCATCAGGATCCTGGTCGGCCAGGCCCGCGCCAAAGGCCACAGCTGGCAGGAGCTGGCCGACGTGTTCGTGACGTCTCCCATGGGCGTCCAGAGCCGTTTCGGCACCATCCGCAGCTATGAGGGCGAGGAACTGCCCGACTAGTCTCCGGGTCCCGGCGGCGGCGGTGGCGGCCTGCTCGGTCCCCGGTTCGGGGGTGGACGCCGGCGTGGTCAGCTCAGACCCGCTCGATGCGCAGCATGTTGGTCTCGCTCCGCCGCACGAACGGCAGCCCGGCGGTGATCACCACGGTGTCGCCCGGGGCGACGACGCCGCGCTCGCCGAGGACCCGGACGATGTCGTCCACCGCCTCGTCGATCCCGCCCTGGAACGGCCTGGTGAGCAGCGAATGGACCCCCCACACGAGTGCGGTGCGGCGGCTCGTCACCTCCGAGGAGGTGAAGGCGATGATGGGTTGACGGGGCCGGAACCGGGCGACCATGCGGGCCGTCTCCCCCGACTGGGTGAGACACACGATCACCCTGGCCCGTACCAACTCGGCAGCGTGACACGCGGAGTACCCCACGGCGGTCGACCTGGGATAGACGACGTCGGGCTTACGGCGCTTCAGGTCCCACCTCTCGGCGCCGCCCTGCTCGATCAGGGAGATGATGTGGTCCATCGTCTGCACGGCCTCGACGGGGAAGGCGCCGGCTGCGGTCTCCGCCGAGAGCATCACCGCGTCGGACCCGTCGAGCACCGCGTTGGCCACGTCGGACGCCTCGGCCCGGGTGGGGCGGGGGCTGTGGACCATGGAGTCGAGCATCTGGGTGGCGGTGATGACGGGGATCCCCCGGGCGTTGGACCGGGCGATGAGGTCCTTCTGCACCACCGGGACCTCCTCGGTGAGCATCTCGACGCCGAGGTCGCCGCGGGCGACCATCACCGCATCGGCGTAGTCGCAGATCGAGTCGAAGTCGTCCACCGCCTGGCGGCGCTCGATCTTGGCCACGACCGGGACCGTGGCGCCGGCGGCTGCGAGATGTTCCTTCACCGCCACCATGTCGGCTGCCGTCTGGACGAACGAGACCGCCAGGTGGTCCACCCCGTGGGCCAGCCCGAAGTCGATATCGGCCTTGTCGTGGTCGGTGAGGGCACTGACCGACAGGACGGCGTCGGGGAGATTGAGGCCCTTGTGGTCCGAGAGGACGCCCCCGTGGACCACCTTGCAGTGGACGTCGTCTTCGAGGACGTCCCTGACCTCCAGGCGGATACGGCCGTCGTCGAGCAGCACGGCGTCACCCTCTGCGACGTCCCGCGGGAACGACGGGTAGGACACCGAGACCCGGTGCTGATCGCCCGCCACCTCGTTCGCGGTCAGCACGAACGAGTCGCCCGGGGCGAGGTGGATGCTTCCCCGTTCGAACCGCCGGACCCGGATCTTCGGGCCCTGGAGGTCCTGGAGGATCCCGATCGGGCGCCCGACCCGCTCGGAGACCGCCCGCACCGTTTCGATCCTGGCCCCGTGCTCCTCGTGGGTGCCGTGGGAGAAGTTGAGCCGGGCCACGTCCATGCCCGCCTCAGCCAAGGCGAGCACATCGCCGAACGACTCGGACCGCGGCCCGAGGGTGCAGACGATCTTGGTGTGCCGGTGCGGCAGCTGCCAGGTCATCGGCGGCGGGCGGCCGGTTCGAGATGGTCGCCCGTCCCCTCCTGGGTCGGGCGCGGCGTCAGTCCCAGAACGCCAGCTTGCCGCCGGCGCGCGCCAGCAGGCCGCCGAGGACATCGGGCAGGCTCGGGCCCGACGAACCCCCGCGTGCGTCGTCGGGGCCGGCTGCCCGCACCAGCTCGACGCCCTTCACCCGCGCACGCCGGGACCGCCCGCCGCGCCTCCTGCGTACCGCGCGGGCAGCGGGCCGGGTGCCGGAAGCGGCCGGTGGGGGAGCGGGAGCGGCGGCCGGTTCCGCCGCCCGCTGGAAGGCGAAGTTCTGGGTGAAGTACAGCCTGCCGTCGTCGGCGGCCATCGCGCCGAGGCCGATCACCGAGTACTGGTTGTCGATGTTCGCGTGGTGGGGCGGTGAGTTGAGGAAGGCGTCCTCCACCGAGGGGACGTCGCCCCCCACCCCGACGTTCTCCCCCACGCGCAGCCAGTTGGGGACGGCCCCACCGGCTTCCGCCGCAAGACTGGGGTTGTGGTAGATGTAGCCCGCGGCGACCATCCGCTGGGCCTGGCGGCGGGCCACCATCTGGAGGGCGGGGTCCTGGTGCAGGTCGCCCAACCCGTGGCTGGCCCGGTGCTGGTTCACCAGATCGGTCATGTGGTTCTCCTCGTCGACGAGGAAGCTCTCGGCCACCGCCTGGCTGACCTCGCCCACCACCAGTATCCCTGCGATCAGCGCCGCGGGCGCCACGATCTTGAGCGAGCGCAGCGGGATCACTCCGAGGTCCCGGGGCTCGGGGCGGCGAGGACGCGGCGCCGGGCGTCGGCCACGGCGACAGTGGAACGCAGCTCGTTCAGCGCCTCGGTGTCCTCCGGAAAGGCGAGGGCCCGCACGGCCAACGAGCCGTTCGCCTCCACGCCCTGGTCGGCGAGGTACCGGCGGGCGGCGGTCCCGAGGCGCTCGGCGAGGATGTCCGATCCCTGCCTGTCCGTCTCCGGAAGGATCACGAGGAACCGGTCGCCGTCCTCGTCGCGGACCCTGGACGGGCGGTCCACGGTGCGGATCGCGGTCCGCAACAGCTTGGCCATGTCGCGTCTGGTGTGGCGGCGGCGGCTCCTCGAGGAACGGGCGAACAGGTCGTCAGCCAGGCGTACCTCGGCCACCGAGAAGATCGACGAGTACCGCCCTGCCCGGCTCAGCTCCATCGCAGTGTCGTCCAGGAAGAACGACGAGTTGTACAGATCGGTCTCGTCGTCGATGTGGTCGTACAACTCGAGCTTGTGCAGCTTGCCCTCGAGGAAGCGGGCGCCGATGGCCACGACGAGGCCGTAGAGGACATAGGTGGTCGTGCGGTTGACCAGCATGCCCACGAAGAGGCGCGTCCCGAGCACCCCGGACTGGTCGATGAGCACCAGCCCGTACAGGGTGCTGGACAGGGCGGCGGCGGCGAGGCCGCCGACCACCCCGAAGAAGATCGCCGCCCCGAACACGGGGATGTAGAGGGCGGGTGCCAGCACCTCTGTGGGCGCGGCCCCCCTGTCCCAGGCCAGGAGGGTCTGGGCGACACCTACGCCGATGCCGAGCACCAGCAACAACAGCCGTACCTGCACCAACGTCGCTCGTCGCACACACGCTCCCTCGGGGCCGTTCGACCTGCAGCCGGACGGGCCGACTGTCCAAAAAAGGAGAAATCACCGAGTATTCCGGTTGAACGGTTTCAGGGGAATTGTTACCAGAGTTCCTGACCCGGCGCCACCATCCGACAGCGGACGGCGGGAGCGGCACACCGGGGCGGCAGGGAGCCGGCCACCGCCCGGAGGTGCGAGCATCCCACCATGGATCCACTTGGAAGCCGGATGCGCGCGGCACTGGCGGCCGTGGTCGGGCGGGACCATGTGCTCACCGACGCCGACGTGGTGGCCGGCTACTGCGTGGACTGGTCGGGCCGCTTCCACGGGGCCACCCCGGCCGTGGTGCGGCCCGGGTCGACGGCGGAGGTGGCGGCGGTGGTGGGCGCCTGCCGGGACGCCGGCGTGGCGGTGGTGCCCCAGGGTGGAAACACCGGGCTCGTGGGCGGTGGCGTGCCGCTGGCCGGCGAGGTGGTGGTGAGCCTTCGCCGGTTGGCGACGGTGGAGCCGGCCGACGGCCGGGCCGGACAGATCACCGCCGGAGCCGGTGCCACCCTCGGCGCCGTACAGCGGGCGGCGGCCGGGGCGGGATGGGACTACGGGGTCGACTTCGCCAGCCGCGACTCGGCCACCGTGGGCGGGTCGGTGGCCACCAACGCCGGAGGCACCCGGGTCCTGCGCCACGGCGACACCAGGGCCCAGCTGGTGGGCGTGGAGGCCGTGCTCGGCGACGGATCGGTGGTGTCGCACCTGGGTGGGTTGGTGAAGGACAACACCGGTTACCACCTGCCGTCCCTGCTCTGCGGCAGCGAGGGGACGCTCGGCGTCGTCACCGCAGCCCGGCTGCGGCTGGTCCCGGCAGCGCGGGAGCGGGTCGTGGCCTTGCTCGCCTTCGACGACGTGGCCGGCGCCGTCGACGGCGCGGGCGCCCTGCGCCGTGATCTGGCCTCCCTGGAGGCGGCCGAGCTCTTCCTCCCGTCGGGGCTCGACCTGGTGTGCGCGGCGACGGGGGCGGCCCCGCCGTTCCCGGCGCGCCACGCCGCCTACCTGCTTGTGGAGGCGGCTGCGCGGATGAGCCCCCTCGACGATCTGGCCGCGGCGGTGGGCTCGCTGCCCGGCGTGGCCGACGCGGCGGTGGCGGAGGACTCGGTGCGGCGGGGCGAACTGTGGCGGTACCGGGAGGCGCACCCCGAGGCGGTCAACGCCTTGGGCGCGCCCCACAAGCTCGACGTCACTCTCCCCTTCGCCCGGCTGGCCGGCTTCGTGGCCGAGGTGCCGGCGGTGATCGCCGCCCACGCGCCGCAGGCCCGGACCTGGCTGTGGGGTCACGTGGGCGACGGCAACATCCACGTCAACGTCACCGGCGTGGGCCCCGACGACATGGCGGTCGATGACGCCGTACTCGGCCTGGTGGTCGACCTCGACGGCAGCATCAGTGCGGAGCACGGGATAGGCACCGCCAAGAAGGGATGGCTGTCCCGTATCCGCAGCCCGGCCGAGA
>Ga0307504_10000035_pt1 | contig 30876 bp, 21 predicted proteins | sample 19_S_MG_FD_194516 | JGI IMG/M metagenome (GOLD analysis project Ga0307504, IMG submission 194516) | Soil microbial communities from Populus trichocarpa stands in riparian zone in the Pacific Northwest, United States - 19_S | ecosystem: Environmental > Terrestrial > Soil > Riparian zone > Trees... | reverse complement strand
ACCGGCCAAGGCCAAGGATCTGATCTTCACCGGGCGCTCGATCGATGCGGCCGAGGCGTTGGATATTGGCCTGGTGGACCGGGTCGTGGAAGTCGATCAGGTGTTCCAGACCGCGAAGACGATGGCAGACAGGTTCGCCAACGGTCCGAGCCTGGCCCTTCGGGCGGCCAAGGCCGCGATCGACCAGGGTTTGGACTGCGATCTGGCCACTGGTCTGAAGCTCGAATCGCATTTGTTCGCTGGATTGTTCGCCACCGAGGACAAGCGGCGCGGCATCGCCTCGTTTATCGAGAACGGGCCCGGCAAGGCCGAGTTCGTCGGTAACTGAGATGGCAGCCGCACCGGACGACCCGGCCGCCAACCCGCACGCCTCCGCCGACCAGGTCCAGGCGGCCTGGAGCGACCCGAAATTGGCCAACGTCCTCTATCACGACTGGGAAGCCGCCAGCTACGACCAGAAGTGGTCGATCAGCTTCGATCAACGCTGCATCGACTATGCCCGGAGCCGTTTTTCCCATGTCGCCGGCACCGACGGGTGGCCATATGGAAAGGCGCTCGAACTGGGCTGCGGGACCGGGTTCTTCCTGCTCAACCTCAAGCTCGCCGGCGTGATCGACGAAGGACACGTGACCGATCTCAGCCCCGGCATGGTCGAAGTCGCGCAACGCAACGCCCGCTCGCTCGGCTTCGAAATCGCGGGCCGGGTCGCGGACGCCGAATCAATACCGTACGACGACAACACCTTCGATCTGGTGGTGGGCCATGCCGTGCTGCATCACATCCCGGACGTCGAACAGGCCCTGCGTGAGGTGCTGCGCGTTCTCAGGCCGGGCGGACGATTCGTCTTCGCCGGCGAACCGACCAGATATGGCGACATCGTTGCCCGCAGGCTGTCCCGGTTCACGTGGTGGGCTACCACCAGAATCACCCGGTGTCCCCGCCTGACCGGGTGGTCCCGGCCACAGGTCGAGCTCGACGAGTCCTCCCGGGCGGCCGCGCTCGAGGCCGTGGTGGATCTCCACACCTTTGATCCGTCCGTCCTGCGCGGCACGGCGAGCGCGGCCGGTGCCGTGGAGGTGCGGACCCGCACCGACGAGCTGACCGCGGCCTGGTTCGGATGGCCGGTGCGCACCTTCGAGGCCGCGGTGCCGAAAGACAAACTCGGGTTCGGATGGGCCAACTTCGCCTATCGGAGCTGGCTGCGACTGCACGCCGTCGACTCGGCGGTCTTGAGCAAAGTCGTCCCGGCGGCGCTCTTCTACAACGTCGAGATCACCGGGACCAAGCCGGCATGATCCGCACCGTCTTGTTCGACCTCGACGGGACCCTCAGTGATTCCGCCCCCGGGATACTGTCCTCCTTGCGGCTGGCCTTCGACGAGGTCGGCGTGCCATGGGTGGACGACGAGACCGCGCGATCGTTGCTGGGACCGCCGTTCTGGCATTCACTGCCGCCGCTGGTCGGATCCCATCGGATGGACGCCGTGGTGGCCAGCTACCGCAGGCATTATGTCGAGGATCGCGGCATGTTCGACACCCGTCTGTACGACGGCATCGCAGAGGTACTCGATGCCCTGTTCGGAAGGGGCATGACGCTGGCGGTGGCCACCAGCAAGCCCGAGGGGCATGCCGTCCCGATCGTGGCTTACCTCGGTTTCGCCGGTCTCTTCGTCACCGTCTGCGGCGATACCCTGGACGGCCGTCGCGACTCCAAGGCCTTGGTAGTTGGTGAGGCGTTGTCCCGCCTGGGGGACCCCGACCCGAAGTCGGTGCTGATGGTCGGCGACCGCAGTCACGATGTGCTCGGCTCGGCAGCTCACGAGGTGCACTGCATCGGCGCGCTGTGGGGATACGGCACGGTGCGGGAATTAGTCGTCGCCGGGGCACACGCCTTGTGCGGGCAGCCCCGGGAACTGTTGGACCTGATCGGCTGACCATGCTGAAGGCTTGGCGGGCACACACTCGCGACCCACGGCAGGCTCGGTTCCTGACGGTGGCCAGCGCGCGCTGGCTGATCTCCAAGCGTGCCTATACCCCCTGGTATCTGATCCGGTATTGGCGGTTCTGGCGCTTCAAACTCGCAAACCCACACATCATCACCACCGGATTCGTCTTCTTCGGCAAGGGAGTCGAGGTAGCCGCCCGGCCCGGTTATGGCCGCATCGTGCTCGGGCGATGGGTGCACGTCGGCGACGGGACGACGTTGCGGTGTCACGAGGGCACCCTCACCATCGGTGACAAGGTGGTATTCGGATCCAACGACGTGGTCAATGCCTATCTTGACGTGTCCGTCGGGACCGCCAGCATCATCGCGGATTGGGTTTACGTGACGGACTTCGATCACGTCTTCGCGAGCCTGGACCGTCCGATCAAGGATCAGGGCATTGTCAAGTCGCCGGTCCGGATCGGTGCTGACGTATGGCTGGGAACCAAGGTCTCGGTCGTGCGAGGCACAGCCATCGGGGACGGGTGCGTGGTCGCCGCCAACGCCGTGGTGACCAAGGATCTGCCACCGTATTCGGTCGCGGTCGGCGTTCCGGCCCGAGTTATCCGCAACCGTCGCGAGGACACCACCGAGGCCGCGCGCCGCACGGCCCGGGCCTCACCTCAGGCATCGGCGCCGGACGCCGATCACGACCCGGAGCTGGGTGACGCGGCAGCGCGAGAAACGGCGACGGCCCCAGTCGGGGCGCCACCGCCGGAAGCCGATGTCGCCCCGGACCCGTCGGCTCTCGCCCCGGACCCGTCGGCGGCGATCTCTCGGCCCGGGCAATCCCGATGACCGAGGCCAACTCGGCTCGGGTGTCGGCACGAACCCGAGGTCGCCCGCTCTCGGCCGCCGTGGCATTGGGCACCGGAATTATCCTGCTGCTGCTGGCCGTGGTGGTATTCGGCGCATCCAGACTGATCGCCAACGGCCAGCGGCACGCCTATGATCCGGGCGCAACGCCGCCGAAGACCTATCGGCTGACGGCCGGCAAGACATATCAGTTGTCCTCGACGGAGGGGATCGCCCGGCTCACCGGCCGAGGCCTGCTCGGCGCGGGAGTCACCCCGTCGTGCTTCTCGTCCACACCCGACGGTGCGCGGCAGCCGCTGACCATCGTGTCGACTAAGGACGACGTGCGGGTATTGCAGGTTTTCGCGACCTTCCAGGTGCCGCGGTCCGGGGTCCTGGCCGTCCACTGCGACGGCATTAGCGCCGTCTTCGTCGACGATGCCGACGATTCCTCCACCGACTATGCCGCGCTTCTGACGATGTCGACCACGTTGCTGGGCCTGCTGGGCGTGATCGCCGTGATGTCCGGTGGCTACGCGCTCACCGGCATCCGACACCAGCTGAATGCGGATCCCGACCCCGGCCGATGGTCGTAGTACCGGGGGCGCCCAGAGCGACACAGTCGTACGACCTGCGACTCATCCGCTAAACCACAGCCCGCTGTCCCAGGCTTGCCACGGTTACCCGGCTGTCCGATCGGTTGCGGCTGGGCACCGACGGAGCGCCTAGGCCCTGGTCGCTCCGACCCGCCTGGTGAAGGAAGAGTCATCATGAAGTCTGATCAAGCGACGCGACCGGAGCGTCGCCAACCTGTTCCCCGGTCCCGGCTTCGCCGAATTTTCGCCCGCGTGCTACCGGCGACGGTGGCCGGCGCGGCGATTGTTCCGCTCGCCGTCCTGCTCGCACCGCCGGCCGCCGCGGCGACCGGCCCGGTCTATTTGCTCAAGGCGACCGATCCGCATGGCAACATCTGGCTGCCCGGAACGACGGACGGGACCGTAACCGGTCCGATGGACCCGGGTACCGATCCCTTGAGCCCGAGCTACGGCCACCTGTGGACCACCGACGTTCCGTCCGGTTTCTGCCGGATCCTGCCGTCGTCGACCGACCCAGCCACCGGTGCGGTAACGGCTGCGGTGCTGGATCGCAACACGGCCGGCGGCTGTATCACCGCTGGCGGCAAAGCGGGCGGCCCGGCATTGGATCCCCGCCGCAACGCCGACGGAACCTTCTACGTCTATACCCCCGACTGGGCGGTTCGCAGCAGCGGCGTCTACCGGCTGACCTACAACCCGGGCTCGCAGACCATGACGAAGTCCGAACTGCTCGCCCCCAACCGGTTCCCCTTTGACAACAAGCCTTTCGACGTTCAGCTGGGTCCGCTGGACCACAAGTTGTATGTGAGCAATGACAAGGACGGCAACCTGTACCGGATCACCGGGGTCAACGGGGCCCTGTCGGCGCAGCAGGTGGAGCCGGTGGGCAAGTCCAGCGATTCCTCACGAATGCGGGCGCTCACCTTTGCCTGCTGGTCGAATCTCGGGTCCCTCAACGGGGGCGCGGGGGCATCCCGTGCATCCGGCGCACCCGGCTGCTCGGCGCAGGATCCCGCCCCGGATCTGGTGCTTGCCCAGAAGACCTCGGTCACGGTGATCCTGAACGCAGAAACCTGTCAGGCCGCGCCCGGCGGCTGCGTCGCGGTCAGCACTCCGGTGAAGGTGCTCACCCCGATGGGCTTGCGCACCGACCCCGCTGACCCGAGCGTGTTGTACGTCAGCGATTCCCCCGGCACGACCTCGCAGATCATCCGCTACCACATCGGCACCAACATCCAGGACTCCTACGCCAATTATGGTGTGCTGGACGACGGCTCGTTGTCCCAGTTCTCGTTCGCGTTCGATGTGGGGTTTGGCCCGGATCACGCGATGTATGTCGGCGACGATCCGACCGCCGGCGCGACCGCGTTCAACGGACGGTACTTCCGGGTCGGGCCCAACGCACCGGCCGACGCGCAGGGAGCACCGGGTAGCCCCGCGAACATCCCGCCACTGCCGACCCCGTTCAACGGCAACCTCTACGGCGGAGCGTTCGGCGCCGACCTGGCCCCGGCTGGATACGCCGACCCGACCCTGCCCGGCAACGGCGTCTGGCTGCCCGGCAATTTGGGCGGGCATCTGTGGACGGCCGACTCGCTGAACGGTCTGTGCCGGATGGACGTGCCCCAGCCGGCTGACGGCAGTCCCGCACCGGCGGGCGCGCTGACCCACGAGAACCTCAGCACCTGCCTGATCGGTGCCAACGCCGCGGGCCTGCTCAAGCCCGAGCAGTCCAGCTACGACGCCGCCCGGCACCTGCTCTATGTCGCCGACGGCGGCACGAAGAGCGTGGGCGTCGTCCGGTTCAGCTTCGATCCCGCCACCGAGACCCTCAACAACCCGCAGGTGATCGCGGCAGGTCTGGCCGGTTCCGGTCTCGGCCTCGACGGCCAGCGCGCCGACGCGGTAGCCCGCGACCCGCTCACCGACTCCCTTTACGTCGGTTTCCGCACCCGCAAGGTGGGCGCCAACACCCAGATCGCGCGGGTTCCGAACGCCTCCGCCACCGACACGACCGCGCAGCAGGTGGACTTCCTCGCCAAGACGACCCGCGACGTTCCGGTGTTCGGCCTGGGCATCGTGGTCAACCCGGCGAGCGCCGGCGGCGCGGCCACGGCTGACCTCTACATCGGCGACAACAAGGGCGTGGACACCCTGTACAACGTGGGCAGCTGCCAACCCGGTGGCTGCAGCCCGATCCTGCTGCTCAACGTGCGCGGGCCCAAGGGGTTCGCGACCGATGGCATAGATCGGCTCTGGATGTCATCGCCGCCGCCGCCCGGTACCGCCAGCAGCACGACCACCGTGCAGCAGTACACGATCAGCACCGGGGAGCTGATCCCCTTCACCGCGGTGGGGATCAACCCCGACGCCAGCCAGCAGCCCTATGCATACGCATTCGGGCTGACCCTGGACAGCGCCGGCAATGTCTACGTCTCGGACAACCCGAACGTTCTCGCGCCCCCCAACAACGTGGCGCACGTGTGGAAGGTGAACATCGGAACCGCTGGCCCCGCCCAGCCGTCCATCACCACCAAGCCGGGCAACCCGAGCAATAATGCGACGCCGGCCTTCGCGTTCCAGTCCATCACGGCAGGGGTGAGCTACCAATGCTCCGTCGTGGCCACGACCGCCCCGCCGACGGCCGACGCGTTCAACGCCTGCACGTCCGGACAATCGTTCGGACCGCTCGCGGACGGTCCGTGGACGTTCAAGGTCCGGGCGATCGACGGCACCGGCGCGACCAGCACGGCCGCCACGTACGGCTTCACGGTTGACACCGTCTCGCCGGTCGTGACCATCACGTCCTCGCCGGCGAGCCCGAGCAAGGCGAATGCCCCCTCGTTCACCTTCTCCTCCTCCAAGCCGTCCACGACGTTCAAGTGCTCGCTGAGCACCGGCACGCCGGTCTACTCCACCTGCGGCTCCCCGCAGACCTATCCGGCCCAGGCCGACGGCAGCTACACGTTCTCGGTGCAGGGAACCGATCTGGCCGGTAACGTGAGCGCGCCGGCGAGTGTCCCGCTCACCATCGACACGGTGGCCCCGGTGGTCACCGCTACCCCGGCGGGTGGCTCGTACCCGAGCGGGCAGTCGGTCTCGCTGGCGGCCAGCGAACCGGCGACGATTTACTACACCACGGACGGATCGCTGCCCACGACGGCGAGCACGGTCTACACCGGGCCGATCTCGGTCACCTCCAGCACTACGCTGAAATACATCGGCGTCGACACGGCCGGCAACACCGCCGCGGTGGCCACCCAGACCTACACGATCGGCGCGGTCGTCCTCGACTCCGCTCCGCCGAGCCCAGCCGCGGACACCAATCCGACGTTCGCCTTCTCGACGCCGGGCGTGACCGGGGCGTCGTTCCAGTGCGCGCTCACCTCCGGCGTACCAACCACAGCAGACTTCGCGCCGTGCACTTCTCCGAAGAGTTACCCGGCGACCACCGATGGCAACTGGACGTTCACGGTCCAGGGCACGGACGCCGCGGGAGGCTCGGTCGGTACGGCGACGAAGACCTTCCTGCTGGATGCCCGCGCGCCCGTCCTGACGAGCAATCCCTCGAACCCATCGGGGACCTCGACGGAGTCGTTCGCGTTCAGCAAGGCGCAGGCCAGCGGGTGGAGCTTCCAATGCAGCTTCGTGACCGCGACCAGCGCTGACGCCTTCACCGCCTGTAGCTCGCCGGTCAACTACGCCGGAGTCGCCGACGGCAGCTACACCTTCAAGGTGCGGGCCGTGGATGCCGCGTCGGCCAGCACCCTGACCAACGCGTACACCTTCTCGGTCAATGCCGGCGCGCTCGCGCCTACCGCAACAGCGCCGACGACGTCGCTGACCGTTCCGTCCGGACCGGTGTCCACGACGGCGTTGGGCGCGGTGCTGGCCTGGACCGGCAGTTCCAACGCGACCGCCTATGAGGTGCAGGAGTCGATCAACGGGGGCGTGTTCTTCGACCTCGCGGCCTGCACGGGCTCGGCGCCATGCGCGACCAACTCGCTGGCGGTCAGCCTTCGGCCGAGCGCCACGAACCAGTCGACGGTGACCACGTACCGCTTCCAGGTGCGTGCTGTCAACGCGGCGGGCAGCTTTGGGCCGTATGCGGCGGCCTCGGCGTTCTCGGTACCCGCTACCGACAACTCCGGCGGCTTCAGCTTCAACGGCTCGTGGAGCGGTGTGAATCTCTCGGGCGCCTACAACGGCTCGGTGCAGGAGTCGAGCACGGCCGGTGCCGTAGCCCAGAACAGCGGCGGGCTCGCCGGATCCACCGTCGCCTGGGTTTCCACGATGGGCCCGGACCGCGGCATGGCCTCGGTGTCGGTGGACGGCGGACCGGCGCAGACCGTCGACCTGTACTCCGCCACCCTCAAGTCCGCCACCCTGGTGTGGCAGGCGGCCAATCTTGGCACCGCCACTCCCCACACCATCAAGGTGACCGTGCTCAGCGGCAGGAACCCGGCATCGACCGGGAACAAGGTCGACATCGACGCCTACGTCGGCCTGAAATAGAGCGCGGGCTCGGCGGGCTCCCCCCACCCGTCGAGCCCGCCCCGCCCACCGGATGTCGCCGTCAGGGCTAGTAGGCGACATCCGGACGCCCCGACTCGCAGCCGCGCACGCCCATCAGCGGGCGACGGTTGAACCATCGGGAATTGGGCGGGGTCCCCGAAGCCACGGCAGCCGCGAATCACGCGCTGCCGTGGCTTCGGCCATGTCCAGCATCCGGTCACGGTCGCCGCACGCGGTGGCTCGGGCGCGTCACCGTACGTTGGGCCTTGGGCCTTGGGCCTTGGGCCGACGTCGGGGCGGACGCGGAGTTGATCGCGCGGGTTCGGCCGACGATCTCTCAAATTGGGGATACTGGCGACCCGGTGCCGACAACATACTCAAGGCGGTTGGGAAACCAGCCCTGCGCGTATAGGCGTTTGGTCACGGGGGCAAGGAATGACCACATATGTAAGGCTATTTGGGCAATTGACGGTCGAGATCGGCGGTCGTGAGCTGGGTCCACGTGATTTTTCCGGACGAAAGGCAAAGCAGGTTCTCGAGCTCCTTGCGCTCGGCGAGGGTCGCGTGGTCACCAAGGATCGGTTGGCCGCCGCGCTGTGGGGGGACAATCCGCCGCGGGATTACGACGGATGCCTCGAACATTATGTTTCGCTGCTGAGGCGTCAGCTTCGAACCTATAGTGAACCCGGCGCCGTAATGGTGATGACCGAGCACCGAGGCTACCGGCTGGCCGCTGAGCAGGTCTGGGTCGACATCACCGCCTTCGACGCCCTGGAGCGAATGTGCGCGGGCAACAACGACAATCGGGTGCTGATCGAGCGCGCACTGTCCCTGATCGGCGGCGAACTGCTCGAGGACGAGCCATACGCCGAATGGGCATTGGAACCCCGCAGTCGCTATCGCCAGCACCAGCTGCGGTTGATGCGCGCGGCGGCTGAACTCGCTCTGGGTCAGCGTGATCTGGATGGGGCACTACGTTGGGCACAATCGGCTTGTGCCATCGACGGCTTCAACGAGGCGTCTCACCGTCTTCTGATGCTGGCACATTACGGCCGCGGCGAGCGCACCGAAGCGCTACGGGTGTTCGCCGACCTGTCCGCGAGTCTGCGTTCGGAGGCCGGCGTGGCTCCGACGGTGGCAACCGCAACTTTGCGAGCCGCCATAGCCGAGCAGGTCGCCGCCGACGACCTGCTGCCCGAGCGCCGAGCCACACCGATTGAGATCGGTGCGTTGTCGTCGGAGCAGAACGCCGAATCGCCACCCGCTGAGATTCCGCTGCTGGGGCGGCGCTCGGAGCTGTCAAACCTGACCTCGGCGTGCGTCGCCAACCTCGCCGAGGCCGCCGGGCCGGGTCTGGTGGTCCTGGAAGGCCCAGCTGGTGTCGGCAAGACCCGGTTGCTGGTCGAGGCCGCTGCCCGGATGCCCGGGCGCCTCGTCCGACAGGTGATCGCCAGCTCGGGCATGCGGCACATCCAGGGTGCGCTGATCAACGATATCGTCGAGGCGCTGGCCGACGATATCTCGGACACCGCTCCATTGGTGGCCGGATTTGGCACCATGGGAGGGCCGAACGCGATAAGTCTGATTGAGGTGCGCGCCCTCGCGCAGTTCTTGGCGACGGTCGAGCCCTTCGTTGTGATGGTGGACAACGCGCAATGGGCCGACGCGCTGAGCATCCGGCTGCTGAGCTATTTGGTCGGTCGCTATCGAGGCATTGCCGGAACGTTTGTGCTGGCGATCGAGGATGAGGATCTGCGACCGGACCTGGTTCGGGTGGTGAATAGGGCGAGCTCTCGGATACGCCTTCAGGCACTGTCCGCCGCGGAGCTGGAGCCTCTGGCGATAGAGAACCTTCACCAGCTGACCGGCGGATTACCGGTCGCGGTTGTTGCCCATCTCCAGGCCGAGGCGGGTATCAAGTCGACCATCCTCACGTCGTATCGGAAGGCATTGTTCGCGCGCATCCAAGCTGAGGGCGAAACGACCTGGCGGGTCGCGGTCGCGACAGCTGCCGGTGCACCACCCTGCGCGCCGGCCGAGGTTGCCGCCCTGCTGCGCTGCGACGCGCTGGTCGTCGCCGAGATGCAGGACCGCCTTTGCGGCATGGGCATCCTGCGGCCCGACACCGCTGGCTTCACCTTCCGGTATCCGATAATGCGCGAGCTGCTGCGCGCCGGCGTTTCACAGCCACGGCTTCGCTTGCTTGACGCCTTGGGCGGCACGGATCGCCCGCATATCGACGAATCCGGTCGGCGAGCGCTGGCAGGGCGGTCGTCGTCAGGTGCCGGCCGATCGATGCGGGGGCCGGCATCCGCGCCGCGATCGACCTATCCGGCGGCTACCGGGCAAGCTGGTTCCTAGGTGAAGGAAGCATTCCCCGACCAGATCGAAACATCGGCGCGACGCCCGCCGCTGGCGTCGGATCCGGTGGTCACCGAGCTGTTCCCGGCGCCATCCTCCGACGCCTCGCCACCTCGAACACGGGCCGACCGGTCTTGGCCGTTTCGCCTCCGGCGCCGCTATCGCAAGCCCTCCCGTCCGGTGTCAGTGGGTTTGGCGCTGGCGCAGTTCGGAGGGGCGGGCGTCGTCGCCCTGGTCCTGCTCGCCGTCATTGGCGTAAGCACCCTGAGGCGTGCGGCGGTGGATCACGAGGTCGCCCAGGCGACACAGTTCGTGGCGGCCAGAGCGAACCTGCGGTTCGCGCCCGCGGTGACCGATGCCCTGGTCAACGGCGATCCGGCGGCGATGGCGCTGGCCGACCGCATCGCGCGCGAGCAACTCCTCAGCGATCGGGTCGTCAGAATCAAGCTGTGGACGCGGGACGGCCGCATCGTCTACTCCGATGAGCCCCGGCTGATCAATCAAACCTTCCCGCTGGCCGCGGCAGACCTCGCCACTTTGAAGGTGGGTAAGCCCAACGCTGGCCTGTCCAGGCTTCAGGACCCCGAAAACGCCTACGAACGATCGTATGGACGCCTACTTCAGGTGTACGAGCGAGTCGAAACACCCAGTGGCAGGCCGATGCTGCTCGAGCTGTACCTGCGTTTCGACAGCGTCACCGCCAACGCCCAAGCACTCGGCCGAGCCGTGGCTCCGGCATTCCTGCTCGCCCTGCTCGCGTTGGAAATCCTCCAGCTTCCGTTGGCCTGGCGCCTGGCCCGCCGGATCGGGGCCGGCCATCGCGAACGGGAAGCTCTCAACCGTCGGGCCCTGGAGGCCTCGGACCACGAACGCAGGAGGATCGCACGAGACCTTCACGACGGCGTGGTGCAATCGCTCGCCGGCGTATCTTATGCGCTGACCGCCGTGGGAGCGGAACTGCGCCGGCTCGCTGACGCCGGAGTGGATGGTGGCTCGTTCGCCGGACCGGACCGGGGTGCCGTCGCCGGACCGGACCGGGGTGCCGTCGCCGGACTGGCGGGCGCCGTTACCGAGGCCGCGCGTTCCACCCGACAGAACATCGCGGAATTGCGTTCGTTGATCTTCGACATCAATCCGCCCAGCTTGCATCAACTCGGGCTGCCCGCAGCTGTGCGCGAACTCGCCGCATCGCTGACCGAGGCCGGGATCGAGGTTACGGTAGAAGCCCCGGCCTTCGTGACGGTGCCGCCCGAGCGTGCGGGCGCACTCTACCGCGCGGCACAAGAAGGCGTGCGCAACATCATCAATCACTCCCACGCCTCGACGGCGAAGATCACCATCGAGCAGCGCGCCGGGCTGGTGAGACTGACAATCGTCGACGACGGCATCGGATTCGGCGTCGCGGACGGAGTTCCGGCGGCCGGGCGCGAGCATTTCGGGCTAACCCTGCTCGACGACCTGGCTACCGACAGCGGAGGCCGAATGACGATCCAGTCCGCGCCGGGCCGCGGCACCACGCTCCAATTCGGGTTACCACTCACATGATCAACGTCATCGTCGTCGATGATCACGCGACGGTCCGCGCGGGCTTGGCCAAACTGCTGGAAATGAATGTCGACATCAACGTCGTGGCTCAGGCCTCAGATGGTGACGAGGCGATAGAGCTCGTCGGTATTCATCGCCCTGATGTCGTTCTCATGGACGTGTCGATGCGCCGCATGAATGGAATCGAGGCGACCCGTCAGATCATCATGCGATTTCCCGACACCCGGGTCATCGGCCTTACCTCCTTCTCCGACCAGGCCCGGGTGATCACGATGCTTGATGCTGGGGCATGCGGCTACCTGCTCAAGGAGGACGAGCCCAACGACTTGATCCGGGGGATTCGGGTTGCCGCTGACGGGCAGTCACCGCTCGCGCCTCGCGCCGCGGCCGCCTTGCTGCGCTCACGCGCCGACCGATCGCCGCTGACCGCACTCAGCGAGCGGGAGCGTGAGGTGCTGAGGTTGTTGGCGGACGGTCTGACCAATTCCCGGATCGCCGGAGCGCTGCGCATTCGCGAGGCAACCGTGAAGGCCCATCTGACCCGCGTGTTTCAGGTCCTTGACGTGCCGGACCGGACCAGCGCCGCACTTCGCGCTCGGGAACTGGGCCTACACGAAGGCTGACCCGGGGCCGACCCGGGGCCGACCCAGGCCGACCCAGGCCGACCCGGGCCGACCCAGGCCGACCCGGTCGCATTGTGCGGCCCGAGTTCCCGGATGATCGACCCAAAACCGGGAACTCGGGCCGCACAATGGCTCCGGGGGACCGGCCAGGGAGTGAGGAGTCCAAGTGCGAGTGCTGATGGTTGCGCCACCGGGCGCGGGTAAGGGGACGCAAGGTGCATTGATCGCCACCCATTTCGACATCCCCCATGTGGCGACCGGTGACCTACTACGCGATCACGTCGCGCGCCAGACCGAGCTCGGACGACGCGTTCGGGGGCATCTGGAGCAAGGCGAGCTGGTCCCCGACGAAATCGTGCTCGACATGGTGCGTGAGGCGTTCGTGTCAGCCAAGGCGGCGGGGAGTGGATATGTCCTGGATGGGATTCCCCGGAACATCGAGCAGGCCCGCGCCACCTATCGGATCGCGCTCCAACTCGACATGACAGCCAACGTGGCGCTCCATTTACAGGCCGACGACGATGAGCTCGTTCGTCGACTGCTCGCTCGAGCCGCGCTGGAGCACCGTTCGGACGACACCGAGGACGTGATTCGTAAGAGGCTGGCCCTTTATCACGATGTCACCTACCCGATCGTGTCCTGGTATGGCCAGCGGGGGATCCTGGTGTCGGTCGATGCGATGCGACCCCTCGAGGCCGTCGGTCGCGAGATCCTCGCCGCACTTGAGGTGATGCATTCGTTGGTGGACCTGATCCCCGATGAGGCTCGTCGCACGATCGATCTCACCGGACTCGGCGCCGCCTTCGGCAGTGCCGACGGGTCGGCCGACATGACGGCAGCCGTCGCCGGCTCCGCCGATGCTGCCCCCGCCGATGCGGCATCCGCCAAACCTGCGGCCGTCACGGATTCTGGATAGCGCGCCAGAGCCGCCGACCCCGGCAACGGTGGGTATAGGCTCGGTGCCGAACTGGATGATCACGGGAAAGATCGTCAAGAGTGTGGCGGTGCCATGAACCTCGCGCACGGCGCAAAGCGCTTCATCACAGCGATAGCCAGATTGCTGAGTCAGCGCGCACGGCAACCGTCTGTCCAGGGTAGGTCAGCGACGGCGTACCGCAGATGAGCGGATGAAGGGAACGATGAAATGAGCGCGGTAGACGAGATCGACGCGATCCCGGATCAGCGGCCAATCACACCGATCGGTAACAAACTAGCCGGACGGGTTGCCTTGGTCACCGGCGGAACCCGCGGTATCGGCGCGGCGATCTGCCGCAGCCTGGCTTCCCAGGGAGCGTCGATCGCCGCCGGCTACGGCCGCAACGCCGAGGCCGCCGCGTCGTTCCGAACCGACTTCGTCTCGGTGTTCGGCGAGAAGACGGGGGTGACGACCCATTCCGGCAACGTCGGATCCGCGGACGACTGCAGGCGGGTGGTCGCCGAAGCGATGGAACAACACGGACGCATCGACATCCTCGTGAACAACGCCGGGATAACCATCGACAAGACCTTCGCGAAACTGACCGACGACGACTGGCAGAAGGTGCTGGCCGTCAACCTGTCCGGGGCTTTCTTCCTTGCTCAGGCCGTGTTGCCGCACATGATCGAACGCGGCAGTGGCCGGATCGTGAACGTTTCGTCGATCATTGGTGAAACCGGCAACATCGGCCAGGCGAATTACGCCGCGTCCAAGTCGGGACTGTTCGGTCTGACCAAGACCCTGGCGAAAGAGGTGGCGTTCATGCTGGAGCGCTCCGGCAAGCTTGCCGAGAACGGGATTGGCGTGACAGTCAATACGGTCACCCCGGGATTCATCAGCACCGAAATGGTCGCCGCGGTGCCCGAGAAGGTTATCGACAAGCTGAAGAGTCAGATTCCGCTGCGTCGACTGGGCCACCCGGAAGAGATCGCACGAGTGGTGCACTTCCTCGCGGCAGACGCTTCGTCCTACATCACCGGTCAGGTCTGGGGCGTCAACGGCGGAATGGATATGTGAGCAACGGGCGGTCGCTCTGAGCAACGGCGGCCACTCTGACGAACGGGCGGCCGCCGACACCACCATCGGCGGCCGCCGACCCGTCCGGCCAGATCAAGCCCGGCAGATCAAGGCCGGGCAGATCAAGGCCGGGCAGATCAAGGCCGGGCAGATCAAGGCCGGGCAGATCAAGCCCCACCGCCAAACGCGAGGGCCACGTCGTCCGAGGACTTGGACGGCGATTCCGATGGCAGGTCCGGGATCCATTCGGCCGTGTGGGCAGCGCGCGTGGTCAACGGCGCCGCGATCGCGGGATCTACCCGCATCACGCTGTAGCCGCCGACGGCGCCAGCCCCGAAGCCGGGGCAGAAGGCGCGGATCGGTGCGGTGATCACGCCTTCGGAAATGGCATCGTGCAGCGCGATGGGTATGCTCGCGGCCGAGACGTTGCCGACCTTCTCGATGTCGAAATACAAACGGTCGGCGCTCAGTCCCGCCTTCTTGGCCAGGTCGATGACCATGGTCTTGTTGGCCTGGTGTGGCACGACCAGGTCGATATGGTCGAGCAACGAGCCCGTCTCGCCCTCCGGCGCCGGTAACTCCTGAAGCTCGCCGATCATCTGCATCAGGTAACGTCCGGCCAGGGACTTGACCTCGGGCCCGTACACCGTGATGTTGTTGTCGAACATCGGGTTGGGCCAGATGATCGAGTTGACTTCGCTGACCGGGCCGCTGGCATAGGCCTGCAAGTAGTCGATGTCGGACCGCTGGCCCTCAGGGGCCGGCCCGATGATCACCGCCGACGCCCCGTCGCCGAAGATCATCCGGGACGGACGGACGGTGCCGATCTTGTCGGAGAACTTCTCCGCGCATACCAGCAGCACCGGACGGTTCACCGACTGCAACAGCATCGTCGCGTTGAACAAGCCGTACGGGAAACCGGCACAGGCGGCGATCAGGTCGTAGGAGCCCTGGGTCTGGTAGATGCCGAGCTCGCCGGACAGCCAGGTGGCCAGCGACGGAATCAATCGGGTGCTGGTGCAGGTGCAGAAGATAACGCCGCCGATCTCCTCCGGTTCGCGTCCAGCATGCGCGAGCGCCGCCTCGGCCGCCTCCAAGGCGATGATCTCGAGGCTGTCCTCCGTGTAAAGGCGCTGCTCGATTCCAGTCTTCTTGCTGATTTCGCTGGCCGACATGGGCGACCAGTTGTAGGCGGAGTTGCGTATCAGATCGTCGTTGGTGCACAGGTGCTCGCCCTTGACGATTGCCAGGGCCTCCAGCCGGGGCGCGATCTTGAAGTCGGAGTGCACGTTCAGCGGCGGGAACGGCCGGATCGGCCGCTTCGTCTCCCGCTTGCTGTTGGCAGGCGCGGCGGCGCTGCGACGGCCCGACTTCACGCGGCGGAGAAACTCGGCCACTTCGCGATCTCGCGGGTGAAAGGCGACGACGAAATCATCGTCGGTCAGCGTGCCGACCTCGACCAGATCCGTTTTCGAGCGATTCCACGGGTACTCGTTGTGCAGCACCATCGCCCAGCGGCGAAGGGCCTCGAGTTCGGCGACCTCCTCGCGGCAGTCCAGGATCTCGGTGAGGCTGTAGCTGGGGTAGTCGCGGTCGTAGTCGCCGATCCGCCAGGTGAGGTTATGCGGATCGGCAAGGGCCTCCCCGACCGTCGGCTTGATCGCGGGGAGCTCCAGGCCGGTATGCCGCCGGTTGCTGAAGACGTCGAAGATGATCTGAAAGAGGTCGTCCTCCACCTCGGCATTCCATGCGGCGGGCAGCTGATCGTAGGCCTTCCGGATCGCCAGAACCTTCTCTTCACCGCCTTCCCAGGGCGTCAGGACGGGTAGGTACACGTCGTCGCGCTGGCGCGGCAGATCCCCGAGGCGGGTGGGGCGCTTGTCGTACATCGTCATGGCGTAGCGGTTCGCCCAGAACAGGTTCAGGGCGATATCCCGCATCAGGTCGAAGCGGGTACTGTATCGGTCCAACTCGACGCGGTTGACGATGTCGGTACCGGTCGGCGATTTCGTCTCGAAGTCTCGCTGGATCACATTCGTGAGGTGGTCCACGTCGCGCATCACCGAGAAATCCAGCTGCGGCACGAAGTTCGACGGAAAAACCAAATGACCGTGGCTGTTGATGACGAACGGATCCATGGCATACCTCGAATCGAAAGGGGATCGGATTTCTCGCTACCCGGCAGTTCCGAGCACTTTGACACCTGTCCATTCACGTCGTTATCGCGTCCGGTCGGCGCCTCCGTGCGCGCATCTGGAAGCTCCAAGCGGCAGCATAGACCGCCCGGCCAATCTGCCCACACGCGGCGCTCGGTGCGGGATCCGGATCAGATGTCCAACTTGTTTTAGTCCCGAATCCCTGGCGTCGGGCACCGGCTCCTGGCAGGCTGCGCTGGTAACTTCCAACGGCCACGAACCTGGTCCTCTGTGCGGTCGCTTGACACGCTGGGGCTAAGTTGGCCCATATAACCTCACCGAGATGTAGGGGGACACCGTGCGCGAAGACGTGGACCCGGTCGAGACCAGCGAATGGCTCGACGCGCTGGACAACGTTCTGACCTTTGAAGGCACCGAGCGTGCGAGTTTCTTGCTGGACCAGTTGCAAGACAAGGCGCAGGAGAAGGGCGCCTCTGCGTCGTACTCGCCGACCACCCCGTATCTGAACACGATCCCGGTCGACCAGGAGCCGCCGTTGCCTGGTGACCGAACGACGGAGGGTAGGATTCGCGCGCTCACCCGGTGGAACGCGATCGCGACCGTGCTTCGAGCCAACAAGGAGTCCTCCGAACTCGGCGGGCACATCGCAAGCTTCCAGTCGGCGGCGACGCTGTACGACATCGGCTTCGGTCACTTCTGGCACGGCGTGACCGAAAGCCACGGTGGCGATCTGATCTACGTGCAGGGGCACTGCGCGCCAGGGGTTTACGCCAGGGCGTTCCTGGAGGGTCGGCTGACCGAAGCCCAGATGCTCAACTTCCGCCAAGAGGTCGACGGCCAAGGCTTGTCGTCCTATCCGCACCCCTGGTTGATGCCGGACTTCTGGCAATTTCCAACAGTTTCAATGGGCCTGGGGCCACTCACGGCGATTTATCAGGCGCGCTTCTTGAAGTATCTCCACCACCGCGGACTAGCTGACACCGGTCCGCGTAAGGTGTGGGCGTTTCTCGGCGACGGTGAGACGGACGAGCCCGAGTCCTTGGGTGCGATATCGCTGGCCTCCCGGGAGAAGCTCGACAACTTGGTGTTCGTGATCAACTGCAACCTCCAGCGGCTGGACGGTCCGGTGCGCGGCAACGGCAAGATCATCCAGGAGCTCGAAGGCGTCTTCCGTGGTGCGGGCTGGAATGTCATCAAGGTGATCTGGGGCAGTTCCTGGGATCCGCTGATCGCCGCCGACAAGAGCGGCATGCTGCGTAAGCGCATGGAGGAATGCGTCGACGGCGAGTACCAGGACTTCAAGAGCAAGAACGGCGCGTACGTCCGGCAGCACTTCTTCGGCAAGTACCCCGAGACCGCGGCGATGGTGGCCGACTGGACCGACGACGAGGTCTGGGCCCTGACCCGGGGCGGTCACGACCCGGTCAAGGTGCACGCCGCGTACGCGGCCGCCTCGGCCACGATCGGCAGGCCCACGGTCATCCTCGCCAAGACGGTCAAAGGCTTCGGGATGGGCGAGGCCGGCGAGGGCCAGAACATCACGCACCAGCAGAAGAAGATGGGCCACGCCAACCTGCTGACGTTCCGCGACCGGTTCCACCTCGACATCTCCGACGAGGACGTCGAGAAGATCAGCCTCCTTCGGTTCCCGGAGGACAGTGCCGAGGCGAAGTATCTTACGGCTCAGCGTCAGGCGCTCGGTGGCCCGTTGCCGGCCCGGCGCGCCAAATCTTCGGTGACACTCGAGGTTCCCCCACTGGAGGCCTTCTCCGCTCAGCTGGCCTCGTCCGGTGAACGCAGCATCTCGACCACGATGGCCTTCGTCCGCGTCCTGAACACCCTGCTGCGCGACAAGAAGGTCGGCAAGCACGTGGTTCCCATCGTGCCGGACGAGTCGCGCACCTTCGGCATGGAGGGCATGTTCCGGCAGTTCGGGATCTTCTCACAGGTGGGACAGCTGTACCGGCCAGAGGACGCCAACCAGCTGATGTTCTACAAGGAGTCCACCGACGGCCAACTATTGCAGGAAGGCATCAACGAGCCGGGTGCGATGTCGTCCTGGATGGCCGCCGCCACCTCCTACAGCGTCAGCAACGTGCCCATGATCCCGTTCTACATCTACTACTCGATGTTCGGCTTCCAGAGGATCGGTGATCTGGCCTGGGCGGCGGGCGACCTGAGGGCGCGGGGCTTCCTGCTCGGTGGCACCGCGGGCCGCACAACGCTCAACGGTGAGGGATTGCAGCACGAGGACGGGCACAGCCACATCCAGTCTTCGCTCATCCCGAACTGCGTGTCCTATGACCCGACTTTCAGCTACGAGGTGGCCACCATCATCCAGGACGGCATCCGCCGCATGGTCGGTGAGCAGGAAGACGTCTTCTATTACGTCACCCTCATGAACGAGAATTACCTGCATCCGGCGATGCCCGAGGGTGCCCAGGAGGGCATCGTGAAGGGCATGTACCTGTTCCAGCAGGGTGAGGCGACCAAGAAGAATGTGCCACGCGTGCAGCTGCTGGGTTCCGGCACCATCCTGCGAGAGGTGATAGCGGCCGCCGAGCTGCTCGAGGCCGATCACGGAGTCGCCGCCGACATTTGGAGCGTGCCTAGTTTCACCGAACTGCGCAGGGAAGGCCTGGCCGTCGAGCGCTGGAACACCCTACATCCGCTGCAGGAGCGCCGCCGGAGCTACGTCGAGCAGTGCCTTTCGGGTCGCCCGGGTCCGGTGATCGCGTCGACGGACTACATCAAGGCGTTCGCCGACCAGATCCGTGCGTTCGTCCCCGGCCGGTACCGGGTGCTGGGGACCGATGGCTTCGGGCGCTCGGACTACCGGAGGCGGCTACGCTCGCACTTCGAGGTCGACCGGTATTTCGTGGCGGTGGCGGCGCTGTCCGCACTCGCTGACGAAGGCGCGGTCGACGGCGCTGTGGTAGAGGCGGCCATCACGAAGTACGGTATCGATCCTGAACGGGGCGATCCAGCCACGGCATAGATCCGCCCCATCCTTGTCGCGCCGCGCTGTCCATCGGGCGCGCACGTAATCCCGGACCCCATCAACAGGAGGAAGCATGGCCGCGAGCACCGAAGTCCGGGTACCCGATATCGGGGACTTCGCCGACGTGCCGGTCATCGACATCGCCGTTGCCGTCGGCGACGCCGTGAACGTAGACGATTCACTGGTCACCCTCGAATCGGACAAGGCGACGATGGATATCCCGTCCCCGGTGTCCGGTACGGTCAGTTCGATCGCGATCAAGGTCGGGGACCGGATCGGCGAGGGTGCGGTCATCCTCACTCTGAGCGGCGACGCCGCCGAGGAGCACGCCGCCCCAGCGTCCGCGCCCGCACCGCAGCCGACGTCGGAACCGCCGCCCGCGTCGGCCGTGACGCCTGCCCCGGCTGTCGCGCCGGCTGCCGCCGACGCGCGGCCTTCCGGGCCGTCGGCTGACCTGGACGGAGCCGGCGGCGTTCACGCTGGACCGAGCGTGCGCCGCCTGGCCCGTGAGCTCGAGATCGATCTTGCCTCGATCGCCGGGACCGGCCAGAAGGGGCGGATCACCAAACAAGACCTGCTCGGCTCGCTACATCGGCCGGCCGAGGGAGCCGCCCCGGCGGCAGCTGCCACGGGCGGCGGCATTCCGCCGATCCCGGCGCAGGACTTCGCCAAGTTCGGCGAGATCGAAACCGTCGCGCTGAGCCGGATCAAACGCATTTCCGGCCCCCACCTGCACCGGTCCTGGGTCAACGTCCCGCACGTCACGCACAATGACGATGCCGACATAACCGACCTGGAGGCCTACCGCAAGCAGCTCGACGCCGATGCCAAGTCCGAGGGCTACCGGGTTACCTTGTTAGCCTTCCTGCTGAAGGTGGTTGTCTCCGGGATGAAGAGTTTCCCCGAGCTCAACTCCTCGTTGGCTCCGGACGGCGCCAGTCTGATCTACAAGAAGTACTACAACATAGGCATCGCGGTCGACACTCCCGACGGTCTGGTGGTACCCGTCCTCAGGGACGTCGACCGTAAGGGCATCACGGCACTGAGCAAAGAGATGGGCGAAATTTCGAAGAAGGCGCGGGACGGCAAGCTCAGCGCGGCCGACCTGTCCGGCGGGTGCTTCACGATATCCAGCCTCGGCGGCATCGGGGGCACCTCGTTCACGCCGATCGTCAATGCGCCGGAGGTCGCCATCCTGGGTGTGGTGCGCTCCAAACTCGCACCGGTATGGGACGGTGCGGCGTTCGCACCCCGGCTGATGCTCCCGCTATCGCTGTCCTACGATCACCGGGTCGTCGACGGTGCCCTCGCCGCGCGATTCACACGCCATCTCGTCAATGTGCTCGAAGACCCCCGCCGCCTCGTCCTCTGATCTCTGACCGGCCCCGCCAGGGAGAATGCCCGTGGAACTCAAGCTGCCCAATCTCGGCGACTTCGCCGATGTGCCGATCATCGAGGTCCATGTCGCCGTCGGCGACAGAATCGCCGTCGATGATCCGGTCCTGACTCTGGAATCGGACAAGGCGACGATGGACATCCCGTCATCGGTCACCGGCGTCGTCACCGAGATCCGAGTCAACGTCGGCGACCGGGTGTCAGAGGGAACGGTCATCCTCACCCTCGATTCCGAAGGCGCCGGCGGCGTGCAGCTCGGACCCAGGGTGACCGAGGAGGCCGAGGCGGCCGCGGACGGACCGCCCGCCTACGGCTCGCAGAGCGGCGTCTACGACACGATGCAGATCGACGTCCCCGACATCGGAGACTTCACCAAGATTCCGGTGATCGAGATCCACGTCGCGGTCGGCGATGAGGTAGCCGTTGACGATCCGCTGGTGACCCTCGAATCGGACAAGGCAACGATGGATCTGCCGGTGCCCGACGCCGGTGTCGTGGAGGCCGTGTTCGTCTCGGTTGGCGATCTCGTCTCCCGCGGCGACCGGCTGATCGAGTTGCGCGTCGCCGGTGCCCAACCCGCCCCGAGCGCCAGCGCCCCCGCGGCGGCGCAATCCGTGGCCGGCGGGTCAACACCGACCCCGGTGGCGGCATCGGTTCAGCGGGGCGACGTGCACGCTCAGCTGGTCGTCCTCGGTTCCGGTCCCGGCGGTTACACGGCCGCCTTCCGAGCCGCTGATCTCGGTCTGGAGGTAGTGCTGATCGAGCGGTACCCCACACTGGGTGGGGTATGTCTCAACGTCGGCTGCATTCCGTCGAAGGCCCTGCTGCACGCCGCGAAAGTGATCACCGAAGCCAAGGAGACCGCGCACTTCGGTGTCACGTTCGCGCCGCCGGAACTCGACATCGACAAGCTGCGCGGTTGGAAAGAAAGCGTTGTCGGCCGACTGACCGGCGGCCTGAGCGGCTTGGCCAAGCAGCGCAAGGTTCGGGTCGTCACCGGCACCGGGCGGTTCACCGCATCGAACCTGATCGAAGTGACGGCCGCCGACGGAGGGACCTCGACGGTGAGCTTCGAGCAGGCCATCATCGCCTGCGGATCGCGAGTCGTGAAACTACCGTTCGTCCCGCATGACGACCCACGCGTGATCGATTCCACCGGCGCTTTGGCGCTCTCCGATGTGCCGCAGCGGCTGCTGGTGCTCGGCGGCGGCATCATCGGGCTGGAAATGGCCACGGTGTACGAGGCGCTCGGGTCCAAGATCACTGTTGTCGAGTTGATGGATCAACTGATTCCGGGCGCGGACCGCGACATCGTCGCGCCGCTGCTGAAGGTCGTCAAGAAGCGCTATGAGAATATCTATCTGAAAACCAAGGTGACCGCGGTCGAGGCTGGATCAGACGGATTGACGGTCCGGTTCGAGGGCAAGGACGCGCCGGAATCCGAGCGGTTCGATGCGATTCTGGTTGCTGTCGGCCGCGCACCGAACGGCGCCGCGATTTCGGCAGAGAAGGCCGGCGTGGCCGTCGACGAGCGCGGTTTCATCAAGGTCGACAACCAGATGCGCACGAATGCGGCGAACATTTTCGCGATCGGTGATGTGGTCGGCCAGCCGATGCTGGCGCACAAGGCCGTGCATGAGGCCAAGGTCGCGGCCGAGGTGGCGGCCGGTCAGAAGTCATTCTTCGACGCACGGGTCATTCCAGGGGTGGCCTATACCGATCCGGAGGTCGCCTGGGTCGGCCTCACCGAAACCGAGGCCAAGGCCAAGGGCGTCAAGTATGGCAAGGGTGCCTTTCCGTGGGCGGCGAGCGGACGTTCGCTGTCACTCGGTCGTGATGAGGGCATCACCAAGCTGCTGTTCGACGAGGACACCGAACGGGTCATCGGTGGCGGCATCGTCGGCCCGAACGCCGGCGAGCTGATCGCGGAGGTGGCGCACGCCATCGAGATGGGCAGCGACGCCACCGACCTCGGCCTGACCATCCATGCCCACCCGACCTTGTCGGAGACGGTGGGGCTGGCCGCGGAGGCGTTCGAGGGGACGATCACCGACCTCTACCTGCCCAAGAAGAAGAAGAAGTAGCGGACTCGGACACGGTGCATCGGCCGAGGTGGTGCGCGACCTGCTGACCGCGTCCTGAGGAACGATAGGGGCTTTGACAACTCGTTGACCGACATCGGCGATGTGACGCGCCACAGACGCCGCGATGTGCACCTGATGCTGCTGCACGGCCAGCCCGGTGCCGGTTCGGACTGGGACGCGGTGATTCGGGCCTTGCCCCCGGAGCTGCGCAGCCTGGCTCTGGATCGCCCGGGCTACCGCGACAGCCCGCATCCGCCCGGTAGCTTTCGTGACAACGCGGCCTGGCTGCTCACCGAACTCGACCGGGCCGGCATCGACGAAGCTGTGCTGGTCGGGCATTCCTACGGAGGTGGTGTCGCGCTGACCGCGGCCGCCATGTCACCGCAACGGGTCTGCGGTCTGGTGCTGGTCGCCAGCGTCGGACCGGGCTGCCTGGACGGCTGGGACACCCTGCTCGCGGCACCGGTGGCCGGACCGATCTGCGCGGTGGTCGCATGGTGGTTGACCCCGTGGTTCGCCCGACGCCGGCTCGCGCGCATCGAGCGAATACGTGATCGGCCATTGGAGCTCGACGAGCATTTGAGTTGGGAGATCTGGGGAAACGCGCGGCACCGACACGGTGCGATGTGGCGCACATTTCTCGACGAGCAGCGTGAGCTGGTGCGGGGCTTGGACCAACTCGAGGCGCGGCTCGACGAGATCATCGCTCCGTCGCTGGTGATCGCCGATCCAGCGGACAAGATGATCCCGATCAAGACCGCGCATGAGTTGGCGGCCCGGTTGCCTCAGAGCCGCCTGGTGCTCGTCGGCGAGGGCGGCCATCATCTGCCCAGGCGGGTCCCCCAGATCATCGCCGACGAGATCACCCGATTCGTCGCCTCTCTGCACTGACGGCGGGCGGTACCGGGACTTTGGTCCCGTCCGATCAGGGCTCTTGGACCCGTGCTTTGGTGGCCGGCCGACGGCACGCTGACAGTTGTCAGATCAAGAACTACCGCAGCAGCTGGGGTCCAAGTCCCAGCCATGCCCCACCGATTCGGGGGAGCAGCAGGCCGTGACCGTCGACGTCACGGCCTGTTGGCATGCACCTGGTCGGCATGCACCTGGCCGGTTTGCACCTGGCCGGTTTGCGGCAAGGGCGGCAACGTACCGGTTTCCACGACCTCGCTGGCGATGTCACGAAGCTTGCGGTGCAGGTTCTGACTGGCGACCCGCAGCATCGCGAAGGCGTGATCCTGGGTCACCTTTCGGTGCGCCATCAGCACACCCAGAGCGACGCCGATCTCGCGGCTGCTGTGCAATGCGGTCTCGAGAGTGGCCGCCTCGTCCTGCGCCTCGTGCAGGGCGATCAGGCTCGACGCGTGCGCCGCGAAGATGGTGGCGACGTCGACGTCGTCGTCGGTGAAGGCTCCGGGACGGTCGGCGAACAGGTTCAAGGCCGCCGTCCTGCCACCGATCAGCTGGAACGACAGGACGCTGCGAACCGGCGTCGTCTCGGCGAGTTCGGCGGCGAACCGTGGCCAGCGCGGCTCGTCGGTCACGTCGAACAGCAGGTAGTTGGCCCCTTTCTCGGCGGCCCGTAGACATGGTCCTTCGCCGAGCTCGTACTGTAACGCGTCAGCCCGGTCCGCGATCGAATCGGACGCGGCAAGGGTACGGCCGCGGCTGTCTCGAACAACGGTGATGCTTGCCCAGCGGCACCCATCGACGTGCTTGACCGCCAGCTCCACCAGCCGACGCAGTGCGGCGTCGTTGTCGCCGTCTCCGTGCAGTTCCACTCCCAGTTCGGCGAACCGTTGGGACAGCTCGACCATTTCCTCGGTGTTCACATTGCCTCTGTTCGTGTCCGCGGTGCGTGCCGCACCCGACCGGTCGGGATGCCCGGGCGAGTGCGTCTGACCGGTTCAGTATCCACGGAATCCCGGCCGTGCCCCGCGAGGGACGATGGCCGTATCGTCGGCGCGAAACCAGGAGGCCCCAACCCGATGCGGGCGAACTCGTAACTCGCCGCCCCTCGGCACTCGCGTAGTGTCGAGGAGGCATGGAAGTCAGGGGGCCCGGCCAATGACTGACCAGGCAGGCGTGTTGGCCCAGCTCGCTCGGGTCTTTGCGCGGGTACGCGGTACCGATTCGCTGCCTATGGGGTTATGCCATGCCTGCGCTGACATGCTCGAGGTGCGGGGTGGCGCCATCACCCTTGCCTATACAACGCCGGAGCGCGTGACGCTGTGCGCCACAGATCACACGGCGACCCGGCTGGAGGACCTGCAGGATGTGCTCGGGCAAGGCCCGGGCCTGGATGCTTACCTTACCGGGCGCCCAGTCACCGCCTACCTGGGTGGCAAGACCGCTCAACGCTGGCCGATGTTTTCGAACGCCGCACTTCAGGAGGTCGGCGCCGTCGTCATGTACGCCCTGCCGATCCGGCCGCACACCAGCGTGCTCGGGGTTCTCACTCTCTACCACCTGGAGCCGGCACCACCGCCTCGCGACCTGGGGGTGGCCCAGTTCCTGGCCGATGCGGTGGGCACCGCGCTGCTGCACGATCCCGCTTCACAGATCGAACTCAGCGAAGGGCCGTGGGCGGCCCGGATGGAAATTCATCAGGCAACCGGCATGGTAATCGGCCAGCTCAGGATCAACGCGGGGGACGCCCTTGCCCTGCTGCGCGCGCACGCCTTCGCAGAAGGTGCCAGCTTGATCACCATTGCCCGCGATGTCCTGGGCCGCCGGATTGACTTCGCGCGCTTGGTCCAACCAGCGCAGGACGACGGAGGCGGACCGACATGACACCGAAGACCCCGTGCTCGGCCGCCGGCTCAGCTGGACGATGGCAGTCGTGGATGATAGCGATCACCGGATGACAGGCACCCTCGTCGGCGCCCTGCTGGCAGGGCGGTACCACCTGCGATCGCTGCTCGGTCAAGGCGGGATGGCCGAGGTGTACCTGGCCCACGACGGACTGCTCGGCCGCGCCGTGGCCGTCAAGGTGTTCCGGCCCGGATGCGGATTGTCGGAAGATCAGGCGCGCCGGCAAGTAGAGGCACGGCTGCTCGCCGGCCTCAGCCACCAGGGACTGGTCACTGTCTTCGACGCGGGCAACGATCAGGGCATCGGGCGCGAGTTCCTCGTCACCGAGCTGGTGGCTGGGCCAACGCTGGCGAGCCGGCTCAGCACGGGCAAGCTCGACGAGACGGAATGGCGTGCTGTCGGGGCCGATCTAGCGGCCGCGCTGACCTACGTGCACAGCCGCGGCATCGTCCATCGCGATGTCAAGCCGGCGAATGTCCTGTTCACCGGCAAGACGACAGCGGCCGGGTCAGGGTCGTCGGTCAAGCTCTCCGACTTCGGCATCGCCCGCTACCTCGAAGGTGCTCGGCTCACATCCGAAGGCTTGACTGTCGGCACGGCCAACTACCTGAGCCCGGAGCAGGCACTCGGCGCGGACGTGACACCCGCTTCGGACATCTACTCCCTCGGCCTCGTCCTCATCGAGTGCGCGACCGGATCGATCGTATTCCCGGGCAGCGGCATAGCAGCGGCAGCGGCCCGGCTGCACCGGCAACCCGAGCTCCCGATCGGACTCGGGCCAGACCTGAATGCGTTGTTCACCGCCATGACCAACCGTGAGCCGGGGGAGCGTCCCAGCGCCGCGATGGTCACGGCTGCGTTGAGCCGGGACAGCCGAGGTAGTACCAGTGGCGCCATCGCCGCGGCTGCATTGAACCGGGAAGGCCAGCATGGTCCCGACGTCACGGTAATTAATCAGGCCGCGACTACCCACAGTTTGGCAATCGGGCGGCGAAAATCGCCCGAGGACGAGGGCAATAGGGCAGCAGCCTCCCGGTCACGGCGAGTTCCCGGCATCTGGATCACCGCCTTGATCGCCGCTGCGGCGCTGCTAATGGGCGGTGGTCTGCTTCGCGCGCGCATTCCATTCTCGAAGCCGGCGGGGGGCACGGATCAGTCAACTTCGGCTCCATCAGGATCTCCCCAGCCGACCCTGGCTCGCCGGACTCCACCACCGTCTGCCGGTCCTCAGTCGCAGTCGGGCCCGACCGCGTCCGCGGCTTCCGTCGGGCAGCGGCGAAGCTCGACCGTCAGTACATCGCCCGCAACCCAGGTTCCGGCCACCCGGCCACCCGCAGGCGGTCTGGCCAAGAGCAAGGGGAAGGGGAAGGGCAAAGGCAAGGCTCATCCATGACCAAATAGCCCGATGGCCGACCAACCGGACCAGCGTACGACCTGGACCGCCAACACCGGGCCCCGCACCGGAATATCCTGGTATTGCTGATATCGCTGGGCCAGCAGCGCGATGCCCCGATCGGACTCCCGATCGTCGGGCCGCAGGATCCGAGCGGTGCCGTCCGCGCGCACCCACCAGAGCTCATCCCAATTCTCGGCGTAATGATCGACTAGCAGGCTCACCAGCGGGTTGACCGCGACATTGCGCAGTCGCCGCAGAGCCGTAGTTGTCTTGGGCTTGCCGTCGACCGCGGTGTAGATGTGGTCGCCGGACACGGCGAATACGGTGGGAACCACGTGCGGTCGTCCCATCCCGTCCGCAGTGGCCAGTCGGGCGACTCTGGCCTGGCCAAATCTGAGGCGGGCGACTTCGCCTTCGAAAGTACTCACCCGACCATTCTGGCGTTCCCCTTAACCCGGCATCCTTTCTCGTTGGGCGTCCGTTTTCCCGGGCATCTCTTGTCGTCGGCTCTTGTCGTCGTGCGTCCGTTTTCCGCTGGCGTCCTGCTCGTGGCACCCTGGCGGCATGCCGACGTGGTGCCCGACTCAGCCCGAAGGCTCAACATGACCAAAGGGGCACGGAATCGCCTGATCCGGCGAGGAGCGAAAACCCCGGTTACCGCGTCGGCCGAGCCGATGCTCCGGATGTCGTCGGTGCGTGGCCGTTGGGTCCTGCTGGCCACGATTCTCGGCAGTGGCGTCGCCTCGCTGGACGCCACTGTGGTGAACGTGGCCTTGCCGCGAATCGGGGATGACCTCACCGCGGGGTTGACCAGCCTCCAGTGGATTCTGAACGCGTACACCCTCACGCTGGCCGGCCTGTTGCTGATGGGAGGCGCCCTCGGCGACGCCTATGGGCGACGCCGGGTGTTCATGCTCGGGGTGATCTGGTTCGCGCTGGCATCGGCTGGATGCGCCGTCGCCCCGGACGCACAGGTGCTGATCGGCATGCGAGCCCTCCAGGGCGTTGGCGGCGCCTTGCTCACCCCTGGTTCGCTGGCCATCCTGGAAGCGTCCTTCGTCCGGCAGGACCGGGCCGCCGCCGTCGGGGCCTGGTCCGGACTAGCTGGTGTGGCCACCGCATTGGGTCCGATACTGGGCGGTCTGCTGGTAGGTGCGGCCCCATGGGGCTGGCGGGTGGCATTTCTGATCAATGTGCCGCTGGCGGCGGTGGTAGTGGCGGTAACGGCAAGGCACGTGCCCGAGACACGGGATCAGCGGCCCGCTGGTCGGCTGGACATCGCGGGCGCGATGCTGGCGGCGGGTTCGCTGGCCGGCATCGTGTACGGCCTGACCGAAGGGCCGCAAAGCCGCTGGAACGCCCCGGCCCTGCTGTGCCTGGGGTTGGGTGCGATGGCGCTCGCGGTGTTCGTCGTCGTCGAGTCGAGAGCCGGGCACCCGATGCTTCCGCTCGAGCTGTTCAGATCCCGTCAGTTCAGCGCCGCCAACGCCGTCACGGTCGTCATCTACGCCGCGCTCGGCGGAGCGTTCTTCCTGCTTCCCCTGCAACTGCAACGCGGTTCGGGCTTCACGCCGGTCGCGGCCGGCAGCGCCCTGCTGCCGATCACTGTCCTCATGCTGGCGCTATCAGCGCGGATGGGGCGCCTGGCAAGCCGGCTCGGCCCCCGATTGCCGATGTCCATCGGGCCGATCGTCGTCGGTGCCGGGCTGGCTCTGATGGTCCGGATCGGCGAGCGTGCTTCGTATGTCGCCGACGTGCTGCCGGCCGTCCTTGTCCTCGGGTTGGGTCTGGCGATCACCGTCGCGCCCTTGACGGCAACCGTGCTCGCGGCGGCCCCGGACCGACAAGCGGGAGTCGCGTCGGCGGTCAACAACGACCTGGCCCGCACCGCGGGTCTGCTCGCGGTAGCATTGCTGCCCGCCGCGATCGGGCTGTCGGCGAGCGATTACCAGGACGCCGTCGCCCTTACCGGCCATTTTCGGATCGGCGTGCTGGCGATGGCCGGTCTGTGTGCTCTGGGTGGATTGCTCGCCGCGATCACCATTGGCAACGAGCAAGCGCTCGGTACCCCGATCGCGGACAGCTGCGCGCACTGCTCGTTGTCGGGCCCGACGGTGGCGCTGGCCGCGCTCGGAAGCGGCACCGGCGACGACCACCGCTGAGCGCCCGCACCGCGAGCGCCCGGGCGACCCGGGTGGTGATACTGGGCTGCATGACGGACTCTTCGCGCCCCGGCGTTCCCGATCCGGATCACAGCCGAGACCGCGAGCGAACTCAGGACCGCGAGCAGACTCAGGACCGCGAGCAGACTCAGGACCGAGACCGCGATCAGGCGGGCCGGGCGCGCAATTCACGGCCTCGCGACGCTCTCGGGCGTCCGCTGCCGAGGGGCGCGACAGGGCTGGAGCGGTTGCCCGAGGGGGTCTGGCGCACGGCGGCGGAGTCACTAGACACCGCGCAGCACTTGCTCAACACTCGGCGGCCCTTTCACGCCCATGAGGTGCTCGAGGACGCTTGGAAGGCTGCCAGATCCGACGAACGCGAACTATGGCGTGGACTGGCTCAATTGGCCGTCGGTCTAACCCATGTCGAACGAGGCAACCCGGCCGGCGCGGTTTCTCTGCTGCGGCGGGGCGCGGAATCCATCGCGGCGTTCGCGACGACCCGTCCGCACGGCGTGGACGTGCCCGGCTTGATGACGTGGGCCGCCTCGCTCGCTGACGATATCGCCGCGGGAAGCACGATGGATGCGGACGTCCGCCTGGCACCGGCGTTGCGCGCTGCCGACGACAAAACGGGCCCAGGACGATGAACGATATGGACATCGACCGGGAAGCAGCGTCGCTGTACGCATTGCCGCCCGAAGAGTTCGTGGCCGCCCGGGACGCGCTCGCGTCTGAGGCGCGGTCTCGTGGTGACAAGTCGGTGGCGGCGGCGGTCACCAAGTTGCGACGGCCCACTGTTGCGGCGTGGCTGGCCAACCTGCTGGTTCGCGAGCGTACCGCCCAGATAGATCGACTGGGCGAGATCGGCGATTCGCTACGCCAGGCGCAGCGCGAATTGTCCGGCGTCCAGTTGCGGGAACTCGCCGCGGCTCGACGCAGCTCGGTGCGGGCCCTCACCGAAGAAGCGAAGGCGCTGGCGGTAGCGGCAGGGCATCCGCCAGGCGACGCCGCTCTGCTGCAATTGGAGGACACCCTGAACGCGGCGTTGGCCGATCCGGAGCTCGCCGCGCAACTGCGATCCGGTCGTCTCACCGCATCACTGAAATACACTGGATTCGGCGATATTGCGGCATACGCCGAATCGGCCGCTGACGTGACTGACGGTTCCTCCGGTCGAATGGATGGCCCGCCGGCCGGTCGCCCGAGTGATCGGTCCGCCGGTCGAATGGGTGGCGCGTCGGCCGGCCGCCCGAGTGATCGGTCCGCGCCGCGCCCCGACGCCCGCGTAGGGGTACCCCCCCCGCCCGTTGCCCGCCGGGCCGCGGCCGGGGGGGCCGACGCCAAACGCGGGTTGACCGCCGCTGAACAGATCGCGTCGCGCGCCGCCGAGGACCTCGAGTCCGCGGCCTCGGACTCGGATCGCGCCGCGACTGAATGTGCCGAAGCCGAGAAGACCG
>Ga0307504_10000034_pt1 | contig 30895 bp, 40 predicted proteins | sample 19_S_MG_FD_194516 | JGI IMG/M metagenome (GOLD analysis project Ga0307504, IMG submission 194516) | Soil microbial communities from Populus trichocarpa stands in riparian zone in the Pacific Northwest, United States - 19_S | ecosystem: Environmental > Terrestrial > Soil > Riparian zone > Trees... | reverse complement strand
ATGGCAAAGAAGCAGTTCGTCCGGGACAAGCCCCATCTCAACATCGGCACGATGGGCCACATCGACCACGGCAAGACCACCCTCACGGCCGCCATCACCAAGGTGCTGGCCGAGCGTGACACCTCCGGCACCACCTCCTTCACCGCCTTCGACATGATCGACAAGGCGCCCGAGGAGAAGGCCCGGGGCATCACGATCAACATCGCCCACGTCGAGTACCAGACGCCCAACCGCCACTACGCCCACGTCGACATGCCGGGCCACGCCGACTACATCAAGAACATGATCACCGGCGCCGCCCAGGTGGACGGGGCCATCCTGGTCGTCTCCGCCGCCGACGGCCCCATGCCCCAGACCCGGGAGCACGTGCTGCTCGCCCGCCAGGTCGGCGTGCCGTCGATCGTGGTGGCCCTCAACAAGGCCGACATGGTCGACGACGAGGAGCTTCTCGACCTGGTCGAGCTCGAGGTGCGCGAGCTGCTGAGCGACTACGAGTTCCCCGGCGACGACACCCCGGTCGTGCGGGTGAGCGCCCTCAAGGGCCTCGAGGGCGACGCCGAGTGGGCCGAGAAGATCGTCGAGTTGATGGAGGCGGTGGACAGCTTCGTCCCCGAGCCCGCCCGTGACACCGACAAGGCCTTCCTCATGCCCATCGAGGACGTCTTCACCATCCAGGGCCGCGGCACCGTGGTCACCGGCAAGGTGGAGCAGGGCGTGGTCAAGGTGGGCGACGAGGTCGAGATCGTGGGCCTGCGCAACACCGCCAAGACGGTGTGCACCGGCGTGGAGATGTTCCGCAAGCTGCTCGACTCGGGCCAGGCCGGCGACAACATCGGCGCCCTGCTGCGGGGCACCAAGAAGGAGGAGGTGGAGCGGGGCCAGGTGCTGTGCAAGCCCGGCTCCATCACCCCCCATACCAACTTCGAGGCCAACGTCTACGTCCTGTCCAAGGACGAGGGCGGCCGCCACAAGCCGTTCTTCAACAACTACCGGCCCCAGTTCTACTTCCGCACCACCGACGTCACCGGCTCCATCTCCCTGGCCGAGGGCACCGAGATGGTCATGCCGGGCGACAACACCACCATGACGGTGGAGCTGGGCAAGCCCATCGCCATGGACGAGGGCCTGCGCTTCGCCATCCGTGAGGGTGGCCGCACCGTGGGCGCCGGCCGCGTCACCAAGATCCTCAAGTAACGAAGGGCCCCGGACGTTGGCTGAGAACCCGAAGCAGAAGATCCGCATCCGCCTCAAGGCGTATGACCACGAGATCATCGACCAGTCCACGAAGAAGATCGTGGAGACGGTGCTGCGCACCAACGCCAAGGTCCGAGGGCCGGTGCCCCTACCCACCGAGATGCACCGCTACACGGTGATCCGCTCCCCGCACAAGTACAAGGACAGCCGGGAGCACTTCGAGATGCGCATCCACAAGCGCCTTCTCGACATCGTCGAGCACACCCCCAAGACGGTGGACTCCCTCCAGAGGCTGGATCTGCCAGCAGGAGTGGACATCGAAATAAAAATTCAATAGCACCAGACCAGACAGTTGCCTGAACGACGGCGGCCGCCCACGCCGCCGGAGGCGGCCCCATTCGGCTGCCGGCAGATGAGGTTGCAGGGCGAAGGGTGTCCGGCTCCGCCGGACACCGCAGCACGATCAGTTCGCTCGAACGGAGCGAGCGCAGCGAGCGAGTGAGAGCGAGGCTCACCTGATAAGGTGAGCCAAAGCACCAATCGACGTCCTTCGGCGCCCGTAACGGGGACCCGGAGGCAGAACCGAGAAGCGCTCCGCCGGGTCTGCCCGAGCGGAGCGTTCGCGTGAGACAGGCGAACATCGACATGGCAAGCAAAGCGATCGTCGGCGAGAAGGTCGGCATGACACAGGTCTGGGACGGCGAGAACCGCGCCGTGCCCGTGACCGTCGTCAGGGTGCCGCCGGTCCGCATCGTCCAGGTCAAGACGGCCGAGCGCGACGGCTACTCCGCCCTGCAGGTCACCTTCGGCACGGTGAAGGCGAGTCGGCTGAACAAGCCCCAGGCGGGCGTGTTCGCCAAGGCCGGTGTCGAACCCGGCCGGCGGCTGGTGGAGCTCCGCCTCGACGACGCCGACGGCTACACCGTGGGCCAGGAGCTCACCGTGGAACTGCTGGCGGCGGGCGAGAAGGTCGACGTCACCGCCGTGAGCAGGGGCCGAGGCTTCGCCGGCGCCATGAAGCGCCACAACTTCAAGGGCCAGGGCGCGTCCCACGGCAACCACAAGAAGCACCGGTCCCCCGGCTCCATCGGGGCCTGCGCCACACCGGCCCGTGTCTTCAAGGGCACCAAGATGGCCGGCCAGATGGGCTCCCAGCAGGTCACCACCTTGAACCTCGAGGTGGTGGAGGCGGACGTCGAGCGCAGCCTGCTCCTCGTCAAGGGCGCGGTGCCCGGCCCCCGCGGCGGCCTGGTGCTCATCAGGGGTGCAGTGAAGGGCGGGAAGTGATGGCTCCGGTCGACGTTCGCAAGGTCGACGGGTCGACGTCCGGCTCGGTCAACCTCCCCGATGGTGTGTTCGGCATCGAGCCCAACGTGGCGGTGATGCACCAGGTGGTCACCGCCCAGCTGGCCGGCGCCCGCGCCGGCACGCAGTCCACCAAGACCCGCGCGGAGGTGCGCGGCGGTGGCGCCAAGCCGTGGAAGCAGAAGGGCACCGGGCGGGCCCGACAGGGCTCCTCCCGCTCACCGCAGTGGACGGGCGGTGGCGTGGCCCTCGGCCCCAAGCCGCGCAGCTACAAGCAGCGCACCCCGAAGAAGATGATCCAGCTGGCCCTCCGCTCGGCCCTGTCGGACCGGGCCGCCATGGAGCGGGTCGTGGTCATCGACACCTGGGGGTTCGCCGCCCCCCGCACCAAGGACGCCACGGCTGCGCTGAAGGCGCTCGGAGTGGAGGGCAGGGTCCTCGTGGTCCTCGGTCCCGACGACCAGGTGGCCCGCAAGTCGTTCCGGAACCTGCCCGACGTGCACGCGTTGCTGGCCAGTGAGCTCAACGCCTACGACGTGCTGTGCAGCGACTGGGTCGTGTTCACGTCCGACACCCTGCCCACCGCACAGCACGAGCCGGCGACCGGGCCCGTGCCCGGGCCCGAGCTTGCCGCCGTGCCCGAGCCGCCCGCCCAGCCCGAACTCGACCTGGCGACGCCGGTTTCCGAGGGAGATGACGCCGAATGAAGGACCCCCGCGACGTCATCCTGCGCCCGGTCGTGTCGGAGAAGTCCTACGCCCTCCTCGACAACGGCGTCTACACCTTCGTGGTCGACCCCCGGTCCAACAAGACCGAGATCCGCCAGGCCATCGAGACCATCTTCAACGTCCGCGTCACCAATGTGAACACGCTGAACCGCAAGGGCAAGCGCAAGCGCAACCGGCGCTCGGCGACCTTCGGCAAGCGTTCCGACACCAAGCGGGCCGTCGTCACCCTCGCCGGCGACGACCGCATCGATCTGTTCGAGAGCTGAGCATCCAACGATCATGCCCCTTCGCAAGCGCAAGCCCACCAGCGCCGGCCGCCGGTTCCAGACCGTCTCCGACTTCTCCGAGATCACGCGCGACAAGCCCGAGAAGAGCCTTCTCGGGCCCAAGCCCCGCACCGGCGGTCGCAATGCCCACGGCCGCAAGACGGCGCGCCACCGCGGCGGCGGCCACAAGCAGCAGTACCGCATGGTCGATTTCAAGCGGAACAAGGACGGCGTCCCGGCCAAGGTCGCAGCCATCGAGTACGACCCCAACCGCAACGCCCGCATCGCCCTGCTCCACTACCTCGACGGAGAGAAGCGCTACATCCTGGCCCCTGCGAAGGTGGGCGTGGGCGACATGCTCCAGAGCGGCCACGGCGCCGAGATCCGGGCAGGGAACGCTCTGCCGCTGCGCTTCATCCCGGTCGGCACAACCATCCACAACGTCGAGCTCAAGCCCGGCGGCGGCGGCAAGATGGCACGCGGCGCAGGCATGAGCGTGCAGCTCGTGGCCAAGGAGGGCGATTTCGCCACCCTGCGGCTGCCCTCCACCGAGATGCGCCGGGTCCCGATCGACTGCCGCGGCACCATCGGCGAGGTCGGCAATGCCGAGGCCGAGCTGGTGAAGATCGGCAAGGCCGGCCGCAACCGCTGGAAGGGCGTGCGGCCCCAGACCCGCGGCGTGGCCATGAACCCGGTCGACCACCCCCTCGGCGGTGGCGAAGGCAAGTCGTCCGGCGGGCGCCACCCGGTGTCGCCGTGGGGCAAGCCCGAGGGGCGCACGCGTGACCAGAACAAGGAATCCAGCAAGCTCATCGTCCGGCGGCGTCGCACCCGCGGCGCACGGAGGTAACCGGCAATGCCCCGCAGCCTGAAGAAGGGTCCGTTCGTCGACGACCACCTGCTCAAGAAGGTCGACGTCCTCAACGCGGCCAACGAGAAGCGTGTGGTGAAGACGTGGTCCCGGCGTTCCACGATCATCCCCGACATGGTGGGCCACACCATCGCCGTGCACGACGGTCGCAAGCACGTGCCCGTGTACATCACCGAGTCGATGGTGGGCCACAAGCTGGGCGAGTTCGCCCCGACGCGCACCTTCCGGTACCACGCCGGTCAGGAACGGGCGGGGAGGCGCTAGATGCCGGGCCCCAAGACCAACGAGCGCGAAGGCACCCGTGCCGTCCTGCGCAACGAGGGGGTGTCGGCCTACAAGGTCCGCCCCGTCCTCGACCTGATCCGCGGCCAGGACATCGGCCTGGCCCGCGACACCCTCCAGCTGTGCGAGCGTGACGCCGCCCTGCTGGTGGGCAAGCTTCTCATGTCGGCCGTGGCAAACGCGGAGAACAACGACGGCATCGACCCCGAGGAGCTGTACGTCTCGGCCTGCTACGCCGACGAGGGCGCCACCGCCAAGCGCTGGAGACCCCGTGCTCGCGGCCGTGCCACCCGGATCCGCAAGCGCAGCTGCCACATCACGGTGATCGTGAGCCGCCTTCCCGAGGAGCGCCTCAGCCGGCTACGTGCCCGCCAGGCGGCCGAGGCCGGCAACCGCCGTGCCCGTCGGGTCGCGGGCGGACGTCAAGGCCGCCGGGTCCGGCGCGACGAGCAGCGTCCGGGCACCGTCCCGGCGCCGGAAACGGCTACTGCGGTGCCCGTGGACGAGACGGAGACGCCGTTGACGGAGACGCCGGTGACGGAGACGCCCGTGACGGAGACGCCCGAGGCGACGATGGCGGTCGAGGAGACCATCACCGACACCACCGCTCCCGACGGGGACGCGTCGCCGGACAGCACCTCCGAGGCCACCGGTGCGGACACCGACGAGGCAGCCCGCGACACGGCTCCCGACGCGGCTCCCGACGAAGAGAAGGACAGCTAGATGGGCCAGAAGGTCAATCCCTACGGGTTCCGCCTGGGCGTCACCACCGACTGGAAGTCCCGGTGGTTCAACGACCGGGAGTACCAGGCGCAGGTCATCGAGGACTGGAAGATCCGCGACTACCTCACCAAGCAGCTGGAGCGGGCGGCGGTGAGCCGGGTCGAGGTGGAGCGCACGCGCGACCGCCTGCGCATCGACCTGCACACGGCCCGGCCGGGCATCGTGATCGGCCGCCGCGGCGCCGAGGCCGACCGGCTGCGCACGGAGCTGGCGCGTATCACCAAGAACCCGAAGGTCCAGCTCAACATCCAAGAGATCAAGCAGCCCGAGCTCGACGCGGCCCTCATCGCCCAGGGGATCGCCGACCAGTTGGCCGGCCGCGTCAGCTTCCGCCGGGCCATGAAGCGGGCCGTCCAGACGGTGCAGAAGGCGGGCGCCCAGGGCATCCGCGTCCAGTGTGCCGGCCGCCTCGGCGGCTCCGAGATGGCCCGCCGTGAGGCCTACCGCGAGGGCCGTGTCCCCCTCCACACGCTGCGGGCCGACATCGACTACGGCTTCCGTGAGGCCAAGACCACCTTCGGGCGCATCGGCGTGAAGGTGTGGATCTACAAGGGCGACATCCTCCCCTACAAGATCTCCACCGAGGACAAGATCAGCCGCGAGGCGGCCATGGCGGTGGGCGAGACGTCCGGCCAGGGCAAGCCCCGCCGCATCATCTCCGCCGGCGGTGGCCGCCGCCGTCCCGACCAGGGCGACCCGGGTGCCGAGCCGGCGCCCGGTGTTCCCGGTGAGGAAGGCGTCGAGGCGACCGACGTCGGCGAGCCCGGCGACGCCAAGCCGATCCTGCCCGAGGTCGATCCCGATATCGAGCGCCTCCTGGCCGAGGAGGAGGAGATCGAGCGCCGCACCCGCGAGCACCACGAGGCTCCTCACTTCCGCAAGGAGACCGACTGATGCTGATGCCGAAGAAGGTCAGGCACCGCAAGCAGCAGCGCGGCCGCCTGTCCGGCATGGCGAAGGGCGGCACGACGGTCACCTTCGGGGACTTCGGGGTGCAGGCCCTGGAGCCGGGCTGGATCACCGCCCGCCAGATCGAAGCAGCTCGTATCGCCATGACCCGCCACGTCAAGCGCGGCGGCAAGGTCTGGATCCGCGTCTTCCCCGACAAGCCCGTGACGGCCAAGCCGGCCGAAACGCGCATGGGCTCCGGCAAGGGCAACCCCGAGCACTGGGTGGCCGTCGTCAAGCCGGGCCGCATCATGTTCGAGTTGGCCGGCGTGAACGAGGAGCTGGCCCGGGCGGCCATGGAGCGCGCCATCCAGAAGCTGCCCATCCGGGCCCGCTTCGTGGTGCGCCACGAGCAGGAGGTGCAGGTCTGATGGCCCGCTCCAAGTCCCAGGACCTGCGCGACATGACCGCCGACGAGCTCGAGACGCGCCTCACGGAGGTCAAGCAGGAGCTGTTCAACCTGCGCTTCCAGCACGTGACGGGCCAGCTCGACAACTTCGCCCGGCTGGGCGAGCTGAAGAAGGACGTGGCCCGGATGCACACCGTCCTGCGCCAGCACGAGATCGCGGCGGCCGAGTCCGCCGCCGAGGAGGGAACCCGTGACAGACGCTGACGCTGACGCTGCGCCGCAGGCCGACGCCGAAGCTCGCCCCGCCCGCAAGCAGCGGGAGGGCACCGTGGTGTCCAACGCCATGGACAAGACGGCGATCGTGGCCGTGATCGACCAGGTGCGCCACGCCCGCTACGCCAAGACGGTCCAGCGCACCAAGCGGCTGTTCGCCCACGACGAGGACAACGACGTCAAGGTCGGCGACCGCGTGCGCATCCAGGAGACCCGGCCGCTGTCCAAGCTCAAGCGCTGGCGAGTGATCGAAGTCCTGGAGCGTGCCCGATGATCCAGCAGGAGTCCCGGCTCCGCGTGGCCGACAACTCCGGCGCCAAGGAGGTCCTCTGCATCAAGGTGCTGGGCGGCTCCAAGCGCCGCTACGCCTCGATCGGCGACGTCTTCGTCGCCACCGTGAAGGACGCCATCCCCGGCGCGGCGGTGAAGAAGGGCGACGTCGTGAAGTGCGTCGTCGTGCGAACCAAGAAGGAGAAGCGCCGGGCCGACGGCAGCTACATCCGCTTCGACGAGAACGCCGCCGTCCTCATCAACGAGCAGCAGCAGCCGCGCGGCACCCGCATCTTCGGCCCGGTCGGCCGCGAGCTGCGCGACAAGAAGTTCATGCGGATCATCTCTCTCGCACCAGAGGTCTTGTAATGAAGCTGAAGAAGGGTGATCGGGTCCGGGTCCGCTCGGGCAAGGACCGTGGGAAGACGGCCGAGATCATGCGCGTGCTGCCGGCCGAGAACAAGGTGATCGTCGACGGCGTGAACGTGGCCAAGCGTCACCAGCGGGCCACCCGCGCCACCATGCAGGGCGGCATCATCGACAAGGACATGCCGATCCATGCGTCGGCGGTGGCCATCGTGTGCCCCACCGACGGCCCCACCCGCATCGGCTACCGCTTCGACGAGACCGCTGCCGGTCGCCGCAAGGTGCGCATCTGCAAGAAGTGTGGAGGCGACCTGTGACCGCCACCGCCACCGCGCCGGCCAGGGCGCTCCCGCGCCTGAAGCAGCGCTACAACGACGAGGTCCGCTCGCAGCTGAAGCAGAGCCTGGGCCTGGGCAACATCATGGAAGTGCCCCGGTTCGAAAAGATCGTCATCAACATGGGCGTGGGCCGGGCCACCCAGCAACAGTCGCTCATCGACGGCGCGGTGAGGGATCTCACGATCATCGCCGGCCAGAAGCCTCTCGTCACCAAGGCCAGGAAGTCGATCGCCGCCTTCAAGCTCCGGGAGGGCAACGCCATCGGCGCCAAGGTCACCCTCCGGGGCGACCGAATGTGGGAGTTCCTCGACCGGCTCATCAGCCTGGCTATTCCCCGGATACGTGACTTCCGCGGCCTGCCGGCGAACTCGTTCGACGGACATGGCAATTACACCTTCGGCGTGACCGAGCAGTTGATCTTCCCGGAGATCGACTACGACAAGGTCGACACGCCGCGCGGCATGGACATCACCGTGGTCACCTCGGCCCGGACGAACGACGAGGGCAGGGCCCTCCTCGCCGCCTTCGGGTTCCCGTTCAAGCGTGAGGATCAATAGTGGCGAAGAAGGCACTCGTACAGAAGCAGCAGCGCAAGCCCAAGTTCAAGGTCCGGGGGTATACCCGGTGCCAGCGGTGCGGCCGCCCCCGTGCGGTGTTCCGCAAGTTCGGGCTGTGCCGCATCTGCCTGCGCGAGCTGGCGCACGCCGGGGAGCTCCCCGGCGTCACGAAGGCATCTTGGTGAGGGGACTGGAAATGAGCTACGTGAGTGAAGAGGCGACGCCGGTCTGCCCCTTCGTCCTGTTTGATGGATCGGACCCGTCCGGAATCCCTAGCTCGAAGCAGACCGGCGTCGCCTCTTCCGAACAGGTAGTTCATTTCCAGGCCCCCTGGAGGCAACCGCGATGACGATGACCGATCCTGTTGCCGACATGCTCACCCGCATCCGCAACGGCAACACCGCCATGCACGACACGGTGAAGATGCCGTCGTCCAAGGTGAAGGAGGCGCTGGCCGCCATCCTCCAGCGGGAGGGCTTCATCGAAGGCTTCCTCGTCCAGGACGACGCCGGTCGACCCGGGCGCGTGCTGGAGATCACCATGAAGTACGCACCTGACCGGTCCCGCACGATCTCGGGGATCCGGCGCATCTCCAAGCCGGGGCTGCGGGTGTACACCAAGGCCGACCGACTTCCCCGCGTGCTGGGTGGACTCGGCGTGGCCGTGCTGTCCACCAGCCAGGGCCTGATGACTGACCGCGAAGCCCGCCAGCGGCGAATGGGCGGCGAGATCCTTTGTTACGTCTGGTAGGTCGGTAGATGTCGCGAATCGGAAAAGCCCCCATACCCCTGCCGGCTGGCGTGAGCGTCACGCTGGCGGACGGCCACGTCACCGTGAAGGGCCCGCAGGGCACGCTCGAGCGTGCCCTTCCGGGGTCGATCACCGTCCGCCAGGAGGAAACCTCCCTCGTGGTGGAACGCCCTGACGACGCCCGCCAGAACCGCGCCCTGCACGGGCTCACCCGGTCGCTGGTGAACAACATGGTGATCGGGGTCACCACCGGCTTCACCAAGGACCTCGAGATCGTGGGCGTGGGCTACAGGGCCACGCCCAAGGGCCCGGACAAGATCGAGCTGGCCCTGGGGTTCAGCCACCTCGTGCCGGTCGACGCCCCGCCGGGCATCACGTTCGAGGTCCCGCTCCCCACCCGGATCACGGTGAAGGGCATCGACAAGGAACTGGTGGGCCAGGTGGCCGCCGACATCCGCAGCGTGCGCAAGCCCGAGCCCTACAAGGGCAAGGGTGTCCGCTATGCCGGCGAGGTCGTGCAGCGCAAGGCCGGGAAGGCGGCCAAGTGAGCGCCAACCGGCGACGCGAACTGCGGGGGACGCGGCACCGCCGCGTTCGCCGGAAGCTGTCGGGCACCACCGCCCGGCCCCGCCTGGCCGTGTTCAGGTCGGCGCGCCACATGGTGGCCCAGGTCATCGACGACTCCACCGGCCGCACCATCGCGGCCGCCTCCACGGTGGAGCCCGACCTGCGGTCGGGCGCCACCGGCAACAAGACGGCCGCCGCCGCCGTGGGGCGCCTGGTGGCGGAGCGGGCCAAGGCGGCCGGCATCGGCCGCGTGGTGTTCGACCGCGGCGGCTTCCTCTACCACGGCCGGGTGGCGGCGGTTGCCGACGCCGCCCGCGAAGCCGGGCTCGAGTTCTGATGTTCCGGCCTCATTCGTTCGCTTCGCTCACTTCATTCGGCCGGGCTGACGGTGCTCCGGCAGGCGAGCGAAGCTCGCGCTGCCTCCGCCCTGCCTCTTCTCGGGTGTCCGCAGCCGGGGGCGCCGCCTCCGGCGGCGGGGGCGGCCGCGGACAGAGACTGACTTCTGGAAAGGTCTTGGCACATGGCTGATTCACAGTTCGAGGAGCGGCCCATCGGGCGGCCCAACCGCGTGGCCAAGGTGGTCAAGGGTGGCCGTCGCTTCTCCTTCGCCGCCCTCATGGTCGTCGGGGACGGTAACGGCAAGGTGGGCCTGGGCTACGGCAAGGCGAAGGAAGTGGCGCTGGCCATGCAGAAGGCGGCCGACGACGCCCGCAAGAACGTCTTCACGGTGCCGCTGGCCGGGTCCACCATCATCCACCCCGTCATCGGTGAGGCCGGCGCCGGCCGGGTGCTGCTCAAGCCCGCCGCTCCCGGTACCGGCGTCATCGCCGGCGGCGCCGCCCGCATCATCCTCGAGGCGGCCGGCATCCACGACGTCCTCGCAAAGTCGCTCGGTTCGTCCAACGCCATCAACGTGGCCCACGCCACCATCGCCGGCCTGAAGGCCCTCAAGTCGCCCGACGACGTGGCCCGCCTCCGGGGCAAGTCCCCCGAGGAGGTCGCTCCCGCCGGCGTCCTGCGGGCCTACCGCGAGACCAAGCGCGGCGCCCATGTGCCACAGGAAGTGGCGTAGTGCAGCCCGAAGGAACTTCCGTGCACGTTCGCCCTGTTCGGGCGTGCCGGGCCACACCGTTGTACAGGAGGACGAACGTGCACGGATTTTCCGAAGGGCTGCGCTAGTGGCGCTGCTCAAGGTCACCCAGGTCAAGTCGTCCATCGGCACCAAGCCCAAGCACCGGGGCACCCTTCGTGCGCTCGGCCTGCGGGGCATGGGGAAGACCAACACCCTGCCGGACCGCCCTGAGATCCGCGGCATGATCGCCCGGGTCCCCCATCTCATCGATGTCACGGAGGTGCCGGAATGAAGGCACACGACCTCAAGGCGCCAGCGGGATCGTCGCGCCCCCGTCGCCGGGTCGGCCGCGGCACCGGCGGCAAGGGCGGCAAGACGGCCGGGCGCGGCACCAAGGGCCAGGGTGCCCGTGGTCAGGTGCGTCCCGGCTTCGAGGGCGGCCAGCTGCCCCTGAAGCAGCGCATCCCCAAGCTCAAGGGCTTCAAGAACCCGTTCCGGGTCGAGTACGTCGTGGTCAACCTCGAGGCCATCGAAGCCTTCGACGGCGACGTCATCAGTCCCGAGACGCTGCGGGGGAAGGGCCTGGTGCACAAGCACGGCCTGGTGAAGGTCCTCGGCCGGGGTGAGCTCAGCCGCGCCGTGCGAGTCAGTGCCCACGCATTCTCCCGGAGCGCCGAGCGGGCCATCACGGACGCCGGAGGTAGCGTGGACATCATCCCGCCGCCCTTCGGTCACGGTCGCCCCGCGGCCAAGGGCAACGCCCTCACCAACCGCTAGTCCGGGGGTTCTTCCTCCCGTGCCGCCAGGAGCAGGTGCATGCTCGCAAGTCTGAAGAACATGTTCAAGGTCCCCGACCTTCGGAACAAGATCTTCTTCACGCTGTTCATCATCTGCCTGTACCGGCTCGGGTCCCACGTCCCTGTGCCCGGCATCGACTTCGACGCCGTCCAGCGCCTTCAGGACGCGTCCAAGGCGGGCGGCGTCCTCGGCTTCCTCAACCTGTTCTCCGGCGGCGCGCTCACCCGCTTCGCCGTGTTCGGGCTCGGGATCATGCCCTACATCACCAGCTCGATCATCGTGCAGCTGCTCGGGGTGGTGATCCCCAAGCTCGAGCAGTGGCGCAACGAGGGGGCGGTCGGCCAGCGCAAGATCACCCAGACCACCCGCTACCTCACCGTGGCGCTGGCCATCATGCAGTCCACCGGCCTGGCCTTCGTGTTCCACCGGGGCGGTCGGGGCTTCAACGTGAGCGGCACCCTCGACCTCATCCCCAACTTCACGGTCCCGCGCGTGCTGCTGGTGGTCCTCTCGATGACCGCCGGCACAGCCTTCGTGATGTGGCTGGGCGAGCTGATCACCCAGCGGGGCATCGGCCAGGGGATGTCGATCATCATCTTCGCCAACGTCGTGTCGGGCATGCCCTCGGGCGGCGCCGCCGTGCGGGCCGAGGGTGGCGACGTGAAATTCGCCATCATCATCGCCCTCACCATCGCCCTGCTGGTGGCGATCGTGTTCATCGAGCAGGGCCAGCGCCGCATCCCGGTCCAATTCGCAAAGCGGGTGGTGGGTAGGCGGATGTACGGGGGCCAGAGCACCTACATTCCCCTCAAGGTGAACCAGTCGGGCGTGATCCCGATCATCTTCGCCAGCTCGGTGCTGTACTTCCCGGTGCTGCTTTCCAACGTCGTCCCCTGGGACGGCGTGCGCAGCTTCATCGACAACAACCTGGTGCAGCCGACCAGCCTCACCTACATCGTCCTCTACGGTGTACTGATCGTCCTGTTCGCCTACTTCTACACGGCCATCGCCTTCGACCCGCACCAGCGGGCCGATGAGATCCGCAAGCAGGGCGGCTACATCCCGGGCATCCGGCCGGGCCTGCCCACCGAGCGGCATCTGGCCGGCATCCTCAACCGCATCACGCTGCCAGGGTCGTTGTTCCTGGCGTTCATCGCCCTGTTGCCCTCGCTCTTCCTCGCCGCCTGGAACATCTCGCGGTACCCCTTCGCCGGTACCACGCTGCTCATCGCCGTCGGCGTGGCCCTGGAGACGATGAAGCAGATCGACAGCCAGCTGATGATGCGGAACTACGAGGGCTTCCTGAAGTAAGTGGGCACTCGCGGCCCCAGGCTCGTCATCCTCGGCAAGCAGGGCGCCGGCAAGGGCACGCAGTGCGTGCGGCTGTCCCGCCATTACCTCATCCCCCACATCTCGAGTGGTGACATGTTCCGTGCCGAGTTGCGGTCGGGTTCGGAGGCGGGCGAGCGGCTGAACAAGTTCATGAAGGCGGGTGAACTCCTCCCCGACGACATCGTGATCGAGGTCATGGGGCACCGCCTCGGCACGGACAGCACGAAGGAGAGGGGGTTCATCCTCGACGGTTTTCCCCGCACGACCACGCAGGCGGAGGCGCTGTTCGACGAGCTCGGCACGGCTGAGCTCGACATGGCCATCGATCTCCAGGTGCCCACCGACGTGGTGCTGCGCCGCCTGGCCGGCCGGCGGGTGTGCCAGGACTGCGGCCAGAACTACGGGCTCGGGAAGGTGCCAAAGCAGGAAGGGATCTGCGACCTGTGCGGCGGCGAGGTCATCCAGCGGGAGGACGACACCGAGGAAGCCATCAGCCGCCGCCTCAAGCTGTACGAGCAGGAGACGGAGCCCCTGATCGCCTGGTACCTCAGCCGCGACAAGCTCGTGACGGTGGACGGGCTCAACGAACCCGATGTGGTCACCCAGCGCCTGGTGCGGTCAATCGACCGGCGGCTGGAGCGGGTGCAGTGACGCCGTGAGGCGCAACCACGAGGAGATCGGCCGGATGCGCCGGGCCGGGCGAGTGGTGGCCGAGATGCACGAGCGCACCCGCCAGGCGGCCCGCCCCGGCACCACGACGGCCGACCTCGACCGGGTGGCCCGTGAGGTCCTCGAGCGCCGTGACGCCCGCTCAAACTTCTTGAACTACCACGGCTTCCCGGCGGTGATCTGTACGTCGCCCAACGACATGATCGTGCACGGCATCCCGGGTGGCTACCGGTTGAAGGAGGGCGACATCCTCTCCATCGACTGCGGCGCCATCATCGAGGGGTACCACGCCGACGCCGCCTTCACCATGGCGATCGGCGACGTCGATCCCGAGGCCCTCAAGCTCATCGCCACCACCGAGGAGAGCCTCCGCAAGGGGATCGAGGCCATGGTGGACGGCAACCGACTCTCCGACATCGGCCATGCCGTGCAGACGGCGGCCGAGGCCGGCGGCTACTCGGTGGTGCGGGAGTACGTGGGCCACGCCATCGGAACGGCCATGCACGAGGACCCGCAGGTGCCGAACTACGGGCCGCCGGGCAAGGGACCCAAGCTGCGGGTGGGCATGGTGTTCGCGGTGGAGCCCATGGTGAACCTGGGCGGCCCGGGCACCAGGGTGCTCGACGACGGCTGGAGTGTGGTGACAGCGGACGGAAGCCTCTCCGCCCACGCCGAGCACACCATCGCCATCCTCGAAAACGGCCCCGAGGTCCTCACGGTCCTTGATTGACCCGGACCGGGCTTCTCGTTTTCGGGCCGCGTGCGCTACATTGGTCGTTCGGCCCGGGCCCTGTTGGCACCTTCAGCGCGGGCGCGTCCGGCAACACAGTTTCGCACCAAGGAGTCTTACCTGCCCAAGCCCAAAGAAGACGCGATCGTGCTGGAGGGCACGGTCATCGAGCCGCTCCCCAACGCCATGTTCAAGGTGGAGCTCGAGAACGGCCACAAGGTGCTGGCGCACAGCTCAGGCAAGATGCGCATGCACCGGATCCGCATCCTCCCCGGCGATCGCGTGCAGGTGGAGATCACGCCCTATGACCTATCCCGCGGACGAATCACCTACAGGTACAAGTGATGAAAGTACGACCGAGCGTCAAGACCATGTGTGAGAAGTGCAAGGTGATCCGCCGTCATGGCCGGGTCATGGTGATCTGCACCAATCTCCGCCACAAGCAGCGGCAGGGCTAGGAGCGCCAGTGGCACGTATCGCCGGAGTCGACATCCCGAGGGAGAAGCGGCTCGAGATCTCGCTGACCTACATCTTCGGTGTGGGTCGCACTACCGCCCGCAAGGTGTGCGCAGAGACCGGGATGAACCTCGACACCCGGGTCCGCGACCTCACCGACGAGGAGGTGGCCCGCCTCCGCAACTGGATCGACGCCAACCTCAAGGTCGAGGGCGACCTGCGGCGCGACATCCAGCAGGACATCAAGCGGAAGATGGAGATCGGCTCCTACCAGGGCATCCGGCACCGCCGTGGCCTGCCCGTGCGGGGCCAGCGCACCCATACCAACGCCCGTACGCGAAAGGGCCCGAAGAAGACCGTGGCCGGGAAGAAGAAGGTGCGCAAGTGACGTCAGTGTCCGTCCAGGAACCGGGGACCAGGTAGATGGCCAAGCCCAAGCCGGGCGGTCGGCGCCCGCGCCGCCGCGAGCGCAAGAACGTGGCCTTCGGCGTGGCCCACATCAAGAGCTCGTTCAACAACACCATCGTGTCCATCAGCGACATGGAGGGCAACGTCATCGCCTGGGCGTCGGCCGGCAACGTCGGCTTCAAGGGCTCCCGCAAGTCCACCCCCTTCGCCGCCCAGCTGGCGGCCGAGGCGTGCGCCCGGCGAGCCATGGAGCACGGCATGCGCAAGGTCGACGTGCTGGTGAAGGGCCCCGGCTCGGGGCGGGAGACGGCCATCAGGTCGCTCCAGCAGACGGGCCTCGAGGTGTCCGGCATCAAGGACGTCACCCCCATCCCGCACAACGGCTGCCGGCCCAAGAAGCGGCGCAGGGTCTAAGGGGAAGAGAACAGACCAATGGCTCGTTACACCGGTCCCGTCTGCCGCCTGTGCCGGCGGGAGAAGATGAAGCTCTTCCTCAAGGGCCCCAAATGCGACACGATGAAGTGTCCCATCGAGCGCCGCCCCTATCCCCCCGGCGAGCACGGTCGCGACCGCATGCGCCAGGGCTCGGAGTACCTCGGCCAGCTGCGCGAGAAGCAGAAGGCCCGCCGCATCTACGGCGTGCTGGAGAAGCAGTTCGCAAACCTCTACGTGGAGGCCACCCGCCAGGCGGGCATCACCGGCGAGAACCTGCTCCGCATGCTCGAGTTGCGCCTCGACAACGTGGTGTTCCGGGCCGGATGGGGCGCCAGCCGCAGCCAGTCCCGCCAGTTCGTGCGCCACGGCCACGTTCTCGTGAACGGCCGCCGGGTCGACATCCCGAGCTATCGGGTGAAGAAGGGCGACACCGTGGCCCTCAAGGCAAAGTCGCGGGAGATGATCGTCATCCGCCACAACGTCGACACGCTGGACCGCCAGGTGCCGCCGTGGCTGGAGGCGGGCGAGGGTGGCTTCGAGGTCACCGTCCGCGACCTGCCGCTGCGCGAGCACATCGACGTCCCGGTCCGTGAGCAGCTGATCGTGGAGCTGTACTCGAAGTAGGTAGTCAGGCCCGTGCCGGCGCCAGCCGGTCGGGCGACACACGCAAGCGAGCCCTGGAGCGTGCGCTCCGAGGCCAAAGGAGTTCCCTGTGTTGATCATCCAGCGCCCAACCGTCGAGGCGTTGTCCGAGGAGGATGGCAATCGTCAGTCCTTCGCCATCGGGCCCCTGGAGCCCGGCTTCGGCCACACCATCGGCAACTCGCTCCGCCGCACGCTGCTGTCGGCCATCCCCGGCGCAGCCGTCACCCAGGTGCGCTTCGACGACGCTCTCCATGAGTTCACCACCTTGCCGGGTGTGAAGGAGGACGTCACCGACCTCATCTTGAACCTCAAGGACCTGGTGCTGCGGGTCGACGTCGACGACGACGTCACGCTTCGCATCGACGTTCGGGGCCCAGCCACCGTCACGGCCCGCGACATCCAGCCGGCCAACGACGTGGAGATCCTCAACCCCGACCTCCACATCGCCACCCTCAACACGCGCGGCCGCCTGGCCCTCGACATCTTCGTGGAGAAGGGCCGGGGCTACGTGTCGGCCGACAAGAACAAGCGGTCGGCCACCATCGGCGTGCTGCCGGTCGACTCGATCTTCTCGCCCGTACGCCGGGTCGCCTTCACCATCGAGCCAACCCGGGTGGAGCAGTCCACCAACTTCGACCGCCTCGTGCTCGACATCGAGACCGACGGCTCCATCTCGCCCCGTGAGGCGCTGGCCTCTGCCGGCGAGACGCTGCGGTCGCTGGTGGGCCTGGTGGCCGAAATGAGCGAGAGCCCCCAGGGCCTCGAGCTGGGCGACGTGAGCGCGGCGAGCACCGGTTCGCCCGACCTCGACCTCCCGATCGAGGACCTCGACCTCTCCGAGCGGCCTCGCAACTGCCTCAAGCGGGCCCAGGTCAACACGGTGGGGGAGCTGGTCCAAAAGACGGTCGACGACCTGCTGGCCATCACCAACTTCGGCCAGAAGTCGCTCGACGAGGTGCTCCAGAAGCTCGACGAGCGGGGCCTGGCCCTGCGCACCAAGGGCGGGGAGTAGCCGCATGGGCGTGCCGGGGACCCCGAAGAAGGGCCGCCGCCTCGGCGGCAGCGCCGCCCACCAGAAGGCCATGCTCGGCAACCTGGTGGCCTCGCTGATCGCGGCAGAGGCCGTGGTCACCACCGAGGCCAAGGCCAAGCAGCTGCGGCCGGTGGCCGAGAAGGTGATCACCAAGGCCAAGAAGGGCGGCGTGCACCGCCACCGCCAGGTCGTGTCCTTCATCCGTGACAAGGACATGGCCCACAAGCTGTTCGAGGAGATCGGCCCCCGTTACGAGGACCGGCCCGGTGGGTACACCCGCATCCTCAAGCTGGGCCCGCGCCACGGGGACAACGCCCCCATGGCGCGTATCGAACTCGTTTGACCCTGTTCGACCAGGACCCGGAGGGCGAGAGCCGGCCGGGCCCGGTCGAGCAGGGCCCGGCGCCTTCCGCCGAGGTTGAGCCGGCGCCGCCGGACCACGAGCCGGAGCACGAGCCGGAGCACGAGCCGGAGCACCCATCGGTCCGGCGAGCGGACCCTGGGTCGGGCCCGGTCGTGCGGGTGCGGATGAAGGTCGCCTACGACGGGAGCGACTACCGCGGCTTTGCCGTCAATCGCGGCGTCCGTACGGTGGGCGGCGACCTGGCCGCCGCACTGGGCCGGGTGCTCGGCCATGAGGTGGCCGTGACGTGTGCCGGCCGCACCGACGCCGGCGTCCATGCCTGGGGACAGGTCATCCACTTCGACACGCCCGCCGAGCCGGACCTGCCCGCCCTCCAGCGGTCCCTCAACAAGATGCTGGCCCCCACGGTCGTGGTGCGGGCCGCCGCGGTGGCCGAGCCCGGGTTCGACGCCCGCCACTCGGCCACCGCCCGGGTCTACCGCTACACCCTGCTCAACCGGCCGCTGCCCGACCCGTTCCTGGCCACCACCACCTGGCACGTCGACGAGCCCCTGGACCTCAGCTCCATGGTCCTCGCCTGCGACCCGCTCCTCGGCAAGCACGACTGGTCGTCGTTCTGCAAACGCCCCCCGGCTCCCGATCCCGCCCTCGGGCCGCGGTCCCTCGTGCGCGTCGTCCGCCACGCCGGCTGGACCGATCTGGGCCAGGGCGTGCTCCGCTTCGAGATCGCCGCGTCGGCGTTCTGCCACCAGATGGTGCGCTCGGTCGTGGGCACGCTGGTGGCTGTCGGCCGAGGTCGGATGCGGGCGGGCGACATCGGGGCGGTGATCCGGGCCGGCGACCGGGCAATGGCGGCGGAGCCGGCCCCTCCGCACGGGCTGTGCCTGTGGAGGGTGACCTACCCGGACACGGCCTCGGGCACGGCCTGAGGCGCGGTCCGGGGGTTACGCCGGGGCCCGTACACTTCCGGTCCGAACGGCACGGTTGACACGGGGCGGAGGACGACGTGAGCGGGACGGTTCGAGTCGGGGGGCAGGCGCTGGCCGACGGTGTGCTCATGCGCGCCGGGCGGGCATGGGCGGTCGCCCGCGGCGACGGGTCGATCGAGGTGGGCACGCTCCCGCCCCGTCGCACGGCCCGCATTCCCGTACTGCGGTTCCTGGTGGGCCTGGCCAGCGGGATACGCCTGGCGGTGGGTCGCGGCATGCTCGGCCGTGGGTCCGGGACCGCCGCGGCGACAGCCGCCAGGCGGCGAAACCGCCGCTTCCTCCTGGTCCTCGCCGCCGTGGAGGTGGCGGACCTGACCGTCTCGTCGATCATCGGCGACCGGCATCTGACGGCGTGGGGCTCCGTGGCCGCCACCGCCGGCCCCTGGGTGGCCGCCTTCGCCGTCCTGCGACTGGTGGCGCCGGCGTCGCTTTGGCGCTACCACGGGGCCGAGCACAAGGCGGTGGCCGCCTATGAGACGGGGGTCGACATCGCCGATACCGACGCCGTGCTCCGCTGTCCCCGCGTCCACGACCGGTGCGGCACCAACCTGGTGTTCCTGGCCATGCTCGGCGGGTTGACCCTCACCGGCGTGCCGGGTGTGTTCCAGCTGCCTGCCTTCGCCCTGGTGATGGCCATCACGGCCGAGGCGGTGACGCTGGCCGCCGGCCGCCCCCGAACCGCCATGAGCCGCGTCGTGCTGGCCGGCGGCCGGGCCCTGCAGCGCTACGTCACCACGTCGGAGCCCACGGCCGCCGAGCAGGCCGTCGGCTGCCGGGCCCTGGCTGCCTGCCTGGCCCACCACCGCAGCCTCACGGACGCGGGTGTCTCGCCCGAGCCGGCGGTGCCCACCGCCGCGTAGGAACCGACCACTGTTCTGGCGGAGAAACTGCACACCATGGGGCGCGATTCCGCCACCGGAAGGGAGCAGGCGCGGGTCTGGGTGTCAGCGGACGAGGTCGACCCTGTAGCCGGCGGCGGTGAGCGCGGCCACCACGGCGTGGCGGTGGTCGGGATCCCGGGTTTCCAGGGTGAGCATCACCTCGACCTCGTCGAGGCCGAGATCGACGCCGGCTCGATGGTGCTCGACGTCGAGCACGTTGAGACCGAGGCCGGCGATCCGGGCGGTGAGCGAGGCGAGGGCGCCGGGATGGTCGCCGATGACGATGCGGAGGATGAGGTAACGGCCCGAGGCCGACAGCCCGTGGTCGATCAGCTTGATGAGCAGCTGCGGGTCGACGTTGCCGCCCGACAACACGACCACCACCGGCCCGTCGCCCCCCACTCTGGCGTTCAGGACGGCCGCCAGCGCCACCGCCCCGGCCGGTTCCACCACCGCCTTGGCCCGCTCGAGGAGCAGGAGGAGGGCGGCGCTGATCTCCTCCTCGGTGACGGTGACCACATCGTCCACCAGAGCCTGCACGTGGCGAAGGGTGAGGTCGGAGGCGGTCTTGACGGCGATGCCGTCGGCCATGGTGGACAGGGTCGGCACCGGGACGCACCGTCCGGCGTCGAGCGCGGCGCGCATCGTCGCTGCCCCCGCCGCCTCCACACCGACCACCCGCGTGCCGGGCCGAACGGCGGCCAACGCCACTGCGATGCCGGAGACCAGCCCGCCGCCTCCAACCGGCACGACGACCGTCGTCGCCTCAGGCGTCTCCTCGGCGATCTCCAGGCCGATGGTGCCCTGACCGGCGATGATCAGCGGGTGGTCGAAGGGCGGGACGAGGACGGCGCCGGTGGCGTCCGCGTACGCGCTCGCGGCGGCGATGCAGTCGTCCACCGCGTCACCGGTGAGGCGCACCTCCGCGCCGTAGGACCGGGTCGCCTCGACCTTGGGCAGGGAGGCGGCGACGGGCATGAACACGACCGAGCGCCGGCCGGTGAGGGATGCGGCCAGCGCCACGCCCTGGGCGTGATTGCCGGCCGATCCGGCCACCACCTCGGTGACGTCAGGGCCGAGGGTGGCCACGAAGTTGTAGGCGCCGCGGATCTTGAACGAGCCGGTGCGCTGGAGGTACTCGGGCTTGAGCAGCACCGGGCGGCCGGCAAGGCGCGACAGGGACCCGGAGATGCCCGTGGGAGTGGACCGCACCACGCCGGCAACCCGCGCCCGGGCCGCCTCCACGTCGGCCAGGCCGATCACCACCGGAGCGTACCGGCAGAGGATGCCGGAGTGGAGCCCCGGGCGGGCTGGAAACCGGCACGGTTGGCGGCCTCCTCTCGCCCGGCCTATCCTTGCCTGCTCGCTCGCGTGGCCGACCAGAAGGCGATTCCTTGCGCACGTACTCCCCGAAGTCCACCGACATCCAGCGCGCCTGGCACGTCGTCGACGCCGACGGCATGGTGCTCGGCCGTCTTTCCACCGAGGTGGCCCGCCTGCTCCGTGGCAAGCACAAGCCGATGTTCGCGCCGCACATGGACACCGGCGACCACGTGATCGTGGTCAACGCGGCCAAGGTCGTGATGACGAGCGACAAGGCGGGCAAGAAGCTGGCCTACCGCCACTCCGGCTACCCGGGTGGCCTCCGCAGCGAGACCTATGCCTCCCAGCTGGCCACCAAGCCGGAGGAGGTCGTGCGCCGGGCCGTCAAGGGCATGCTGCCCAAGGGCCCCCTCGGCCGCTCGATGATCAAGAAGCTGAGGTCCATGCCGGCCCCAACCATCCCCACTCGGCCCAGAAGCCCCAGACCCTCGAGCTGGCCTCGGCCCGCCGGGTCGCCACCGGCGAGAAGTAGGACGACACGATGCCCAAGCCCCTCATCCAGTCCACAGGCCGCCGCAAGCGGGCCGTCGCCCGCGTGCGGGTCCGCCCCGGCACCGGCACGGTCACGATCAACAAGCGGCCGGTCGAGGAGTACTTCCCGTCCGCCGTCCAGGTCACCCTGGCCACCGAGCCCCTGCGGGCCACCAACACGGCCGACGTGTACGACATCGACGCCACGATCGACGGCGGCGGGGTGTCCGGCCAGGCCGGTGCACTGCGCCTCGGCATCGCCCGGGCCCTCGTGGAGCTCGACCCCGAGCAGCGGCCAACCCTCAAGAAGGCCGGCTTCCTCACCCGCGACGCCCGGGAGAAGGAAAGCAAGAAGTACGGCCTGAAGAAGGCCCGCAAGGCGCCGCAGTACTCGAAGCGCTAGCCCGCCGTGCCGCTCGAGTTCGGCACCGACGGCGTACGAGGCCTGGCCAACGCCGAGCTGACGCCCGAGCTCGTACTGGCGCTGGGGCGGGCGGCCGCCCGCATCCTGGGCGGCCCGTTCCTGGTGGGGCGAGACACCCGCCTGTCGGGGCCGATGCTGCAGGCCGCCTTCTCGGCCGGCGCCGCCAGTGAAGGCGTGTCGGTCGTCGACCTCGGGGTGCTGCCCACACCGGGCGTGGCCTTCGTCTCGGCCGGGTGGACGGCTCCCGGAGCGGTCATCTCCGCGTCCCACAACCCGTTCCCCGACAACGGCGTCAAGCTGTTCGCGGCGGGGGGGCGCAAGCTCACCGATGCCGAGGAGCAGACCCTCGAGGACGAGTTGCGCCGGGTGGTGGCCGGCGAGGGGGACGCCCGTCCCACCGGTGCCGGCGTGGGCCGCCTGGAGCGGGACCCGGCGGCCCGAGAGGCCTACGCAGCGCACCTCGTCGCTTCCCTGGAAGGTCGCACCCTCGAGGACCTCACGGTCGTGCTCGACTGCGGGCACGGCGCCGCCTCGGTCGTGGCGCCCCAGGTGGTGCGCATGGCCGGCGCCACCGTCCACGATCTCGGGGTCGATCCCGACGGCACCAACGTGAACGACGGTTCGGGCTCCACCGACCTCACCGCCCTCCGGAAGGCGGTGATCGACCACGGTGCCGACGCCGGTCTGGCCTTCGACGGCGATGCCGACCGGGTGCTGGCCGTCGACGGTGAGGGCGGCGTGGTGGACGGCGACCACCTCATCGCCCTGTGCGCCCTCGACCTGCGGGAGCGGGGCCGCCTCAAGGACGACACGGTGGTCGTGACCGTCATGACCAACCTCGGCCTGCGCCGGGCCATGGACGCGGCCGGCATCGCCGTGCACGAGACGCCGGTGGGCGACCGCCACGTCCTGGCTGCGCTCGATGCCGGCGGCTGGTCGCTCGGCGGTGAGCAGTCGGGCCACCTCATCTTCCGGTCCCTGGCCACCACCGGCGACGGCATCCTCACCGGCCTCCAGCTGCTCGACCTCCTGGCCCGCCGGCGGAAGCCGCTGGCCGAGCTGGGCGCGGCAGCCATGACCCGCCTGCCGCAGGTGCTTCGCAACGTGCGCCTGGTGGCCAGGCCCGACGGCGATGTCGCCGAGTTGCTGGCTCCCGCCGTCGGGGCCGAGCAGGCCCGGCTGGGTGCCGACGGCCGGGTGCTGGTGCGCCCGAGCGGCACCGAGGCGATGGTCCGGGTGATGGTGGAGGCGCCCACCCTGGACCAGGCCGAGGATGTGGCCGCCCGGCTGGCGGCGGAGGTCACCAGGGTCCTCGGGCCGTAGGCTTCGGGGGAAGCCCATGTGCGGAATCGTCGCCATCCTGCGCCGCCCCAGCGGGCGCCCGCCCCCCACCGCGGCCGAGATCTCGGCCGGGCTCACGGCGGCCAACGTGGCAATGGGCGACACCGCCACGCTGGTCGACGCGGCGGCCGCGCTGGAGGGGGTGGACGCTGCCCTACGGGGCACGCCGGGCACCCGGGCCCTGCTCGATTCCAACGAGCTGGTGCCCGTACTCGAGGCTGCCCTCAGCCTGGTGGGCGACCGGGTGGCCGAACTGGAGGCGTCGCTCGACGCCGGTGAGCTGCGGTTGTCGCCCGACCGGTTGGAGGCGGTGAACGCCGCCCTGATGCGCATCAAGGACGCGTCGTGGTCCGTCGGCCACGACCGCATCCCCGCCGCCCGGGCGGTCGCCAGCCTGGCCTGGCCCGGAGCGGGGGCGGCCACGCTCGACGCCTACGCCTCCATCCACTCTGCCCTGTCGAGCATCGACCGCCTGGAGGTGCGGGGCCGGGACTCGGCCGGCCTCCACGTGCTGGTGAGCGGCCACGGGCTCGACCTCGAGGGCGACGAGGTCCGGCGTCTCCTGCAGGGCCGCACCACCGACGCGCTGTTCCCTTCGATGGCGGTGCGAACGCCCGGTGGGCACCTGGCGTTCGTGTACAAGGCGGCGGCCGAGATCGGCGAGCTGGGCGACAACACCCGCGCCCTGCGCACCGCGCTCGGTGCCGACCCGCTCCTCCAGCTGGCCCTTACCGCGGATACCGCCCGCGCCTGCGTCCTCGGCCACACCAGGTGGGCGAGCGTGGGGATCATCTCCCAGGCCAACGCCCACCCCCTGAACCAGGAGGAGGACGGCGACACCGGCGGGCCCTACGTGGCCGCCGCGCTCAACGGCGACGTCGACAACTACGCCGACCTCATCGCCGCCGCCGGCCTGCAGATCCCGGCCGCGTTCACCACCGACGCCAAGGTGATCCCTGCGCTCGTGTCCCGGCGCCTGCGCGACGGCGCCGGGCTGCGGGACGCGTTCCGGGCCACCGTCGCGTCCTTCGAGGGCTCCACCGCCGTCGGGGCGGTGGCGGCCGATGCCCCGGACCGGCTGCTGCTCGCCCTCCGGGGAAGTGGCCAGGCCCTGTACGTGGGACTTGCCGAGGACGCCTTCGTGGTGGCCAGCGAGCCCTACGGCCTGGTGGAGGAGACCAGCCGCTACCTCCGCATGGACGGCGAGGCGTCGCCAGCGGCCGGGGGGGAGGCCGGCCAGGTGCTCGTGCTCGACGCGGCCGGGGCGGGCACGGTGGAAGGCATCACCCGGTCTGCCTACGACGGCACCCCCTTACCGGTGTCGGCCGAGGAGGTGCGCACGGCCGAGATCACGACGCGGGACATCGACCGGGGCGGGTTCAGCCACTTCCTGCTGAAGGAGATCACCGAGGCGCCGGCCTCGTTCCGCAAGACGCTGCGGGGCAAGATCGCAGGCGAGGGCAGCGAGCTCCGGGTGGTCCTTGGCGACGACACCCTCCCTCCCGGGCTGAGGGCTCGGCTGCGCAGCGGCGCCGTGCGGCGGGTGCGGGTGATCGGGCAGGGCACGGCCGTGGTCGCCGGCCAGAGCCTGGCTACCGCCCTGTCGGTGTGGCTGGCCGGCACGGGCATCGCGGTCGACGCCCTGCCCGCCACCGAGCTGTCGGGCTTCGGCCTCGACGACGACATGGGCGACACCATGGTCGTCGCCATCAGCCAGTCGGGTACCACCACCGACACCAACCGCACGGTCGACCTGGTGCGGGCGCGGGGGGCGGCGGTGGTGGCCATCGTGAACCGGCGCGACAGCGACCTCACCCAGCGGGCGGATGGGGTGCTCTACACCTCCGACGGGCGCGACGTGGAGATGGCGGTGCCGTCCACCAAGGCCTTCTACGCCCAGGTGGCGGCCGGGTTCCTCCTTGCCCTCGCCGTGGCCGACGAGGCCGGCTGCGCCGACCGGCGGCGGGCGTCGGAGCTGCTGGCCGCCCTGCGCGAGCTCCCGGCCGCCATGGATGTGGTCCTGGCCCGCAGACCCGTCATCGGGGCGGCGGCCGCCCGCCACGCGCCGGCCCGGCGCCACTGGGCCGTCGTTGGCAACGGCCCCAACCGGATGGCCGCCGCCGAGGTCCGGATCAAGCTGTCGGAGCTCTGTTACAAGTCGATCGCCTGCGACGCCACCGAGGACAAGAAGCACATCGACCTGTCCTCGGAGCCGATGATCCTGGTGTGCGCGGCGGGCCTGTCCGGGCCCAACGCCGATGACGTGTCGAAGGAAGTGGCGATCTACCGGGCCCACAAGGCGGCGCCGGTGGTGATCGCCACCGAGGGTGGGCCCCACTACCCGGCCGCCCTCGATGTGATCGAGGTGCCCCCCGCCCACCCGATGCTGGCCTTCGTGCTGTCGGCCATGGCCGGCCACCTCTTCGGCTACGAGGCGGCGCTCGCCATCGACGCCCAGGCCCTGCCCTTCCGCGAGGCCCGAGCGGCGGTGGAGGCGGCGGTCTCGTCGGCCGGCGAGGGCGACGACCTGCTGCGGCTGCTGGCCCCCCGGCTCGACGGGCCGGCCGACCGTTTCCTGGAGGCGCTGCGGGGCGGCGCCTACGACGGCAGCCTCGACGCGGCCGTCGCCGTGCGGGTGAGTTCCTTGCTGCGCTTCGCCCGCGAGCGGTCGCCCCTCGAGGGCTACGAGCTGGAGTTCGGCAAGGTGGGTACGCCCAGCGTGGTGATCCAGGACCTCGCCGAAGGTCTCACCCGGGCGATCGAGGCGCTCACCCGGCCGGTCGACGCGATCAAGCACCAGGCCAAGACGGTGACCGTGGGCATCTCCCGCTCCGAGGAGTCGCTGTTCCGGGTGCCGCTGGTGGGAGACCTGCTCGCCGCCGGGGCGGCTCGTGACCGCCTCGGCTACCGGGCCCTTCGCACCCTGGCCGCCCTGGACGCGGCGGTGGCCGGGGTCACCGGCTTCACCCGGTACCGCATCGAGGGCTCGGTGGCCGACGGCACCGCCACCATTCACGTCCTCGACCGGGGAGGGGTGGCCGCCGACCTGGTGTCCCGGGTCGACGACAACCCCCAACTCCTCGGCACCAAGCACCGGGCCGCCACCGAGCGCGAGGTCACCGTCGCCCGCGGCCGGCGGGACGGCCGCACCTTCGTGCTCGTCCCCGAGACCAAGGACGCCCACGTCGTCGGCATGACGCTGCTCCACGCCCGTTTCCACGACCGCCTGGCGCCGGCCGCCGCCCAGGCCGTGCTCCAGGGCTACCGCGACCGCTACGACGCCCTCGTCGACGCCGTCACCGAGACCGAGCCGGTGTTCCGGGAGGACGTGCTCGGGAAGGTGGACCTCGTCGACCTGCTCACCCAACCCGTCCACATCCTCGCGGATCGCTGGCGCGAATGATCGGCCTCGGCCTCGACGCCGTGGAGGTCGACCGCTTCCGCCGGGTGCTGGCCCGCACGCCCGCCATCGCCGAGCGACTGTTCACCGACGGCGAGCGGGCCTACGGCGCCCGCTTCGCCGACCCCGCCCCCCGCCTGGCTGCCCGCTTCGCGGCCAAGGAGGCCACCATGAAGGCTCTCGGCGTGGGCCTGGGCGCCGTCGACTTCCGCGAGGTCGAGGTGTGGTCGGCACCGAGCGGCGCCCCGTCCCTGCGGCTCTCAGGGCGGGCGGCCGCCCTGGCCGGCGCCCGGGGTGTCACCTCATTCCGGCTGTCGATCACCCACACCGACTCCATGGCCGAGGCGGTGGTCGCGGCACTGTGATCCCGGTGCTCACGCCCGAGGAGATGAAGGCGGTCGACGCCGCCGCTCCCGAGCCGCTCGACGTGCTCGTGGCGCGGGCGGGCGCGGCGGTGGCCCGGGCGGCACTGCGGATGCTGGGCGGCGCCTACGGCCGGCGGGTGGTGGTGGTGGCCGGCAAGGGCAACAACGGCGCGGACGGCCGGTGGGCGGCAGAGTGCCTGCGCCGGCGAGGTGTGGCGGTGACCGTGCTCGACGCGGCCGGCGCGCCGTCCACCCTGTCGGCATGCGACCTCGTGGTCGACGCCGCCTACGGCACCGGGTTCCACGGTTCCTACGTGGCGCCCCGCCCGGCCGCTGGTGTGCCCGTGCTGGCGGTCGACATCCCGTCCGGTGTGGACGGCCTCACCGGCGAGGCGGACGAGCATGCCGTGCGGGCCGACGTCACGGTCACCTTCGCCGCCCTCAAGCCGGGCCTGCTCCTGGGCGAAGGGCCCGAGCGGTGCGGGCGGGTCGAGCTGGCCGGCATCGGCCTCGACGCGAGTGGCGCCCGCATGCACCTGGTGGAGGACGCCGACGTGGGGGACCGGCTGCCCCGTCGCCGGCGGGAGGCGCACAAGTGGCAGAGCGCCGTGTTCGTGGCCGCCGGCTCGGCCGGCATGACGGGGGCCGCGCTCCTGGCCGGCCGGGCCGCCCTGCGGGCCGGCGCCGGCAACGTGCGGCTGGGCATCCCGGGCGCCGACGTGGCGCTGTTGGCACCGGTCCTGGGCGAGCTGGTGGGCATCCCGCTCCCGGCCGAGGGGTGGGCCGCCGGCGCCCTGGAGGACGTGGAGCGGTGCAGGGCGCTGGTCGTGGGGCCCGGCCTCGGGCGGAACGACGCCACGGTCGGCGAGGTGCAACGGCTGCTGGCAGGGTCGCCGCGGCCGGCGGTGGTGGACGCCGACGGCCTCGCGGCGGTGGGCGGCCCGCCCCCCGACGGCGGGCTCCGGGTGCTCACGCCCCACGAGGGAGAATACCGGCGCATGTGCGGGTCGCCACCCGGCGCGGACCGGGTCGGTGCGGTGCGAGCGCTGGCCGGGCGGACCGGGTCGGTCGTGCTGCTCAAGGGTTCGACCACGCTGGTCGCCACTCCCGGGGGGGACGTGCGCTTCGTCACCAGCGGGGGACCCCGGCTGGCCACCGCCGGCACCGGGGACGTGCTCGCCGGTGTGATCGGCGCATTCCTGGCTCTCGGCCTCGACGGTGTGTCAGCCGCGTCGTTGGGCGCCCACGTCCACGGAGCGGCCGCCGCCCTCGGCCCGGAGCGTGGCCTCGTCGCCGGCGACATCGTGGGGCTGCTCCCCCGCTGGCTCTCGGCGCTGCGCTGACATGGCCGGTGCGCAGCGCGGTGCGCCAGCACGTTGCGTATCGGGCCCGGCACTGAAAGTGCTGACAGGCCGGTACCTCGTCCTCCACCGGTGGATGGATTGTTCGATTTTCTGGTTTTTCTGCTCTTGCCCTTGACAGCGCCCCGGCGACCTGCGGGTTATGGGGGGCAAGTTCGACAGGGGGAGCGTGGAGTGGGTTCCGGACCAGGGGGCGGGCCGCGTGCGCTGGAGCGCAGCCCGGTGGCACGGCTGAGGCATCGCCTCGGACGTGCCCGTCCCGAGTAGGGCATGACCCGGATCATGGGACGAGGAGGGGCCCGTCGCCTGGGGCTGGCGCTCGCGCTGTTGGCCGGCGTCCTACCCCCTCCCGTGGCGCGCCTGCTCCCGGGGACCGCCCGTTCCATGGTGTCCGCCGTCGCCGCGCCCGCCGACGCCTCCCAGGACCTTCGCCCGCTGACCGAGGCCCTCCTCGCCGACGCTCTGACCAGGGCCAAGGCGGACTGGTCGCAGGTGCGGCCGACCGCTGATCTCTCCGCCGTGTCGGCGTCCATCGTCGACCTGCCCGACGCCGAACTCGGCCGTTCGGACGCCACGGCGGTGCTCGTCGACCCGGTGGCCGGGGGTTTCGGGTGGTCCGTGATGTACCCGGAGGACGCTGCGCAACGGATGGATCTCCTCACCGTCGTCCGCCATGAGCTGGGCCACGCCCTGGGTCTCGGCCACAGCGACGGCCTGATGAGCCCGACGCTGGCGCCCGGCGAGGTCCACGAGGTGCCGCCGGCGCCGGCGGGCGGGGAGGGTGCTCAGCCCGACTCCACGGCCCTCCCCGGCCCGACCGCGGGAGGCACGGACCCGACGCCGCCGGGAGGCACGGCGACGATGTCGACCCCGACGACCACCGACACTCCCTCGTCGTCGTCGTCCGGAGCGACGACGACCGGCGGGGCCGGCACCACCGCGGCCGGCGCAGATCCGGCTCCCGCGCCCTGGGTGCTCGCCATGCCGGGCACCCACGAGACCCTGAGTTTCGCCGACGACGGCAGTGTCAGCTTCGCGGGGGAAACCCGCCTGCTGTCCTCGATCAGCGAGATCGGCGTGACCGGCACCGGCGGCGATGACACGCTCACCGTCGACCGCGGCAGCGCGAACCCGGCCATCACGGTCACCTTCGACGGCGGCCCGGGCTTCGACACCCTCGTCCTCGCCGGAACCACCGAAAGGCTCACCTCGACGCCGCGGGATGCCCACTCGGGGACCCTCCAGCTCGATGCCACCAAGGTCGTCTACGCCAACATCGAGCCGATCACCAACACTGGTACGCCGAACGACGTGATCTTCGACCTCGGCGGTGCCGACGACGCGGCGACACTGGCGGCGTCCGGCAGCATGCTCAAGCTCTCCGGCGCGACGTTCGAGGACACCACGTTCTCGATCCCGACCGCCTCATTGACGATCCACGGCGGTGGAGGCAAGGACTCCATCACGGTCACCGGCGCCGGCGGCGCCATCGCCCTCGTCGGCGCGGCACTGTCGATCGACGCGGAGAAGATCGTCCTCGACTCGACGGCCAACGTGAGCACGACCGGCGACGTCACGCTGGCGGCGGCGGATGCCGTCACCGGCGGCCCGAGCCTGACCTGCGTCGTCTCGTTGCAGACCCACTGCACCGACGTCTCCGTCACGATCGACGGGGCGACCCTGAGCGGGGCGGCAGTGACGATCACCGCCACCTCCACCGCCACCCCGGACGCCTTCTACGCGCTGAACCTCGGATCCAACGCCCACGTGAGGATCACCGGAGCGGCCTCGGTCACCGGCACCGGGCCGGTCGTGATCAGCGCCAGTTCGACCGTCGGCCCCTTCACCTCCGACAAGAAGTACGGCGACGCTGCGATCATCGGCTCGGAAGCCGGTGTGACCGTGGACGGCTCCTCGGTGGTCACGAGCGGTGCGGGCGCCACGTTGACGTCGACCTCGACCGTCACGGGCACGGCTGCACCGACGAGCGATGCCGCCAAGTCCGAGGGCAGTGCCGGGAGCGACGGCTCGACCGCGACAAAGGACGCCGCCGTCGCCGTGATCACCCTCACCGCCACCTCGGTCACCAAGGTGTCGGGCACCGCCCACCTGACCGTGACCGGCGACCTCACCATGGCCGCCGTGAACCACGCGACGGTGACGGCCACCGGCGACGCGTCCGGTGCCACGAGCGGGGCCGGCATCGCTGTGGTCGTCGTCACCCAGACCACGACCGCCTACGTCGACTCGACGAGCGCCACGCCGATCACCGCAGCCACCTTCACGCTCACCGCCGATTCGGACGCCACCCCCAACACGACCGCCAAGACGAACGCCTCCGGTTCCACCAGCAACGACAAGGCTCCCAACGACGCCTCGCGGGCCGACGGGAAGGCGAAGACGACGGACGGCGACGTCGGCGTCACCGGGGCCCTGGCCGTGACGGTCCTGCACGGGACCACGGCGGCGTACGTCGCCCCTGCCGGGCCGG
>Ga0307504_10000033_pt1 | contig 31509 bp, 30 predicted proteins | sample 19_S_MG_FD_194516 | JGI IMG/M metagenome (GOLD analysis project Ga0307504, IMG submission 194516) | Soil microbial communities from Populus trichocarpa stands in riparian zone in the Pacific Northwest, United States - 19_S | ecosystem: Environmental > Terrestrial > Soil > Riparian zone > Trees... | reverse complement strand
GCGATGATGCCCTGGTGAGCGTTTGGACGGTCGTGGTGGCGGCGGGGGAGGGATCCCGGTTCGGGGGGGCGAAGCAGTACGCCGTGCTGGGCGGTCGGCGGGTGCTGGATTGGTCGCTGGCGGCGGCGCGAGAGGCGGGGGACGGCGTGGTGGTGGTGGTGCCGGCCGGCGACGTGGGCCGGCCTGAGCCGGCGGCGGATGCGGTGGTGGCGGGGGCCGCCTCCCGCTCGGGGTCGGTGCGCAACGGGCTTGCGGCCGTGCCGGCGGACGCCGACGTGGTGGTGGTGCACGATGCGGCCCGGCCCCTGGCTGCACCCCGGTTGTTCCACGCCACCGTCGAGGCGGTGTTGGCGGGCGCAGCGGGGGCGGTGTGCGCCGTGCCCGTCAGCGACACCGTCAAGCGGGTACAGGGCTCGAGGGTGGTCGCCACCATCGACCGTTCGGAACTGTGGGCGGTGCAGACGCCCCAGGCGTTCGCCGCCGGCGCCCTGCGGGCCGCCCACGCCGCCGGCGGTGACGCCACCGATGATGCCGCCCTCCTGGAGGCCGCGGGCCTCGACGTGGTGGTGGTGCCCGGTGACATCGGCAACGTCAAGGTCACCAACCCGGGGGACCTGGGGCTCGCCGGGGCGATAGCGGCAGCGGGTCCTGCCTGGTCCGATCGGCCGTCCCTCCGGGTGGGCCAGGGCTATGACGTCCACGCCTTCAGTGACGACCCGGGCCGGCCGCTCGTCCTCGGCGGCGTGGTCTTCGACGGCGAGCGGGGCCTCAGCGGGCACAGCGACGCCGACGTGGTGGCCCATGCGGTGGCCGATGCCGTCCTGGGGGCGGCCGGGTTGGGCGACCTCGGGCGTCACTTCCCCGACACCGACCCGGCCTGGCTGGGCGCCGACAGTCTGGCCCTGCTGGCCGAAGCCGTACGCCGGGCGGCGGAGGCTGGCTGGCGTCCGGCCAACGCCGACTGCACGGTGGTTCTGGAGCGTCCCCGCCTGGCGTCCCGCCGAAGCGACATGGAGGCCCGCCTGACCGCCACCGTCGGTGCCCCGGTGAGCGTGAAGGCGGCCCGGGCCGAGGGGCTCGGTGCGCTGGGCAGGGGCGAGGGCATCGCCTGCTCGGCCGTCGTGCTGGTGGGCCGATGACGCCGCCGCGCGGGCGCGGGTCCTCTGCCGGCGGTAGCCAGCCGCCGCGCGGTCGCCGGCCGGGCGTGGCGGGGCCGCCCCGGCGGGGGTCGCCCCCGGGAGCACCCTCCCGGCGCGGGGGCCGTGGCGCGCTCTCTGGGCTGGGCGGCGAGCAGGTCGAGGGGCGCCATGCGGTGCGGGAGCTGCTGGCCACAGGGAGCCGGCGGGTCCGGGAGCTGCTGGTGGCGGACGGCATGGACCCGTCGGCCCTGGTGACGGAGATCCTCGACCTGGCCTCGGCCGCCCGCGTGCCGGTGCGGCGGGTGAGCAGAGCCCGGCTGGACGCGGCGGCCGCCACCGACGCCCCCCAGGGCGTCGTGGCGCGGGCCGAGCCGCTGGCCGAAGCCGACCTCGACGACCTGGCTCGCTCCGTGGCAGGGCGGTCGCCGTTCCTGCTGGCCCTCGACGGCGTGACCGACCCGCACAACCTGGGCGCCCTCCTGCGCACCGCCGAGTGTGCCGGGGCCACCGGCGCCGTCCTGCCCCGGCACCGGGCCGTTCACGTGACCCCCGCGGTCGCCAAAGCGGCGGCCGGGGCCATCGAGCACCTTCCCCTCGCAGTGGTGGCCGGCCTTCCCGCCGCCCTCACCCAGCTCCGCCGGGCCGGGGTGTGGACCGTCGGCCTCGACCAGGACGCAGAGCAGAGCGTGTACGACCTCGCCCTCGGCACCGAGCCTGTGGCGCTCGTGCTCGGGTCCGAGGGTTCAGGTCTGTCCCGCCTGGCCCTCCAGCGCTGCGACGTGGCGGTGCACATCCCGCAACGGGGCTCGCTTCCCTCGCTGAATGTGGCCGCAGCGGGTGCTGTGGCCTGCTTCGAGCTGGCTCGCCGCCGTCTGGGCTGACACCGGCCCGGCATCGTCGGGACGCCAGCCCGGCCGCGGTCCCATTTCGGCGGTGGTCGCCGATTTCGCCGCGCGACCTCACGCCTGTAGTCACCGTGGCCATTGACACCCGGTGGGGCCGTAGCTACAAATGACTAGCTCTTTCCCGCAGAACCGCTGGTCAAACCGCACTTTTCGGACTTTCGCCACACCACCGCAGGAGCTGAAGCCACTATGCCGGGTCGCTGCGACATTCCCTCCGCCGAGATTGACGACGCCGACCTGGTCGAGCGCTACCACGCCGGCGACACCCACGCCCTGCTGGTGCTCCTGGAGCGCTACCGCCGCTTCGCCGCGGTGCGGGCCCGCAGCTACTTCCTCGTGGGCGGCGACTCGGACGACATCGAGCAGGAGGGGATGATCGGGCTGTTCAAGGCGGCGCGGGACTTCCGGGGCGACCGCGAGTCGTCCTTTCGTGCCTTCGCCGAGCTGTGCATCACCCGCCAGGTGATCACCGCCGTCAAGTCGGCCACCCGGCACAAGCACCGGCCCCTCAACCAGTACGTCTCGCTCTCCGGCGTGCGGGGCGGCGACGACGCCACCGAGCGGTCGGTGGAGGATCTCCTCGACCCCCATGCCGTCGCCGATCCGGCCGACACGGTGATCTCCAACGAGCGCATGGCGGCCATGCGGCGCTCCATCGGGGAGAACCTGTCCGGCCTCGAGGTCGAGGTCCTGCGACTCTACGTGGAGGGGAAGTCCTACCAGGAGATCAGCGCCCAGCTGGGCCGGCACGTGAAGTCCATCGACAACGCCCTGCAGCGCATCAAGCGCAAGCTCGAGGGCCACTTGCACGACAACCACACCGCCGGGGAGCTCGTCGCCGTTTGAGTTCCGGACGGGGCGGCGCCCCCTGGGCCGACAAACGCAGGGAGGGTGGGGTGGGTGACAGAGCGAGACGAGAGCCCGAGGTGGGAATCGAACCCACGACCTGACGCTTACAAGGCGCCTGCTCTGGCCGTCTGAGCTACTCGGGCGAGCGCCGGTGCAGCGTAGGGCCCGACGCTCCGGAGCCGGGGGTCCTTGAACTGCGGGTGGTTCGCTGGCAGGCTGCCCCTGATGTCCTTCTCCGACCGCGACCGGGCGATCCTCGACTTCGAGCGCAAATGGTGGACCCTGCCGGGGCCCAAGGAGCTGGCCATCCGCGAGCATCTCGGCCTGTCCGCCACGCGCTACTACAAGGCGCTCAACGAGCTCTTGGAGTCACCGGACGCGGCCGCCTACGACCCGCTCGTCATCCGCCGACTGCGCCTCAACCGTGATCGCCGCCGGCGGGCGAGGTACGAGGGCCCGGCCAGCGGACGGCCCCAGATCCGTTGAAGAACATGCGCCGGCCGCGCTCGGTCGCGGACGACAGCTCGTTCGGGCGGTCGGGCATCCGGGCCGGTAGGGGCGCGGTACTGCTGGCCGTGGCGGTGCTGCTCGGTGTGGTGCTGCTCAATGCGGCGGACAACCCGCCCCCCGACCGGACGGCCGCCGGCAGACCGGACACCACTCCCTCGAACGTCACCACTTCCACGGGCGTCACCACCACGGTGGTGACCTTGCCGCCGCGCGCTCCCGCCGACGTGAAGGTCATCACGGCCAACGGAACCGACGTGAAGGGCGTGGCCCGCAAGGCGACCGACCAGCTCAAGGCGGCTGGTTACAACGTGCTGTCACCCACCGACGCCCAGAAGGTGACCGCCAGCGCCGTGTACTTCGTGGGTGACTACATGCGCGAGGCGGAGGCGGTGGCGGCCAGCCTGGCGCTGCCCCCCACCAGTGCCGTCGCCCTCCCGACGCCGCCGCCGCTCGCTGACGTGCGAGGCGCCAACGTCGTCGTCGTGGTGGGCCCCGAGTTGGCCCAGCGTCTCGCGGGCACCACCAGCACCACCAGCGCCACCACGGTGGCCGGCGCCACCACCAGCTCCACCACCGCCCGCACCCCGTCGAGCACCTCCACCACCAAGCCCTAGTCAGCTCCTCAGCCGACTCGGCGCGAGGTGGAGGACACGTTCACCGTGAGCGTCCCCGGCACCGGCATCCCGTCCACACCGGCGGGCGGCAGCAGGGTGACGGCGTAGCGCCCGGTGCTGTGGGCCTCCACCGAGGCCACCTCCTTGTCGTCGAGGTCGTACGCAACCCGGGTGCGGGTGGCAAGCGTCCCCTCGAGCGCCAGCCGACCACCGGATCCGGCCGCCGTCCTCCGTACAGGCAGCGTGTAGTGGCTGTCCACGGTGGCCAGGCGGCGGCCGCCTGCGACCCCGAGAGAGACCAGGCGTCCCCGCCCTTCCAACCGGGCTGGCGCCCTGTCGGCCTGCGGCGGTGCATCGCCGCCGCCGCCGTTCGCCGCGTCGCCGATCCGTACGGGCCCGTCCAAGGGCCAGCTGTCGCCCGGCGCCAGGTGGTGCCGGGGCGGTGCGGCGGCGCCTGCGGGGAAGATCTCGGAGAGCCCGAGGTCCCCGAGGGCGCCAGCCGGGAGCCCATCGATCCGCTCCACCTCCACCAGCTGGCCGGCCCGGTCGAGGCGTGCCACGAAGGTGGTGGGGTCCCCACCCTCGCGTTGCAGACGGACCTCCACCCGGCTGCCGTCGGGGCCCGATGCCAGGACCCGGTGCCGGGCCACGAGCACCGAGGTCGACGTCCGCCGCCGCGGCGCCTCCCCGCCGATGGCCGTCACCGAGACGGCCCGGACCGAGATCCGGTAGCGGGACACGTCGCCCACTGCCGGCCGGGCCGCGATGCGCACGGTGCCGTTGACGCAACCGGCGCCGGCGACGCACAGTCCGGTTCCCGCCGCCAGGGCCCGGAGCCACCGGCGAGACCGTCGCATTGTCGAAGAGGGTAGGGCGCGCGCCCCGGGCCCCGGGACGAGGAGGCCCGGTACGGTGGCCCGGTGGCCGAGGACCTGATGGCGGAGGACCTGATGGCGCCGTTCCTCGACGATCCCGGTCGAGCCGGCGTCCTCACCGACTTCGACGGCACCCTCGCCCCGATCGTGGTCGACCCGGCCGCGTCCCGGCCGCTTCCCGAGGCGGTCGACGTCCTCCACCGCCTGGCTGCCCGCTACCGCCGGGTCGCGGTGGTCTCCGGACGGCCCGCAGCCTTCCTGGCCACCCACCTCCGCCTGGCCGGGCAGCCCGGTGACCGCCGGGCCGGCGACGGACTGGTGGCCGTGGGCCTCTACGGCCTGGAGATGGCCGATGGCGACCGGGTGACCACCGACCCCCGTGCCCTCGAGTGGCTGCCGGTGGTGGACGAGGTCGCTCGCCTGGCCGACGAGCAGGCGCCGGCCGCGGTGCTGGTCGAACGCAAGGGACTGTCCCTCACCATCCACTACCGCACCGCCCCGGATGCGGCCGGGTGGGCGGCCGACTGGGTGGCTGAGCAGGCGGCCCGCACCGGCCTGGCCCGCCATCCGGCCCGGATGTCGGAGGAGCTGCGACCGCCATTGCCGGTCGACAAGGGGACCGCGGTCTGCGCCCTGGTCGAGGGTCTGGCGGCGGCCTGCTTCATCGGCGACGACAGGGGTGACCTCCCCGCCTTCGCCGCGCTCGACGCCCTGGCGCGTGACACGGGCATGGCGGTTCTCAAGGTCGGGGTCCGCAGCGACGAGGCGCCGAGCGAGCTCCTGGCCACGGCCGACGTGGTGGTCGACGGGCCGGTGGGCGCCGTCGAGATGCTGACTCGCCTGCTCGGGCCGACCTGACCCACCTGGTGGAGGCGGGCGTCAGGACCGGTCGGCCGCCGACCCCTTGGCCGCGGCCAGCTGGTCGTCCAGCCAGTCCTGCGGCGACCGCCGCTGCGACGCGGTGCGTGTCGAGGCGGCCCGCTCGGCCCGCTCGACAGGTTCCATGGCCAGCGCCCTCGACAGGGCGGCGGCCGTCCCGGCCACGTCGAACGGGTTTATCCCGAGGGCGCCGTCGCCCAGGCCGTCCCATGCCCCCGCCTCCCGGCTCAGGATGAGGACGCCGTCACAGTCGTTGACGGCCGGGCCCTCCAGTGCCACCAGGTTCAGGCCGTCGCGCAACGGGTTCACCAGCAGGACGTCGTAGCGGCGGAGGGCGGCCACCGAGCGGGGGTACGAGTCGCTGGTGTCGAGCAGGATCGGTGTCCACGACGGGGTGGACCACCTGTTGTTGAGCCGCTCGACCAGGGTCTCCATCTCGGTGCGGTAGGCCAGGTACTCGGGGAGGGCATCGCGAGACGGGTACACACAGGCGGCGAACACCACCTGCTCCCGCAGGTGCGGCTCCGCCTCCAGCAGCGCCTCGAAGGCGAGGAAGCCTCGCAGGAGGTTCTTGGACAGCTCGATGCGGTCGACGCGCACGATGAGGCGGCAGTCGCCGATGCGCTCCTCGAGGGCGGCCAGCTCGGCGGCGCACTTCGGTGAGGCGGCCACGGCGGCGAGGTCGGCGGCGTCGATGGTGGCCGGCGAGACGAACGTGGTCGGCGCCGACCCGAGGACGGCACCGGCGCACGCCTCGAAGGCGGCGGCCCATCTGGCCGAGTGGAACCCGCAGGCGCCGTGGCCGGCCATGCCGGACAGGAGCTCGGTGGCGACTTCGTCGGGGAGGACCCGCAGGGCCGACGGGTCGCAGAACGGGGTGTGGTGGAAGTAGGCGGTACGCAGATCGGGTCGGGTCCTGGCCAGCTCGGCCCCGACCAGGGGAAGGTGGTAGTCGTGAACCAGCACGGTGGCACCGTCGGGCGCCTCGGCGGCCGCCGCGGTAGCGAAGGCCCGGTTCACGTCGCGGAAGGCGTCCCACGCCTGGTACCAGCGGCGGTCGATACGGGGCCGCCGGGGCAGGTCGAACAGGCCGTGGTTGAGGAACCACAGGGTGGCGTTGGCGATGACGTCGTAGAACTGGCGGTAGCCGTCCGGCTCGACGGCCAGCAACCGCAGCCGGAAGCCCTCCGCCTCCACCAACCCCCGGGCCTCGGCCAGCCGGTCGGCGTCGGTGATGGCGCCCGCCACCCAGGTTGCGCCGGTGCCGGTGACGGCGGGGCCGAGGCTGGAGACGAGCCCGCCGGCGCCCCTGTGGGTCACCAGCTCGCCGTTTGGCCCGGTGGTGAACGAGAGCGGGCCGCGATTGGAGACGACGACCAGATCGGGGTGGCCCATGCCGGTGTCACGATACTTGTGTGCCCCATGTCGTCGCTGCCCCTGACAAGTTCCGGTCCACGGCGTCCGCGGCCGAGGTGGCGGCGGCCGTGGCACGGGCGGCGGAGGCGGCCGGATGGACGTGCGACCAGGCCCCGGTGGCCGACGGGGGGGAGGGCACGCTCGAGGCGGTGGGCGGCGGCGTGCGCCTCACGCGCGTGCGCGGGCCGTTGGGCGAGGCGGTCGAGGCCGAATGGCGCCTGGTGGCCGGGATCGCCGGCGAGGCGGGCGCCGGTGGACCGACGGCCGTCGTGGAGATGGCCCGCGCCGCCGGCCTGGAGCTGGCCGGCGGGCCGGAGTGGAACGACCCGATGCGCGCCTCCACGGAGGGGGTGGGCGACCTCATCACCGCCGCCATGTCGGCCAAGGCCAGGCGGGTCGTCGTGGCTGCGGGTGGGTCGGCCTCCACCGACGGCGGCTTCGGCTGCCTCAACGCGTTGCAGCCACGAAGCCGCCTCGCCGGTGTGGGCCTGACGGTCGCCTGCGACGTCACCACCACGTTCGTCGACGCGGCGGAGGAGTTCGCCCCCCAGAAGGGGGCGTCACCCCCGCAGGTGGCGCTGCTGCGCCGCCGCCTCGAACGGCTGGCCCAGCTCTACCTGGACGACTACGGGGTGGACGTGACCCGGATCCCCGGCTCCGGCGCCGCCGGCGGCCTGGCGGGCGGCCTGGCCGCCTTGGGCGCCACTCTCCTGCCCGGCTTCGACTTCGTGGCCGATGCCATCGAGCTGGCCGAGCGCATCGAGGGGGCCGACCTGGTGGTGGCGGGCGAAGGTTTCCTCGACGAGCACTCCTTCGACGGCAAGGCGGTGGGCGGCGTCGTCGAGTTGGCCGAGGAAGCCGGCGTGCCCCTCCTCGTGGTCGTCGGCGAGGCCTTCGGCGCCAGCCCCGTCCCGTGCGTCTCGCTGGTGGAGCGGTTCGGCCGGGAGCGGGCTTTCGGGGACACGTTGGCCTGCATCGAGGAGGCGGTCGGCGCCCACCTCCGGGGGTTACCCTGACCCAGTGACCGAGCGCGTCCAACGGGCGGGCAGGTGTCGTTGTGGCTTCGGAGTCGTCCGGCGAGGGTCCCGGATCGGCGCAGGGGCTCTCCTTGTCGTCTGCCGCCTTCTCGCCCACCCGGGCCGGGGAGGCGGCCACCGTTGCGGCTCCTCCCGAAACGTGACGCTCCTCCGCCGGAACCGGGTCGGGCGTCCTCGATGCCTGGTGGGCCCGTGTGCAGATGGTTTGCGAAGAAGCGCGCCGAGGGTCCACCATGGGACCTTCATCCAGAGCGGTCGAGGGGCCGGGCCCTGCGACATCGCGGCAACCAGCGGGCTCCCGCCCATCAGGTGCCAATGCCCGGAACGATGAGGAGGAACCCAAGCGTGCCGTCCACCACTGGCCCGTTCGTCACGGGTCTCACGTGCCGCGAGTGTGGTCGTCCGTACCCCGCCGAGGCGCTCCACGTCTGTGAGTACTGCTTCGGGCCGCTCGAGGTCAGCTACGACTACGAGGCCATCGCCGCCGCCACCAGCCGGGAGCGCATCGCCGCCGGTCCCACCAGCATGTGGCGCTACGCCGACCTGTTGCCCACCGAGGCCACCGACCCGGTCAGCCTGGGCGCGGGCTTCACGCCGCTGGTGCGAGCCGACCGGCTCGCTGCCGAGCTGGGCCTCGGCGAGTTGTGGGTGAAGAACGACACCCTCAACCCGACCGGCTCGTTCAAGGACCGGGTGGTGTCGGTCGCGCTCACCAAGGCCCGCGAGCTCGGCTTCAAGGTGGCGGCCTGCGCGTCCACCGGCAACCTGGCCAACTCGGTGGCGGCCCACGCCGCCCGCGCCGGTATGGACTCCATCGTGTTCATCCCCCACGACCTGGAGGAGGCCAAGGTCGTCACCACCGCGGTCTATGGCGGCAAGCTGATCGCCGTCGAGGGCAACTACGACGACGTCAACCGGCTGTGCGCCGAGCTGGCCGGCGAGCATCCCACGTGGGCCTTCGTCAACGTCAACATCCGCACCTACTACGCCGAGGGCTCCAAGACACTGGCCTTCGAGGTGGCCGAGCAGCTCGGGTGGCAGACGCCCGACCACGTGGTGGTGCCCATCGCCTCGGGCAGCCAGCTCACCAAGGTCCACAAGGGCTTCCAGGAGCTGCACAAGGTGGGCCTGCTCGACGAGGCGCCCCACGTGCGGGTGTCCGGCGCCCAGGCGGCCGGCTGCTCGCCGGTGGCCACCGCCTTTCTGGAGAAGAGCGACCTCATCCGCCCCCAGAAACCCAAGACGATCGCCAAGTCGCTCGCCATCGGGAACCCGGCGGATGGCTGGTACGCACTCGACGTCATCCGCTCCACCGGTGGCGGCGTGGGGTCGGTGACCGACGACGAGATCGTGGAGGGAATCCGCCTGCTGGCCCGCACCGAGGGCATCTTCGCCGAGACGGCCGGTGGCGTCACCATCGCCACCCTGGCCAAGTTGGCCGCATCCGGGGTCGTGCGCCCCGACGAGCGGGTGGTGGCCTATGTCACGGGACTCGGCCTGAAGACGATCGACGCCGTGAGCCCCCATGTCGGTCCCACCGTTACGATCCCGCCCAGCATGGAGGCGTTCGCGGCCGCCATGGAGACGGAGAGCGGTCGATGAGCGTCAATGTACGGATCCCCACCCAGCTGCGCACCCTCACCGGCGGCGCCGGCGACGTGGCCCTCGAAGGTTCGACGGTGGGGGAGCTGCTCGCCGCCCTCGATGCCGCCCACCCCGGCTTCGGCGAGCGTCTGTTCGACGAGGACAAGAAGTTGCGCCGCTTCGTGAACGTGTTCGTGGCCGACGAGGACGTGCGCTTCCTCCAGGGCCTCGACACCCCGGTGACACCCGGGCAGACGGTCTCGATCGTCCCCGCCGTCGCCGGCGGCTGACTTCCCTGCCTCGCTCGAAGCCTCAAGCGGTTCGGCGACCCTGCCGATAACGAGACATGCCCGAGGTGCTGATCGTCGACGACGACGACGACATCCGGGCCATCCTCGCCTTCACCCTCGAGGATGCCGGGTTCGACGTGCGGGAGGCGGCCGATGGCAATCAGGCCGTCGCCGCGCTCGAGGCGCGTGCCCCCGACTGCCTCGTCCTCGACGTGATGATGCCCGGCTTCGACGGGTTCGGCGTGCTGCGCAGCCGGCGCCAGTCCAACCTTGCCCCCAACGCCCGGATCATCCTGCTCACCGCCAGGACGGCCGAGCGCGACTTCGTACGGGGCTGGGAGCTCGGGGCCGACGAGTACCTCACCAAGCCGTTCGACCCCGACGAGCTGGTGGTCACGGTCAAGAAGCTGCTCAAGACCTCGACCTCCCAGTTACAGGAGCGCCGGGAGTCCGAGTTGAAGAAGGCGGAGTTGTTGGAGCGGCTTGAGTCGGCCTTCAACCGACCACGCCTCGCCCCCTCCGAGTAGGCACTTCGGCCGCATTTCGGCCCTCGGAACCCGGGATTCCTGGCACTCGCTTGCGCTGAGTGCCAACGGGTCGTAGCATTAGCACTCGGATACCGAGAGTGCTAAAAGCTTCAGTAGCAAAGCCTCGTGAAGCCTGGCTCCCGAGAGCCGAGCTCCACGACCACGACCCCGTACCCCGGGAGGGAACTGCATGCCCAAGATGATCGCCTTCGACGAGCAGGCTCGCCGCGCCCTCGAGAGCGGCATGAACCAGCTCGCCGACGCCGTACGCGTCACGCTCGGCCCCAAGGGCCGCAACGTCGTACTCGACAAGAAGTGGGGTGCCCCCACGATCACCAACGATGGCGTGTCCATCGCCAAGGAGATCGACCTGGAGGACCCCTACGAGCGCATCGGCGCCGAGTTGGTCAAGGAAGTGGCCAAGAAGACCGACGACGTGGCCGGTGACGGCACCACCACCGCCACGGTGCTGGCCTGGGCCATGGTCCGCGAGGGCCTGAAGAACGTGGCCGCCGGCGCCAACCCGATGTCGCTCAAGAAGGGCATCGAGTACGCCGTCGAGGCCGCCGTCGCCTCCCTCAAGACCCTGTCCAAGGACGTCGAGTCCAAGGACCAGATCGCCCAGGTCGCGTCCATCTCGGCCGCCGACACCGAGATCGGCGGCATGATCTCCGAGGCCATCGACAAGGTGGGCAAGGACGGCGTCATCACCGTCGAGGAGTCGCAGACCTTCGGCATGGAGATGGACCTGGTCGAGGGTATGCGCTTCGACAAGGGCTACATCTCCCCCTACTTCGTCACCGATCCCGAGCGCATGGAGGCGGTCCTGGAGGACCCCTACATCCTGCTCGTGGCCTCCAAGATCAGCGCCGTGCGCGACCTGCTGCCGATCCTCGAGAAGGTCATGCAGTCGGCCCGCCCGCTCGTGATCATCGCCGAGGACGTCGACGGTGAGGCCCTGGCCACGCTCGTCGTGAACAAGATCCGGGGCACGTTCAAGTCGGTCGCCATCAAGGCCCCCGGCTTCGGCGAGCGCCGCAAGGCCATGCTCCAGGACATCGCCATCCTCACCGGCGGTCAGGTCATCACCGAGGAGGTCGGCCTCAAGCTGGAGAACGTCGACATCTCCCTGCTCGGCAAGGCCCGCAAGATCACCGTCACCAAGGACGAGACCACCCTGGTGGAGGGCGCCGGCGCCGAGGACGAGATCAAGGGCCGCATCGCCCAGATCAAGGCCGAGATCGAGAACACCGACTCGGACTACGACAAGGAGAAGCTCCAGGAGCGCCTGGCCAAGCTGTCCGGCGGCGTGGCCGTCATCAAGGTCGGCGCAGCGACCGAGGTGGAGCTGAAGGAGAAGAAGCACCGCATCGAAGATGCCGTCTCCACCACCAAGGCAGCTGTCGAGGAGGGTGTGGTCGCCGGCGGCGGCGTCGCCCTGCTCCGCTCCCAGGCCAACATCCTCGACCGTGCCGAGAAGCTCGAGGGCGACGAGGCCACCGGTGCGCGCATCGTGGCGCGGGCCGTCGAGGAGCCGCTGAAGCAGATCGCCATCAACGCCGGTATGGAAGGCGGCGTGGTGATCGAGAAGGTGCGCAACCTCAAGGGTGCCCACGGCCTCAACGCCGCCACCGGCGAGTACGAGGACCTGTTCAAGGCCGGCGTCATCGACGCTGCCAAGGTCACCCGTTCGGCCCTCCAGAACGCGGCATCCATCGCCGCGCTGTTCCTCACCACCGAGGCCGTCATCGTCGACAAGCCCGAGGAGAAGGGCGCCGGCGCTGGTGCAATGGGCGGCCACGGCGGCGGGATGGACGACTTCTAGTCCCCCTGCCGCACCCGATCCGCACGAACGGCCCTGGCTCCGGCCAGGGCCGTCGCGCGCCCGCTCCCGGTTTCTCCGCCGGGCGTCGGCCCGGATCCAGTTCTTGCGGCAAGAGGGTCCGGAATCCGGAGCGTGGTACCGCATGAAGCTCATGCCGCCGCAACCCGGTGCAGGTGGTGCCGCACCACCGCACAGACCCACTCCGGGCGCTCGATGAGGTCGGACCACACGAACCGCAGGACGATCCAGCCGAGCAGGCCAGCCTCAATGTCCCTCGTCCGGTCCCGCTCGAAGTCGTCGGCCCGGGTGTGCCACCGGCGCCCGTCGGCCTCGAGGATCAGTCGGGCCCACGGGTAGGCGGCATCCACCCGCCCCGCCTGCGTCAGCGACGGCAGCGGGTGCTGTCGCACGGGCGGTGGGAGGCTGCCGGCCTCCAGGACGGCGAAGAGCAGCGCCTCGAGCTCGCTGGCGGGCGGCACATGGCCCGGGCCGAGAGACTCGAGCACGTCAGCGAGATGTCCGGACCCCGACCGCCCACGGCTACGGTGAGCCAGGGCCCGTGTGGTGAGCGGGCCGAGTTGTACCCGCCCATCGGCCAGGAGATCGTTGACGAGCAGGCTGGTCGACGCCTTGTCGACGACGGCCGCCAGGTCGAGAACGGTCCGCACCACCGTGGTGACGGGCAGGCCCTGGCCACGTGTGCGGTCAGCATCGCGTATCTCGCTCTCGTGGACGCGCCACCGACGGCTTCTGGTGCCGCCGCGGGGCACCGTCAGCTCGGGCGGACCTTGCCGGGCGCCCGGGAAGGAGTGAAGCACCGCCGCCGACCGGTGCGAGACCAGCGAACGGGCACCGAGGTCGAGATGGGCGACCATGAGCCGTCGGTGCCAGGTGTGCACGGCTCCGGGAAGCCCGTAGACGCCGTTCGCCTCCACGGTCCACCGGCCGGCGGCAAGCCGGCGCTGGATCATCGAACGGGTAGCTCCCAGGGCAAGGGCGTGCTGCCTCGTGAAGAGTCCGTGTTGCCTGCTGGCCAGCAGGCCGATGGCCACGTCGACGTGATCGGACACGCCCCAATACTGCCCACGTCCTGTGACACTGCCCCTGCTCTCCCTCTGCGCGGGCCCATCCGACCCTCGCTGACTTCTTCATACGGCAGGGGGGTCCGGAATCCGGAGCCTGGTGCCGCATGAACGAGGAACGCGGCGGCCTCAGCGGGCCTTGCGGCGGGGGCGGCCGACGAGGGTGGCGGCGATGGCGCTGGTGGTACCCATGAGGAGGACCCATGCCAGTGTCCCGAGGGCCGTCTTCGACGTGGGGGCGGGGGCCGAGCCCGCCACCCGGACCGGTGCCGCCGCCGCGTCGACGGCAGTCGCAGCTGGCGCCGGGGCGGCCGCGGTGACCTCGCCCGGCATGGCCGACGGGTCGCCCGGCAGACCTTGGATGGCGCCGCCGTCGGTGGGCGGCGGGGGCGGAGCGGCGGCAGTCTCGGCCAGCCGGACGGCGAACATGGTGGAACGCAGGCCGAGGGCTCGGTCGAAGTCGATGCCACGCACCACGCGGGCGCCCGAACTGCCCTCAACCGTCACCTGGACGACCCGACCGGAAGGGCCGGTCTGCGTGCGTACGCCGCTCACCCTGCCCCGGTAGCCGACGCGGGCGGCGAGATCGCGAAGTGACACGGTGACGCTCCACGTCCCGGGATCCCCGGTCGGGTACGGCGCCGGCCGTAGGTAGGGGTAACCGGCTCCCGGGGTGCCGAACCCCTCTTCGGTGCTGGCCGAGAAGCCCCCGCCGTTGGAGGAGTACACGGCCGAGATCAGCGCCCTGCGGTACATCAGGACCTGCCCTCGCGTTGCCGATACGGCCTTGTCCATGGCCGCGTACTCGGCCTGAGCGCCCAGGTAGACCTGGCATTGCTGGGTGTCGCACAGCTCGCCACCACCGGCGACTGCCCGCATTGCGTAGGTGCGGGCGGCTATGGCCTGGGCCCGGAGCGACGCGGCCGGCCAGGAGGGGTTGCGTACCTCGCCCATGCCCCGCAGGTACTGCTCGACGTCGACGTGGTTCACCAGCCGCAGCGGGCCGCCGCCCACCGCCTGCACCACGCCCCGGTAGCGGGCACCAAGCTCGGGCACCTCCACCGCCCCACCCCCGCTCGGCACCGCCCAGAGCGGACGGGGCGACGAGGCGGTGCGCCCGGTCCCCGGCGCCGGCGGGACCGAGGGGGCCGGGGGACCCGTCGTGGTCGTGGGCTGCGGCACGGAGGGCGTGGGCAGGAGTGGGCCGGTCGGGAGCGGGACCAGCTGCTTGCCCGGCGGCAGGAGGATGAGGCCCGGCGCGGTGGTGGACGTGGCGGGCGGTTCGGTGGTGGGCGGCGGCTCCTGCTGGGTGACCGCATCTCCCGGTCGGGGCAGCACCCCGGTCGCCGGCCCGGCCGCCGCCGCCACCACTCCCGGCGTGCCGGCGGCAACCGGCGGGTTCCCGTTGTGGACGGTTGCCGCCGCCGCCAGGCTCGCGCCCGCCACCTCCACCACGAACTGGCGCCCGTCGAAGCGGAGGCGGGCCTGGCCCCCGGCCGCGACCCGCATGGGGAAGCCGGCCGACTGGTTGCCCTCGCGGGCGTCGCGCACCTCGCCGCCGTCCGGGAACCGGACGACCGCCGAGTCGGCAGGCGACGTGAGGACGCCGACGCTGACCTCTCCGCCCCCTCGGCCGAGGGTGGTCCCCGGGTAGAACTGGCTGAGGATCTGGGCCGTGGTGGACCCTCTCCTGCCCATCCACAACGCGCCGTCCTGGGCCATCCCTACGCCGTGACCGTGGCCCTTGCCGTCGATCACGACGACGGGCACGGCGGCAGCGCGGGCCGGTGCCGGACCCACCAGCGCGGCGGCAGATGCCAGAATGACGACAGGTCGGCGCACGTCGGGCATTCTCCCGCAGGCCCGTCGTCGGCCGGAAATCGGGCGCGGAACCGATGGAGCGACGCACGGGTAGCCTGGTGGTGTGGCATGCGGCCGTCCACCCCGGCTCGTCGAGCGCACCCTGGTGGTGGTAGTGACCGTCTTCACCATGGTGTCGGCCGCATGCGGTGCACCGAGGTACCACTACCTGAAGAGCACGACCGACCACACCTTCGTCCGGGTGCCGTCGAGCTGGACGATCTTCAACGAGGACGACCTGCTCAAGACCAGCGACAAGTCCGACGAGGCGAAGAACGCGTTCAAGGGTCGCTCGTGGTCGGTGGCGTTCGACGCCTCGCCGAAGCCGTCGATCGGCCACATCCTCGGCAAGTCGGGGCATCCGAGCGGCCTCGTGCAGGTGCGCACGCTCTCGGAACCGGAGCGCGATGCCTTCTCCCTGGCCGATCTACGCTCGCTGCTCCTGCCGTGGGACCCGCTCTCGGCCGAGCCGCAGGACGCCGGCCAGGTGGAGGTGCTCAACGCCAAGGAGGTGCGCCGCCCCGGGGGGTTGCACGGCAGCGAGTTGCTCTTGAACCTCAAGGGCACCGGCGGGTCGCCGCTGAAATGGCACCAGATCGCCCTCACCGACGCCACCGTGAGCAAGGTCCACGTCCTCGTCATCAGCTGTGACGACGCCTGCTACACCGCCAACGAGGGCGTCATCAACACCATCATCGACTCGTGGAAAGTGACTGAACGTTGACCGCACCGAACCGCAACGAAGCCGGCAGCGGGCTGGCGTGGCCCGATCACGACACCGGTCCCACGCCGTCGGACGAATCCCGGCGCCGCTCGGAGCGCACGACGCGTAAGCCGATGGGCGCCTGGGACCGGACCAAGTTCCTCGTCCTCCTGGGTGGGATCTGGCTCGTCCTCGTGTGGGCCGACATGGCCGGCAATCCGGACCTGCCGTTCGGCGACGCCGTCCGTGTCCACGTCCACTCGAACGCCTGGATCCTCGTCGTGTTCGGCATCGAGGTGGCGCGCCAGGTCCACTACCTCATCAGCGAGCGTTCGGCGGGCTACCACCAGTGGTGGGCGAGGCGATTCGCCGGCGTGGAGCGGCGAACCGGGAAGATGAACGACTGGACGCGCTTCCGGATGGCCCGGGCGTTCAAGTACCTGCTCATCGTGGTCCTTGCCTCGGTGATCCTCGGGAAGATCTACGGGGTCGACCCGGTTCGGGGGCTGTTCCGGCTCCCCAGCGCCATCTGGGGCGCCATGCCGATGCTCGTCCAGGTGCTGTTCATCATGTTCATCGCGGTGGGCCAGTTCGCGGCGATCTTCTGGTTCCTTTCGCGCGGTGGCGTGGAGACCTACTTCCCCGATGACATCAAGACCCGCTTCAGCGACGTGTGGGGCCAGGACCAGGTGGTGGAGCGGGTCAAGGAGAACATGCTGTTCCTGGAGAACCCGGAGTCGATCGAGGAGAAGGGCGGCTACGTCCCCGGCGGCATCCTCCTCTGGGGCCCGCCAGGAACCGGCAAGACGCTGATGGCAGAGGCGGTGGCCGGCGAGACGGGTAAGCCGTACGTGTTCGTCGATCCGGGTGCGTTCACCAACATGTTCATGGGTGTCGGCATCCTCAAGGTCAAATCGCTGTTCCGGAAGCTGCGCAAGCTGGCCGTGCGCTACGGCGGGGTGATCGCCTTCTTCGACGAGGCCGACTCCCTCGGCAACCGCGGCGCGGTCGCCGGCGGCGGGTTCGGCGGGGGCATGGGAGCCACCGCCCCGAGCCCGTGGTCGCACAGGCCCGACTGCCACGGGATGGCGTACCTGAGCCCCGACACGGTCAACGTGTTGCACCACGGGAGTCTTTCCAGCGCCGGCGACGGGCCGCGGCCCGGCGGGCGAAAGGGTTTCGTGATGGGCGCCGGCATGGGCGGCGGCGGCATGGGCACCCTGCAGGCCCTCCTGGCCGAGCTGTCCGGGCTCAAGAAGCCGCGTGGGTTCATGAACCGGGTGGTGCGGCGCGCGCTCGGCTTTCGCCCGAAGCCGCCGCCCAAGTACCGGATGCTCATCATGATGGCCACCAACATGCCGCAGGCGCTCGACGACGCCCTGCTCCGCCCGGGCCGAATCGACCGCATCTACCGTGTCGGCTACCCCTCCAAGGAGGGTCGCAAGCGCACCTACCAGGGCTATTTCGACAAGGTCAAGCACGAGATCACGGCGGATCAGCTCGAGAAGTTGGCCACCATCACCCCCTACGCCACCGGCGCCACCATCAAGGACCTCGTGAACGAGGCGCTGGTGGTGGCCATCCGTGACGGACGCGACGTCATCACCTGGAAGGACGTCGTGCGCGCCAAGCTGCTCAAGAGCCTCGGCCCGCCCGAGGGTGTGGAGTACATCGAGCGCGAGCGCCACGCCACCGCCGTGCACGAGGCGTGCCACGCCATCGCGTCGTACCGGCTCCAGAAGAACCTCACCATCGACGTGGCCACCATCGAAAAGGGCCAGAACTACCTCGGCATGGTGTCGCCCATCCCGATCGAGGAGCAGTTCACGTCGTGGCGCTCCGAGTACGAAGCGGATGTGATCACGAGCATCGCCTCGCTGGTGGGCGAGAAGATGTTCTTCGACAACGACAACTCGTCGGGCGTCAGCCAGGACCTCCTCATGGCCACCCAGGTCGTGATGTACATGGAGGGGTTCTGGGGCATGGGGTCCACCATCGGCTCCCACGCGGTGACGAAGCACGATGCGAACGCCATGTCGATCGTCGACGGCACCTCCCGCAACATGCTCGAGACCGAGCTGGGCAGGCGGGTGGAGGCGCGGCTGGCCGAGCTCCAGATCCGCACCGAGCAGCTCCTTCGGGAGAACCGGCGGGAGGTGCTCGCCATCGCCCATGCCCTGGAGACGTACAAGACCCTCACCGGCGAGGACATCGAGGCGATCGTCGAAGGCCATCAGGGGCCGCTGGTCGACGGCCGGCCCTACCACAACCCCGAGTTCATGGCCCTGGCCGAGCAGTACCACGCCAAGGCGGTGGTCGCCCAGAAGGGCAGTCACGGCGTGGACCTGCCTCTGCCCCGCTGGTCGTCCGCGGCCGGCAACGGGAACGGCTCCAACGGTCACCACGTGTCCTTCCAGCCGCCGCAAACCGAGGGGACGATCGAAGCGGATGCGGAGGACGTCACCGTCCGCGTGCCCGAGGCCGAGCCCCCTTCCGCGAGCGACGGCGACGCCGACAATGGCGAGCCGGGGCCCGACTACGTGGACGAGTCGGCACCCGAAGGCCGCCGGCGACTGCGGCGACCCCGTGACTGACGGCGACCGGCCTGAGCCGGTCACCCCCGCCACCGGTTGGGGCGTCCTTCACCTGTTCTGCAAGCCAGGCCCCTCGGTCGACACCGAGGCCGTGGTCAGCGCGGTGAAGGGGGCCCAGGGTGACGACCACCAGGTCGTGTCCTTCGCCGTACTCGGCCACAAGGCCGACCTCGGGTTCCTCGCCATCGGGCCCGACCTGTGGCGGCTTCGCGCCTTCCAGACCGCCCTCTGCGCCGCTGGGCTGGTCGTGGCGGACTCTTACGTGTCGCTCACCGAGGTGTCGGAGTACACCAAGGGCATGCCGGCCGAGTTGCTCACCCCCCGGCTCTACCCCCAGCTGCCGCCGCCCGGGATGCCGGCCATCTGCTTCTATCCGATGTCGAAGCGGCGGGCCCCCGGGCAGAACTGGTTCACCCTGCCCTACGACGACCGCCAGCGCCTCATGTTCGAGCACGGAACCTCGGGCCGGGCCTTCAAGGGTCGCGTCCTCCAGCTCGTCACCGGTTCCACCGGCGTGGACGACTGGGAGTGGGGCGTCACCCTTTTCGCCGTGCGCCCCGACGACCTCAAGGAGGTCGTCCACACCATGCGCTTCGACGAAGCCTCGGCCGTCTACGCGGAGTTCGGCCCCTTCACGACGGGCCTCATCGCCGACGTGGAGTCGGTCCTGGCACGGGTGGGTCTGAGTTAGCTCAGCGCCCGACACGGTCAGCTCGTCGGAGGAACCTCCGGTTCCGACGACGAAACATCCCCACCGAGGTAGGCCGCCTTCACCGACTCGTCGTCGAGGAGGGCGGCGGCGGCGTCACTTCGCACGATGCGGCCCGTCTCGAGCACGTAGGCCCGGTGGGCCCGGCGCAGCGCCTGGGCCGCGTTCTGCTCCACCAGCAAGATTGTGGTGCCCTGGCGGTTGATCTCGGTGACGATGTCGAAGATCTGGACCACGAGCTTGGGCGCCAACCCCATGGACGGCTCGTCCAGCAGCAGCACCTCGGGCCCGGCCATCAGGGCCCGGCCGATGGTGAGCATCTGCTGCTCGCCGCCGGACAGGGTGCCGCCCGGTTGGCGGCGGCGCTCGGCCAGCCGGGGGAACAGCCCGAAGACGCGCTCGAGCTCCCGGGCGATCGCCGCCCGCGCCCTCCTTCGGGCGTAGGCACCCATCTCCAGGTTCTCCATCACCGTCATGCCCGGGAAGATGCCCCGGCCCTCCGGCGCCTGGGACAGGCCGCGCTCCACCAGGCGGTGGGCGGGCACGCCCGCGATCTCCTCGCCCTTGAAGCGGATGGAGCCCGACGTGACCCGCCGCAGGCCGGAGATGGTCTTGAGGGTGGTGGACTTGCCCGCCCCGTTGCCGCCGATGAGGGTGACGATCTCGCCGCTGTCGACCGTGAGCGAGATGCCCTTCAGCGCCTCCACCTTGCCGTAGTGGACGTGGACGTCGGTGAGCTCAAGGAGCATCGGCCGTGGTCCCCAGGTAGGCCTCGATGACCCTGGCGTCCTGCTGGACCGCCGCCGGTGGGCCCTCGGCGATCTTCTCGCCGAAGTCGAGCACGGCCACCCGGTCGCAGACGCCCATGACGAGCCCCACGTCGTGCTCGATGAGCACCACGGTGAGGCCCGAGCCCCGGATCTTGCGGATCAGCTCGATCAGGGCCCGCTTCTCGGTGGGGTTCATGCCCGCTGCCGGTTCGTCGAGCAGGACCACGCTCGGGCCGGTGGCGACGGCCCGGGCGATCTCCAGGCGGCGCTGGTCGCCGTAGGGAAGGTTCCGGGCCAGGTCGTCGGCGCGGTGGACGATACCCACGTAGTCGAGCAGGCGCCGGGCCTCGGCGCGCCCGGTACGTTCCTCCCGCCGGTGGCGGGGCAGGCCGAGGACGGCGCCGGGGACGCTCGTGCGGTGCCGGGCGTCGGCGCCCACCAGGACGTTCTCGACGGCCGTCATGTTGGGGAACAGCCGTATGTTCTGGAACGTGCGGGCGATCCCGGCCTCGGTGATCCGGTGGGGCTTGCGCCCGACGATCGAGCGGCCGTTGAGCACGATGGCGCCCGAGGTCGGCCGGAACACCCCGGTGACGCAGTTGAACAGCGTGGTCTTGCCCGCGCCGTTCGGCCCGATGATCCCGAAGATCCCGCCCCGCTCGATGCCGATCGACACGCGGTGCAGTGCCACGACGCCACCGAACCCCATGGTGAGGTCCGCCAGCTCGAGCACGATGTCGCCGTGCGTGGGCCCCTTCGAGGTCGCCGGTCGTGGGCGGGTGGGAACCGCTGGTTCCGCCCTCCCGGTGACGGCCTTGCCCGTCCCGGCGCCGGGCGGCGCCGGCGGGGCGGGACCGTGCTCCCGCCCTGCTCCCTCGGTGCCGACGAGCGCGTCCTCGGCCGCCTCGGTGACGACGGTCATCGCCTGCTCGGGGGACGGCGCCTCGGCCAGCTCGGCCGCCCGCTGGCGACTGGGGAGGAGGCCCTGGGGCCGGAACACCATCATCGCCACCAGGGCGAGCCCGAACAGCAGGACGCGGTACTCGGTGATGTTGTTGACGTGGCCGCCCGTGAGGGTGTTGAGGCGGTCGGTGAGCCACGCGCCGGCGGCGGCGTTGCGCAGGTACTCGGGGAGGAAGCCGATGGCGAAGGCGCCGGCCAGCACGCCGGGGATGGAGCCCATCCCGCCGAGGACGACGGCGGCGAGGATGATCACCGAGAAGAAGAACGGGAAGTTGTCGGGGTTGATGAAGCTGACCTTGCTGGCGTAGACCCAGCCGGCCAGGCCGCCGGTGGAGGCGCCCATGGCGAATGCCCACAGCTTCATGGTGAACGTGTGGACGCCCATGGCCTCGGCCGCGTCCTCGTCCTCGCGGATCGCTGACCACGAACGACCCACGCGGGAGCGGGTGAGGCGGAGCATGAGCACGATGGCCAGCCCGATGGCCACGAGGGTGAGGTAGTAGTAGGGAAGCGGCAGCAGCTCGAAGTCGGTGCCCACCAGCTTGCCCGGGTGGGCGATGCCCGTGATGCCCCGGGCCTCGCCGAGCGACCCGCTGTTCTGCGCCACGATCCGAACGATCTCCCCAAAGCCCAGGGTCACGATGGCGAGGTAGTCGCCCCGAAGGCGGAGGGTGGGTGCCCCGAGGAGGACGCCGGCGACCATGGCGAAGATGACGGCGAACGGCAGGGCCTGCCACGCCGTCCACCCGTGCGTGGTGGTGAGGACCGCCGTCGTGTAGGCGCCGACCGCGTAGAAGGCCACGTAGCCCAGGTCCAGCAGGCCGGCCGCCCCCACCACGATGTTGAGGCCGAGCGCCAGCAGCATGTACACCCCGACGGGGAAGAACAGCACGCTCTGCCAGTACCTGGTCAGCTGGGGTGGTACGGCGATCGCCACCGTGGCCAGCGCGGCGGCGACGGTCAGCTTCATCCGCAGCCGTTGCCGGCCCCACCACCGGGCCACCGGGTCCACCACCGAGACGTGCCTGCGCACCTCGGCGAACCGTGCCCTGAGCCGCTGCATCAGGCCCTCGCCCGGCCGAGGCGCTCGCCGAGCAGCCCGGTGGGCCGGAACATCAACACCAGCACCAGCACGGAGAAGGCGAACACGTCCTTCCACTCGCCCCCCAGCACCGTGGCGCCCCAGTTCTCGAGCAGGCCGAGGAGCAGCCCACCCAGCAGCGCGCCCCGGATGTTGCCGATGCCCCCGAGCACCGCGGCCGTGAACGCCTTGACGCCGGGCAGGAAGCCGATGTCGTACCGGGCCGCCTCGAAGAACACCCCGTACAGCGTGCCGGCGGCACCGGCCAGGAGCCCGCCCAGGAAGAACGTGAGCATCACCACCCGGTCGATGTCGACGCCCATGAGGGCCGCCGTCTCGGCGTCCTGGGCAGTGGCCCGCACACCCCGGCCCAGGCGGGATGTGGCCATGAACCGGTCGAGGCACACCATCAAGACGATGGCGGAGCCGAAGACCAGCACCTTGTCGGTGCGGATGTCGGCGCCGTGGAACTCGAACAGCCTGCGCTTCTCGAGCACCCGGGGGAAGCCCAGGAACTCCCGCCCGTAGCGGGCCGCGAACAGCTCCTGGAGGAACAGCGACACGCCGATGGCGGTGATGAGGGCGGCCAGGCGGGGCGCCCCCCGGCGCCGCAACGGGCGGTAGGCCACCCGCTCCACCGCGACCGCCGCCATGCCGGACGCGAGCATCGCCGCGAGCATCACCGCGACGAGCGTGGCCGCCAGGGCCAGGCCCTTCTTCGGGGAGTCGGCCACGTCGATGCCCAGCCCGTCCATGGCGAAGAGGCTGGCGAAGATCCCGATCATGAAGATCTCGGAGTGGGCGAAGTTGATCAGGCGCAGCACGCCGTAGACGAGGGTGTAGCCGAGGGCGATGAGGGCGTAGATCGCCCCGAGCGTCAGGCCATCGACGGTCTGCGGCCAGAACTGGTCCCGCAGGCAGGTGAAGCAGTGCTCGATGGTGGCCTCCTCACGGGGCGGCGCGCGTCACGGCGCCGCCCTCACGGCCGCCGCACGGCTCTCAGCCGGCCAGCTCGGAGCTCTTGCCCAGCTCGGTGATCTTCCCGCCCTTCACCTCGTAGACGAACACGTCGCCGGACTTCACGTTGCCGTTGTCCTCGAAGCTGATCGTCTTGGAGATGCCGTCGTAGCTGTCGAGCGCCTCCACGTACGCCAGCAGCTTGGGCCGCGTGGTGTTCCCCTCCTCGATGCCCTTGATCAAGATGTTGGCCGAGTCGTAGCCCTCGCTGGAGTAGGTGCCGGGGTCCTTGCCGATGACCTCCTTGTACTTCCTGGCAAAGGCACCAGGGGCGCCGGGGAGGTCGGCCGCGGCCAGCCGGCACGGGCACGTGAGCAGGGCGCCCTCGCCACCGGCGGCGCCGGACGAGACGACGAAGCCAGGGTCGAGAGAGCCGTCACCGCTGATGAACGTCGCCTTCACGCCGGCGTCGGTGAGCTGCTTCTTGAGGCGGCCGGCTTCGTTGTAGTAGCCGCCGTAGAAGACCATGTCCACGTTGCCGGCCTTCACCTTGTTGACGGCGGCCGAGTAGTCCTGCGACTTCGGGTCGATGGCGTCGGTGACGGTGGTGTTCACTCCGGCGGCGGTGAGGAGTTTGACCACGCCCTCCCACAGGCCCTTGCCGTACTCGGTGTTGTCGTGGATGAGGGCGATCTTCTTCGGCTTGAGCTTGGCGTTCACGTAATCGGTGATGCCCTTGGCCTGCACGCCGTCGTCGGGGATCACCCGGTGGAAGACCTTGGTGCCCGGCACCACGTCGGGGAGCGCCACGTTGGTGGCGGAAGCGCTGATCATCACCAGGCCGGCCTTGTCGAGGTCGGGCAGAACGGCCTTGGTCTCGCCGGAGAAGGTGGGCCCCACGATGCCGATGATCGACTCGTCGGGGATGTACTTGTCCTTCTGACCCGGCGCCTGGGCCGGGTCGCCCTGGGTGTCGAACTCCCTGATCTTGAACGAGTACGCATCGCTCTTGGCGTTGGCCTCCTCGGTGGCGACCTTCATGCCGTCGCGGATGTTGATGCCGAGGTTGGCGTTCGGCCCGGTGAGCGGGCCCACGAACGCCAGTGTGAACTCCTTCTTCTTGGCGCCGGCGGTGGTGGATGCGGTGCCACCCGTCTCGTTCTTGCTGCTGCCACAGGCGGCCAGGACCAACGCCGCCGCGAGCAGTATCGGGACAAGTCGCAACACACGCTGACGGGGCATTCGTGTCGCCTCCTGTTTCGGCGGATACGGGCCGTTGCGATGAGCATAGGCACGAAGTGACAGGATGATGTGTGACCGTGTACGCCTCGAATCGACGTCGACTCCCCCGACACCCCGAAGAAGTCGAGGACCCGGATGCCGCCCGGCCGCCCGCCCCGGCCGTCGCCCCGTCCCTGGAGCGGCTACGGGGGCGGCTGCGGGAGCTGGCGCCCGTGGTGGTGGCCTTCAGCGGTGGCGCCGACTCGGCGTTCCTGGCGTGGGTCGCCAACGACACGCTGGGCGAGCAGGCGGGCGCCGTCACCGCCGTGTCGCCGTCGCTGGCGCCGGAGGAGGAGCGCGACTGCCGGCTGCTGGCCGGGGAGTGGGGGCTGCGGTGGACCGCCGTCGCCACCGACGAGCTGGCCGACCCCGCGTACTCGGCCAACGACGGCCGGCGGTGCTACTGGTGCAAGTCGGCGCTGCTCGACGCGCTGGCCCCGTACACCGAGGGGGGCGCCACCGTGGTGCTCGGCGTCAACCTCGATGACCTGGGCGACCACCGTCCCGGCCAGGAGGCGGCCGCCGAGCGGGGAGCTGCGTTCCCGCTGGTCGACGCCGGCTTCACCAAGGCCGACGTCCGGGCCGCATCGGCCCGCCTCGGCCTGCGGACCTGGGACAAGCCGGCCGCCGCCTGCCTCGCCTCCCGCGTGCCCTACGGCACGCCCGTCACCGTGGGCGTACTGTCGTCTGTGGCCCGGGCCGAGTCCGCCCTGAGGGCCCTCGGCTTCGCCCAGCTCCGCGTGCGCCATTACGGCGACCTGGCCCGCATCGAAGTAGAGGTTTCCGACCTGGACAAGGTGGTCGACGAGCGTGAGGCGGTCGTGGCTGCCGTGCGCGCCGCCGGCTACCGCTACGTCACGTTGGACCTCGAGGGCTTCCGATCGGGCAACCTCAACGGAGCGCTCGCCGCCACCACGAGCCCCACCGCATCAGGGGGCAGCCGATGAGCACAGCCCGCGTCCGGCTCACGTTTCCCGAGCACCTCATCACCCAGCCCGTACTGGCGCGCATGATGCGCCAATACGACGTGGAGCCCAACATCAGGCGGGCCAACGTGGAGGAGAAAGTCGGGTGGATCGTGTGCGAGCTTGCCGGCGACCGGGCCGCGGTCGAGTCGGCCATCGCCTGGCTCAGGGACGAAGGGGTCGAGGTCGACCAGCTCGGTGACGTGGTCGAGGGCTGAGCGGCGACGCGGTGCGCAGACTGCCGGCGCCATGTTGGACGAGCTTGCGCCGGTGACCGGCCAGCGAGGCCGGTCCATCGAGCAAGCAGCGCCGCCGCATTCCGGAGGGACGCTGCGATGGTGAGCAGCGATCCCGACGTGGCGCCCAAGGCGGCGGCGCTTGCCCGTGCCGTGGAGGAGGCGCTGCCGGGCTGGGTCGAGCGCTGCGTGGAGCGGCTGCTCGTGGGCTTCTCCGGCCGGTCCGACCCGGCAGCCATGGTCGAGGCCCGCGTGGCGGGCCAGCAGGCGCGCGCGGAGGTCGGCGCCGAGGTGCGGGCGCTGCTGGAGCAGGACGTCGACGAGCAGTGCACCAACCCCCTGGCACTCCTCCGTGCCGCGGTCGCCTATCCGTCCGGCGTCCTCCGGCGGGCGGGTGTGCCCCCGGTGCGGCGCGACGAGTTCTCCGAGGCGCATTTCCCCCAGGACGTCTACGACCTCACACCCGCCTCCTTCGCCGATGTCGACCCCTCCCTCCATGAGCCCGGGCTCGAATGGGGTGCGGCCAAGGCATGGGCCCACCGCCGCCGCCACGCCCCGCCACCCTCAACATCCCCGTCGCAAGAGAGGACGCCGTGACTCGCATCGCCGCCTACGTCCCGGACCTGATGGACCGATCCAAGGTCGCCGCTGCCGGCGGGGAGGACGTCACCTTCGTCCGCTCACCGGCCGACCTGCTCGCTGCCGGCGCCCAGATGGTGGTGGTGGACCTGGCCCGCCCCGGTGTCCTCGACGCGCTGGCGCAGCTGGACGACGTGCACTCCATCGGCTTCGCCAGCCACGTCGACCGCGAGCTGGCGGAGGCCGCCGCGGCCGTCGGGTGCGACGAGGTCCTGCCCCGCTCCCGTTTCTTCTCGACCTTGACCGACCTGCTCGCCGGCCCCGAGTAGACAGCGCTCGGACCGAGGGCTGTCTACTCGGGACCGGGTTTCTCGGGGCGGCGGCGCTCCACCGTCCAGCCGGCGTCGGTGATGGTGCGCTGCTCGAAGAAGAGGCAGCCCTCGGGGCAGGCGAAGGGGTCGAGCTCGGAGACGTCGATCCGGCAGCGCTGGAGCTTCTCCTGGAGCGACGTGGTGCGCTCCACGTAGTGCCGGCAGTCCGTCCGTACCCCCATGCACCTATCGTACGGCCCCATGGGCGAGCGGCTCGTCGTCGTCGGGGGCGACGCGGGGGGTATGGCGGCCGCCACCCAGGCCCGCCGGCGGCGCCCCGACCTGGAGATCGTGGCGCTGGAGAAGGGCCGCTGGACCAGCTACTCAGCGTGTGGGATCCCGTTCCTGGTGGGCGGCGAGGTCGCCGGCCTCGACGACCTGGTGGCCCGCGACCCGCAGACGTTCCGGGACCGGTTCAACATCGACGTGCGGACCGGCCACGAGGTCACCGCCGTGGACCTCGACGCCCGGAAGGTCGAGGTGCGCGACCACAACCACGATCGCACCTTCTCACTGGGCTTCGATCTTCTCCACCTCGCCACGGGCGCTCTGCCCTACCGTCCCGACCTGCCCGGCATCGACGGCGACCAGGTTCACGGCGTACAGAACCTGGAGGACGCCGCCCGCCTGCTCGACTGCCTGGCAGGGGCCGATGCGTCCGACGTGGTGGTCGTGGGCGGCGGCTACATCGGCCTGGAGATGGCCGAGGCGTTCGTGCGCCGGGGATCCGCGACCGTCACGGTGGTGGAGCGGGACGGCGAGGTCATGGGCGCGCTCGACCCCGACATGGGTGCCCTCGTGGCCGAGGCCATGCGCCGATTCGGCATCGACGTGCGCACCGGGGTGGCGGTCGTGGGCTTCGAGCCGGGCGTCGTCCACACCTCCGCCGGCGACCTGCGGGCCGACCTGGTCGTGCTCGGCCTCGGCGTGGTACCGAACACGGCGTTGGCCGCCGGCTCCGGCATCGAGACCGGGGTGAAGGGCGCCGTGGTGGTGGACACCCGCCAGCACACGTCGGCGGCGGGGGTGTGGGCGGCGGGGGACTGCTGCGCATCGTTCCACCTCGTGTCGCGTCGGGCCGTGCACGCACCGCTCGGCACGGTGGCCAACAAGCAGGGCCGGGTGGCGGGGATCAACCTGGGCGGCGGCTACGCCACCTTCCCGGGCGTGGTGGGCACCGCCGTCACCAAGATCTGCTCCTCCGAGGTCGCCCGTACCGGCCTTCAGGAGAAGGAGGCGGCGCGGGCCGGCCTCGAGTGGGAGGCCGTCAGGATCACGAGCACCACGCGGGCCGGCTACTTCCCGGGAACGGGCCGCATCACGGTGAAGATGTTGGCGGAGAAGGGGACGGGTCGGCTGCTCGGTGCCCAGCTGGTGGGCGGGGAGGGAGCGGCCAAGCGCATCGACGTGCTCGCCACCGCCCTCACCGCCGGTATGACGGTGACCGAGGTCATCGACCTCGACCTCTCGTACGCTCCGCCCTTCTCACCGGTGTGGGACCCGGTGCTGGTTGCCGCCAGGGAGGCGGCACGAGCAATCGAGGGCCGCACCGGCGAGATGAGCCGCGACGCGCCCTGAGCGGGCGTCCCATCGCCGCGAGGTGGAACGGGCTGTGCCGGCGGAGTTGGACCGCATGGCGACAGGGTGGACGAACGACTGTTCGATACGGTACCGGGTGGGCCGCCGCTACGATTCACCGCGTGCCCGATCGCTACCGGTGTGCTGCGTGCGGGAACCTCACCCGCTTCGATGTCACCCTCACCCGCCGCACCCGCCGGTTCCACCACTACACGGTCGGGGGCGAGTTGACGGTGGACGACGAGGAGGTGCTGTCGGAGGTGGTGGAGGACGTGTCGTGCCGGTGGTGCGGCTCCGCCAAGGCGGTGGAGGAGATGACCCAGGGGGAGGAGGCCTGAGCACCGCCGTGCCCGCCTCCCCGCCCGGTCCTCCGTCCGGCGGCGACGCCCAGCTTCGGCCTGCGCTGGAGTTGGCGTTCGACCTGGCGGTGATCGGCGCCCGATCGTCACCCGCCATCAATGCGCCTCGCGCCATGCGGCCCTTCCTGCAGTTCTCCAAGCTGCCGGACAACGCCCTGGCGGTGGTGCGGCGGGCCCTGGACGAGGACGAGGGTTTCCGTGCCCGTGTCGCCGGCCTGGCCGACGAGGCGGAACTGGGCCGGGCCGGTTGGCTCCTCGTCGAGCGGCCCGAGGGCTGGGAGGACGAGCTGGCCTCGTTGACGGCCGCCGCAGACGCTGCCGCCCTCCTCGCCCACGAGGAGCAGGAGGAACGGAGCGCCCGCAGGCGGTTGGCCCATGCCGAGCAAGCCACGCAGCGCGCCCTCGACGCCGCCGCCCGTGCCCGCGCCGAGCTGGTGGCGGCGAGCGCCGAGGTGGCCACCGAGCGCCGAGCCCGGCGGGCAGCGCACGACGAGGCGGCCCGGCTCATGCGCCGGGTGGCGTCGCTGGAAGGCGAGCGGGACAGTGCCCGGCGCCGCGCCGCCGCGTCGGCGGCGGAGATCGAGGGGGCGCACGCCGAGGCGGCCGAGTTACGGGCCGAGCTGGCCGACGCCCGGGCCGCGCTGGGCGCCGTCGATGCCGAGGCCAAGGCCGGGGCGCTGCGAGCCGAGGCCGACCGGCTGCGGTCCGAGGTAGGGAGACAGCCGGGCGCCAGGTCGACCGGCCCGGAGCCGGGAGGCGGCCCGCTCGTCGGCCGCGCCCGCTCCGGGACCGTGGGAGCGGCGGCCGCCGAGGGTGCCCGTGCTCCTGGCGGGGTGGCCACCGGGCCGGCTGCGGATGACCCGCGCTCGGGCGTCACCGACGGTGCCGGTCCCGACGTGGCCGCCGTCGCTCGAGCGGTGGCCGCGGCCGCCGCGGCCGCCGCGGCCCTCGGGCTGGCGCTCGAGGAGGCGTCGGCTGCGTTGGAGCCCTCGCCCGGCGCCGGGGAGGGAAGTGGCGAGCCTGTCTGCCCGCCGGCGGAAGTGGCCCTCGCACCGGGACGAGCGGCCCGCCGCCGCCCGGCCCCACTCCCCCCGGCGGTGTTCGAGGACACCACCGAGGCCGCCGCCCACCTGGTGCGCGTGCCCGGCGCGCTGGTGCTGGTGGACGGCTACAACGCCGCCAAGGCCCTCTGGCCGGACGTTGCTCCGCTCGAGCTTCGCGAGCGCCTCATCGACGCGCTGAGCGGCATGGTGGGTCGCACCGGCGCCAGCGTCCACGTGGTGTACGACGGCGCCGACCTCGGCATTCCCCAGGCCCGACCGGTCAGCAGCCGGGGCGTGCGGGTGAGCTTCTCACCCCCTGACGTGGAGGCGGACGACGTGATCCTCGACCTCATCGGCACCGTCCCGCTCGACCGGCCGGTGGTGGTGGCGTCGAGCGACCGGCGGGTCCAGGAGGGGTCTCGCCGGCGCGGCGCCAACGTGATCTCGAGTGCCCAATTGGCCGCAGTGCTCGGCCGCTCCTGAACCCGCTCCGGTGAGAGTGTCACAGGGCGCCGCCATGATTGGCCGCATGACCAGTTCGCTCTCGATCAGTTGCGACGACTGCACCGCCCGCCACACCGAGGCGTGCGCCGACTGTGTCGTCACCTTCATCTGCGACCGCGAGCCGGGCGACGCCCTCATCATCGACGCCGACGAGGAGCGGGCCGTCCGGCTCCTTGCCCGGGTCGGCCTGGTGCCGGCCCTGCGCCACCAGCGAAAGGGGACGGGTTGAGGTTCGAGGGTCCCCTGTGCGTGCCCGGGCGGGTGGTACGTTCCGAAGCGCGTGAAGAAGCTCCACCCCACTGGCTTCACACCGGGCAATGACGGGCTGATCCTCAGCCCTCGTAAGGGCGCGAAGTCGGGCGGTTTCGTCCTCGCTCTCGACGACACGCTGGTCGCCGCCATCGAGTTGGCCCGCCGCCGCCGCGATGGCGAGGAGCTGGGCGGGGCGGAGGCCGGCGAGGGTGGCGACACCGGCCTGGGCAGGGCACCGGGCCGGCGCCGCAGCTCGCTCAGTCCACGCGAGATCCAGGCTCGCCTGCGCGCCGGGAGCACGATCAGGGAGGTGGCCGGCCAGGCCGGTGTGGACGACGAGTGGGTCATCCGCTTCGCGGCGCCGATCCTCGCCGAGCAGGCCCAGGTGGTCGAGAGCGCCCAACGGCTGACGTTCGCCAAAGCCCGTCGGGGCCCGTCGATCGAACCCCTGGCTCCGTCGGTGCAGTGGAACCTGAGTGACCGTGGGGTCCGGTTCTCGGACGACGTGTTCGCCGACTGCTGGAGCGCCTACAGCCTGCACGGCGCCCGCTGGGCGGTGCGCTTCGCCTACACGTCGCGGAAGCGCCGCCAGGTGGCCGAGTGGGAGGTCGACCTGCGGGAGCGTTCCCTCACCGCCCGCAACCGCCACGCCGCCGACCTCGGCCACGTGGAGGAGGGTCGCCGCCGGCCGATCGTGGAACCGCCCGACCCGGGTGCCGCCGAAGCCGGACCGCCGGGCACGGCGACGCACCCCGCCACGAGAGCCGGTGGCCGCACCCGCACCGCGACCTCTGCGGCGGCGAAGAAGACCGTCGGGACCGGGCGCACGGCCGCGTCGGCGGCGAAGAAGGCCGTCGGGACCGGGCGCACGGCCGCGTCGGCGGCGAAGAAGGCCGTCGGGACCGGGCGCACGGCCGCGTCGGCGGCGAAGAAGACCGTCGGGACCGGGCGCACGGCCGCGTCGGCGGCGAAGAAGACCGTCGGGACCGGGCGCACGGCCGCGTCCGCTGCGGCGAAGCGACCGGCGGTCGCCACCAAGGCGGGGAAGGCAGCCGCCCAGCCGGCGGGCCGCAAGGCGTCGAGCGCACGCCCGTCGGTGGCCACGGGGTCATCCCGGGAGTCGTCGTCCCGCAGGACCCGCCCAGGCAAGAAGCCGGCGGGCGAGAGCCCAG
>Ga0307504_10000032_pt1 | contig 32476 bp, 35 predicted proteins | sample 19_S_MG_FD_194516 | JGI IMG/M metagenome (GOLD analysis project Ga0307504, IMG submission 194516) | Soil microbial communities from Populus trichocarpa stands in riparian zone in the Pacific Northwest, United States - 19_S | ecosystem: Environmental > Terrestrial > Soil > Riparian zone > Trees... | reverse complement strand
CCGCTCGACCACGGCGACCCGCAGGCCCAACGTGGCGGCAAACTCCGCCGCCACCATCCCCCCGGACCCCATGCCCACGATCACCAGGTCGTACCGACGGCCCATGCGGCGACCGTAACCGGTCACCCTCCTGCGCGCCCCCCGGACGGGAGCTCAGGTGGAGCAAAGCGGGTCCACCCGGGGCGCGCCGGAGGACCGGGCGCCGTTGCCCGGTCCATCCTGCGTGCTCCCCCGAAAGCCACGGCCCGCCCCGTTGCGTCCCGTCACGGAACAGAGCGGGCCGCGGACCTGCAGATACGTGGGATCAGCCGTGGATGAAGGCCATCGCCTCGGACCGGGTGCGGGGGTCGTCGCGGAACAACCCACGGACGACCGTGGTGACGGTCGTGGTGCCCGGTGTCCGCACGCCCCGCATCGACATGCACAGGTGCTCGGCCTCGATCGAGACCAGCACGCCTCGGGGACGCAGCACACGCATCAGCGTGTCGGCGATCTGGGTGGTGAGCTTCTCCTGCACCTGGGGCCGGCGGCTGTAGGCGCTCACCAGGCGCACCAGCTTGGAGAGCCCGGTGATGCGCCCGTCGTCGTTCGGCACGTAGGCCACGTGGGCCTTGCCCACGAAGGGGATGAGGTGGTGCTCGCACACGCTGTACAGCGGGATGTCCTTCACCATGACCATCTCGTCATGGTCGGACTCGAAGGTGACCTTCAAGGTGGCGTCCGGGTCCTGGCTCAGGCCGGAGAACAGCTCGGCGTACATGTCGGCGACCCGCTCGGGCGTGCGCAGCAGGCCGTCACGGTCAGGGTCCTCTCCGATGGCCTCCAGGATCTCCCGGACGGCCCGCTCGATACGTGGCCGGTCGACGTCGCCCAACGCCGTTTACGCGGTGGCGGGGCGGTTGGTGGCCCGCCGCAGCTTCCGCCGCAGACGACGCACCGCCATGCCGGCGGAGCTGCCCAGCAACTCGTCGGCCGGTACCCGGTCGAAGGCGGAGCCCGCGGCCGACCCGGAGCCGACCGGCACCGGCCTCTCCGCCGCCGGCTTCTTGGAGGCCCACGGCGGCAGGTCGCCCAGGATCTCCATGAGCTGGGGCGTGTCGAGCGTCTCCTTGTCGATCAGGGCCGAGGCCAGGCGGTCGAGGGTGGCGCGGTGGGTGCGGAGGATCTCGACCGCCTCGTCGTGGGCGCCGTCGATCAGCAGTCGTACCTCCGTGTCGATGCGGGCGGCCATGTCGTCGGAATAGTTGGCCTGGTGGCCGAAGTCGCGGCCGAGGAACACCTCACCGTTCTTCTCGCCCAGCTGGAGGGGCCCGAGTACGTCGCTCATGCCGTACTGCGTGACCATGGCCCGGGCGATCTCGGACGCCTTCTCGATGTCGTTGGCGGCGCCGGTGGTGATCTCGGAGAAGATGAGCTCCTCGGCCGTGCGCCCGCCCATCAGCACGGCCAGCTGGTCGCGTAGCTCCGACCGGCTCACCAGGTACTTGTCCTCGGTCGGCAGCGACATCGTCCAGCCGAGCGCCCGGCCCCTGGCCACGATCGAGACCTTGTGCACCGGGTCCGCGTAGGGCAGGACGTGGCCCACCAGGGCGTGACCACCCTCGTGGTAGGCGATGACCAGCTTCTCCTTCTCGCTCATCACCCGCGTCTTGCGCTCCGGGCCGCCGATCACGCGGTCGATGGCCTCCTCCAGGGAGTGCATGTCGATCTTCTTGCGGCCGTGGCGGGCGGACAGGAGTGCGGCTTCGTTCATGAGGTTGGCAAGGTCGGCGCCCGTGAAGCCGGGCGTGCGCCGGGCCAGGATCTCGAGGTCGATGTTGTCCTCCAGTGGCTTGCCCTTGGCGTGGACCTCGAGGATGGCCCTGCGGCCGAGGAGGTCGGGGCGGTCCACCACGATCTGGCGGTCGAACCGGCCGGGGCGCAGGAGCGCCGGGTCGAGGATGTCGGGGCGGTTGGTGGCGGCGATGAGGATGACGCCGGCCTTGGTGTCGAAGCCGTCCATCTCCACCAGCAGCTGGTTGAGGGTCTGCTCCCTCTCGTCGTGGCCGCCGCCCATGCCAGCGCCGCGGTGGCGGCCGACGGCGTCGATCTCGTCCATGAAGATGATGGCGGGGGGGGCCGCCTTGGCCTGGGCGAACAAGTCCCGCACCCGGCTGGCACCCACGCCGACGAACATCTCAACGAAGTCGGAGCCGGAGATCGAGAAGAAGGGCACACCGGCCTCACCGGCGACGGCCCGGGCCAACAGCGTCTTGCCCGTTCCGGGCGGGCCGTAGAGCAGTACGCCCTTCGGGATCTTGGCGCCGATGGCGTGGAACTTGGTGGGCGACTCGAGGAACTCCTTGATCTCCTGGAGCTCGGCCACCGCCTCGTCGGCGCCGGCCACGTCGGCGAACGTGACCCTGGGTTCGTCGTTCGACATGACCCTCGGCTTGGCCCGGCCGAACTGCATCACCTTGCTCCCGCCGCCCTGCATGGAGTTGATGACGAACAAGAAGCCGCCGAACAGCAACACGATGGGCAGGAAGTTGATGAGGAGGGCGATCCAGAGGTTCTGGCCCGACTCCTTGGAGTCGACGTTCACCCCTTCCTTCAGGAGCAGGGTGGTGATCTCGTCGGCGTACTCGGTCGGGAACTTTGCCTCGTACTTCTCGCCGGACTTCAGCTCTCCCTTGACCTTGCCGTCGCCGATGATCTCGGCCGTCTTCACCTTTCCCTCGGCGGCCAGCGTCTGCAGCTTGCTCAGCGGCAGTTTCTTGTGCTGGTCACCCCCGCTGAACAGGCTGGCCGAGGCCACCAGCACAGCCAGGGCCAGCACGACCCAGAGCACAGGGCGGCGAAGCGCCTTCTTCACGCTGCGACCACGATCGTCTTGGCGAGGGCGGGTTTGGCCCGAACGGAGCGAGCGCAGCGAGAGCAGGGGGTGAGTGAAGGGGAAGTCACCCCTTCAGGCTACCCGTGCCCATGGATCCTACGTAAGCGCACACGTAGGGCAGATTGCGGTAGCGCTCGGCCACGTCGAGCCCGTAGCCCACCACGAACTCGGGTGGGATGGTGAAGCCCACATAGCGCAGCTCGGGGTCGGACCGCTGCAGGCCCTCCTTGACGAGCAGCGCGCACACCTCCAGGCTGGCCGGCCCGCGAGCGGCCAGGTTCCGGCGCAGGTACGACAAAGTGAGCCCGCTGTCGACGATGTCCTCCACCAGGAGCACGTGGCGGCCGGTGAGGTCGAGGTCGAGGTCCTTCACGATGCGGACCACGCCGCTTGTCTTGGTGGCGCTGCCGTACGACGAGACCGCCATGAAGTCGAACTCCAGTGGCAGTCGGATGGCCCGGGCCAGGTCGCTCATGAACACGAAGGCACCCTTCAGCACCCCGACGAGGAGGGGCGCCCGGCCCTCGTAGTCCGCCGTCAACTGCCTCCCCAGCTCGTCGATGCGGCGCTGCAGCTGTTCCTCGGTGACGACGATCTGGCCCAGGTTCGCGTCGGGAGGGGGAACCGGTTCGTCAGCCACGGCTGCCGAACCTATCCCTTCGCGCCGGAGCGGCGGCCGGGACCTCCGCCGCGTTCCCGACGGACCGGTCAGGCCGGCATCAACCGGACGTCATTCCCCGGTCGAACGGATCGCCGGCGCCACCGGTCCGACGGTGAGGCGGCCGGCCGAGCGACGCACGGCCCGGCCGCCGTCCACCTCGCACGCCGCAGCCTCGTGACGGGCCACGGCCAGGACCCGTTCGACGGCCGCCGAGCCTGGCGGGTGCTCGCCGGCGAGGAGGCGACGCACGGCCCGGCGGGCCACGGCAGGGGCCGCTGTGGCCAGGGCGCGGCAATCGGCGGGGTCGACGGCGGCAGCCAGCTCGTCGAGCGCGTCGGCCTCGTCGCGGAGCAGGGCGGCCTGGCGGGCCAGGACGGCCGCCACGTCACGCCCGGCCGCCACGTCGAGCAGGGGCAAGACCTCGTGGCGGACCCTGTTGCGGAGATGGGCCGGGTCGGCGTTGGACGGATCGCGCACCGGCGCCAGGCCGGCCGCCGCGCACACAGCCGCGGTGTCGGCACGGCGCAGGCCCAGGATCGGCTTGGCCGGCCCGGGGCGCATGCCGGCCAGGCCGTCGAGGCCCGCGCCCCGCAGCAGGTTCAGGATGATCGTCTCCGCCTGGTCGTCGGCTGTGTGACCGGTGGCGGCGCCCGGCGGCAGCACGCGGCGGCGGGCGGCCCGGGCCCTGGCCTCGAGGTTGGGACCGGCGCCCACCTCCACCCGGTGCGACACGAAGACGGCCCCGAACCGGCCGGCGGCGTCGGCCACCACGTCGGCCTCGGCCGCCGACTCCGCCCGCAGGCCGTGATCCACGTGGTGGGCCGTTACCCGGCAGGCGGCGGCGGTGGCCAGGACGAGGAGGGCGAGGGAGTCGACCCCACCCGACACGGCGCAGTCCAGCTGCGTGCCGGCAACCGGGAACGTGCACCGGCCCAACAGGGCTGCCGCCAGGTCGTACGGCCCCGAGAGCGGCTGGGGCCCCCTCTCCGGGGAGGAGTCCGGGGTCGGGGCCCCGGACGGGCCAAAGGGCACGGACGGGCTAGTCAACGCGGGCATCGCCGACACCGCTGCGGGCCAGGGCCACGAGCTCGGTCACCGACGCCACCTCCAGGCGGCGTGCGATCCGGCGCAGGCTGGCGTACACGTTGGACCGGCTCACTCCGAGGCTCTCGGCGGCGGACAGGACGGTGGGCGTGGCCCCCACCGCCCGCAGCAATTCGCCCTGGCGGGTCGAGAGCCGCTGCACCTGCTCGGTCGCGAGGCGGCGCTGCCGGGGGCGCAGGGGCGCCACCTCGACGGGACCGCCGAGGCGCGTGACGTGGGGGTGGGCGGCCGGGGGCCTGTGGTCCTCGGCCACAGTGTCGGGGCGCTCCAGGGCCGCCAGGCGCCCGAGCGCCTCCAGGGCGGCCCGGCGCCGCTGCACCACCTCCGGTTCCTCCAGCGCCCGCCGGACCTCGAGACGGAGGTCGTCGGGGTCGAACGGCTTGGTGAGGAAGCCCACCGCGCCCTCGATGCCGCCACGGATGCGGTCCACCTCGGCGTCGCGGGCTGTGAGCAGTATCACCGGGAGGTTGCCGGCCCCGGCAGCGGCACCCGCCTTCATCCGCACGAGGACTTCCCACCCGTCGAGGCGCGGCATGGTGACGTCGAGCACCATCACCTCGGGCCCTTCCGGTCCGAGGGCGCGCAGGGCCTCCAGGCCATCGGCTGCCTCCGCGACCTGGTGGCCGTCGAGTTCGAGGCTCAACCGCACCAGGTGGCGGACGTCCTCTTCGTCGTCGACGACGAGCACCCGCGCCATGACCTGGCCGCCCCTCAGCCGGCGACGGCGGAGCGGGCCTGCACGCGGTCCACCCATGTACGGGGGTCGCGGATCTCGGCCAGGTCGGGGAGCCAATCGGGGCCGCGCCACACGTGGTCGAGGAGGGAGGCACCGCCCACCGCCTCCACCGCCTCGATGAACCGCTCGCCCTGCTCGTACTGCTTCAGCTTGGCCTCGAGGCCCACCAATTGGCGCAGGAACTTGGCCGCGCCCTTGGCCTCGGCCCGCCGCTGGCGCAGCACACGGCTGAAGCGCTCGGCGCTGGGGATGAGTTCGGCGCCGGCCCGGTCCATGGTGACGTCGCCGTGCCCCTCCAGCAGGCTCATCAGCCCGCCGATCTGGTCCAGCTTGGCCTTCTGCTCGGGACCGGCCAGCAGGGCGACGAGGCCGCCGTCGGCCAACGGGTTCCTGCCCGCCCGCATCTCGTCGACCGCCCGGCGCAGGGCCTCGACGAAGCGCTTGGGATCGGGGTCGACGGCGTCGAGACAGCCCTCCACCAGCGAGAGGAAATGGGGCCGGAGCCACGGCACACCGGTGAACTGGACCCGGTGGGTCACCTCGTGGAGGGCCAGCCACAGGCGGAACTCACGGGGCGGGAAGCCGAAGCGCTTCTCCAGGCCGATGATGTTCGGCCCCACGAAGTAGACGATGTCCTGGTCCTCGGGCCGCTCCTCCTCGATGAGGAGCAGGTCGTACTGGCCGAGCACCCGGCTGGACATCCAGCCGAGCATCGTGCCGAGTTGGGCCCCGGTGACGGCCCGGCTCACCGGGGCCGCCCGGCTCGACGCCAGCCGGGGCCCGACCTTCTCGGTGATGGGCCGCAGGAGGCGCTGGAACGAGGCGATGTTGGCGTGGACCCACCCGGCTCGGTCGGTGACTCGCGCCCGGGCCGGTCCGGCGGCGGAGCGCAGGCCGGTGGCCTCGGCCACCAGGTCCTCGGCCTCGGCCGTCAACTCGGCGAAGTCGGGCGCAAGCGAGGCGTAATGGTAGGAGTCGGCCAGAGGCTCGTGGCCGGCCACCCGCACCGCGACCTTCTCGGCCAGCTCCCAATTGATCGCCTCGGCCGTGCCCACCGGCTACCTGGGGTACTTCTTGCTGGTCACCTTCACCAGGTAGCCGATCACGGTGAACAGCACGGCGAGTAAGGCGGGCAGCAGGATGGCGATGCCGATCCAGTAGTGCCACACCTTGGCGGCGACGAGGAAGTCCATGACAGCGATGGTAGGCACAGGGTCGACCCGCCGGCGGATCGGGGGCCCCCGGGCGCGCTAGGCGATCTTCTTGCCCCGTGTGCGGGGGATCGTCATGGGCTCGTGCTCGTAGCAGTACTTGCCGCTGTTGTACATCGACAGGCGGGTCTTGCAGCCAGCCTCCTTGCAGACCCGCCCAGCGCCGAAGGACCGCGACGGCCGGTCGGCGCCCCGAAAAGGTGTCCCCTGGACAGCTCGTTCGTTCACCATCACCCACTCGAACATCCGCTAGGAGGGAAGCATTCCCCCGTCGTCTACGGGGCGGCACTCCATCTGGATGGCCAGCACGATGCGGACGCGGAGCTGGTCGGGCACCTCGTCGCGGCACTTGCGGGCCACCAGCTGGCGCAGCTCGGCCTCGAAGTCGAACGCCTCCAGGCACGGCAGGCACTCCTCCAGGTGGCGCTGGACGTCGGCCATGCGGATCTCGTCGAGCTCGCGGTCGAGATAGAGGTACAGGCGTTCGACGGCATCGGCGCACTCCGCGTGGGAGGAGTGGTCCATCACTCACGCTCTCCGACGAGTCCGCGTTGCATACCGAAGTGGAACAACGCCTTCTGCAGTGCCCTTCTTCCCCGGTGGATGCGGCTCATCACCGTACCGATCGGGACATCGGTCATCTCTGCGATCTCCTTGTAGGAGAAGCCCTCCACGTCGGCGAGGAGGACGGCCATGCGGAACTGCTCCGGCAACCCCTCGAGAGCGGCCTTCACCTCGTCGTCGGTGAAGTGCTCCAGGACCTCCTCCTCGGCGCTGCGGCCGGCCGCCGCTGCCTCCAGACCGCCGAGGCGGTGGTAGAGGTACAGGTCCTCCACGTCCTCCACGTCGGTCTGCTCCGGGCGCCGCTTCTTGGCCCGGTAGGAGTTGATGAAGGTGTTGGTGAGGATGCGGTACAGCCACGCCTTCAGGTTGGTGCCCTCCTGGAAGGTGCCGAACGACCGGTACGCTTTGAGGTAGGTCTCCTGAAGGAGGTCCTCGGCGTCGGACGGGTTGCGGGTCATGCGCAGGGCGGCGCCGTACAGGGAACTCATGTGGTCCATCGCCTGGTCGGCGAAGGTGGCCTGGCTCGCCATGGTGGTGACCCTACCCGGCCGGCCTCCCGACGACCCGACCCTGCCCTGGCCTCGGCCCACCGGGCCGGGCCGCGGCGCCGAGCCGGCCGGTGAGCTCGACGACCTTGGCGTGGATGGCCGACCGCTGCGTCATGAGCTGGTCGATCAGGCGCACCGACTGGAGGACGGTGGTGTCGTCGCGGCCGCCGAAGGTGCGCCCGATGGTGGCCAGGCTCTCGTCGGCCACGACACGGCAGACGTACATGGCGGCCAGGCGCGCAGCAACCGCCTGACTGGCCCGACCGTGCCCGCACACGTCGTGGCGGCCCACGCCGAAGAGGGCTGCCGCCTCCTCCACGACCCGATCACAGCTGAGCGGCGCGACCACCGCCACAGCGCCGGGGGACGGGCGTCCGCTCCCCCCTCTCCAACTCAATGGGACCACCTCTCGCCGCCTCGCCAACCGATCTGTCGACCCTACGCAATCATCCCTGTGGACAGCTAGCCGGGGAAAGCGGTGCGATACCTGTGGACAACGGTCGGCCCTCATCTCCGGCGGGCGTGTGACCCCCCGCCCCGCCCTGTTCACCCGTCGCCGCGGCCACCGGCCCGGCAGTTCAGCCGTCGATCTGGTCCGCTGGCGCGATGTTCTGGTTCAGATGGAACAGGTTCCCAGGGTCGTAGGTCTTCTTGACCGCGGCCAGCCGGTCGTAGTTGCCCCCGTAGTTGTCCCGGATGCGTCCCTGGTCGTCGCCGGCCATGAAGTTGACGTAACCGCCGGCGTCGGAGTGCGGCTCCAACGCGGCGTAGTAGTCCTTCACCCAGGCGGTGTTCCTTGCGTTGTCGGCCGGGTCCGGCCACATGCCGGCGACGACGGTTGCGAACGTGGCGTCCCGGTGGGAGAAGGCGGTGGCCCCGGACGACACCCGGTGGCACGCCCCGTTGATGGGGTAGATGTGCATCGTGGCGTTCACGACCGGTACCTGTGGCCCGTGCGCAAGGTGTGCGTCGATGGCGCCGTCGGTGAGTTCGGTTGCGAACGACGACTTCCAGTAGTGCTGCAGCCCGGGCGGCAACAGCGCGTCGAACGCGCTGTTGAGGGCCGGGTAGGGCATCGGGGTGACCAGTTCGGCAGCTGTGGGTGCCGCCGTCCGGATGGGCTCGAGCGCCTTCTCGCCCTTGTCGAGATCGCCGGCCCAGCAGGACACGAAAATGCAGAACGTCTTGCCGTGGTGCTCCTCGGGGATGAACGGCAGCGGTGGTGCGATCTGGAAGGCGGGGAAGCACCCCATCTCCTCCGGCGCCTCTGCGATGTAGCCCCGGTAGAACTCCAGTACGTCTCGCGTGTGCTCGAGGGGGTAGAAGAAGATGCCGGCGTAGATGTCCTTGACGGGATGCAGCCGGAACTCGAACGAGGTGACCACCCCGAAGTTCCCGGTGCCGCCACGAAGTGCCCAGAACAGGTCCTGGTTCTCCCTGTCGCTGGCCACGAGAAACCGCCCGTCGGCGGTGACCACATCGGCAGAGAGGAGGTTGTCGAGGGACAGTCCGTAGCGGCGCGACAGGTACCCGATGCCGCCGCCGAGCGTGAGGCCCCCGATGCCGGTCGTGGAGATGATGCCGCCCGTGGTGGCGAGCCCGAAGGGGTAGGTGGCATGGTTGAAGTCGCCCCACGTGCAGCCGCCGCCGGCCCGGGCGGTCCTGGCAGCGGGGTCGACGCGGACGCCCTTCATGGCCGCCAGGTCGATGACCACGCCGCCGTCGTTGGTGCCGAACCCCGGCACGCTGTGCGAGCCCCCCCGCACCGACAGGTCGAGGCCACCATCCCGAGCGTGATCCACTGCCGCCATCACGTCGCCCACGTCGACGCATCGCACGACGACGAGCGGCCTTCGGTCGATCATGCCGTTGTAGACCTTGCGGGCGTCGTCATAGCCGGCGTCCGCCGCCGTGATCACCTCGCCACGTACGCGCTCCCGGAGTCCATCGATCGTCGGTTCCGCCACGGCCCCCCCTTTTCGATTCGTGATCCCGACGCAGCATTGCACCCAGGGGTCGGGAAGACAATGGCCGACCGAAGGTGAAACCGCCGCGATCACGCGATCAAACGGTGGTCGTCCTCGGCCACGAAGTGCCTTGAGATCCCCCTTTCCACCGATCCGCGCCAGGGCTACCCTTCCGACAGGAGCCCGTCGTCGCGGGCTCATGGCCGGTCCTCCCGCCCACGGCGGCTCGGGCCGAGGGGGGGAGGCGAGGGGTGGACGGCACCGGCGACATGCAGGACGTACCTCCGGACGCGGTCATGCCGTCCGGAGCGATGTTCGATCCAGACATCCAGGTCGAGCAGGACGAGATGCCGCCCGGATCGATGGATCCCGAGGAGGTTGACGCATGACGTGGAGCGGTTGGAAGAAACGAGGGACCGGTCGTACGAGGTACGAGCTGCTCGACATCCTTGCCGAGAAAGCCGCCCGGATCCCGGAGATGGGTCCGGACGACACCCGCGGGGGCTGACGTCGAGGCGTGGGTCCCGCAGGCGGTGACTCCAGCTGCCCTCACGGCCTTTCCACCGGGACCTGCGAGATCTGCCGGGTGCTCGGCGGGCCGGCGGCCGTACCTGCCCCACGGCGCGGACCGAGCCCTGCCGTCAGGCGGCCGGGCGGCACCCGCATCGGACCCGGCGGGATGGCGGTGGCAGCCGTCGTCGCGGTGGTGGTCCTCGTCCAGGTGCTTGCCGTGGTGTCGATCGTCGTGCGACTGGCGCAGATGGTCGCGGTGGCCGCCATCGCCGGCTACGCGGGCTTCAGGATCGGGGTCGTCGCCGGGCGGCGCGGCGAGCGCTGATTGGCGCTGTCGCCGATCCCGCAACCCGCGTCGCTAGGTTGGCGCCGCCAGTCGCAGGGGAGGGAACCACCATCAGGATCGGCATCACGGGCAAGACCGGGTCGGGCAAGACGACCGTTTCCGCCCTTGTGGCCATGGCCGCCGCGGCCAGGGGCCTACGCACTCTCGCCGTCGACACGGACGTGAGCCCCAACCTGGCGCTGAGCCTCGGTCTCCACCAAGCCGCAGTGGACGCGGCCCGGGCGGTGCCGCGAGCCCTCGTGAGCGGCCGGGGCGGTGGCGCCGTCACGACCGGTCAACTGGTCAGCAGCTTCGGCATGGGCACGCCGTCGGGCGTCACCCTCCTCCACGCCATGGCGGGCAGCGAAGACGTCGGAGCCTGTACCTGCCCGGCCCACGCCTCCGCCCGGGGACTTCTCGCCGCCGCCCTCGACGTGGAGGCGGACGTGGCCGTGCTCGACATGGAGGCCGGCCTCGAGCACCTCGAGCGGTCGAGCGGCACGGTGGCCCACACCGACATCCTGCTGGTGGTCATGGAGCCGAGCCGCAAGTCGTCGGTCACCGCTCAGCGAATGGTCGCCCAGGCCGCCGCCCACGGCATCGGGCGCATCGCCCTGGTAGGGAACAAGGCGACGGGCGACGACCTTGCCGCCTTCGCCGAGGCGGCCGCCACGTTCGAGCTCGCGCTGGCGGGCGTGGTGCCCTTCGACGAAGGCATCGTCGACGCTGACCGGGCAGGCGCCGGGCTGACGCTCGGAGACGCCGGGCCCCTCCGGGCCGGCGTCGACGGGATCCTCGGCTCCTTCCTCTGAGCCGGGGCGCTCACCTGGAGAAGCGGCGCCGGATGGCGCCGACCCGCACGCCGCCCACGATCAGCACGACCGACGCACCGATGGCCACCACCGCGCCGATGAAGTTGAGCTCGAAGATGTCACCCGTGCCTATGGCGTTGGCCACCACACCGCCGATCACCGACCCGACCACGCCGAGCAGGAGCGTCATGGCGATGGAAAGGTCCTGCCTGCCCGGCACGAGCAGCCTGGCCACGGCGCCGACAACCAGACCGAACACGATGAACCCGATCATGCTCCCCTCGTTCCTGCCGTCCGACGCGTCGCGACCCGACGCCCATGGAGTCCGGCCTCGCCAAGTGTCGCGCCCGGTGGCGACGGTTGCCGGCATCCGTGCCGACGGGGTCCACAGTTCGCGGAAACCGGTATCGTCGCCACGACGGCGCACACCTTCAACGAACGGGGCTTCGTGGCGCAGAGCGCGTTTGCGGTTGACTGGCTCGAAGCCCTGGGCGCGCTGCGCGCCGAGGTGACCCGGGTGACCACACTGCTGCGATCCCTCCACGACACGGCGCCGATGGCCGTCGGGGCGTGGGACCTCGGCGAGGTTGCGATGCACCTCTCCCAAGGATGGGTGGCCGTCCCCGGCCTGGCCCGGCGGGACCTATCTGCTGTCTACGAAGTGCTCCCCACACGGGTCAAGCCGGCCGGAGCGTCGCTCATCGCCGACGTGTGGGACCTCGGTTCCCTGACAGCCGACGCCGTGCAGGCCGACGGCGAGCGGAACCTGGGTGTGTTGGCCGATCGCATCGACGAGCGGGCGGCCGCGTTCTTCCGGCACTGCGAGGGACGCTCGGGCAGCGAGCGCCAGCCATGGATGGTGGAGGGCACCAGCGTCGAGCTGTGCACGCTCATTTGTCATCTGCTCAACGAGACGGTCGTGCACGGCGGCGACATCGCCCGCGCCGCCGGGCGGCCGTGGCCCATCGACGCGTCCCACGCGGTCATGGTGATCCAGGGCTTCTTCCTGCCCGTGCTGGCCGAGCTCCCACCCCGCGCCCTCGTCGACCAGGACCGGGCGGCCGGCGTCCGGGCCACCTACGACGTGCGCCTGCGGGGCGGCGGACGGGCGTACTTCGTGTTCGACGACGGTCGCGTCACGCTCGAGGAGCCGGGCAGCCGGCGCGTCGACTGCCACGTGCTGGCCGAGCCGGTCGCCATGCTCAACGTGATGTGGGGCCGGCAGAGCCAGTGGAAGGCCATCGCCAAGGGACAACTGCTGGCATGGGGTCGCAAGCCGTGGCTTGGCCCCAGGCTCAGGCTCATGCTGCGCAACCCGTAGCTCGCGCCACGGGGCGAGGATGGCCGGTGGGAGAGGGAGACTTTCGTTCGTGGACGCACGCCGGCTGGTGGTGGAACGGGGCCTGGTACCGGCGGCGGTCGCGGCAATGACGGCCCAGGCCTTCGGCCACCTTCCGTTCGAGGCGATGGGTCCGACCAAGGCCCTGTTGAAGCGCTTCTTCTCGCCCCGGCGGTGGGATGCGGACGACGACGAGGCGCTGGCCGACGCCGTGGGGCCGGGCACCGGCTGGTGGGCCGAGCCCCTCGATGCCGGGATTTCACTGGAGTTCGGCTGGGAGGGATCCCGCTTCCGGCTGCGGGCCACGACCACCCGACCGGAATCACCGGCCGGAGCGCACCTCGCCGCTGGCGACGACGGCGGGCCGTCGGCATCGCCGGCGGAGTCCGCCGCCCCGTCGCTGGAAGCGACGTTCGAGGGGCCGATCGCCCCGGAGGCGACGCCGAACCCCCGTACGATCGTCTTCCGCACCGGACCGTTGCACGCCGGCGACAGCCGCTCGTACCACTCGGGTGCGACCGTCGACGACCCTCGAGTGGCCGAGTTGCTGGTTTCGTTCCCCGACATCGCCACCGTTCTGGTGGCCCGCCGGTTCGTCGCCCTCACCCTGCGCCGGCCCGACCGCTGGGAGGCGATCCTGGCGCCGGTGCTCGACGCGGTGACCGCACAGTTCCCCGCGCCGGCCGATCCCGGCACCGGCACGGCGACGACAGCCCCGCCCGGCCCTGCCCACGGCGGTCCGGCCGCTCTCGGCGCCGTGCCTCGATCGGGCCGAGCGGCGGACGCGGATGGCCTACCGGCGCCGGCCATGGTGGACCGGGCGACACGGCTCGACCGGGCGTGGCGGGAGCTGGGCGACCTCCGGGCCGGTGACCCGGACGGCCTTGAACGGATCATCGCCGCCGCGTCCAACCCGGACGCCGCCTTCCGCCAGGTTGCCGCCGGTCTCGTGGGCGACGGCCCGGCCGAGGTGGCCCTGCAGGTCTGGGAGTCGCTGGCCGGTGACCCGAGCCGGGCAGTCCGGCGAGCCACCGTCGACGCCGTGGTGGACGCCGGACGAGACGACCTGCGGCCGCTCCTCGAACGGGCCCTGGGCGACGCCGATGCATGGGTCCGCTGGAAGGCGCTGCGGGGTCTGGGGGAGCTGGGAGCCGGGCCGAGCCACCCGGCCGTGCGGGCGCTCACCGCCGATCCCGACTTCCGCGTCCGCCTGGAGGCGCAGGCCGTCCTCGGCCAGGAGGGATGAGCGTCCCGGCGGGGCCCCGCATGGTCGTCCGGTGGCCGACCGGGGCAACATGAGGAGGTGGACGAGGCGATGGCGGACGCGGCCGAGACGTTGCGCAGCGGGCACGGCTTCGTGGTGGACGTCGACGGCCGTCGCATCCGGCTGGTGGAACCGGTGAAGGGCGACCCGGGAAACGCCGTGCTGCGCACCCTTGGCATCGTGGAGGAACTGTCGCCCGTTGGCGCCGCCGCCCACGGGCCCACCGGCGTGGCCGCCGGCGTGTGGCGCAACCCCGAGCTGTACCTGGTGCGCTGGACCAAGGGTCGCCGCTGGGTGGCGGGCTACCGCCTGGGCGGCGGATCGGGCCCCAACCAGTACGTGCGGACCGAGGGTCGCATCCCCACCCGCTTCGAGACCGGCAACTGGTACGGCGCCGTGCCCGAGGAGATCGATGAGGCGTTCCTCGAAGCCGACCTGATGCTCGAGGACCCCCCCTTCCCGCTCCCGACGCAGCCCCCTCCCCCGCCCGCCCCGGTGCGACCCGCGACGGCTCGGGCCGGGCGCGCCGCCCCCGCCCGTACGCCGAGGGTGGCAGCGGCGAAGAAGCCGGTGACGCCGAAGGCCAGGCCGGACGCGTCGCGCCTGTGCCCGTCGTGCCGGATGCACAAGGCACCGGGCCAGTTCGTGGCCGTCTCCGACCTCTGCGTCGACTGCCGCTGAACCCCGCGTCCCGGCGCGCCTCAACCGGTCCTGCGGCTGTCCCTTTCCTGGCACCGCGCCGATTCCTGGCACTGCGCCGACCCGAACGCCCTGACGAGAGGATCAGCCACCAGACCTCATCTCCCTCATCCGCGATGCGGCGCGGCTGTAGCCGGCCAGGAAGATCCTCAGACCGGCCTGCCCGTGGCTCATCATCAGGGAGTGGTTCAGCCGGAACGCGGGCCGGGCAACTGGAGCGAGGGCGTTGAGCATCGCCTTTTGCGTCTTCACCTCCTGGTCGTACACGAGCGAACAGCCGGCTCCGGAGGCTTTCAGCGTCCAGCGGGCGTAGCCCTCGAGGTCGCCGGAGAGGCTCGCGTCGATGACGCCCGGCTGCCGACTCTCACCGAGAGCGCGACTCACGATACGTACGTCATAGGGGAGGCGGGACCGGGCGACGATGAGATAGCCGCCGTCGCCGAGGTCCTGCACACTGCGAACCTCGGGCCACCACAACGGGTAGGTCCGGACGTCGGCCAGCACCGAGAAGACGTCGTCGAAGGGCGCCTCGACGGTCCAGACACTCCGGAATACGTAGTGGTTGAGGTCCCTTGTCCGCGGTTCTCGGCGAGGACCTCGGGGCTGTCGAAGCACACCCGACGCTATGCCTGACGGACCGTTGGCGCCGGTGCGACGTGGGGAGCCAGACCCCGAGAACGCACCGGCCGGCTCGACGCGACGAACCGTCCTACCGGTGGGCCGGCCCCTCGCCGGCCAGGTCTCGGCCGAGGCGGCCGGTGGTGAAGAACTTCCGGCGGCGCTCGGGCTCCGACAACCGGAACCGTCCCCACCACCACAGAAGGGCGGCCGCCCCTGCCAACTCCTGGACAACCACGACGACCGCCGGCCGCGAGAGGCTCGGCAAGCCGTCGCGGGGAAGGCCGGCGCCGAAGGCCGGCCACCAGAAGACCTCGGTACGGGCCCACATTCCGTCGAGGACCAGATGCAGGAACATGCCGATGGGCAGGGCCAACAGCCGCCGGCGCGGTCCTCGCCGTCCCCTCGTGGCCAGCATGACCGCGGTGAGGGTTCCTACGCTGCAGGCAAGTGTGTGGAGATAGCGGGGGCCGCCGAGGAACACATCGACGGCGTCGGGCAGCACGGCGCCGACGACGACCAGGCGGTAGTCGATGGCCGGGTCGCGGAAGACCTGCCAGACCGCCACCAGCGAGCAGCCGGCGAACCAGAGGAGCACGGGGCGGGCGCGCTAGTGGACGAGGATCCGGCCGCACTGGTCGCACAGCACGAGGTCGTCGGGCGCCGCCCGCTTGATCCGCTCGACCTCCTGAGCGGGCAGGGTGAGGTGGCAGCCCGAGCACGATCGTCCCGACAACCGGGCAGCACCCTCGCCCCCGAGACGGGCCCGCAGCGCCTCGTAGGTGGACAGCAGCTCTGCCGGCAGCTGCGCCGCCTTCTCCTGGCGGGCGCCCATCACTGCTGACAACTCGGCGTCGACCGACCCCTCGCCCTCCGCCAGCGACGCCTGCAGCCCCCCCGCCTCGACGGACAGGCCGGCGAGGACCCGCTCCAACTCGGCCACCTCGGCGGCCAGCGGTTCCTCCTCCTCCATGGTGGCGAGCAGGTCGTCCTCGAGTGAGGAGCGGCGGTGCTTCAAGGACTCGACCTCGGCCGTCATGGCCAGGATGTCCTTGGTGGCGGACACCTGGCCGGAATAGAGCCGGCCCTCGATCTCCTTGATCCGCTCTCCCGCCGACCCGATGGCCGACTCGATCTTGGCCTGGCGGCCGAGGACCTCGGCCCGCCGGGCGGCGGTCTCGTCGAGCGTGGCCCGCACATCGGCCGCCCGTGTCGCGTTCGTCGTCAGCGCGGCCCGCTCGGGGAGGTTCGCCCGCCGGTGAAGGAGGCGGTCGGCGGCCGTGTCGGACTCCTGTACCGCGAGGAGGATCTCGAACACGCTCATCGGCGCACCGTCCTACCGGCGGCGCCCATGAGCAGACGTCCACTGACCATTGGTTCACTCACCTCCGGCTCCCTCACGGCACAGCCCGGGTGGAGACGGGCGGCGCTGGGGTAGGGGCCGGCGTAGGGGCGGGCGTAGGGGCGGCGGTGGGAGGGGGCTGCACGCCCTCGGTGGCCACCGGGGGCACCGGGAGCTCCGGTGCGGTGGTGGAGGTCGACCGGTGCGTTGGCCTGGCGGGCCCGTCGTTCGACGAGTTCTTGTCCTTGAGGTACTTCCCCGGTTTCGGCTTGACGGCCGGCGCCGTGAAGTCGACCGCCTCCACGCCCTGCAGGGCCTCGCGCATGTAGCCGGCCCAGATCTGGGCCGGGAACGACCCACCTGTGACATTGCGACCGCCGACGCCCTTCATCGAGACGTTGCCGATCGGCGACCCCATCCACACGGCGGTGGCGAGCTGGGGGGTGAAGCCGACGAACCACGCGTTCTGCCATTCCTGAGAGGTACCCGTCTTGCCGGCCACCTCGCGGCCAGGCAGCCGGGCGGCGGTGCCCGTGCCGCGCTGCACCACCTGCTGCATCACCTGCTCGGCCACCCGGGCCGTCTGTACCGAGAAGGCCCGCCTGCCCTTCGTGGGGCCCCCGAAAAGCACCTTGCCACCGCGGTCCGTGACCTTCTCCACAAAGCTGGGCGCGTGGTACACGCCCTCGTCGGCGATGGTGGCGTAGGCGGCGGCCATCTCCAGCGGTGTGGCCTCCTCGGCGCCGAGGGAGATGGACGGGAAGGCGTCGAGGCGGTTCCTCGGCAGGCCCAGCTTCACGGCCATGTCGACCACCTTCTCGAGCCCCACCATGACCCCGAGCCGGGCGTAGGCGCAGTTCACCGACTTGGCGGTGGCCTGGGTGATGGTCATCACGCCACCGCCCGAGCCCTCGTAGTTCCCCGGCTTGTAGGGATCGAAGCCGGGCACCTTGAGGACACCGCACGACCCGTTGATCGTGTCGTTGGGACTGAAGCCCTCCTCGAGGGCGGCCAACAGGACGAACGGCTTGAACGACGAGCCGGGCTGGCGCTTGCCCTGGGTGGCCAGGTTGTACTTGGCCGTGCCGAAGTCGTCCCCCGCCACCATGGCGCGCACGTAGCCGGTGCCGGGCTCGACGGTGACCACGGCGCTGGTGAAGCGACCCCGCAGGACGGAGTCGGGGAGCACCTTCTTGCGGGACCTCTCGGCGAGGGCCTGCAGACTGGGGTCGAGGCTGGTCTGGATGCGTAACCCACCCTTGAACACGGCGTTGTAACGCTCCTGGGCCGTCTCGCCGAGGCGGCGGTCGGCGAGCAGGCGCTGCTTCACCTCCTCCACGAAGTAGTCGTTCGGTGGCGGCAGCGGGGTGAAGACCTTGGTGGGCATCGGCTCGTTACGCAGCTCGTCGGCTCGGGCTGGGGTGAGGTGGTGGTTCACGACCATCCGCTCGAGGGCGAGGTCGCGGCGGCTCTTGGCCCGGTCCGGCTGCTTCACCGGGTCATAGCCGAGGGGGTTGCGGATGATGCCGGCCAGCATCGCCGCCTGGCCGAGGGTCAGGTCCTCGACCCGGCTGTTGAAGTAGGTCTCGGCTGCCGCCTGCAGCCCGTAGGCGCCATTGCCGAAGTACACGATGTTCAAGTAGCGCTCGAGGATCTCCTTCTTGGAGAGCCGGTCCTCGAGCCGGACGGCCAGCACCGCCTCCTTCACCTTTCGGTCGACGCTCTTCTCCGGTGTGAGGAGCGCGTTCTTCACCAGCTGCTGGGTGATGGTCGAGCCGCCTTGGAGGACCTCGCCCGACGACACATTGGTCACCAGGGCCCGGAGGGTGGACCGCAGGTTCACGCCGCCGTGGTCCCAGAACCTCTCGTCCTCGACGTCGAGGATGGCGTTGACGACGTAGGGCGGCACCTGGTCGAGGGTGATGGGCGACCGATTCTCCTCGGCGTGCAGGACGGCCAGTAGTCGTCCGTCGCGGGCGTACACCGCCGAGTTCTGCGCCACCTCACCCAGTGCCTGCACGTCCTGCGACCTGGCCCGGCCGGAACTGAGCACGCCCTTCAGGCTCGGAGCCAGGAGGGCCACGCCCGTGGCAATACCGGTGCCGGCAACCGCCGCGATGACGGCGAAGCGGGCAAGGGGTCGCACCGGCCACACCGTACCCGGGGCAGCCGGCGTCGTCCGGCCGCTCGGGGGGTAGGTTCGACCCATGAGCAAGGACATAGACGACCGGCTGCGGGATCTTGCGGACCGCCACGCCGGTAGGACGGGCGAGACCGGGGGCGAGGTAATGCGGGTCCCGGTCAACATCTACGAGGCCGAGGAGGCCCTCGTCGTGGTGGCACCCCTGCCTGGAGTGATGCCCGACGACATCACGGTGGCGGTCGAGGACGGCGAACTCCACATCTCGGCCGCCATGCGGTCACCGGCGGCCAAGGACTACATCACCCACGAATGGCACTACGGCCCGTTCGAGCGCACGGTGGCGCTCCCCGACGGATTCGGCGGCGGCGGCACCGCCACCTACGGCAACGGCCAACTCGCCATCCGCCTCACCCGGGGTTCCGGCGGCGGCCAGGTGCCCGTCAAGCCGGCTTGACGGGCTGGCCGGTACGGCCACCGGATCGCTCAGCGGACGGTGACCGTGCCCGTCATCTGGGCGGGATGGAGCGAGCACTTGTAGGTGAAGGTCCCGGGCGTGTCGAACGTGTGCCGGAACGTGCCCGAGTCCTTCACCTCGCTCTTGAACGAGCCGTCGTCAGCCACCACGTCGTGCGAGATCCCCTGGTCCTCGAAGCTCCACGTGACGGTGTCCCCGGCCTTGACGATGACCTTGTCCGGCTTGAAGGAGATGTCACGCAGGATCACCGTGCCCTTCCTCGCCGGTCCGGCGGATGTCGAGCCGCCACCGCCGGACGACGCGCCACACGCCGTCAGGACCACCACGACCACCAGCCCTGCGGCCCACCCTGCGCGCTTCCTCACGATCCACACCCTCTTCTCGCCGACTGACGGCGAGCCTACTGACGCAGCGTCGAATCGTCCGGGCGCGCACCACCCGGCCACGGGCGCGGTGGCACCTGTGGGAGGGCTGCGCGATGTGGCCCTTGCACACCTTTACCGGGAGGCCTCCGAGGCGATATCCTCACGGCCGCCGCGCGTCGGATGCGGCACCGAGCGAACGCAGGAGACGCGTCACATGAGCAAGATCAACACCCGGGGCTCCCTCTCCCACCACCAGGCCCGGCACGCGGTCGACAGTGCCAAGGCACTCGACCAGCTGTTCGAGAAGGTCATCCTCGGGATCCTCATCGCAGTCGGCATCCTCGCCTTCTGCGTCTACATCCTTTCCCGCTGAGCCGAGCGGGTCGCCGGCCGCCGGACAGCACGTCCGGCAGGAGCAGCGGCACGACGCCCATGTGAATGCCTCCACCGTAGCTGCGCCCGGGGTGCCGGGCGCAGTGACGGTCGTGTGCGCCCTCCGGTCGATGCCCGGACCGACCGGATGACGCGCCCGGCACCGCAAGCGGCCGCACGGCGCCGGAATTGCGCGTACGATAGATGCGTTGGCTGTCCCCGCCGGGGTCGACGGCCAGGCGTGACGATGCGTGTCAAGCACGGCGCCCTGGGGGCAACGGCCCAGGGCATCGGGGCTCCCCGGTGCCGAACCGATCCTGGAGACTCAACTGGACCGAACCCATCTCGAGGCACTCGTCTCAGCCGAAGCGGCGGGGTACGCCGCGTCCGGTGAGCTCGAGCTGCTCCGGGCCGACCCCGCCGCCTGGGCAGGTGCCCTGCACCGCTTGATCCTGGAGACCGACGAGGCGCTGACCGAGGCCGGGCGCATCACCGGGGACGAGCGCCAGCAGGTCCTCGACGACCTGAACGGCGAGCGGTCCCGCCTCCAGGCCTCGCTCCGCCGCCTCACCGGCGCGAACGGATCGGAGCCCGATCGGGCCGGCGACGACGACGAGGACGACGACCTGGACGAGCCGGGCGTCCTCGCCCTGCAGGCATCGTGGGATGCCGGCGACGTGGTGGTATGGGCCGCCGCCCGCTCGGTGCCGGCCGCCGGTCCCGACGAGGTCCACCGGCTGGTGGCGGAGGCCGGAGGCGCCACCGTCGACTGGGGCCTCCACCGGGGCGTGCCACTCCCCACCGGCGAGAAGGCGGCGGCAGTCACCGCGCCGGTGAGCGGTGCCCTCGGGTGGCTCGTCGGCGTGGGCGCCGGGCAGCTGGGATCAGAGACGGCGCCGAGCGTGCACTGGCTGGGTGACGTGGCCGTCTGGGCCACCGAGCTGGTCGCCCTCGGCCGAATGGCACCCACCCTCACCCGTGCCGACAAGGCCAGCGCGCCCGGGCGCCACGGCACCGGTCGCTTCGCCGTGCGCTGGGCACCGGCCGTCGTCGACGCCGCCCGCCTCCGCGAGCTGGCCGCCCGCATGCCGGGCGCCGTGGCCGCGCTGACCCCGGCGCCCTCGAGCCCCGAGAAGCTCTGCCGGGCCGTGCTGGCGGCCTGCGTCGACGCCATCTGCCGAGCCGGAGCAGGGCGGCTCGTCACCGCCGCCACCGCCGCGGTGGCCCGCACCCGCAGTGACATGGCCGAGACCGTCCTCGCCCGCCTCGACGGTGCGCCCTTCACGGCCAACGCCCGGCCGGCGGGTGAGATGGCCGACGAGCTCAAGCGTTGGGCCTCGCCCGTACTGTCCGCCGGCACTGTCGGGCTCGCCGTGCGCCTCGACGCGCCGGAGAAGGACGGCGGGTGGCTGCTCAGCGTCGAGGCCTCGGGCCTCGAGCGCCATCTGCTCCCCGTGGAACAGGCCCTTGCCGCCCCGAACCGGGCCAAGGCTCAGGAGGTCAACACCCAGCTTCGCCGCCTCGAGCGCCTGCTGCCCCCCCTGCTTCGCCCCACCCGCACCCGGGGCAGGGTCGTCCTGGGCGCCGACGAGGCGTGGGACCTCATGACCCGCACCGGCGCCGCCCTGGTGGCGGCCGGCTTCGACGTGCGGGTTCCCGCCGCCTCAAGGCGCCGCACCGGCCCCCGCCTGCATCTCCAGGCCGACGCCTTCACCAAGGAGTCGAAGGTGGGGGCGCAACAGCTGTCCAAGGTGCGGTGGTCGGTGCTGTTCGGCGACGCGGAGCTCGATGCAGCTGAGATCGCCCGGCTGGCCGCCCAGGCCCGCCCTCTGGTGAGGGTGAAGGGCAAGTGGGTCGAGCTGGAGCGGACCGACCTCGACGCCGCTGCCCGGGCTCTGGCCGAGGCGGTGGGAACCACCGAGCTGTCGGGAGCGGCCATCCTGCGCCACGCCGTGGGCCTGGAAGGCACCGCCCTCGGAGGCTCGGTGGTGGTGGATGGCGGCGGCTGGGCCGTCGACATCGTCAAGGGCGCCACCGAGACCCCGCCCGAGCCGCTCCCCGCACCCGAGGGGTTCGTGGGCGACCTGCGCTCGTACCAGGCCGAGGCGCGGGGCTGGCTGCGCTTCCTCGACAATGCCGGCCTCGGGGGCTGCCTGGCCATGGACATGGGCCTGGGCAAGACACCCACTGTGCTGGCCCACCTGCTGGACACCAGCGGCGACGGCCCCGTCCTCGTGGTCACGCCGCCGGCCGTGCTCGGCAACTGGGCGGCGGAGGCGGCCCGCTTCACGCCGGAGCTAAGGGTGCGGGTTCACCACGGGACGGCCCGGGCGACCTTCGCCGAGCTGGCGGCCGAAGCGGCCGGCGCCGACGTGGTGCTCACCACCTACGCCACCGCCGTCCGCGACGTGGAGGCCCTGGCCGGCGTGGAATGGCACCGGGTCGTGGTCGACGAGGCCCAGACCATCAAGAACCCGGCCAGCGAGACGGCCAAGCAGCTCCGACGGGTGCCGGCCCGCAACCGGCTGGCCCTCACCGGCACTCCCATCGAGAACGGCCTCGGCGACCTGTGGTCGATCCTCGATTTCACCAACCCGGGCCTGGTCGGCCCCCGCGCCGTGTTCGTCGAGCAGCTGGCCAGGGCAGAGGGCGGCTCGCGACCCGGGGAGGCGGCCCTGCGGGCTCTCAACGGCCTGCTGGTGTTCCGGCGCAGCAAGGCAGAGCCCGAGATCGCAGCCGAGCTGCCCGACAAGATCGACGAGCTCGACCACTGCGGCATGACGCCCGAACAGATCGGCTTGTACCAGGCGGTGCTCGACCGGCTGGTGCCGGCCGGCGCCGATGTTCCTCCCGGCGAGGATCCGAGCGCTCGCAAGGGTCAGGTGCTGGCGGCCATCACGGCGCTGAAGCAGATCTGCGACCACCCGGCCGCCTACCTGCACGACGACCGGGGGCCGCTCGACGGTCGCTCGGGCAAGCTGACCCGCCTGGACGAGCTACTCGAAGCGATCTTCGCGGCCGGCGAGCGGGTGCTGATCTTCACCCACTTCGCCTCCTGGGGCGACCGCCTGGCCGCCTACCTCACCGATCGCCACCACCTGACCGTCGCCTGTTACCACGGCGGCCTCACCCGACCGGTGCGTGACCGGCTGGTGGAGACGTTCCAGCACGGCACCGGGCCCGGCGCGCTGGTCCTGTCGATCAAGGCGGGCGGCTCGGGCCTCAACCTCACCGCCGCCAGCCACGTGGTGCTCTACGACCGCTGGTGGAACCCGGCCGTCGAGGACCAGGCCCGGGACCGGGCCTGGCGGATCGGCCAGAAGAACGCGGTGGTGAGCCACCGGCTGGTATGCCCGGGCACGGTGGACGAGCGGGTGGAGGAGGTCGTGGCCGGCAAGCGTCGGATCGCCGACCTGGCCCTGCCCGCGAGCAGCTCGCTCGGCGATCTGGGCGCCGACCAGCTACGGGCCGCCCTCGGCCTGCGGCCGGACGAGGTGATCGCCGAGTCCGCCGAACGCACCGGCATGGGCGAGGAGGAGACGGCGGCATGAGCCGGCGTCGCCGGGGCCGCCGCCAAGCCCGCCCGTCCGACGCGTTCTGGGGCCGTCGCGAGGAGTCGCCCGCTCCGGTGACGGCCATCACGCCCACCCTCGACCCGTCCGCCGTCCCCCGCTCCCTCGGCGACCCGCCCCTGTCGGCCAACGCGGCCGCCGCCCAGCACCACCTGTCGGTGGTCTACGAGGAGGCGGTCAAGACCGCCTCCGCCCTCGCCGCCGCCAACGGTCTGCTCGACACCGGTCTGACCCCGGACGACCCCGAAGGCTGACCCCCTCCCGGCCCACTCCCTGCCGTGGCGACTCCCTGCCGTGGCGATTCCCTGCCGTGGCGATTCCCCGCTGTGGCGATGCCAGCCCGGCTGTCCCACCCGGTGCGTAGGGTGCCGACGTGACCGCACCCGGCCCTCCCACCCTCGGCCGCGGCGTGGTGGTGGACGCCGGTACGCCCCCGCCCGGCGCGTGGGCAGGGGCGCCGGTGGTGACGGTCGACGACGCGGCGCTGGCCGACCCGGGCCCCACGGTCAACGCGCTCCACCAGGCGTGGGCGGCCCGGCGCCCGGTGGTCGTCGCGCTCGCCGTCGACCCCAACCGGTTCCGCGTACCGGCGTCGTTCGAGGTCGAGCCGTGGACGCTGCCGCCGTCGTTCGAGGCCTGGACCGACCGGCTGCATTTCCTGGTGTGGGCAAACACCTACGACGCCCGGGCCGGCGGCCCGCCGGTGTGGTGGTGGGCCAGGAAGGCGGAGCGGGCCGGCGCCCGTCCCAACCCCGACGGGCCGGGCGACGTCATCCTCCCGGACGGCCGCCCCGCTTGGGTGGACGGCGGCCCCCGCGCTCCGCTCCACGCTGCCGCCCTCGGTGCCGAGATCGTCCACGCCGAGTCGGTGGAGCTGGGCCGGCTGGCCCCCGCTCCCCCGCCGGTGGCGCCACTCGCGGAGCTGGCGCCCGACCAACTGGCCGCCGTGGCCCACCGAAGCGGGCCGGCCCGAGTCATAGCGCCGGCCGGATCCGGCAAGACCCGCGTGCTCACCGAACGCCTCCGGCACCTGGCCGTCGACCGGGCCTACGAGCCCGAGGGCGTGCTGGCGGTGGCCTACAACAAGAAGGCCCAGGAAGAGCTGCTGGAGCGGTGCGCCGCCTTCCGCCCTCGCGTCCGCACTCTCAACTCCCTCGGCTACTCGCTGCTCACCAAGGCCAGGGGCCGCACGCCGCGGGTGCTGGACGAGCGCGAGGTCCGAGGCATCGTGGAGAAGCTGGTGCCCAGGCAGCAGCGAAGGGTGAACACCGACCCCATCGGCCCCTACCTCGAGGGCCTCTCACTGGCCCGCCTCGGCCTACGCGACCCCGCCCAGGTGGAGAACGAGCGCGACGACGTCCCCGGCCTGGCCGACGCCTTCGGCCCCTACCGGCGGCGGTTGGCGGCGGCCGGCGCGGTGGACTTCGACGAGCAGGTCTACGGCGCCATCGAGGCCCTGCTGGCCGACGGTCATTTCCGGCGCTCGGCCCAGGCCGGGTGCCGCCACCTGCTGGTCGACGAGTTCCAGGACCTCACGCCGGCCCACGTCCTCCTCCTGCGCCTGCTGGCCGCGCCCGGCCTCGACGTGTTCGGCGTGGGCGACGACGACCAGGTCATCTACGGCCACGCCGGCGCCGACCCGGTCTTCCTCCTGAACTACGACGTGTATTTCCCGGGGGCCGCCGACCACCGCCTGGAGGTGAACTACCGCTGCCCGGTCGCAGTGGTGGACGGTGCCCGTACGCTTCTCTCCTACAACCAACGCCGTGTCCCGAAAGACGTTCGGCCCGGGCCGGCAGCCGAGCCCGACGACGGGGCACTGTCTGTCCGCCGGCATCCAGCCGGGGGCGGCGCGAGTGCCCTCCAGGACGTCGTACAGGGCTGGTTGGGCGAGCCCGGGGTGTCGCCGACCGACGTCGCCGTGCTCACCCGGGTCAATTCGCTCCTCCTCGCCCCCCACGTGGCCCTGGCCGAGGCGGGGATCCCCGTCGACTCCGTGCTGCGCCACGAAGTCCTCGACCGTACCGGCGTGCGTGCCGCGCTGGCCTACCTCCGCATCGGCGCCGATCCCGGGCGCATCGCCGGAGGGGACCTGGCCGAGGTCTACCGTCGCCCCTCGCGCGGCTTCCCAAACTGGATCACCAAATGGTTCCGGGGTCCCTGCACGCTGGCCGGCCTGCGGTCCCTCGGCGACAAGATGGACGACACCAAGGTGGCAGCCAAGCTGGGCGATCTCGTTGACGACCTGGAGCTGGTGGCGGCGGCCGCCGCCCGGGGCACCACCCGCGAGGTCCTCACCGTGGTGAAGGACCGGGTCGGCCTGGGTGGGGCGATGGGCCTGCTCGACGCATCCAGGGCGGGCGAGGGTGGCTCCAGCCACCTCGACGACCTGGAGGCGCTGGAGCAGGTAGCCGGCCTCCACCCCGACCCGGCCACCTTCGAGTCGTGGCTGCGCACCGTGTTCCGCCGGGAGGCGGAGCCGGGTGGCGTCACGCTGTCCACCGTCCACCGGGTCAAGGGCCGGGAGTGGGAGCGCGTGGCCGTCTTCGGCGTCACCGCCGGGCTGATGCCCCACCGCCTCGCCGAGGACGAGGAGGAGGAGCGGCGGGTCCTGCACGTGGCCGTGACCCGTGGCCGCCACCGGGTGGCGCTGCTGGTCGACGAGACCCGCCCGTCCCCCTTCCTCGTCGAGCTGGCCGGCACCGCCGCCCATGTGCCGGCTGCGGAGAAGGCCCGGTCGGCGACCGTGCGGTCCGAGGCCAGAACTGCGGCCTCCCGCGCCGGCGGCACCGGCCGGGCGTCCACCATCGAGGCCCGGCCCGGGCTGAAGGTGGTGGCGGCAGGCGACTTCGAGGGCACCGTCGCATCGGTGGACGCCGAGGGTGCGGTGCTGGCCGACGACGACGGCGTCACCCGGCGAGTGGCCTTCGGGGAGACGGTCAGCATCCGGGGCCGCTCGAGCGTGCTGGTGGCCCGCCCCGACCTGGCGCCCGACGTGGAGGCGGCCGAGGAGGCGCTGCGAGCGTGGCGCACCGAGCGCGCGAGGCGGGACAATGTGTCGGCCTTCATCGTGCTCTATGACCGCCACCTGCGGGCCATCGCCACCAAGCGGCCGTCGACGCTGGTGCAGCTGCGCCAGGTGGACGGCATCGGGCCGACCAAGCTGGAGCTGTACGGAGAAGAGATCCTGGCGGTCCTCGAAGGCCTCGACGCGGGAGCCCACGCTGCCGCCGGACCCACCGGCTGACACCGTCGCCGCCGACGACCCACGAACTGGTCCCGATATCGCGTCCCTATCGACCGCGATTTCGTGACCAGAACGGATCGGCATGGCTTTCGTGGCTCCACCCGTTCACGTGGGCCCGAGCGCGCTCCGGGCGCACGCGGTATTCTCGGTTTCGGGCAAGAACCGAAAGGGGGGCCGCCATGGCGTGGTCGATGAAGGTGCGGTTGCTCGAGTCCTGCAGCTGCGCGCAGATGTGCCCGTGCATCCTGGGCCCGGCCAAGCCCGATCAGGAGTGGTGCTCAGGGATCTTCGGAATGGAGATCACGGAGGGCGACGCCGACGGTGTCGACCTGGCCGGCGCCAAGGTCGTCCTGCACTTCGAGTTGCCGGGCGACTTCCTGGGCGGGATCGACAAGGCGAAGCTGTACTTCGACCCGGGCGTCGGCGACACGCAGCGGTTGGCGCTCGACGCCATCTTCCAGGGCGACAAGGGTGGGCTGTGGGGCGGGATGCGTGAGGCCATCAAGGAATGGCTCCCGTCGACGGTGGCGGGAATCGAATTCGGTGGCGACGACGCCCCCGGCGTCACCGTCGAAGGCATGGGCCGCGTCGTACTCAAGCCCATCAACGCCGAAGACGGCGCGCCGGCCATGATCGTCGATGCACCGCTCATCCGTGCTTTCAACATGAAGTCCGAGCACCTGGCGATGGCAGAGGGCACAAGTTTCTCCGATCCGGAGATGCGCCCCTGGGAGAGCCTCGGCGCAGGCGGCATCGTGCCCGATCTCGTCGAGTGGGCTGGCTGACGACCACCGCTCCGGCGCTTCCGCCGGCAATCGCCCGCCAGCGCAACGCCATCCTGCTCGCTCTGTTCGGGCTCGCCGCCGTCGGCTGGGTGGAGTTCCTCCATCAGGCAAGCAGGCCGATGGGAATGACCCGCAACGTGGGCCCGGACCTCACCATGGGTCGGTCATGGCCGCTCTTCCTCGGCATGTGGGTGGCGATGATGGTGGCCATGATGTTCCCGGCCGCGGCCCCGATGGTGGTCATGTACGGTCGGATGCGGCGGAGTGACCCGCCGTCCGTGGCCTTGTTCACCCTGTCGTACATCGCCCTGTGGGTTGTGTTCGGCGGCGGGGCCTACCTGCTCAGCGCAGCGGTCGAGTCGGCCGCGTCCGGGTCGGAGTGGGTTGCCACCAACTGGGGACGAGCTGGTGGGCTCCTCCTCGTCCTGGCCGGGGTCTACCAGATCACTCCTTTGAAGGACATCTGCCTGCGCCACTGCCGAACACCCCTGTCCTTCGTCATGAGCCACTGGCGGGACGGTCGCGCTGGAGCGGTGCACATGGGTCTTGTCCACGGCATCTACTGCATGGGTTGCTGTTGGCTGCTGTTCTTGATCCTGATTCCGCTCGGCGTGATGAACGTCGCCGCGATGGTCGCCGTCGCGCTGGTGGTCTTCGCCGAGAAGGCGGTGCCCCACGGTCGGGGCGTCGGAATCCTCGCCGCGGCCGCGCTCATCGTCTTCGGCCTCGCCGTCGCAGTCCACCCGTCCCTGTTACCCACTGTCGCCCAGGGTCACCTGCGGACGGAGTTCCTCTCGCCCGTGCCCGCGTGATGCCTTGGGAGTCAACGCGTCAGACGGTTGAGCCCATGGACGAGCGTGGCTCATTCCGCGGCGGAGCTGACACACAGCGCTCGTCCGAATGATTCCTTGACGCTGATGATTACACTTTGCAGAGGCCCAGCCGGTTGTTCATGCGTGCCTATCTCACTGAGCCGCACGACGATACAGGTGAGAGGTCGGCGAGGCGGTCGGGCGGCCACACCAAGACCGCTCGGCACCCGGTCCGTGCTGCTCCGTCCCATGAGAGTGCCTACCGTCGGCACTCTTCACGTGCCATCGAGGCTGCTCGGACGGGCATTCCTTCCAGCGCTGGTATCGTGAGGTAGTTCATGACCGTGCGATTACAGGCGTAAGGACAGGAGAGGAATGTGAATCAGCAGCGCGAAGGCATTGCGGACATGTCGCCGACCTTGTTGTCTGCTCTGATCTCTTCCGGGTCAGCTGTACTCGTTGTGATATTCGGGCTTCTCACTGTTGGCATCGTCTTCGTGCTCGGGTTAACGAAGGTCGGCGACGATGCACAGGTCGTGGCCCTCGCCTCATCAGCAGCGGGTGTTATCGGAACAGTTATCGGAGCGTATTTTGGTGTCCAGGTAGGTAGTTCTGGCAGGAAAGAGGCAGAAGACGGGCGCCACCGAGAGTCCGAGAAGGCTCAGGCACTCGCCGCTGTGGCGCCACCTGAAGTTGCCGGCCCGATCCTTCGTAGCTTTGGCAATCCCGGGTTCCAATAGCAACCTGAGCTACCTCTTCGGCAGCAGGACAACCAGCTCTGGGCCTCGCACGACAACGGGCCGAACTGGCCCACCGTCACCGGCAACGAGGGCTACACCATCCAGCTCCCGCGCTACCGGGCGACCGAGGACCCCAACCAGACGATGACGTGGTAGCAGCCGATCGGCGGAAACGGAAACATCAGGTCGAAGATGGACATGGTCGGGCCGACGGCCTGGAACAATCCTGTCGCCGGCACGGGGGGACCGTCGCGGCTGCCACAAGGCTTGACGAGTGTAGAATCTTATCAATTCAACGCCGGAGGCTTTCGTGACCCGCCCGATCTACCAAGTGAAGGCCGAGTTCTTCAAGACACTGGGCCACCCGGCCAGGATCCGGGTACTCGAGGTGCTCCGCGACGGTGAGCGGCCGGTGAACGAGATCATTCCCGAGGTCGGCATCGAGCCGTCGCACCTTTCGCAGCAGTTGGCTGTGCTTCGTCGGGCGAATTTGGTGCAGTCCCGCAAGGTTGGTTCGTCTGTCCTGTATTCAGTGTCCGAGCCGAGGGTGTTCCAGCTCTTGGAGGTGGCGAAGGCGATACTGACGAGTTCGTTGACCGAGACGCGAGAGCTGCTCGAGGAGCTCGGGGGCCTGGACTTCGCCGAGCCGCCTCGGCGCCGTCGGCGCAAGGCAGGCTGACTCGAGCGACACATGCCCTCGCGTGCCGGACAGCGGTGCGCTCGGACTCGTGGCCGACCACTGGTGCACGGACGCGGCGGACGACTCAACTGCGTCAGGGATGGGGTGTCGCGCGACGTCGGACGTGCGTGCGGGCGTGCGCAACGGCGTCGTCGAGGTTCGCGAACACGTGGTCTGTGTGGGCGAGGCGGCTGATCGCGCCGACGGCCTCGAGCACACGCCGGTGCGGTTCGCTGGGACCCTTGAGCAGCACGGTGATGTGGCGTTGTTCCAGCTCTTCGATGACCGCACCGAGGGCTTGGGCGCCGGTGGCGTCGAGGATCTTCAGGTCCGGGAGGCGAAGGATCACGACGCGTACGTCACCGACGGTGACAAGCTCGGTCAAGAACCGCTGGGAGGCTCCGAAGAACAGGGCACCGTCGAGGCGGTAGGTGACGATGTGGTCGCGCAGGAGCCGGTGTTCGTCATCCGCGCCGACCTCGATGGTCGCCGGCTCGCGTATGACGGTGGCCGAAAGGGCCACGTGCCGTAGCGCCAGCACGGCCGCCACGGCGATCCCGATTTCGACCGCGACGATCAGGTCGAAGGCGATGGTCGCCCCGGCGGTCGCCACGAGCACGATTGCATCGGAGCGGGTGGCGCGAACCACGGCACGCACGTTGTGGACCTCCACCATGCGCACGGCGGTGACCATCAGGACCCCAGCCAGCGCGGCGAGCGGGATCCGCGCGACGACATCCCCGCCGAAGAACACCACGAGGACGAGCAACAGGGCCTGCACAACTGCCGAAGCACGGGTACGGGCCCCGGCCCTGACATTGACGGCCGTGCGCGCGATTGCCCCGGTGGCTGGCATGCCCCCGAACAGCGGTGACACCAGGTTCGCCAGGCCTTGGCCGAACAACTCCCGGTCGGAGTCGTGGTGGGGCCGGTCCGCCATGCCATCGGCCACCTTGGCCGCCAACAGGCTCTCCAGCGCCGCGAGTGCGGCGACCGCGAGCGCCGCGCTGAACAGCTCGCTGATCCGAGTGGGGGTCAGCGACGGCAGCGAGGGCGTCGGAAGCGACGAGGGCAGCGAACCGATCCGGGCGAGCCGCAGGCCGGCAATCTCAACGGCCGCAGTGGCGGCGGCCACACCGATCAGCGAGACCGGGAGAGTCCTCCGCAGCCGGGGGCCGAAGACCATGATCAACGACACCAGGGCGACCAACCCCAGCGCCTTCGGGCTGGTCGCCGAGCTGAGGTGGCCAACCGCACGTGCGGCCACCACGGCGGTGTTCTCGCCCTTGGGCTTGGCAACACCGAGGGCGGCGGGCACCTGCTGGAGGAAGATGATCACGGCGATCCCGACGGTGAACCCCTCGATCACCGGCCACGGGATGAAAGCGACGTAGCGGCCGAGGCGGAGCACCGCCGCGATGAGGAGGACCACCCCAGCCACCACACCGACGGTGAATACGGCGTCAGGCCCGTAGCGGGCGACCACCGGCACCAAGACGACGGTCATGGCGCCGGTCGGACCGGACACCTGGACATGGGAGCCGCCGAAGACGGCTGCCACGAGGCCCGCGACAATGGCGGTGACGAGCCCGGCCTCGGCGCCGAGCCCAGCGGTGATCCCGAACGCGAGCGCGAGGGGGAGCGCGACGACGGCGACCGTGGCGCCGGCTACAAGTTCAGTGCGCCAACTGGATCGCAGGCCGTCGTAGTCGGCACGACATGGCAGGAGCTGGCGCAAGGTCGTAAAAGGCCCCACGGATCGGGTGTCCGCTACGGACGCTGCGTTGGGGAACTGCGGGGCTGGTTCCGGGACGTGGGTGGTCATCAAAGAGTCGACGACGAGCCGGCGAGCCGCATCGAGGCGACCTCGCTCATCGCCGCGACTCCTGGTCATGCTCGACCGGGACGTCGGGCAGATCGCTCCACAGGTGCCGCAGTTCCTGGTAGCGGCGACTCGGCAGGCTCTGCAAGACCCTCAGGACCTCGGGTCGAGCGTCAGAGCCGGTCGCGGCAACGACCAACGCCTGCCTGGAAACCGGCCCATGGGCGAAGGCAGCCCGAACATGATCAGCGATCTCCACCCGCGTCACCGGCATGCCGTCTCCTTGGCGCTTCTCATCACGTAGATTGATTATAAATTCACAACATTAGCAATCTTCTGGAATGGCGGTACGAGGTGGTCGAAACACGCTCACCGCCGGACGCGGGCCGCCCAAGAAGAAGCCTTGGCGCGATCTTCGCCACACAGGGTTTCGCCGAGCAGTACGGCCGCGGGCTACCGCTCGATCGCCAGGCGGCCCGGGCCTTCGACCCGCGAGAGACGGCGGAGCCGGAGTGGGTAAAGCGTGCCGACATCGATACCGACCCTCGAGTCGGCCTGACCGGGCCTGACCAGCGCCGAGCGCGGCCCGATCGGTACGGAGTGCCCGCGCCGCTACCGGATCGTGGTCCGCCTCCAGATCCAGGTCGGAGCGGAATCGCGGCGCGTCGACTGCGGGCACCGGGAGCCTCCCCCGGCTGGCGCAGGTGTACCCTAGGATTTCACAGTTCGTCCGTTTCGACTGGTTGATCTGTTTTCGCAAATTATGCCTGGTTCACCTAGCTAGGAGAGGTTGGTATGGCCGGCTCTCAGCTCTTCGACGCTTCGGCGTTTCTGAAGCTGGACGAGGCGTTCGAGTTCATCCGTGGCGTCCTCGAGGCGTCGACCG
>Ga0307504_10000031_pt1 | contig 33227 bp, 27 predicted proteins | sample 19_S_MG_FD_194516 | JGI IMG/M metagenome (GOLD analysis project Ga0307504, IMG submission 194516) | Soil microbial communities from Populus trichocarpa stands in riparian zone in the Pacific Northwest, United States - 19_S | ecosystem: Environmental > Terrestrial > Soil > Riparian zone > Trees... | reverse complement strand
TGGCGTCCTCGTTGTTGACCGTCGCGAAGTCATAGGCGAGCCGGAAGATCCGGGCGTTGTCCGCGATGGTCCGCGCATACAGGTCACTGACGGCGTCGAGGATCTCCCCGCCGGTGTCGAGTGCTGTCGTCGCGTCCATAGAGTCATTCAAGCACCGATCAGGGACATATTCGAGACTGTGTTCGATATCTGTGGACAGAGATTTCAGGGTCTCAACCGCGGCTCGATGCCCGGGAGAAAGCTGGTCTCGACGAGCTCGACCAACGGACCTTCAGCACACCACAAGGCACCGACAGAGGCGCCGTACCTGCTCGCCCATGAGCTCGACAAGCTCGACGCGACCAACTGCCGACTCGACGCGACCGAGCGCCGACTCAACGTGACCGGGCGCCGACTCGACGTGACCGGGCGCCGACTCAACCGGGAGGGCCTAGGCTTCGGCGGGTGACCTCCCCTGCTCCCGACGTCCACGACCGTGACTGGGCTGCCGCGCGCGACGCGGCCTCCCCGCTGGCTGGCCGGCGGGGCCGGTTCGCGCTACCCCCGGGCGTCGTCTACCTCGACGGGAACTCGCTGGGCGCGCTGCCTGCCGCCGTGCCCGAACGCCTGGCGCGCGTCGTCGCCGAGGAGTGGGGGCAGGGTCTGATCGGGTCCTGGAACACCGCCGAGTGGATGACGCTGCCCCGCCGGGTGGCAGCGCGCATCGCCGGGTTGATCGGCGCGGACGGCGCCGACGTGCACGTCGGGGACTCCACCACGGTGACGCTGTTCAAGACCATGGTCGCCGCGTGCCGGCTGCGACCGAGCCGCTCGGTGATCGTGCTGGAGCCGACCACCTTCCCGACCGATGCGTACGTCGCCCGCGGCGTCGCGAAGGCGGCCGGTGTGGAGATCCGCTGGTGCGACCCCGCCGACCCGGCCGCGTCACTCGACGAGGACGTGGCCCTGCTGGCCCTCACCCACGTGGACTTCCGCACCGGCGCGATGTTCGACATGGCCGCGCTCACCGCAGCCGCGCACGAGGTCGGCGCACTCGTCCAGTGGGACCTGTGCCACTCCACCGGCGCCGTACCCGTCGACCTCACCGCGGTCGACGCGGACCTCGCGGTGGGCTGCACCTACAAGTACCTCAACGGCGGCCCCGGCTCCCCAGCGTTCGCCTGGGTCGCGCCCCGGCACCAGGGCGCGTTCGACCAGCCGATCCCCGGCTGGATGGGGCACGCCCGGCCGTTCGAGATGACCTTCGAGCACGTGCACGAGCCGGCGCCCGGCGCGACCCGCCTCGCCTCCGGGACCCCGCCGGTGCTGGCCCTCTCGGCACTCGAGACCGCCCTCGAGGTGTTCGACGGCGTGGCCGCCGAGGACCTCCGCGCCGGATCGCTGTCGCTGACCGACTACTTCATCGAGCTCGTCGAGACCCGCCTCGGCGGCGCGTTCGAGGTGGTCACCCCGCGCGAGCAAGGCCGCCGCGGCAGCCAGGTCTCGCTGCGCCACCGGGAGGCGTACGGCGTCGTGCAGGCGCTGATCGCGCGCGGCGTCGTCGGCGACTTCCGGACCCCCGACATCGCCCGGTTCGGCTTCGCGCCGCTCTACGTCACGCACACCGACGTCTGGGACGCCGTCGAGCACCTGGTCGCGGTACTGGGCGCCGACGAGCACCTCGACCCCGCCTTCGCCGAGCGCAACGCGGTCACGTGACGCGTTGCCTCTGGATCGGTGGCGCGCCCGGTGCGGGCAAGTCCACGATCGCGCGCCGGCTCGCGGTCGCCGAGGACCTGCCCCTGCAGGCGCTGGACCTGTGGAACTACGACCACGCCGACCGGATCGGCGCTCCGGACCTGGACGCCGACCTGGCACGCGGGCCGGCTGGCGCGGCCGACGCGTTCGAGGACTACGCCGGGGAACGCATGCCCCTCGTGGCGGCGGACCTGACCGGACGGCGACTCGGCGCTGTGCCGGCCCTCGTCGAGGGACCACAGCTGCACCCGCGGCACCGGACGGGGCAGCCGGGCTGGACCGTGTGGCTCCTCCCCGACCCGGTGCGCACCCGCGCGGCCCGCGAGGAGCGGCTCGCTGCGGTCGAGCAGCCCGGAGCCCGGGCCCGTCTCGAGGCGTTGACGGCGCGCGACGCCCTGCTCGCGGACCGGTTGAGGACCGCGGTCCGTGCGGCCGGGGACCCGTGGGTCGAGGTAGGTGCCCACGTCGACTGGGCCGACGTCGCGGCACAGGTGCGGAACGCCCTCGCGCCTGCCCTCGAGGAGGCTCCCCGGCTGCCCGGCGACGAGCTCGGCGCGCAGCGAGCGTTCGAGAACCGCACCGCCTGCCGACAGGGTCGCCTGTGGCAGGTGGCCGCCGGGATCGCCGAGCTCCCGCCGTACCCCTTCGCCTGCGAGTGCGGCACCTCCGGCTGCGACGCCGTCTGGCGCGGCACGCCGGACGACTACGACCGCCTGACAGGGCGACTCGTCGCACACGAGGATGCAACCGGAGGGGGCTCCCGGGCGTAGACCGTCCGACACCGACCGAAGAACGGGGGAACGCGATGGACGCCGACGAGTTCGACGCCTTCTACACCGCGTCGTTCCAACGGCTGGTCGGCCAGGTCTACGCGATGATCGGCAACCGGGACGAGGCACAGGAGTGCGTCCAGGAAGCGTTCGTGCGGGCCTGGTCGCACCGCCGCCAGCTCGACCGTGCGCTCGTGCCCGAAGCCTGGGTACGCACCACGGCCTACCGGCTCGCGGTCAGCCGTTGGCGCCGCACGCGCCTGGCCCGCCGCTCTCCGGACCGCGCGCTCCAGCCCGAAACGCGTCAGGAACCGGGCGCCGAGAACCGCGTCGCCCTGGTCGCCGCCCTCAAGAAGCTCCCCGAGGACCAGCGCCGGGCACTGGTCCTGCACCACCTGTGCGACCTGCCCGTGCAGGCGGTCGCCGACGAGGTGGGGGCCCCGGTCGGCACCGTGAAGGCGCGTCTGTCCCGCGGCCGCGCCGCTCTGCTCGCCGTCCTCGGCGACACCGAACCGACCGAAGGCCTGACCGAAGGAGCCAGCCATGTCTGACCTCCGCGAGATCTTCGAGCCCCTCGAGCAGGCTCCGCTGACCCCGTCGCTCCCCGCGTCCGAGGTACGTCGCCGCGGTGAGCGCCTCCGGCGCCGTCGTACGGCGCTCACTGGTGTCGCGGCCGTTGCGGTCGCGGCCGTCGTGGTCACCGGCGGCGTCCTGGCCGGCGGGGCCAGCACGGGGAGCGCCCCGGCCCCCGTCCCGGCCACGCAGGCACCCCGGTCAGTCGCCGCCAGCCCGACCTCGGTGGCCTCGAGGATCCCGGCGGGCTTCAGCCTCACCCACGGCCTGCCCGACCCGGGACCGGACGTGCACCGGAGCGGCTCCTCGTCGCTGACGGAGCCGTTCACGTTCCAGCCGTGCGGTTCCGACCCGGCCGCCGGGGTGGCTCGCTCGGACTTCGCCGAGGTCCGGCAGGCCTATGCGGGCGGCGAGATCGAGGTGCACCAGCTCGCCGTGTACCCACGCTCGAGCGACGCCTCGCTCGCGTTCGAGGACCTGCGCTCGGCGCTCGAGCAGTGCCCCACCCGCGACCTGGGCGGGGGCAGCGTGGAGCACAGCGCCCTCGACGAGCACGGGATCGGGAGGTCCGACGACTCGATGGTGGTCGCTGTGACCAACACCCAGGACGGGGCGCGCACGACGTACGGGTCGCACTACGTGCTGGCCCGGGTGGGCAACGCGATCCTGGTGACGCAGGCCGGCGGCGAGTTCGGCGGCACGGCCCAGGCACTCGCCGAGGCGGACGACACCGAGCGGACCGTGGCACTGGGCCTGGTCGCCTCGATGTGCCCGTTCGCCACCGGGGGCTGCAACCCCGGCGAGAAGAGCCTCGGCACCGACGGGTTCGGGCTGCTCCGGATCGGGATGCCCGCCCAGGACGTGGTCGGCAACCCGGACGTGCCCACCTTCGACGGCGACACCGGCGGCGCCTGCCGCAGCGGCACCGTCCGGGGCGGCGGAACCTTCACGGTGTCGAAGAAGCTAGGCCTGGTCGCGATCTGGCTCGGCGGCGACATGGTGACCCCGGAGCAGATCAGTGCCGACGCCACCGAGCGCGAGGTCAAGGCGGCCTACCCGAACGGGCACACCGACCGGCACGGCTACTGGGTGGTGCCGCTCGGGAACAGCGTGCAGTACGAGTTCGGGTTCAACCGCAACGGCACCCAGAGCGAGGGGCTGCTGATGCGGACCGACCAGGACTGCTTCGGCTGAGCCCTGGGAACGACGGTGGCCGCCGTACCCCGAGGGGTACGGCGGCCACGGTCTCGTCGAGCTCGACCAACGATGCTCAGAGGCTCTGCAGGATCTCCCGCATCAGCGCGGCGGTCTCGGACGGCGTCTTGCCGACCTTCACGCCGACGGCCTCGAGGGCCTCCTTCTTGGCCTGCGCGGTGCCGGACGAGCCGGACACGATCGCGCCGGCGTGGCCCATCGTCTTGCCCTCGGGGGCCGTGAAGCCCGCGACGTAGCCGACGACCGGCTTGGTGACGTTGTCCTTGATGTAGGCCGCGGCCCGCTCCTCGGCGTCGCCACCGATCTCGCCGATCATCACGATCGCCTTCGTCTCGGGGTCGTTCTCGAACGCCTCGAGCGCGTCGATGTGCGTGGTGCCGATGATCGGGTCGCCGCCGATGCCGATGGCGGTGGAGAAGCCGAAGTCACGCAGCTCGTACATCATCTGGTAGGTCAGCGTGCCCGACTTCGACACGAGACCGACCGGGCCCTTGCCCGCGATGGTGTGCGGCGTGATGCCGGCCAGCGACTCCTCGGGCGTGATGATGCCCGGGCAGTTGGGGCCGATCATGCGGGTGCTCTTGCCCTGCAGGTAGGACCACACCTCGGCGGTGTCCTGCACCGGCACGCCCTCGGTGATGACCACGAGCAGGCCGATGCCGGCGTCGATGGCCTCGATGCAGGCGTCCTTGGTGAAGGCCGGGGGCACGAACACGACCGACACGTCGGCACCGGTCTCGGCCATCGCCTCCTTGACGCTGCCGAAGACGGGCTGCGTGGTGCCGGCGAGCTCGACGGTGGTGCCGGCCTTGCGGGCGTTGACGCCGCCGACGATGTTGCTGCCGGCCTCGATCATCAGGGTGGTGTGCTTGGAGCCCATGCCGCCCGTGATGCCCTGGACGATGATCTTGCTGTCCTTGTTGAGGTAGATGCTCATAGTTCTCTGCTCTCTATCTCAGGCGTTCGCCAGCTCAGCGGCCTTGTCGGCCGCACCGTCCATGGTGTCGACGAGCGTCACCAGCGGGTGGTTGAGCTCGTTGAGGATCGCGCGACCCTTGTCGACGTTGTTGCCGTCGAGGCGGACGACGAGCGGCTTGGAGGCCTCGTCGCCGAGGATCTCCAGGGCGCCCTTGATGCCGTTGGCGACCTCGTCGCAGGCGGTGATGCCGCCGAAGACGTTCACGAACACGCTCTTGACCTGCGTGTCGTTGAGGATCACGTCGAGACCGTCGGCCATCACCTGGGCGTTGGCGCCGCCACCGATGTCGAGGAAGTTGGCGGGCTTCACGCCGCCGTGCGCCTCGCCGGCGTAGGCGACCACGTCGAGGGTCGACATGACCAGGCCCGCGCCGTTGCCGATGATGCCGACCTGGCCGTCGAGCTTGACGTAGTTGAGGCCCTTCTCCTTGGCCTTCGCCTCGAGCGGGTCCGTCTCGTCCTTGATCTCGAACGCGGCGTGGTCGGGGTGGCGGACCTCCGAGGCGTTCTCGTCCAGGGAGACCTTGCCGTCGAGCGCCTCGAGCTTGTCACCAGCGAGGCGGGCCAGCGGGTTGACCTCGACGAGGGTGGCGTCCTCCTCGACGAAGACCTTGTAGAGCGCCACGATCATGTCGACGGCCTGCTCGAAGACGGCCTCGGGGAACTTGGCCTCGGTCGCGATCGCGCGGGCCTTCTCCTCGTCGACGCCGGTGCCCGGGTCGATCGCGATCTGCTTGACCGCGTCGGGGTTGGTCTTCGCGACCTCCTCGATCTCGACACCGCCCTCGACGCTGGCGATGCAGAGGTAGCTGCGGTTGGAGCGGTCGAGCAGGAACGAGAAGTAGTACTCCTCCTCCGGCGGGGTCGCCGGGGTGACCAGCACCCGGTTGACGGTGAGGCCCTTGATCTCCATGCCGAGGATGTTCGACGCGTACTCGAAGGCCTCGTCGGCGGTCTTGGCGAGCTTCACGCCACCGGCCTTGCCGCGGCCACCGGCCTTGACCTGCGCCTTGATGACGGTGACGCCACCGATCTCCTCCGCGGCCGCCCTGGCGGCCTCGGCCGTCTCGACGACGACGCCGAGGGTCGTCGCCACGCCATGCTTGGCGAAGAGCTCCTTCGCTTGGTACTCCATCAGATCCACGGTTCGACCGTCCTGTTCGGTATGCACTGCCTGCCCGAGCGTGGGTGGCTCCGGGCGGCCTCGTCCACGCCTGACACTAGCCCTGTAACGCGGGTCACGACCACGTAGGGTCCGTCACACCGGGCCCCCTGAGGGACGGGTGTGACGGACCCTGACGTCGTACGGCGGAGGGTGCGGCGAGGCTCAGCTGAGCCAGGCCTTCCAGATCTCCGGGTGTGCCTTGACCCACTTCTTCGCCGCGGCCTCCGGCGCCATGCCGTGGGCGATGTCACCGGCCACCACGTTCTGGTCGTGGTTGGTCCACTTGAACTTCTTGACCAGGTCGTAGGCCGGGCTGCCGGACTCGGCGAAGTCCGTGGCCACGATCTTGTTCAGCGTGTACTCCGGGTAGTCGCAGGCGACCTTCTCGAGGTCGGCGTCGCAGCCCGTCTTGTACTTCGGCAGGTCGACCTTCACCAGCGGCACCTCCTCCATGAACCACTGGGGCGCGTAGAAGTAGCCCAGCACCGGGGTGTGGTTCTTCTCGGCCTTGCGGAACGACTGGATCAGGCCGGGCTCGGAGCCCGCGTAGACGACCTTGTAGTTCAGCTTCAGGTTCTTCACCAGCGCCTCGTCGTTGGTGACGAACGACGGGTCGCCGTCGAGCAGCTGGCCCTTGCCGCCGGACTCGGAGGTCTTGAACAGGTGGGCGTACTTGTTCAGGTTCTTCCAGTCAGTGATGCCGGGGTACTTCTTCACCATCCACGGCGGCACGAACCAGCCGATGACGCCCTTGTTGCCGTTGGGGCCGGCGTCCTGGGCGGTGTGGTCACCCTTGATGTACTTCTTCACCAGGTCGTCGTGGCCCCAGTTCTCGATGACCGCGTCCACCTCGCCGGACCCCATGCCCTGCCAGGAGATCTCCTCCTTGAGGTCCTTGTACTTCACGTCGCAGCCGAGCTTGTGGCGGGCGAGCCAGCCGACGACGTGGGCCGAGGCCTCGTAGCCGACCCAGGGGTTCACGGCCATGTCGAACTCGCCGCAGCTGCTGTTGGCGAGCTGGGCGTTCTCGTGGATCCGGGGACCGCCGCAACCGGCCAGGACGAGGGCGCCCATCGCGATCGCGGCGACCAGCCCGGCCACCTTGCGGGTGTGCTTCACGTGCGTCTCCTTGGAGGTCATCGGCGGTCAGCCCCGGCCACGTCGGGCGGCGGCGTACTGCGTGATCCGGTCGAGGAGCACGCCCAGGGCGGTGATCGCGATACCGGCGGCCAGGCCGCGGCCGAACAGCGTCGACTGCGAGAAGCCCTGGACCACCAGGAAGCCGAGGCCCCCACCGCCGACCAGGCCGCCGATGACGACCATGGACAGCACGTAGATCAGGCCCTGGTTGGCGGCCAGTCCGAGCGAGGACTTGGCCATCGGGATCTGGACCTTGCGGATCATCTGCCAGCGGTTGGTGCCCGCGGACTCCGCGGCCTCCACCGTCTCGGCGGGCACGCCCTTGATGCCGTCGGCGACCAGCTTGATCGCGACCGGGGCGGCGTAGATCACCGCGGCGACGATCGCGGTGAAGCGACCGACGTCGAACAGCGCCAGGGCCGGCACCAGGTAGACGAACGGCGGGATGGTCTGCGCGGCGTCGAGCACCGGCCGCACGACCGTGTCGGCCTTCGGGCTGCGGCCCAGCCAGACACCGATGAGCGCGGCGAGCACCATCACCACGACGGTGGCCACCAGCGTGGTGGTCAGCGTGATCATGGCTTCGTTCCAGAGGCCGGTGCCGAGGATGACGCCCTCGCAGACGACCGCCGCCACACCCGCACGCCAGCCACCGAGGAGGACGGCGAGCACCAGGATCGCCACGCCGGCCAGCCAGAACGGCGACTCCGCGAGCAGCGACTGGAGCGGGTTGATCATGCCGTAGGTGACGGCGTCCTTGACCGCGGAGGTGGTGCTGCCGACCGAGTTCACGAAGGTCTTCGAGAGGTGGCTGACCCAGTCCCCGATCGGCGAGCCGAGGTCGGGCGAGGTCGGGAACCGGGCGGCGCGCAGGAAGGTCCGCGAGTCCACGACCGCGGCGACGGTGCCGACGAGGCCGGCCACCAGCAGCGCGAGACGGACCCGGCGGTGCTTGTCGCCGGTGCGGGTCAGCACCTCCTGGCGCACGCTGGCCGCGGTCATCGTGCGGTCCAGCACGATCGCCATCAGCACGATCGCCAGGCCGCTCACGAACGCCGTACCGACGTCGAGCTTCTGCAGCGCGTCCTGGACCGGCTTGCCCAGGCCCGGGCCGCCGATCAGCGCCGCGATCGTGGCCATCGAGAGCGCGGCCATGATCGACTGGTTGATGCCGACGATGATGGTGCGCTTGGCCATCGGCATCTCGACGGTGCGCAGCCGCTGCCAGCTGGTGGTGCCCAGGGACGTGGACGCCTCGACGGCGCCCTCGTCGACGGAGCTCAGGGCGTGCGCGGTGACGCGGATCAGCGGCGGGGCCGCGTAGATCACGGTGACCATGACTGCCGACGCCGAGCCGATGCCGAACAGCAGCACCAGCGGCGTCAGGTAGGCGAACGCCGGGACCGTCTGCATCATGTCGAGCACGGGCGTGACGACGGCGCTGAACGCGCGGCTGCGCGACATCGCGATGCCGGTCGGCAAGCCGATGACGGCGCAGATCGCGACGGCGACCGCGGTCACCAGCAGCAGGTCGAGGCTGTCGCTCCAGTAGCCCAGGTAGCCGAAGGCCATCAGGCCGACGGCGACCAGCAGGGCGGAGCGCAGGCCGGCCACCACGAACGCGACCAGGGTGAGTACGGCGGCCACACCGAGCCAGCCGACCTCCGGGACCGGACGGCCCGCGGGAGCCTGGCTGACGAGGTACTGCAGCCACTGCATCGAGGCGTCGAGCGCGTCGCTGACGCCGCCGACGACGTACTTCAGGAACCAGTTGGTGTCCCGCGCCGCGTCGAAGGAGTCCCGCAGACCGTTGAGCCAGCGGTGGAACGACGTGGTGTCGGCACCCGAGAGCGCGAGGGTGTCGCGGCCCTTGAGCACGAGCCAGCCGGCGACCCAGACGGCCAGGACCGCGGGCACGCCCCAGACCCGGGCGGCCGCGAGGCGGGCCCTGCGCGAGCGGGTCGGCGTCGGGGGCGGGGTGCTCGGCGCGGCGGACTCCTCGTCCGGCGCGACGGGCCTGCCGTCGGTACTGGTGTCGGTGACGGTCACTTGTCGTCACCGTCCCCGACGATCATCCGCAGCAGGTCGTCGTCGTCGACGAGCCCGAGCAGCTCGTCGCCCTCCATCACCCGCACCGGGTGGTCGGAGGTGAGCGCCTCGCGGACCGCGTCGCGGACGATCGTGTCCGGCGACATGACCGGGCCCTCGAGCGACTCGCCCGGACGCGGCTCGCGCATCACCCAGCGCAGGGTGACCACGTGGTCGCGCGGCACCTCGCTGACGAAGTCGCGCACGTAGGCGTTGGCGGGGGCCGCCACGATCTCGTCGGGCGTGCCGATCTGGACGATCTCGCCGTCGCGCATGATCAGGATCCGGTCGCCGAGCTTGAGCGCCTCGGACAGGTCGTGGGTGATGAACACCATCGTCTTGCCGACCTCCTTGTGGAGGCGGACGACCTCGTCCTGCATGTCGCGGCGGATCAGCGGGTCGAGCGCGGAGAACGGCTCGTCGAAGAGCAGCATCGTCGGGTCGGTGGCCAGCGCCCGGGCCAGGCCCACGCGCTGCTGCATGCCGCCCGAGAGCTGGTCGGGGTAGGAGTCCTCGTTGCCGGCCAGGCCGACCAGCTCGACGATCTCGCGGGCCTTCTTGCGACGCTCGGACTTGCCGACGCCGCGGATCTCGAGGCCGTAGGCCACGTTGTCGATCACCTTGCGGTGCGGCAGCAGGCCGAAGTGCTGGAAGACCATCGCGACGTGCTTGCGGCGCAGCTCGCGGAGCTTGCGCTCCGACATCCCGACGACGTCCTCGCCGGCGATCTTCACCTCACCGGCGGTCGGCTCGACCAGCCGGGTCAGGCAGCGCACCAGCGTCGACTTGCCGGAGCCGGACAGGCCCATGACGACGAAGACCTCGCCGGGCTTGACCGCGAAGGAGACGTCCTTGACCGCGGCGACGTTGCCGGTCCTGGCCAGCATCTCCGAGCGCTCGAGGTCGGCGTCCTCGCTGCCGATCAGCTTGTCGGCCTTGGGGCCGAACACCTTCCAGAGGTTGGAGACCTCCAGGGCGTAGCCGTCGGTCGTGGTCGTGGTGCTCTCGGTGGTGGGTTCAACGGTGGCGGTCATGCGATCCTCCCGGTCGCCACGTCGGACCCGGGCGGGTCGAGCGGCATGTTGTCGCGGTAGCGGTAGTAGGGGGCGTCGGACGGGGCCAGCGGGGTGTTCCCGAGGATCAGGTCCGCGGCCTTCTCGGCGAGCATCATCACGGGCGCGTAGATGTTGCCGTTGGTGACGTAGGGCATCGACGAGGCGTCGACGACGCGCAGTCCCTCGACGCCGTGCACGCGCAGCGAGGACGGGTCGAGGACCGACATGTCGTCGGTGCCCATCCGCGCGGTGCACGAGGGGTGCAGGGCGGTCTCCGCGTCGTTGCGGACCCACTCCAGGATCTCCTCGTCGGTCTCGACCGACGGGCCGGGCGACAGCTCGCCGTCGTTGTACGGCGCGAAGGCGGGCTGGTTCAAGATGTCGCGGGCGACCCGCACCGCCTCCACCCACTCGCGGCGGTCCTGGTCGGTCGAGAGGTAGTTGAACCGCAGCGCCGGGTGCTCGCGCGGGTCCCGGGACTTGATCTTCACCGAGCCGCGGGCGTCGGAGTACATCGGACCGATGTGCACCTGGTAGCCGTGACCCTCGGTCGGCGCGGTGCCGTCGTAGCGGATCGCGATCGGCAGGAAGTGGAACATCAGGTTCGGGTAGTCGACGTCCTCGTTGCTGCGCGCGAAGCCGCCGGCCTCGAAGTGGTTCGTCGCACCCAGACCGGTGCGGCCGAACAGCCACTTCGCGCCGATCATCGGGCGCTTGTGCCACTTCAGGCCGGGGGCGATCGAGACGGGCAGCTTGGAGGCGTACTGGATGTAGACCTCGAGGTGGTCCTGGAGGTTCTCCCCCACGCCCGGCAGGTCCACGACCGTGTTGATGCCGAGCGGGTTCAGCTCGGCGGCGTTGCCAATGCCCGACAGCTGCAGCAGCTGCGGGCTGTTGATCGCGCCGCCGGCCAGAATGACCTCGCCGGCGCGAACGGTCCAGCGCTTGCCGTGCTTGGTGTACTCGACACCGGTGGCGCGGTTGCCGTCCATGACCACCTTGGTGGTGAAGGCGCTGGTCTCGATGCGCAGGTTGGGGCGGCTCTTCACCGGGTGCAGGTAGGCACGGGCGGCACTCCAGCGGCGGCCGCGGTTCACGTTGCGGTCGAAGCGCGCGAAGCCCTCCTGCCGGTAGCCGTTGACGTCCTTGGTCAGCGGGTAGCCGGCCTCCTGGGCGGCGTCGAGGAACGCGCCGAACAGCGGGTTCTCAGCCGGGCCGCGCTCGAGCACGAGCGGGCCGTCGCCGCCGCGCCACTCGTCGGCGCCGGCGACGCAGGTCTCCATGCGCTTGAAGTAGGGCAGGCAGTGCCGGTAGTCCCACTGCTCCATGCCGGGGTCGGCGGCCCAGCGCTCGTAGTCCATCGGGTTGCCCCGCTGGAAGATCATCCCGTTGATGCTGGAGGAACCGCCGAGCACCTTGCCACGGGCGTGGAAGATCCGGCGGCCGTTCATGTGCGGCTCCGGCTCGGACTCGTACTTCCAGTCGTAGAGCCTGTTGCCGATCGGGATCGGCAGCGCCGCAGGCATGTGGATGAACGGGTCGATCTTGTAGTCGGACCGTCCGGCCTCGAGCACGAGCACGCGGTTGGACGGGTCGGCGCTGAGCCGGTTGGCGAGCGCGCTCCCGGCGGAGCCGCCTCCCACGATGACGAAGTCGACGTGTGCGTCGGTCACTGTTCTCCTTGGGTCGAAGTCTCTGGTGCAGTACTGCGTTCCGCGGTCACCCCGCGAACCACCCCTGCGGCTCGGGCTTCACGTTGCGCCACACGTGCTTGTGCTCCTGGTACTCCGCCAGGCCGGCGTCCCCGAGCTCGCGCCCGACGCCGGACTGCTTGTAGCCGCCCCACTCGGCCTGCGGCACGTAGGGGTGGTAGTCGTTGATCCAGACCGTCCCCATCCGCATCCGCGCCACGGTCCGCTCGGCCTTCGCGATGTCCTGGGTCCAGACCGCGCCGGCCAGGCCGAAGCGGCTGGCGTTGGCGATCGCCGCGGCCTCCTCCTCGGTGCGGAACGTCTCGACGGTGAGCACCGGGCCGAAGGACTCCTCCTGCGTCACGCTCATCGAGGCGTCGCAGCCGTCGAGGATCGTCGGCAGGTAGAAGTAGCCGTTCGCGAGCGCCGGGTCGTTCGGCCGGGCGCCGCCGAGCCGCAGCTGCGCCCCCTCGGCGATGCCGTCGGCGACGTACTTCTCGACCTTGGCGAGGTGCTCCGCGGAGATCAGCGCACCCGTCTCGGCCTGCTCGTCGAACGGCAGGCCGATGCGGATCCTCGCGGCCCGCCGTACGAGCTCGTCGACGAACTCGTCCTTGATGGACTCCTCGACGACCAGCCGCGCACCGGCCGAGCAGACCTGCCCCGAGTGCAGGAAGACGGCGGTGAGCGCCATGTCCAGCGCGGTCTCGCGGTCGGCGTCGGCGAAGACCACGTTGGGGTTCTTGCCGCCGAGCTCGAGAGCGACCTTCTTGACGGTGCCCGCGGCCGCGGCGGCGAGCCGCTTGCCGGTCTCGAGGCTGCCGGTGAACGACACCAGGTCGACGCGCGGGTCCTCACCCAGTGGGGCGCCCACCTGGGCACCGGCGCCGAGCACGAGGTTCGCGACCCCGGCGGGCAGGCCGGCGTCCTCGAGGAAGCGGACCAGCAGGATCGCGGTGGAGGGGGTCAGCTCGCTCGGCTTGAGCACGAACGTGTTGCCGGCGGCCAGCGCCGGGGCGACCTTCCACGCGGTCTGCAGCAGCGGGTAGTTCCAGGGCGTGATCATCCCGCAGACGCCCACGGGCTCGTGCACGATGCGGCTCTCGACGCCGTCGTTGCCGACGTCGACGGGCTTGTCGGCGATCTCGCCGGCCAGCTTCGCGTAGTGCCGGAACACCCCGACGATGTCGTCGACGTCGTACTGGCTCTCGACGAACCGCTTGCCCGTGTCGAGGGTCTCGGCGCGGGCGACGACGTCCTTCTCGGCCTCGAGCCGGTCCGCGACCCGGGCCAGCAGCGCACCGCGCTCGGCAGGGGCGGTCGTGGGCCACGGGCCCTCGTCGAACGCGCGGCGGGCCGCGGCGATCGCGGCGTCGGTGTCGGCAGCGGTCGCCTCGTCCACCTCGACCACCAGGCTGCCGTCCGCGGGGCAGCGGATCTCGCGCGTGCCTCCGTCGCGGGCGCTCACCCAGCGTCCATCGATGTACAGGTCGGGCACAGTTCCTCAGCTCTTCGCTCGATTGCAGGCCACGGCCACCTGACCGCTCGACAGCGCGCGCACACGCGACTGGCTGGAGCAGGTCACCTGCAAGGTGCGCAGATTCCCCCGGACCGTCTCGTCCAGGCACGGGGACCGTGCGCAGTCAGGCGACTCCGCCTAGACCGTTCCCTGCCCTCTTCGTATCTATTCAGGGAATTCTTCGTTTGTTCTGTGACTCCACCCACGAGACAGGACTCACAGATGCAGCCACGACGTCGAACCGCAGCACTGCTCGCCGGCACGCTCGCGGCCGCAGGACTGACCGTCGCCACGCTCGGCTTGGGGGGCGCCGCGGTCGCCGCGGACGCCACCCCCGGCTACTCCCTGACCCACGTGACGGTGGCCGTGAAGATCGGTCCCCAGTCCGACCAGCCGTGCACGGTCAACGCGGACATCTACCGACCCGACGGCGCCACCCGTGCCAACCCGGCGCCCGCGATCCTCACCACCAACGGCTTCGGCGGCAGCAAGGACGACTCCAACGAGTCCGCGATCGGACGCGGTTTCGTCAAGGAGGGCTACGTCGTGCTCGCCTACTCCGGGCTCGGCTTCGGCGGCTCGGGCTGCAAGATCACCCTCGACGACCCCGACTACGACGGCCGCGCGGGCACGCAGATGGTCGACGTGCTGGCCGGCACCCGTGCCTACACCGACTCCGCGGACGGCAGCCGTCACACGATCGACTACGTGGCCCAGGAGCGTCCGGGCGACCCGCGCGTCGGCATGATCGGCGGGTCCTACGGCGGCCAGATCCAGTACGCCGTGGCCGAGCAGGACAAGCGGGTCGACGCGATCATCCCGATCATCACCTGGAACGACCTGTCCTACTCGCTGGCCCCGAACAACACCTCGCTGGTGCACGGCGTCTCCTACGCCACCCCCGGGGTGGCCAAGCGGGAGTGGGTGGACCTGTTCTTCGGCGACGGCATCGCCGACGGCATCTCGGGCTTCCAGTACGACCCGACCCGCGTCGTCGGCCAGTGCCCCAACTTCGACGACCGGGTGTGCGCGGCAGCCGTCCGGCTCAACACCGCCGGCTACCCGGACGCGACGATGCTCTCCCTGGCCCGGCACGCGTCGGTGACGTCGTACATGGACCGGATCACCGCGCCCACGCTGGTGGTGCAGGGCGAGAACGACACCCTGTTCAACCTGCAGGAGGCGGTCGCGACGTTCCGCGAGCTGCGCGCCCAGGGCACCCCGGCCCGCATGGTCTGGCAGTCGTGGGGCCACTCCGGCAGCACCCCCGCGCCGGGCGAGCTCGAGTTCGACGCGAAGTCGCTGAAGGACTCCTACCTCGGCCGCCGGTTCCTGGCCTGGATGGACCACTACGTGCGCGGCCAGGCCACCGCCCCGGTCGGCCCGCGCTTCGCCTACTTCCGTGACTGGGTCCGCTACGACACGTCTGCCGCCAACGCCGGTACGGCGGTCGCGAAGGCCTACGCCACCAGGGACTCGTTCTCCGACGCACCCACCGCGACGCTCTACCTCAGCGGGACGGACTCCCTCGTCGCCTCCGCGTCCCAGGTCCAGCAGGGCACGGCGTCCTTCGGCGTGACCGGCTCCCCGACGTCGTACTCCGAGACCTCGGGCGCGGGCGGCAACGAGATCCCGCCGTCGGACACCCCGGGCACGTTCGCGGCCTACACGACGGCGCCGCTGAGCGCCGGGACCGCGCTGGTGGGATCGCCGCGGCTGACCCTGCACCTGTCCGCGCCGGTCGCAGCCGGCTCCCAGGCGGCCGGCCCGTCCGGGAAGCTGGTGCTGTTCGCCAAGGTCTACGACGTGGCGCCCGACGGCAGCGTGACGCTGGCCCGGCGACTGGTGTCCCCGCTGCGGGTCTCCGACGTCACCAAGCCGGTCCGGGTCCGGCTGCCCGCGGTCGTGCACCGCTTCGCCGCCGGGCACCGGATCCAGGTGGTGCTCGCCGCCGGCGACGCGGCCTACGCGACCAACGACGTGGCCCAGCCGGTGCAGGTGCTGACCGGGCCGGGTGCGGCAGGCAGCCTCGCGCTGCCGCTCACCGCGCCGCTGCGGTTCCAGGGCTGACCTCGGCCTCGGCCGCGGCAGCCGGGACCGCGGTCGCGAGCAGCACCACCCCGAGCGCCAGGGCCGCGGGCGTGACGCCCCACCACGTCACGGTCGCGGCCAGGGCTGGGGTCACCAGGAGCACCGGACCCGTCTGGGCGATCCCCAGCAGGGCGGAGAACCTGGCCAGCAGGGCGGGCGGCGTCGCCCCGAAGAACGCCGGGATCAGCCGGCTGGTGAACAGCGAGGTGCCGACGCCGACGAGCAGCACCGCGACGAACGCGACAGGGACGGTGCTCGCGGTCGCGAGCAGGGCCGCTCCGGCCGCTGCGACAGGTGGTCCGGCCAGGGCGAGCTGGGCCGACGGTGCTCCGCGCCTGGCCACGACCGCGGTCACGGCGATGCCGCCGACCACCCAGGCTGCGGTGACGATCCCGGCGTCGTGCGCCGACCAGCCTCTGGCCCGGGCGGTCAGGGGCACCAGCATCGAGACCAGCGGCAGCACGGTCGAGGCGAGCAGCACGACCGCGAGCACCGTCGCACCGGCGCCGGGCGTGGCCCGCGCGGCGCGCAGGCCGGCGACCAGGCGGGCCAGCGCGGACTCGCCGTCCTCCGCGGCCGGCGGCTCGTGCGGGGGCCGGACCACCAGCAGCGCGGCGAGCACGGCGGCGAACGACAGTGCGTCGAGCGTCGAGGTGAGCCCCAGCCCGCCGAGCGCGAGCAGCAGCCCGGCGACGGCCGGACCGGCGATCCGGGCGAGCTGGAGGTACATCGTCGTGGTGGCGGTCCGGCGGGTCAGCTCCTCGCCGTCGGCGAACAGCCGTGGGAACACCAGCTCGGCGGGACGGCGCAGGGCGCTTGCGGTCCCCGAGACCACCCCCAGCGTTGCGAGCAGGGCGACCGGCGCACCGTCGCGGGCAAGGAGGGCGAACCCCGCCATCGCGACGGCCATCGCCGCGTCGCAGCCGGCCATCGTGCGCCGGATCCCGACCCGGTCGGCCACCACCCCGCCGACCAAGATCAGCAGGCACAGCGGCACGCCCTCGAGAGTCAGCACCAGCCCGGCCGCACCCGCACCGTGCCCCGCGGCCGCCCAGCCCAGCGCGAAGAAGGTGACCGAGTCACCGAGCGTCGAGCAGGTCGCGGCCGCGAGCCAGAGTGCGAAGGGGTGCCGGGCGCCGGGGCGCCTCACGACCGCCCGATCGGCATGACCAGGGCCAGGAAGCCGGCCTGGTAGGGCGAGCGGACCCGGACCGGGCGGCGCGGCGCCGAGGCCTCGAGCACCACCTGCGGGCCGAGCGCGCTGCCCAGCGCACGCAGCAGCAGGGCGCTGGACAGGCACAGCTCCACCGGCTCGCCGGTGACCGCGCCGTCCACCGGCTGCGCCTCCACCTCCGCGACGTCGCCGAGCCGCAGCACGACCTGCGAACGGCCGACCGCCTCGACGGCTGCCACCAGCTGCTCCCGGTCCAGCACGGCCCGGCTGGCCGGCTCGTCCTGGCCCGCAAGCACGATCCGGTGCGCGGGGTAGGCGACGTCGACGGTGCCCAGGCCCTCCCCGTCGAGCGTGCAGCCGCTGCCGGTGAGCTCGAGGACCACGTCGGTCGCCGCGTCCAGGCGCGCAGCGAGGGCGGGTACGGCGGCCCGGGACAGCACCGCGCGGCCCGCCCCGGTGGCGCCCGGGACGTCGAGGGTGCGCAGAGCCATCCAGAACCGGTTGGTGGCCACCACGTCGAGCCGGCCGCCGTCGAGGTCGAGGAGCACCGAGGTCAGCGGCGAGGACGGCTCGGTGTCCGCCGCGGCGCGCACCTGGCGCAGCGCGGCCGCGAGCACGGGACCTGCCACGGTCGCCCGGGCGACGGGCGGGGACGCCGTACTCCGGGAGAGGGCTGACAGCACCTCCCCCGCGGCCGTCCCGGCCCGGGCGCTGCGCGCCGCGAGGTCGTCGACCCAGTCGGTGAGGACCCGCTGCGCCTTGTCGGGGTCGCCATCGAGGACCGCGCGCATCGTCTCGATCGGGACGCCGGCCTCGCGCATGCCGGCGACGAGCGCGGCCCGCCGGGCCAGGTCGGGGGTGTAGTAGCGGTAGCCGGTGCTGTCGTCGACCTCGGCGGGCCGCAGCAGGCCGCACTCGTCGTAGTGCCGCAGCGCGCTCGCGGTCAGTCCGACGGCACGGGCGAAGGCGCCGATGGTGAGGAGAGGTTCGTTCACGTCCCGCACCCTCGGGCCTCAGGTCACCTGAAGGTCAAGCGCTCAGGCCTCGACGACCGCGCCCTGGCCGTCCTCGGCGACGTTGGCGCGCACCCACTCGACGATCTCGGTGGTGGTGGCGCCCGGCGTGAACACGCGGGCCACCCCCATCTCCGCGAGCAGCGGGATGTCGGCCTCGGGGATGATGCCGCCGCCGATCACCACGATGTCGCGGGCGTCGCGCTCGTCGAGCAGGTCGATGAGCTTGCGGAACAGTGTCATGTGCGCGCCCGAGAGGACCGACAGCCCGATGATGTCGGCGTCCTCCTGGATCGCGGTCTCGACGATCTGCTCGGGGGTCTGGTGCAGGCCGGTGTAGATCACCTCGTGGCCAGCGTCGCGCAGGGCGCGGGCGATGACCTTGGCACCGCGGTCGTGCCCGTCGAGCCCGGGCTTGGCCACCACGATCCTGATCGGAGCCACCATGAAACTCACACCACCTCTGAGGTCGTCTCGGTCGTCGAGAGACTAACCGACGTAGGTCGGTGCCCCGTTAGACCACCATGTTTGCCCGACTATGGCCCGGGGCACACAGTGAGTGCACGTCCTCGCCTCCGCTCGGGTGGCCGGCACGGCGGGGGTGTGATCCGTTCCACAGGCGTCGGGGCTCCAGGGCGACAAACCCGAGAAACCTCCGTTATGGTGTGCCGTTGCGTGCCCCCGACGTAAAGGAACCCCTTCATCGTGGCGAACCATCGTGCCGAGAAGCCCACTTCTCGACGCTCTGTGGACAGCCGGGGCACCAGCAGCACCCCCCTGATCAGCAGCGGCACCGGAGGCGGCAAGCGACGCGCCGCGGTCCCGCAGCGCGCGACCCGTTCCGGCGACACCGGCGAGATGCCGGTCGTCTACCCCGGCCGTCGCCGCGCCGACCGGCCCACCGACACGACCACGTCGATCCCGGTGGTGCGTGAGCCGCTCGCACCGGAGCCCGCTCCCGAGCCAGAGCCCGCCCCCGTCCTCGAGGCCGCGCCCACCCGTCCCACCGGCGGCCGCCGCGCGGCCCGGGCAACGGCCCCCGCGCGCCGTCCCCGGCTGGTGCTCCCCGAGTTCCCGGTCCCGGCCGACGAGCCGGTCCCGGCGCCGGTCGTCCGCCGCCGCGGCTTCACGATGCCGGGCGCACCCAGCATCGTCGGCGCGGCCGCCCTCGCGCTGGCTGCGGCCGGCGCGATCACGGTGAGCAGCAACGGGTTCGGCGCCCAGCTCGCCTCCGGCGAGTTCCACAAGTTCTCCTCGCAGGCCTCCGTCCTCAACGGCGCCAGCAGCATCGGGTCGAGCGACGCGCTCTCCGGCCGCAAGCGCGCGGTGAGCCGCGACTCCCAGCGCGCGGCCGACCAGAACAGCAAGGAAGCCAAGCTTCTCGCCGCTGCCGAGGCGCAGGCCAAGCAGCGCAACGCCGCACTCGCCGCGCTCGCCGCCAGCGCCCAGCAGCGCGCGACCTTCATCGCCAAGAACGCCTGGCAGCTGCCGATTCCGCTCGGCGTCTACCACCTGACCTCGCGGTTCGGCGAGTGCTCGGCGCTCTGGTCGCACTGCCACACCGGCCTCGACTTCGCGGCCTCCGCAGGCACCCCGATCCACGCGGTCGCCGGCGGCACCGTGACCCTGACCGGCTGGGGCGGCGCCTACGGCAACCGCACCGAGATCACCCTCGACGACGGCACGCAGCTCTGGTACTGCCACCAGACCTCGATCGGCGTCAGCATGGGCCAGCACGTCGACGCCGGCCAGTTCATCGGCACCGTCGGCTCCACCGGCAACGTCACCGGCCCGCACCTGCACCTCGAGGTCCGCCCCGGCGGCGGCGACCCGGTGGACCCCTACGCCGCGCTGGTCGCGCACGGGGTCAACCCCGACTGAGCGCAGCGAAGCCGGGGTTGACCCCGTGCGCTGCCCGCCGACGGAGGGCGTCCGTGCGTCGAGCAGGCGGCAACGGCTGCGAGGAGCGCAGCGACGACGCGGCCGTTGGCGCCTGCTCGACGCCCCCACCGCGGGTCCGATGGACGACCGCCGTAGCGGAGCCCGGTCGGCGTGGCCGGCGTGTGTCGGCCGTCAGAGCTTCTCGACCGGCGCGTAGCGCAGCAGCAGCCGCTTCACGCCCTGGCTGCCGAAGTCGATCGAGGCGACGGCCTTGTCGGCGACGCCGTCGAGCGCGACCACGCTGCCCATCCCGAACGTGTCGTGCAGGACCCGGTCGCCGGGCTCGAGGCTGGGCACCTCGCGCTTCTTGCCGCGCGCGTCGGCGTCGGCGCGGGCAGCCGCGGAGCCGAAGCGGCGGGCCGGGGCGCCGGCGTTGCGGGAGGGCAGGCTCGAGGCGACCGGGCGGCCCCAGGACGTCTGGGCGGCCTCCGTGCGGCGCCAGTCGACGAGGTCGACGGGGAGCTCGTCGAGGAAGCGTGAGGCCGGATTGTGCGAGGGGGCGCCCCAGGCGGAGCGGACCACCGCGCGGGAGACGTAGAGACGCTTCTCGGCGCGGGTCAGCCCCACGTAGGCGAGCCGTCGCTCCTCCTCGAGCTCCGGCTGGTCGCCGAGCGAGCGCATGTGCGGGAAGACGCCGTCCTCGAGGCCCGTCAGGAAGACCACGGGGAACTCCAGTCCCTTGGCGGTGTGCAGGGTCATCAGCGTGACGACGCCGTTGTCCTCCTCGCCGTCGGGGCTGTCGGGGATCTGGTCGGAGTCGGCCACGAGGGCGACGCGCTCGAGGAAGTCCCCGAGCGTCGGGGCACCCGCGGTGCCGGCGGCGACGTCGGCCGGCTCCGCGGAGGGGCCGTTGAGCGGCTCGTCGGCGAACTCGCGGGCCACCGCGACGAGCTCGGCGAGGTTCTCGACCCGGGTCTCGTCCTGCGGGTCGTCGCTGTTCTCGAGCTCCTCGAGGTAGCCGCTGGCCGACAGCACCCGCTCGAGGATCACGTCGGCCCGTTCGTCGGCCGCGACCATCTGCTGGAGCTCCTCGACCATCGCGACGAACGCGCGGATGCAGGTGAGGGAGCGGGTGGCGATGCCCGGGGCGTCCTCGGCCCGGCGCAGCGCCTCGAAGAAGGTGATCCGCTCCCGGTCGGCGAGCGCCTGCACGCACGCCTCGGCACGGTCGCCGATGCCGCGCTTGGGGGTGTTGAGGATCCGGCGCAGCGAGATCTCGTCGGCCGGGTTGACCAGCATCCGCAGGTAGGCCAGCGCGTCGCGGACCTCCTTGCGCTCGTAGAAGCGCACGCCCCCGACCACCTTGTAGGGCTGGCCGACGCGGATGAACACCTCCTCGAACACCCGGGACTGGGCGTTGGTGCGGTAGAAGACCGCGACGTCGCCGGCACGGGCGGCACCCGAGTCGGTGAGCTTGTCGATCTCCTCGGAGACGAACCGGGCCTCGTCGTGCTCGTCGTCGGCGACGTAGCCGACGACCTTCTCGCCCTCGCCGTTGTCGGACCAGAGGTTCTTCGCCTTGCGGCCCTTGTTGCGGCTGATCACCGAGTTGGCCGCGGTGAGGATCGTCTGGGTGGAGCGGTAGTTCTGCTCGAGGAGGATCGTCTGAGCGTCCTGGAAGTCCTCCTCGAACTGGAGGATGTTGCGGATGTTCGCCCCACGGAACGCGTAGATCGACTGGTCGGCGTCACCGACGACCATCAGCTCCGACGGCTCGATCCCGTCGGCGTCCGGCGCGTCCGGGTCGGCGCCTCCCAGCGGCACCGGGCGACCGATGTTGTGGGCGCACAGCTCGCGGACGAGTGCGTACTGCGCGTGGTTGGTGTCCTGGTACTCGTCGACGAGCACGTGCCGGAACCGGCGCCGGTAGGTCTCGCGGACCTCCGGGAACGCCTGGAACAGGGTGACGGTCATCATGATCAGGTCGTCGAAGTCGAGCGCGTTGGCCTCGCGCAGGCGACGCTGGTAGATGCCGTAGGCCTCGGCGTAGGTCTCCTCGAGGTGGTTCTTCGCGTCCTTCGCTGCGTCCTCGTGGTCGATCAGCTCGTTCTTGCAGTTGGAGACCCAGTTGAGGACCGCCCGCGGCTGGTAGCGCTTCGGGTCGAGCTCGAGGTCCTTGAGCACCAGGCTCATCAGCCGCTTGGAGTCGGAGGCGTCGTAGATCGAGAACGACGACTTGTAGCCGAAGCGCTCGATCTCCTTGCGCAGGATCCGCACGCAGGCGGAGTGGAACGTGCTCACCCACATGATCCGGGCGCGCTTGCCGACCAGGTCCTCGACGCGCTCGCGCATCTCGGCGGCGGCCTTGTTGGTGAACGTGATCGCCAGGATCGAGCCGGGGTGCGCGTTGCGCTCGGCGATCAGCCAGGCGATCCGCCGGGTCAGCACCCGGGTCTTGCCCGACCCGGCGCCGGCGACCACGAGCAGCGGCGAGCCGGCGTGCTGGACGGCCTCGCGCTGCGGGTCGTTGAGCCCGTCGAGGAGCTCCTCGGCCGACGGGGTACGGCGCTTGCCGGGCGTCGCACCCGGCTGCCCGGGCGCGTCGAACGCCTCCCGGGACTCGTCTCGGGGGGCGGGGGTCTGCGGGATCGGGAACAACGCGCTCATCTCCCCCTCAGCCTACGGCCCGGGACCCCCCGAGGACCTGCCCGGTAGCCGTCCGTGTGCGGCTCAGTGCCAGAAGACGGCGACCGCGATGTTCAGCGTGGTCAGGCCGATCAGGGCGCCGTACACGCCACCGGAGATCTCGCTCTTGCGGCGGTTGAGCACGACCAGCACGGCGACGACGAGCGCGACGACGAGCTTGACACCGATCTTCGCGTGGTCGACCGGGCCCTCCCCCGGGACCGCGCCGGGCTCGAGCAGGCCGAGCATCGCCAGACCCGTGACGAGCTGGGTGAGGATGCCGTGGAACATCGCGTTGTTGACCACGCGCGGGTTTGCCTTGACCTGCGTGAACAGGCCGCCGAACAGCGAGGCCATGCCGATGAGGTGCAGGAAGACCAGGAGGTCGAGGACGAACGTCATGTCCCCATTGTCGGGAACGTCCTACGTGGCGTTCATGTTGGGGTCGCGCCAGCCCCGCTCGAACGGCAGCCGCCAGGCGTGCGGTGCGATGAGCTGGTGGATCGCGTTGGGGCCCCAGGTGCCCGGCTGGTAGACGCGCACCGGCGGCGGGTCCGCGAGCAGCGGCCGCGAGACCTCCCACAGGCACTCGATGCCCTCGGCCTTGGTGAACAGGGTGTGGTCGCCGCGCATGGTGTCGTGGATCAGTCGCTCGTAGGCCTCGAGGCCGGCGCCGGCGTAGTCGGACTCGTGCAGCGCGAACTGCATGCTCAGCTTGTCGAGCTTCATCCCGGGACCGGGGCGCTTGCCGTAGAACGACAGTGACATCTTCGAGTTGTCGGCGAGGTCGAAGGTGAGGTGGTCGGGCCCGGCGGCGCCCACGCCCGAGCCGGACGGGAACATCGTCCGCGGCGGCTCCTTGAACGCGATCGAGATGATCCGCCTGCCCTCGGGGAGCAACTTGCCGGTGCGCAGGAAGAACGGCACCCCGGCCCAGCGCCAGTTGTCGATCTCCGCCTTGAGCGCCACGAACGTCTCGGTGTCGGAGTCGCGCGAGATGCCGTCGCGGTCGCGGTAGCCGGCGAACTGGCCACGGACCACGTTGTGCGGCTCGAGGGGGCGCAGGCACCGGAAGACCTTGTTCTTCTCCTCGCCGATCGGGCCGGGCGCCAGCGTCGTCGGCGGCTCCATCGCCATGAACGCGAGCACCTGGAACAGGTGCGTGACCACCATGTCCTTGTAGGCGCCGGTCGCCTCGTAGAACGCCTCTCGCCCCTCGAGGCCGAGCGTCTCGGGCACGTCGATCTGCACGTGGTCGATGTGGTTGCGGTTCCAGATCGGCTCGAACAGACCGTTGGCGAACCGGAACGCCAGGATGTTCTGCGCCGCCTCCTTGCCCAGGAAGTGGTCGATGCGGAAGATCTGGTCCTCGTCGAAGACCTGGTGCAGCTCGTGGTTGAGGTTGACCGCCGACTCGTAGTCCACGCCGAACGGCTTCTCCATGACCACCCGCGCCGGCTCGACGAGGTCGGCCTCCCCGAGCGTGCGTACGGCGGCCAGGGCTGCCTTGGGCGGGACGCTCAGGTAGTGCAGGTAGCGGACCGGGCCACCCCCGGTCTCGTCGCGCAACGCCTTGGCTGCCGCGCCGACCGCGTCGGCCAGCGCCTGCGGCCCCTTGCCGGTCGGCACATAGCTCAGGCGCTTCGCGAAGTCCGTCCACGCTGCGTCGTCGACGGCCCGCGCGGTGTCGGCCTGGCACGCCTTGCGGGCGATCTCCAGGAACTCGTCCTCGGGCAGCTCGTCCAGGGCCGTGCCCACGACCCGGATCGCCGGGGCCAGCCCTGACCGGGACAGGTGCAGCAACCCGGGCAGCAGCTTGCGGCGCGCGAGGTCGCCGGTCGCGCCCACCAGCACGATGACGTGCGGTTCCGCCATGTCTTCACCGTGTGAGCCGGACATGGTCGCGACGTTACGCCGTCGGGGTGCGGCCGGGAGGCGATCAGAGCAGCCGGCGGTCGGAGGCCCAGCGGGTGAGCTCGTGGCGCGAGGACAGCTGCAGCTTCCGCAGCACCGACGACACGTGGGTCTCGACGGTCTTCACCGAGATGAAGAGCGTCGAGGCGACCTCCTTGTAGGCGTAGCCGCGGGCGATCAGCCGCATCACCTCGCGCTCCCGCTCGGTGAGGCGGTCGAGGTCCTCGTCGACCTGGGCCACCTCGATCGAGCCGGCGAACGCGTCCAGCACGAAGCCGGCCAGCCGGGGGCTGAACACGGCGTCCCCGTCGGCGACCCGGTCGATGGCCGCGACCAGCTCGGGGCCGGTGATCGTCTTGGTCACGTAGCCGCGGGCACCGGCCCGGATGGTGCCGATGACGTCCTCGGCCGCGTCGGAGACGCTCAGCGCGAGGAACCGGGTCTCGGGCACCTTGAGGGCGACCCGCCGCATCACCTCGCCGCCACCGCCGCCGGGCAGGTGCACGTCGAGCAGCACCACCTCAGGACGCAGCCGCAGCACGGCCTCCACGGCCTCGTCGACGTCGGCGGCCTCGCCGAGCACGTCCACGTGCCCGGCCAGCTCGGCCTTGACGCCGGTGCGGAACATCGCATGGTCGTCGACGACCACCACGGTGCGGCTCATGCCTCTCCCTTCTCCTCACGCGGGGTGACCGGCATCGCGAGCCGGACCTCCGTGCCCTCGCCGAGGGTGCTGCGCACCTCGGCCTCGCCGCCGTGGCGGCGCATCCGGTCGTGGATGCTGTTGCGGACCCCGAGCCGGTCGTCGGGGACGGTCGCCTCGTCGAAGCCCTGGCCGCGGTCGCGCACGAACAGCTCGACGTCGCGGTCGTGCACCTCTGCGTAGACGTCGACGCGGGGCGCACCGGAGTGCTTCGCGGCGTTGACCATCGCCTCGCGCGCGGCCAGCACCAGCGGCCGCAGCTGCTCGCCGACCGGGGTGTCGCCCACCGTGACGACCTCGACGGGGGTGCCGTGGGTGTCCTCGACCTCACCGGCCGCCAGGCGCAGGGCACTGGCCAGCGACGCCGCGGGCGCCGCCTCGCCGCCGTACAGCCAGGACCGGAGGTCGCGCTCCTGCGCGCGGGCCAGGGTCGAGACCATCCGTCCGTCCTCGCTGTGCTTCTGGATCAGGGCGAGCGTCTGCAGGACCGAGTCGTGCAGGTGCGCGGCGACGTCGGCGCGCTCCTCGGTGCGGACCCGCGCGGCACGCTCCTCGGACAGGTCGCCGGCCAGCCGGACGACCCAGGGGCCGACCACGAGCGCGAGCCCGAGGACACCGAGCACGGCGGCGGTGAGCACCTCGCGGGCGATGCCGAGCCGGCCGGTCTGCACGGCGAACAGCAGCATCGCGGTGACCAGCAGCCCGAGGCCGGCAGCGATCCGGGCGTAGGACGCGACACCGCCGCGGCCGAGCAGGGCGCGGGCGACGTCGAGCCGGCCGGACGCGTCGATCCAGCGCTCCCGCTGCGCCTCGTCGGCCTGCCGCCACAGCACCGCGACACCGGCGAGGCCGACGACGACCGGCCAGAACAGGAAGGACCCGCCGACCACGCTCTGCGCCAGGAACGCCAGCCCGAGGCCCACCGCGACCAGGGCCACGAGCGGGCCGGCGTCGCCGAGCCGGCCGCGACGCCCGGTGCGGCGCTTGCCCTGACGGCTCGCCGCCTCCAGGCCGGGGCTGCTCTCGACGAGGTGCGGGTCGCTCGGCAGGAACATCCAGAGGCCGGCGTACAACGCGATCCCGAACCCGCCGAGCACCGTCGCGACGACGAAGAAGAGCCGGACCAGGAGCGGGTCGACCTGAAGGTGTCGGGCCACCCCGGTGGCGACGCCGCCGAGCAGCCGGTCGTCGGTGCTCCGGTAGGCACGCCGCCGCTGCCCGGCGACGCGGGTGCCGGTGGCGAGGTGCTCGGTCTGCTCCATGGTGGAGCCATCGTCACACAGCGCACACGCACGCACCCATGAGTGAGGACCCTGGCCGCACCCTGGCCCGGACACCCCTCCCCGGGGTCGGAACCAGGGTCGTCCCCGATGGTCCCGGGGGTGTCCGGCGGCGGAGGATCGTGCCATGACCGAAACACCCCAGCACGACGGCGTGCACACCGAGAACCTGCGTGACTACGCGACCCTGCGCCGCAGCACCACCGACCGCAAGCTGGCCGGTGTCGCCGGTGGCCTCGGCCGCCACCTCAACGTCGACCCGACCCTGCTGCGCGTGCTGTTCGTCGTGCTGTCGTTCTTCGGCGGCGCCGGGCTGCTGCTGTACGGCGCGCTGTGGCTGATGGTCCCCGAGGAGGGGCGTGAGCACGGCGTGATCCACATGTCGCCGAGCACCCGCAACACCCTGGTCATCGTGGCCGGCGTGGTGGCCGCGCTGCTGCTGGTCGGGGACGGCTGGGGCGGCGTCGGCTTCCCGTGGCCGCTCGCGGTCGTCGCCGTCATCGCGTTCGTGTGGCTGGTGAACCGCGAGCGGCGACCTGCCGCCAGCACCGAGCTGCCGCCCGCTCCGCCGGTGCCGCCGACCGGGCAGGCCTGGTACCCGCCGGCACCGCCGCGCCGCAGCGGACCGCTGCTGTTCGGGATCACCGTCGCGCTCGTCGCGCTCGCCCTGGGCGTGCTCGGCCTGGCAGACGCCGCAGGAGCGGGAGTGCCGGACGCGGGCTACCCGGCCCTGGCCCTCGCCGTCGTCGGCGCGATGCTCGTGGTCGGTGCCTGGTTCGGCCGCGCCGGCGGGCTGGTCCTGCTCGGCCTGATGTCCTCGTTCGCGCTGCTGGTCACTTCGGCTACCAGCGACTGGAACGGGCACGTCTGGAACTCGGACCGCCAGGTCGTCGCGACGCCGCTGTCGGCCGCCGCGGTGCACAAGGTCTACTCGGTGCCCGCCGGCCAGGTCCGGCTCGACCTGACCGGGGTGAAGGACCTGCAGGCGCTCGACGGCCGGTCGATCGACGTGCGCGGCAACGTCGGCGAGCTGCTGGTGATCCTGCCCGCGAACCTCGGCGCCGACGTCAACGCCCACGTCTCGGGCCCCGGCGACGTCACGGTCGACGGCCACGACACCGGTGGCATCGGGACCCGCGTCGACCGCACCCTCACCGGTCCCGACGACGTCGGGCTGGTGACCTTGAACCTCGACCTGTCGGTCGGCCACATCGAAGTGAGGCAGCAGTGATGAAGACCCACCCGCTCAACGTCAGCTACCTGGTCGTCGGCCTGGTGTTCCTCGGCATCGCCGGGTCGTGGGCCCTCCACGCGGCCCACGTCGTCGACGCCTCGGCCGTCCGCTGGATGGTCCCGCTGATCCTGGTCGGCGCCGGCGCCATCGGCCTGGTGGCCTTCGCCGCCAGGAACCTGGGCCGCGACCGGTCCGCGACGCCGTACGACGACACCACCGGGCTCGACAACGAAGGAGACCCCCGATGAGCACTCCCGTCCCCTCCCACCGCCGGTTGGTCCGCAGCCGGGACGACCGCTGGGTGTCCGGCGTGTGCGGCGGCATCGCCCGCTACGCGGGCATCGACGCCACCCTGGTCCGGCTGCTGTTCGTGGTCGGCACCGTCGTCGGGTTCGGCTCGCTGCTGCTGGTCTACGTGATCGCGTGGATCCTGATGCCGCAGGCGTGACCGTGCCTCAGCCGGCCTGCTGGTGCCGGTCCGCGACCCACGCGTCGCGGGCCTGCACCGCGAGGTCGGGGAAGTCCGAGAACATCCCGTCCACGCCCGCGTCGAGGAAGGCCCGCACCTCGGCGGGCATGTCGCCGTGGGCGTTCGGGTCGGTGCCGGTTCGGAAGTTCGTGGCCATGAACTGGTTCTCCGCGCGCAGCGTCCACACGTGCACCCGCAGCCCGGCGGCGTGCGCGTCGTGGACCAGGTTGCTGGGGGTGCCGGTGGCGCCGTTCGCGTCGCGCGGGAGCACCAGGTCCTTGTTGGCGCCGACGGCGTCGGCGTAGGACGCGACGTACTTCAGGCCCGCCGGGGTGACCAGGTCGCGGTAGGTCCGCGGGTCGCCGTTCACCACGTTGTCGTACGGCGACCCGGAGCTGTCGACGAGCTGGACCAGCGGCACCGGCGTGACCTTGTCGAGCTCCTGGAGGTTGCGGGTCTCGAAGGACTGGATGAACACCTTCGCGTGCGCACGGTCGAGGCCGTGGCGCTTCAGCGCGGCGACCAGCGGCTCCTCCAGCGACAGGCCGATCGAGTCGAAGTAGGTCGGGTGCTTGGTCTCCGGGTAGACCCCGATGGTCCGGCCGGTGCGCTGCTCCTCGCGCTGCACCAGGGTGAGGATCTCCTCGAAGGTGGGGACCTCGAACTTGCCGTCGTACTTCGTGTTGCCGGGGCGGACCTGCGGCAGCCGCTCCTTGGCGCGCAGCGTCTTGAGCTCGGCGAGGGTGAAGTCCTCGGTGAACCAGCCGGTGTGGGAGACGCCGTCGACCACCTTGGTGGTCTTGCGGTCCGCGAACTCCGGGTGGTCCGCGACGTCGGTGGTGCCGGTGATGTCGTTCTCGTGGCGGGCCACCAGCACGTGGTCCTTGGTGGAGACCAGGTCGGGCTCGACGTAGTCGGCGCCCATCTCGATGGCCGTCCGGTAGGAGGCCAGCGTGTGCTCGGGGCGGTAGCCGGAGGCGCCACGGTGGCCGATCACCAGCGGACGGGCGAGCTGGTGCAGCGGCGCCGGCTGCGCGGCGTCCTGGGTGGCGGCGTGCGCGGGGGTGAGCGCACCGGCGGTCAGGGTGGAGGTGAGGGCGGTGGCGGCCAGCACGGCCGCGCGACCGCGGAGCTTCCCGAGAGTCTGCATGCCGGGCATGCAAGCCGAGCCGGCTGACCGGGCCGCCACGCGACGGTGACCTCCCGGTGAACGCTGGGGACCCGAAAACCGTTCGCCCATGGGGCCGTGGACGACCTAGCGTTGAGCGGTGCGCAGACTCCCTCTCGACCACCCCGGCACCGCCGACCACAGGTCGCCGGGCCGTTTCCTGTGGTGGCTGGTGCTGGGCCAGTGGCGCACCATGCTCGGCGGGATGGCCTTCGGCATCACGTGGATGGTCTCCCAGGCCGCGATGCCGGCGGTGATCGGGCACGCGATCGACGACGGCATCGCCGCGCACGACGGCGCGGCCCTGCTGCGCTGGACCGGACTGATGCTCGCGATCGGCCTGCTGCAGGCGGGCTCGGGGATCATGCGGCACCGGTTCGCGGTCACCAACTGGCTCACCGCGGCCTACCGCACCGTGCAGCTGGTGACCCGGCAGGCCACGCACCTGGGCGCGACGCTGCCCAAGCAGGTCGCCACCGGCGAGGTCGTCGCGATCGGCACCAACGACCTGTCCCACCTGGGAAACGCGCTCGACGTGAGCGCCCGCGCCACCGGTGCGGTCGTGTCGTTCGTCGTGGTCGCGGTGGTGCTGCTGCAGACCTCGGTGACGCTCGGCCTGGTCGTGCTGATCGGCGTTCCCCTGCTGCTGCTGGCGATCGGCCCGCTGCTGCGGCCGTTGCAGCGGCGCAGCATGGCCCAGCGCGAGATGATGGGCGAGCTGTCCAACCTGGCCACCGACATCGTCAGCGGGCTGCGGATCCTGCGCGGCATCGGCGGTGAGCGGACCTTCCACGACCGCTACCGCCGCGACTCCCAGCAGGTGCGCGCGGCCGGGGTGCGCGTGGGCCGCCTGCAGTCGGTGCTCGACGCGTTCCAGGTGCTGCTGCCGGGTGTCTTCGTGGTGCTCGTGGTCTGGCTGGGCGCGCGGTTCGCGGTGCAGGACAAGATCAGCGCCGGCGAGCTGGTGGCGTTCTACGGCTACGCGGCGTTCCTGATGATCCCGTTGCGCACCGCCACCGAGTTCGCCAACAAGCTGATCCGCGCCTTCGTCTCCGCGCGCCGGGTGTGCCGGGTGCTCGCCCTCGAGCCCGAGATCGCCGACGGTGACGCCCGCTGGCCCGAGCCCGGCAGCGACGCCGAGCTCGTCGACGTGGCCACCGGCGTGCGGGTGGAGCCCGGGCTGCTGACGGCGCTGGTCAGCGACGAGCCCGACGAGACCGCGGCGGTCGCGGACCGGCTGGGACGCTACGACGACGGCGAGGTGCGCTGGGGCGACGTGCCGCTCTCAGGGCTCCCCCGCGACGTCGTACGGCGCCGGGTGGTCGTCTCCGACACCGGCGGCACGCTGTTCTCCGGCCCGCTCGGCGAGCAGCTCGACGTGCACGGCCGCGGCCCGGAGGCGGTGCTCGCAGCACTGCGGACAGCGTCCGCGGAGGACGTCCTCGACGCGCTGCCCGAGGGGCTCGACACGGTGGTCTCCGAGCGCGGCCGCTCGTTCTCGGGCGGCCAGCGGCAGCGGCTCGTGCTCGCGCGGGCGCTGGCCGCCGACCCCGAGGTGCTGGTGCTCGTCGAGCCCACCTCGGCGGTCGACGCGCACACCGAGGCCCGGGTCGCGGACCGGCTGCACGAGCACCGCGCGGGCCGTACGACGGTCGTGACGACCACCAGCCCGCTGCTGCTCGACCGCGTCGACCGGGTGCTGTTCCTGCGCGCGGGCAAGGTGGTGGCCTCCGGCCGGCACCGGGACCTGCTGCGCGATGACCGGGACTACCGGGCCGTCGTCACCCGCGAGGTCGAGGAGGTGCACCCGTGAACGCGATCCTTCCGGTCGCCGACGGGCGCCAGGTCCGCCGCTACGCCGGCCAGCTCTTCCGCCGGCACCCCGGCTGGATCCTCGGCACGATGGGCATGCACACGCTGGCCGCCCTCGCGGCGCTGGCCGGCCCGCGGCTGCTCGGCGACCTCGTGCAGGCGGTGCAGGACGGCACGACCGTCGGGCACGTCAACCGGGTGGTGCTCGCCCTGGCGGGCTTCCTGCTCGCGCAGACGGTGCTCACCCGCTACGCCCGCTTCGGCTCGTTCGCGCTCGGCGAGAAGGTGCTCGCCGAGCTCCGCGAGGACTTCGTCGGGCACACGCTCGCGCTGCCCGTCGGGGTCGTCGAGTCCGCCGGCAGCGGCGACCTGCTGACCCGCACCAGCCGCGACGTCGAGCAGCTCGGCTGGTCGGTGCGCTACGCGCTGCCCGAGTGGTGCATCGCCGTGGTCACCGCCGTGCTGACCTTCGCCGCCGCGCTGCTGGTCGGCTGGTGGGTGGCCCTGCCCTGCGTGCTCGGGGTGCCGCCGCTGGTGGTCGGGCTGCGCTGGTACCTCTCCCGCGCCAAGGACGGCTACCTGCGCGAGAGCGCGTCCTACTCGCGGATCAACGCCTCCCTCACCGAGACCGTCGAGGGCGCCCGCACCGTCGAGGCGCTGCGCCTGGGCCAGAAGCGCATCGAGCGGATCGACGGCGACATCGCCGAGTCCTACGCCGCCGAGCGCTACACGCTCTTCCTGCGCACGGTGTTCTTCCCCTCAGTCGAGGTCGCCTACCTGATCCCGACGGTCGCGACGCTGCTGTTCGGCGGCTGGCTCTACACCCAGGGCCAGGTCTCGCTCGGTGACGTCACCGCGGCCACGCTCTACGTCCAGATGCTCATCGACCCGGTCGACCGGGTGGTCTCGATCCTCGACGAGCTCCAGGTCGGCTCGGCCTCGCTCGCCCGGCTGCTCGGCGTCGCGCACGTGCCCGACGACCGCGAGGTCACGGGCCGGGTGCCCGGCGGGGAACGGATCGAGGCCAGCGACGTGCGGTTCTCCTACGTGGAGGGCCGCGACGTCCTGCACGGCGTGGACCTCGACGTCGGCGTCGGCGAGCGGATCGCGATGGTCGGCCCGTCCGGCGCCGGCAAGTCGACGCTCGGCCGGCTGCTCGCGGGCATCCACCCGCCGCGCACCGGCGCCGTCACCGTCGGCGGCGTCGGGCTCACCGAGCTGCCGCTGACCGACCTGCGCGGGCACGTCGCCCTCGTCACCCAGGAGCACCACGTCTTCGTCGGAACGCTGCGCGAGAACCTCGCGCTCGCCCTGCCCGACGACGACCTCGACCCGTCCGACGAGCGGCTGTTCGCGGCGCTCACCGCCGTCGACGCCCGTGAGTGGGTCGAAGCGCTGCCGCTCGGGCTGGAGACCGTCGTCGGCTCCGGAGGTCGCACCCTGACCCCGCCGCAGGCCCAGCAGGTCGCACTGGCCCGGCTCGTGCTCGCCGACCCGCACACGCTGGTCCTCGACGAGGCGACCTCCCTGATCGACCCGCGGGCCGCCCGGCACCTCGAGAGGTCCCTGGCCGCCGTACTCCAGGGGCGGACGGTGATCGCGATCGCGCACCGGCTGTTCTCCGCGCACGACGCCGACCGGGTCGCGGTCGTCGAGGACGGTCGGATCAGCGAGCTCGGATCCCACGACGAGCTCGTCGAGCAGGGTGGCTCCTATGCGGCCCTCTGGTCGTCCTGGCAGTCGAGCTAGGGCGTGTCTGACAAACCCGTCGGCTGAGATCTGGAAGTGTGGCAGGCATGTCTCGGTTCCAGGTCTTGTCTGATGCCCAGTGGGCGCTGATCGAGGACGCGCTGCCGCGTCCGACGGGTCGTC
>Ga0307504_10000030_pt1 | contig 38215 bp, 38 predicted proteins | sample 19_S_MG_FD_194516 | JGI IMG/M metagenome (GOLD analysis project Ga0307504, IMG submission 194516) | Soil microbial communities from Populus trichocarpa stands in riparian zone in the Pacific Northwest, United States - 19_S | ecosystem: Environmental > Terrestrial > Soil > Riparian zone > Trees... | reverse complement strand
GCTTCAACCGGGACGTGATCCGACGGCGTCGCGACGAGATGCACGCGCTCGGCGTGCGCGTCCGGTGGGCCGGCCGGCGGCCGCGGCTGTGGCGCTCGGTGATCAAGGAGCTCCAGGTCGCCGAGGAGCTGACGAAGGACAACGACGTGCTGACGCTGACGATGTGCGTCAACTACGGCGGCCGCGCCGAGCTCGCCGACACCGCCCGGGCGATCGCGTACGAGGTCGCCGCCGGACGGCTCAAGCCGGACAAGGTCGACGAGAAGGTCTTCGCCCGGCACCTGTACGTGCCGGAGGTCTCCGACGCCGACATGATCTGGCGGACCTCCGGCGAGCAGCGGCTGTCGAACTTCATGCTCTGGCAGGCGGCGTACGCCGAGATGGTCTTCACCGACGTGCTGTGGCCGGACGCCGACCGGCGCGACCTGTGGCGGGCGTGCGAGATCTACGCGTCCCGAGACCGCCGGTACGGCTCGGCCTAACGGCGGAGGCGCCGGTCAGCGCTCGACGTACTCCATGGACCGCAGGCCCCGCTCGAGGTGCCAGGCGAGGTACGCCGCGACCAGGGTGCTCGCCTCGCGCAGGTGACGCGGGTCGGCCGCGGCGACGAGCGGCCAGTCACCGGTCAGCAGCGCCCCCAGCGCGCGGATCGTCTCGGCCGCGGGCGAGGCGGAACCGGGGAGGCGGCAGTCGGGGCACAGCACGCCCCCGCCCGCGGGGCTGAACCAGCGGTGCGCGCCGGGATTCTCCGGCGGGGCGTCGCCACAGCGGGCACAGTGCTCGAAGGACGGCGCGTAGCCGGCGACGGCCAGCGAGCGCAGGAGGTAGGAGTCGAGGACCTGGGCCGGGCCCTGCTCCCCCGAGGTCATCGCCCGCAGCCCGCCGACGAGCAGCAGGAACTGCTGGGTCGCCGGCTCGTGCTCCTCGGGGATCAGCCGGTCGGCGGTCTCGAGCATCACGGTGCCGGAGGTGTAGCGGGCGTAGTCCTGGCCCAGGTTCGAGGAGAACGCGGTCAGTGTCTCGGCCTGCGTGATGACGTCGAGGGTGCGTCCCTCGGCCAGCTGGAGGTCGACGTGCGTGAACGGCTCCAGCCGGGACCCCCAGCGCGAGGACGTCTTGCGGACCCCGCGCGCGACCGCGCGCACCCGGCCGCGTTGGCGGGTCAGGAGCGTGATGATCCGGTCGGCCTCGCCCAGCTTGTGGGTGCGCAGCACGATCGCTTCGTCACGATAGAGCGGCACCTTGCCATTCTGCCGTCCCGCTCAATGGGTACGGCGTTGGCGCGAGGGCGTTTTCCAGCACTGCCGCGCGAACCTGGTCGCCGCGTGGTCGAGCCGTTCCGGCGACACCCGCCACTCGAGGATGCTCCGGGCCTGGACGAACTCGGCGTTCGGCAGCTCCTCGGCCAGCATGGCCGCGTCGGCCGCGGGATGGATCGGGTCACGCGGGTGCCCGACGACCAACGCCGGTGCGGTGATCTCCCTCCGCAGGCGCGAGGAGGGGGCGATGCGGCCGAAGAACAGCCCGTGCACCACGGCAGCGACCGACCGCGGCTGCTGGTCGAGGGTGTCGAGCACGATGCCGGCCCAGAACGGGACGACGCCGCGTGGGATCGGTCGGGTCAGCATCCGCACGGCGCTGACCGTGAACGGCGCGAACCGGGCGGCGAACAGCAGGGGCGCGAACGCCAGGATCCCGGCCTCGACCGCGTTGTCGAGCACCGGCATCTCCAGCAGGAGGCCGCGGACCCGTTCCGGCGCCAGCACCGCGACCTCGAGGGAGACGTTCGCCCCGAGCGAGGTGCCGCCGACGATCGCCTGCTCGGCCCCGAGGTGGTCCAGCAACGCGACCACCTGCTCCCCGAAGGCGGTCATCGAGTAGACCAGCGGGTCGGCCGGGCGGTCCGAGCGCCCGTGCCCGAGCAGGTCGAGGGTGACCACGTGCATCCCCTCCGCGGCCAGGGCGCGCGCCAGCGGCTGGTGCATCCGTCGGGGCATCAGCTGCCCGTGGAGCAGCACGACCCAGGAGTCGCCCGCGCCGTACTCGGTGTACTCCAGGCGGTCACGCCCCGACGTCGTGTCGAGGAAGAATTGGCCGATCCGCTCCGAAACCAGCATGGGCATGACCCGACTTTAGGCCAATCCCCACCCTCGCTCCGGTCCTGTTCACGCACATGGAGCCACTACTTCCGCCACACTGGTCACATGTCGCTCCCGGGTTCCCCGTGGGCCCGTCGGCTCGCCGCTGTCACGACCCTGGCGGCCATTTTCGTCCTGGGCCTCTTGTCGGTCCACCTGACCCCTCCGCACGCGGAGGTCGCCGGCTGGTGGCCGGCCGCCGGGGTCTCGGTCGGACTGCTGGCCGTCGCGCCGCGGAAGGCCTGGCCGCCGCTGATCGTCGGGCTGGTCCTGGTGACGGGAGTCGCCAACCTGGTCGGGGGCCGGGAGCTCGACGTGAGCACCGGTTTCGCGCTCTCCAACGCGGCTGAGGCCGTCGTGGGCGCGTACGTGCTCAAGGCGGGGAACGACGTCGCGGCTCCCCTGGCAGCGCTCGGGGACTTCTGGCGGCTGGTCAAGGCCGCCTTCCTGGGCGCCGCGGCGATCGCCGTCGGAGTGATGATCACGCTCGCCACGCAGGGCGAGCTCGCGCTGCAGGACGCCGGGTTCGTCGTGCTCTCGCACGCCTCCGCCACCCTGGTGATCGCCCCGCTCGGCATCGAGGTCATGACGCAGGACCGCTCGCACCCGCGGCGCGCGACCACCATCGAGGTGGTGCTCCACGTCCTCGCGCTCGCCGCCACGTGCCTGTTCATCTTCGTGCCGAGCTACAACCTGCCCATCTCGTACGCCGTGTTCCCGGTCCTCGTGTGGGGAGCCCTCCGCCTCCCCGTGGCAGGGCTGCTCACCGAGCTCCTCGTGGTCTCGACCGTCTCGACCGTCTCGACCGCCGCCGGGCGCGGCGTCTTCGGTCACGCCATCGACGTCCAGTCGATCTCCGTCGCGGCGGGACTGACCATCTCGATGTCGTTCCTGCTCGTGATGGTCCTGCTGACCCTGCCGATGTCGCTGCAGGTGGTGAACACGGATCGGCTCCTCACACGCATGGCCGGGTCCGAGCTGCTGTTCCGCCGCAACTTCACCCAGTCCCTCTCCGGCATGCTCATGCTCGAGGCCCGTGGCGACCGGATGATGGTGATCGACGCGAACGACGCTGCGCGCGACCTCATCGGTGACAGCCCCGAGCTGCCGCTGGTCGGCCGGTTCCTGGACCGGATCTTCACCCCGGGGCACCGGCTGCGCTCCGACCTGACCGACCTCCTCTCGGGCGCGGACGAGAACTGGCAGGCCCCACTCGCGATCGCCGGTCGGCCCGGGAGCGCCGTCCTGCTCTCGGTGAACTCCGTGGCCCGGCACCCCACCCCGATCTACTCCGCCCAGCTCGCCGACCTCTCCGCCGAGCGGCAGAGCCAGGCGCGGATCGAGGCCGCCGAGCGGCTGACGACCACGACGCTCAACGCGACGCACGCGATGATCCTGCTGGTGGACCGCGACGGCATCTGTGTGCGCGCGAACGCCGCCGCCACCACCATCAGCGGCTGGTCCGAGTCGGAGCTGGTCGGCGCCCACGTGTGGGACCGCATGGCGCGGCCCTCCCAACGGCCTCACTGGATCGCGCACTGGGCCTCCCCCGGGGCCGAGGCCATCCCCCGCCAGGTCGAGGGCGTCGTCCCCAGGGCCGGTGGCGGCCACGCCCTCGTGGCCTGGTCCAACGACCTCGTCTACGACGCGAACGGCATTGCGCAGTACGTCGTCCTCACCGGCATCGACGTCACGGCCGAGCGCCGCGCCGCCGGTCTCATGTCGTACCTGCTGAACGCCGAGACGAGCACGGTCATCGTCGGCGTCAACCCGCAGGGCGAGGTCATGCTGGCCAACGCCGCGGTCCGCTCGGTGCTCGGGTACGACGACCTCGTGGGGCGACCCTTCCAGGACCTGCTGGACCCGGTGCAGCTCGCCGAGCGCGACCTGCTCCACGACGGACCGACCGAGGGCGCGGATGGCTTCGAGGCGATCGTCTCCACCTTCATCGAGCCCGACCAGGACCAGGACTGGACCTGGATCACTGCGACCGGGCAGCGGCTCACGATGTCGGTGACGATGAGCGGTGGCGGCCCCGAGGACTCCGACACCCAGGGCGGGTGGATCTTCGTGGCCCGCGACGTCACCGAGCAGCGGATGACCCAGACGATGCTCCTCTCGGCGCTGGAGCGCGAGCAGCAGGCGGTGCAGCGGCTCAAGGCGCTCGACGGCGCCAAGGACCACTTCGTCTCGACCGTCAGTCATGAGCTGCGGACGCCGGTCACGAGCATCGTCGGGTACGTCGAGATCCTCCTGGAGGAGGATCAGGACCCGATGACCGAGAAGCTCCTGCGCACCGTCGCCCGCAACGGCGAGCGACTGATCGGCCTGTGCAACGACCTGCTGGCCATCCAGGCGATGGACCTCCGGGACTCCGAGCTCGGCCACCGCCGCATCGACCTCCCCGAGCTGCTCAGCCAGCTCGAGTCCGCGGTCCGGGCCGGCACCCGCAGCCGGAACCTCGACCTGGTCTTCGAAGAGTGCCCCCGCGGTGTCGCGGTGATGGGCGACCCCGAGCAGCTGGACCGGGCTCTGGCCAACCTGCTCTCCAACGCCGTGAAGTTCACCCCGGACGGGGGCCGGGTCTCCCTGGCCGTCCGTGCGGAGCCTGAGTGGGTGCGCCTCACGGTCAGCGACACCGGGATCGGCATCCCGCCGCAGGACCAGCCTCAGCTGTTCCAACGGTTCTTCCGCTCCAGCAACGTCGCCGAGCTCCAGATCCAGGGCACCGGCCTGGGACTGTCGATCGTGCACTCGATCGTGCAGTCCCACGGCGGCACGATCGACGTGGAGTCGGAGCTCGGCGAGGGCACGAGCTTCACCGTGCGCCTCCCCCGCGCGGACTGAGCCGGTGCGACGATTCCGGGTCGTGGCCGCCGCGGCCCTGCTCACGGCCTGCAGCGCCGCTCACGACACGGCCTCGTGCTCCCCCTGCCCAGGCCCCGGCTTCGTCGAGGTGGGACTGCCCTCCACCACCGGCCCGGCGGTCGTGCGCACCTGCGTCGACGACGAGCCCTGCCAGACCCAGCAGGTCGACCGCGCGCCCCAGCCGATGTCCCTCGAGTACGTGCCACTGGTCAGGCCGGCCGACTGGCCGTCGTACGACGGCAAGCTGATCACCGTGACGGTCCGGATCGCCGGCCAGCGCTGGCAGGGTGGGGCCGGCCTGGTCTACGCCCCCGGGGAGGGAGGCACGTGCTCGTGCGCGGGCCTGGTCGCCCAGGTCCTCTTCACCCGCGTCGGTTGACCGCCGAGATCACGGCCTTGAGCGAGGCCGTGACGATGTTCGCGTCCAGCCCCACACCCCAGAGGATCTCGTCACCGACGGCGCACTCGACGTACGCCGCCGCGATCGCGTCGCCACCCGAGCTCAGGGCGTGCTCGGCGTAGTCGAGCACCCGGACGTCGAACTCCTGCGGCAGTTCGTTGATCGCGGAGACGAACGCCGCGATCGGGCCGTTGCCCTCGCCGGTCAGCGTCTGGAGCTCGCCCTCGACGTACACGTTGACGTTGAGCTGGTCCTTCTCGCCGGCGGCCGAGGACGTGTGCACCGAGTTGAGCTTGAGCGGCACCTCCCGGTCGAGGTACTCCTCGCGGAAGACGTTCCAGATCTGCTCGGGCGTGATCTCGCCGCCTTCGGCGTCCGTCCGCTGCTGGATGACGCGGCTGAACTCGATCTGCGCCCGGCGCGGGAGGTCGAGCTTGTGCTCGGCCTTCAGCACGTAGGCGACACCGCCCTTTCCGGACTGGCTGTTGACTCGGATGACCGCCTCGTAGCTGCGGCCGACGTCCTTGGGGTCGATCGGGAGGTACGGCGCCTCCCACGCGATCTGCTCGACCGGGACGCCTGCCTCGGAAGCCTGGCGCTCGAGGTCCTCGAGGCCCTTCTTGATCGCGTCCTGGTGGGACCCGGAGAACGCCGTGTAGACCAGGTCGCCCGCGTAGGGGTGGCGCGGGTGGACCGGCAGCTGGGTGCAGTACTCCACCGTCCGGCGGATCTCGTCGATGTCGCTGAAGTCGACCTGCGGGTCGATGCCCTGGCTGAAGAGGTTCATGCCCAGGGTCACCAGGCAGACGTTGCCGGTGCGCTCGCCGTGGCCGAACAGACAGCCCTCGACCCGGTCCGCGCCGGCCATCATCGCCAGCTCGGTCGCGGCCACCGCGGTGCCGCGGTCGTTGTGCGGGTGCAGGCTGACGGTCGTGAACTCGCGCCGGGTCAGCTGCCGGGAGAACCACTCGATCTGGTCGGCGTACACGTTCGGCGTCGCCATCTCGATGGTCGCGGGCAGGTTGAGGATGATCTCCCGCCCGTCGTCGGGCTGCCAGACGTCGCTGACCGCCTCGCACACCTCGACGCTGAACGGAAGCTCGGTGCCGGTGAAGATCTCCGGGCTGTACTCGTAGCCGATGACGGTCTTGTCGAGGATGTTCTCCGAGTGCTTCATCACCAGCTCGGTGCCGCGGACCGCGATGTCCTTGATCTCGTCCTTGCTGGCGTGGAACACCACGCGACGGAACAGCGGCGCCAGAGCGTTGTAGAGGTGGATGTTGGCGTGGTGGACGCCGACCAGGCTCTGCACCGTGCGCTCGATCAGGTCCTCGCGAGCCTGGGTCAGCACCGAGATCGTGACGTCCTCGGGGACCCTCTCCTGCTCGATCAGCTGGCGCACGAAGTCGAAGTCGGTCTGGCTCGCGCTCGGGAAGCCGACCTCGATCTCCTTGTAGCCCATCCGGACCAGGAGCTCGAACATCTTCATCTTGCGCGCCGGCGTCATCGGGTCGATCAGCGCCTGGTTGCCGTCCCGCAGGTCGGTGGAGAGCCAGCGCGGCGCGTGCGTGATCGGCCGGTTCGGCCAGGTGCGGTCGGGGAGGTCGATCGGTTCGAACGCGCGGTAGCGATCGATCGGCATGCCACTGGGCCGCTGGGTGTTTGCCCGAAAAATGGGCTCAGCGCCTTCGAACTGGGGAGTCATGGTCCTACCTACTCGCTGCTGGATGGGGTCCGGACGCACCACGAACTCCGCAGCGAGGAGATCCGGTCAGCGAACCTCGCTGCGGCAGCGAAGAAGCAGGCTGCGCTTGGTCATGACTCCGTCAGGATAGCCACAGATTCCTCCGACGACTCGGCCTGGTCCCACACGGTGGTCGCGGACGAGTCAGGGGACGAGGCGTTGGCGCAGGACGGCGCGGCCGGCTTCGGCGTGGCCGCCCCAGGTCAGGGCGGAGCCGTCGGCGCGGTGCCACAGGGTCAGCAGGATGTCGACGCAGGAGCCCTGGGCCTCTGCGATCGGGTCGGGCGCGTCACCGAGGAGCCAGTAGAAGTCCGGGCCGATCAACGCGACGCTGGCCGGGAGCTCGGCCAGGAGGCCACGCGCCCGCATCCGCGGGACGAACACCTCGAGGACCTCGCCGATGCCGTCGGCGGCCAGGCTTTCGTCGTACGACGCGGGCGCTCCGACCGCGGTCGCGACGTCCCAGGCGTGCATGGAGTTCTCGTGCGCCTGGCGGCGCTGCCAGAAGCCCAGCCGGTCGTGGCCGGGCTCGCGGCTGAACGACCAGGTCGGGCGGTGCGGGTCGCCGGCCAACGCCTCGAGCAGGTCGTGTGCACCGGCGGCGAACCACTCGGTGAGCTCCGCTGCCTCCGAGGGCGCGGGCTCGGTGTCGTGGTCGCCTCGCTGCTCACGTATCGCGACCGCCGCCCACCGGTGCACGCCACCCAGGTGACCCACCAGGTCGGCGACGGTCCAGCCCTCGCACGCGGCGACGGGCTTCGCCAGCGTGTCGGCGTCGCCGGTCCGGAGGGTGCCCAGGATGCGGTCGACGGCGGCCCGAGTGTGGTGCTCGTAGGGGTTCATCCGGCCAGCACGATCCCGACGAAGAGGGTGGCGATCGCGCTCAGGCCGGTGACTGCTCCCCAGATCGCCATCTGCCGGCGGCTCGAGGCCCGGCCGTGCAGGAAGGCACTGACCCCGCTGATCAGGACGAGGGCGTACTTCACGCCGAGCGTGGCCTGGTCCAGGTGGTCCTCGGCGGCGACGTTCCAGATCCCGGTGAGGACCAGGACGCCGAACGCCGGCCAGGCGATCCGGCCGAAGGCACGGGCGGCCGCCTTGGGCACGTCGGCGCCGGCGGCGCGGAGGGCGGGCACGAGTGCGGCCAGGGTGATCTGTCCCCCGACCCAGATGCTCGCGGCCAGCACATGCAGGAACAGTCGCACCGTGTCTGAGTCCACGAGGGCCATGCTGCCAGGAAGCATGCGCTGTCCGCCCTAGGGTCGGACCATGTCGCGTCTGCTCGTGGTGCACCACTCCCCGACCGCGACCATGCGCGCGCTCACGGAGGCGGTGCTCGCCGGCGCCTCGGACGAAGCCCTGGAGGGTGTCGAGGTGGTCGCGCGGCACGCCCTCGAGGCCACGGCCGCGGACGCGCTGGACGCGGACGGGGTCCTCCTCGGGACCCCGGCGAACTTCGGCTACATGGCCGGCGCGCTGAAGCACTTCTTCGACTCCACCTTCCTCGAGCTCGGCGGCGCGCTCGCCGACGACGGCTCCGGAGCCCCCGCCGCGGGTGGGAAGAAGCCATTCGGGCTCTACGTCCACGGTCGCTACGACACCGAGGGCGCGGAACGGTCGGTCCTCTCCATCGTCGGTGCCCTGCCGTGGCGTCAGTCGGCGCCCGTGCTGTCCGTGCTGGGCGACCTGACGGAGGAGCACCGAGCAGCGGCGTACGAGCTCGGCGGTACCATCGCGGCTCTCCTGATGGGGCCCTGAGACACGCACCGGTCGAGCACGTGTCGAGCAGGGCAGGGGAACCTGGCGTCGAGTCGAAGGAGAGCGCGATGGGCGTACGCCGCTGGCGGCTGCTGCCCGGGCTCCTGCTGATCCTGCCCTTGGTGGCCTGCGCGCCCTCCGACCAGGGGTCGAACCCCGACCCGGACCAGGTCGACAGCGTCGCGGCGCCGAAGCTCGGAGCCTGCCGGGCTCTCACCCCGGACGACGTCAAGCAGCCCAGCAACGCCTCCGAGATGGTCCCGTGCGCCGATGCACACACGGCCGAGACGTTCGCCGTGGGCTCGCTCCCCGCGCAGCTCAAGGACGTCGACTGGGAGTCCAAGACCCTGGGCACCTTCGCCTACCGGACCTGCAGCTCGAAGTTCCAGAAGTTCCTCGGTGCGGACGAGAGCATGGTGATGCGCGCGATGGTGAGCTGGGCGTGGTTCCGGCCCTCGAAGAAGGCCTGGGACAAGGGTGCCCGCTGGTACCGCTGCGACATCGTCGGCGGCGGCGACCAGAGCTCGTCGTACGCCAACCTGCCGAGGACGGCCAAGGGCCTGCTCGCCCAGCGCAACACCGACCAGTGGATGGTGTGCGCGGTCGGGCCCACGGTCGCCGGCAGCAAGAAGGTCTCGTGCGCGGACGAGCACCAGTGGCGCGCGGTGACCAGCATCAAGCTCGGCGAACCCGGCGATCCCTACCCGGGTGACAAGCTGGTGCAGGTGCGGACCCGCGACTACTGCTCCGACTCGGTCGGCGCCTGGCTCGGCTACCCCGCCGACTACGACTTCAGCTACACATGGTTCCACCAGGCCGAGTGGGAGGCCGGGAACCGGCTCTCGGTCTGCTGGGCGAAGACCCCGAAGTGATGGCCCTGATGCGCCTGCTCGTCGCGATCGTGCTGACCAGTGCCCTCCTGGGTCTGACCGGGTGCACGGGGTCCGAGCCCGAGTCGAGGCCCACCCCGACCGCCCCGACGACGACCGCTGCCCCGTCGCCGCCGCCGACCGCGGAGCCACAGCCGCGACCGAAGGTCGGCGCCTGCTACGACCTCGCCTACCAGGAGGCGCTCTCCCCCACCACCCACCAGGATCCGGTTGCCTGCGCCTCGGACCACACCAGCCTCACCTACGACGTCGCCACGCTCCCCGAGGTGCAGTCCGGGCACCTGCTCGCAGTCGACTCGAGCCGGGTGCAGGAGGCGGTGGCGAAGACCTGCCGCGCACGCTTCGCGGCGTACGTCGGCGGGACGCTCGTCCAACGCCGGCTCTCGCTGCTGCGTCCCGTCTGGTTCACCCCGACCCTCCGGGAGGCCGACCGAGGGGCCAACTGGCTGCGCTGCGACCTCGTGGCCCTCTCCGGCGACGGGGAGCTGGCCCGGCTGACCACGGGCCCGAAGGGCAGGCCAGAGGCGTACGCCTTGTGCGGCACGGCCCAGCCGGGCACGAAGGACTTCTCGCGCGTCCTGTGCCGCGACGCCCACTCGTGGCGGGCCGTCTCCACGGTCGACCTGTCCGGCAAGCAGTACCCAGGCGAGCGGGCCGCGAAGGACAAGGCGGCGGGGCCGTGCAAGCAGCAGGGTGAGTCCCACGCGAGCGATCCGCTGAACTACCAGTGGGGGTCGGAGGTGCCGACCCGCGACCAGTGGGAGGCCGGCACGACGTGGGCGACCTGCTGGGTGCCGGACTGAGACGCGGCTAGAAGCCGAGCTTCCGCAGCTGCTTGGGGTCGCGCTGCCACTCCTTGGCGATCTTGACGTGCAGGTCGAGGTAGACCGGCACGCCGAGGATCTCCTGGATCTGCTGCCGGGCCCGCTGACCGACCTCACGCAGCCGGGAGCCTTGGTGGCCGATCACGATCCCCTTCTGCGAGGAGCGCTCGACGTAGAGGTTGGCGTGCACGTCGAGCAGGGGCTTGTCGGCGGGGCGATCGGCACGCATCCGCATCTCCTCGACCACCACGGCGATCGAGTGCGGCAGCTCGTCGCGGACACCCTCGAGGGCGGCTTCGCGGATCAGCTCGGCGACCAGGTGCTCCTCGGAGTCGTCGCTGAGCTCGTCCGCGGGGTAGAGCTGGGGGCCTTCGGGGAGGTACTGGACGAACAGGTCGGCCAGGAGGCCGATCTGACTCTGTCGTGGATCGGCCGAGACCGAGGAGACAGGCACGATCTCGGCCCACTCGGTCCCGGTCTCCCGGCCGAGCTCGGCGATGTCGAGCAGGTGCTGGCCGAGCCGCTCGCGGTCGACCAGGTCGGTCTTGGTGGCGATCGCGATCTTCGTCGTCCGGCGGACCTTGGCCAGGTCGTTGACCAGGAACCGGTCACCCGGGCCGATCTTCTCGTTGGCGGGGAAGCAGACCCCCACGACGTCGACCTCGGACCAGGTGGTCTTCACCAGGTCGTTCAGCCGCTCGCCGAGCAGCGTGCGGGGCCGGTGCAGTCCCGGGGTGTCGACGAGGATCAGCTGCGCGTCGTCCCGGTTGACGATGCCGCGCACCACTGCCCGCGTGGTCTGCGGCTTGTCCGAGGTGATGACCACCTTGGCGCCGACGAGGGCGTTGGTCAGCGTGGACTTGCCGGCGTTGGGTCGCCCGACGAAGCAGGCGAAGCCGGACCGGAAGATGGGCTCGTCGATCATGATTCCCTCGCTCGGTCGTAGTCGGCCCAGATCTCCTCGTCGGACTTCCCGGCAGCCTTGCCGGCCCGCCAGATCGGGCCGGGATCGACCGCCCTGGGCTGGCGGGCGGCGACGCCACGCCAGTAGCCCATGACGTGGTAGCGCTCGCCCGGCAACCGGACCTCGCGCATCAGGTGCTTGCGGATCGCCCGCATCTGCGCGGACTCCCCACCCATCCAGAAGTACCCGGGACCGGAGGGCCACTCGAGTCCCTCGACGACTGCGGCCAGCGCACTCGTCCCCGGGGCCGGGGGGCGGATCCAGGTGACGTCCGCACCGTCGGGGAGGTAGCCGGGCAGCTCGTCGTCGGTCTCGAGCCAGATGCGGGTGGGAAGATCCGTGTGCTCGGTGATCCGCGCGATCGCCGGAGCGGCCGTGAGGTCGCCGACCAGGTGCAACCAGGTGGAGTCGGCCGGTGGTGCGAAGGCCCCGCGCGGCTCGCTGATCGTCACCTGCTCCCCGACACAGTCCCGGGACGCCCACTCGGTGACGAGGCCGACGTCATGGACGACGACGTCGATCGTGAGGCTGTCGGCCGTGTGCTCACGCACCGTGTAGTAGCGCGACTGGAACTGCCCCGGCACCACCAGTCCGACCCACTCGTCGAGGATCCCCGTGCTGACGAAGCCGTCGAGGTCGCCCAGGTGCAGCCGGACGAGGTGGGCGGAGAGCCGCTCCTGCGCGATCACCGTTGCGGCGTACTGCTCGGCTCTCCTGCTCACCCGCCCAGGCTATTGGCTGCGGGGTTCAGACCCCGAACTCGTGACGCAGGGGGTAGCCAGAGACGCCCTCGGGCGTGGTCTTGGTCGCGAGGACGTGGTGGAGCTGGATCTCGTTGCGCTCGAAGGCGATGCGCGACCCGGCCATGTACAGGCCCCACACGCGGGCGGTGCCCTCACCCACCTCGGCGACGCACTCGTCCCAGTGGTCGACCAGGTTCTCGTTCCAGCCGGCCAGGGTCTTGGCGTAGTGCATCCGGAAGTTCTCCTCGTGCTGCACCTCGAGCCCGACGTCCTGCGCGGCCGTGATGATCGTGCCCGAGCCGATCAGCTCGCCGTCGGGGAAGACGTACCGGTCGATGAACGCTCCGGTGTCCTCCTTGCGGTTGTGGGCCCGGGTGATGCAGTGGTTGAGGAGGCGACCCTCCGGCCGCAGCCGGTCGCTGAGGTGCCGGAAGTACGACGGGTAGTTGCGGACGCCGATGTGCTCGGTGAGACCGATGGAGCTGACCGCGTCGAAGTCCGACTCGAGGACGTCGCGGTAGTCGCTGTGCCGCACCTCGGCCAGGTCGCCGAGCCCCTCGCGGTCGATCGCCTCCTTCGCCCACATCGCCTGCTCGCGCGAGAGGGTGACGCCGAGCGTCTTGACGCCGTACTCACGTGCGGCGAACCGGACCATCCCGCCCCAGCCGCAGCCGACGTCGAGGAGCCGCTGTCCCGGCTTGAGGTCGAGCTTGCGGCAGATGAGGTCGTACTTGTTGTCCTGCGCCTCCTCCAGCGTCGCGTCCTCGGTCGGGAAGACGGCGCACGTGTAGGTCATCGACGGGCCGAGGACCATCTCGTAGAAGCGGTTGGACACGTCGTAGTGGTGCTCGATCACTGCGGCGTCACGCCGCATCGAGTGCCGCAGGCCCTCGACGGCGCGACGCCACCGCGGCAGGTGCTCCTGCGGCGGCGGGGCGGGCGGGCGCAGGTTGGACAGGCCCAGACCGCGCACCAGGGTGAGCGCCTCGCTCGGCGACGGCGCCCGGAACTTCGTGTGGCTCTTCATCAGCTGCATCGGGCCGTAGGGGTCGCCCGGGTGGGCGCCGGTGACCTCGAGGTCGCCGGACACGTAGGCGCGCGCCAGGCCGAGGTCGCCGGGCGCGGTGAGCAGGTAGGCGAGACCGCGCTGGTTGACGAGGTGGAGGCCGTACTCGGCGTCCGGGTCGCCGGCCGAGCTGCCGTCGTACGCCGTGAAGCGGACGGGGAGCCCGTCGCGCATGAGGGACTCGACGGCTGCTCCGATCGTCACCCTGGTGGTTCGGTTGGTCATTGGTCGCGCACCGCCTTGTCGTAGAGGGAGAGGAGCCTGTCCTGGGGGTCGTACTGCTGCTTCACGCGAGCCAGGTTGCCGCCGTCGTAGAGGGCGTCGAAGGTCTCGCGGTCGTAGAAGGCCTCGGAGTAGAGGCTCTTGTGCCCGCCGAGCTCGTGCACCTTGGCCTCGATCGCGCGGTTGCGCGGCGCCTGCGGGGCGTCGGGGCCGACGTGAACGGTGCCCCAGAACCCGACGTTGACGTAGGTGAGCCCGACCTCGAGCGGGTACGTCGGCCAGTTGCGCCTGGCCTTCAGGGGGCAGAGCCAGACCGGTCGCATGCCGACCTCGGCGTCGAACCAGTCGAGGAACTCGCCGAGCGCCTCCACGGGGACCTCGACGTCCTGGATGACTCGCTCGCGCTGCGGACGGCCGGCCCTGCGGTCCAGCCGGTCGGCGATGCCGAGGCGGCGGTCGAGCCGGACGAGCTTGTGGTAGACATCCGAGCGCCGCCAACGACGGGGCCAGAGGCGACGGATCGTGGGGTTCTGCACCCCGAAGGCGCCGCTGCACCAGAACCAGTCGGTGTCCCAGCGCCACAGGTAGTCGTAGGCCGTCAGGGCGTCGGTCTCGCGCTGCTGGATCGAGCGGAAGTAGATCTGCTGCCCGGTGTAGTCCGAGGTCGTCGGCGCCTCGTCGGAGCTCAGCTGCGTCACGAACTGGGCCAGGGTCAGGTAGTACTCCCCCGGCTCGAACGCGACGCCGTCCATGCCGTCGACCTGGACGCCTTCGTAGCGGCGGGTCTCGGTGATCTCGGCGATCGCCTTGCTCAGCAGACCGACGTCGTCGAACCTGACGTGACGGAGCACCACCTGCGCCGGCGCCGGCTCGAGGTCGATCCGCAGCCGGGTGGCGTAGCCGAGGGAGCCGTAGGAGTTGGGGAAGGTGTCGAACAGCGGCTCGCCCGGTCGCGTCGTCACGACCTCGCCGGCGCCGGTGAAGATGTCCATCTCCCGCACCGAGTCGTGCGGCAGCCCGCTGCGGAACGACGTGGCCTCGATGCCCAGCCCGGAGACCGCGCCCCCGAGCGTGATGGTGCGCAGCTGCGGCACCACGAGCGGCATCAGCCCGAGGGCGAGCGTCTCGTCGACCAGGTCCTCGTAGGTGCACATGCCCTGGACGTCGGCGGTCCGGGCCTCGACATCGACCGAGATGACTCCGCGCAGCCCCGACACGTCCAACCCCGGGGCGGTCGAGGCCGCCCGCGGACGGAAGAGGTTGGACGTGCGCTTGGCCAGCCGGACGGGGGCGTCGAGCGGCAGGGCGTCGTACGATGCCTGGAGCTTCGCCACCGCCTGCTGGTGCTGTCGTTGTCCTACGAGCACGACGGCCAACTTACTCCGGGCCGGGCCGTCCGTCAGGTGGAGGTGGTCTCCGCATGGGATCCCCGGGAGTCGTGGCGATGGACGACGACGCCCGCACCGGCGAGGTCACGGACCGCCCTGAGGTCGGCTTCCGCCAGGGCCTCGGCGTCGGTCAGGACGACCACGGCCTCCAGCCCTTGCGCCCCCGAGGCGACCGCCATCGCGACGCACGCGCCGACCGCGGACACCTGCAGGGAGGGCAGGTCGACCGTCGCGGCGGCGTACGTCCGGCCGTCGAGGTCGCGCACGGCGGCCCCCTCGGCGGCCCGGGTCCGCGCGCGGGTGGCGCGGGCCAGCGTCACCAGCTTGGCGTCCTCGGGACTCATCGGCTCAGTCATCGTTCTCCTCGTCCTCGGCGGTCCTTGCCACCCGGGTGATCCGGACCGCGCCGACCCGGTTGCGGCGCCCGGAGGGACCTTCGGCCTCGAACCGCAGCCCGAACGCCTCCACGTGGGACCCGCGGATCGGCACCCGGCCGAGGTGCTTGGCCATGAGGCCGCCGACGCTGTCGACCTCCTCGTCCTCGATCCGGAGGTCGAACAGCTCGCCGAGGTCGTCGACCGGGAAGCGGGAGGAGACGCGGACGCCGTCCTCGAGCTGCTCGACCTCGGCCTCCTCCTGGTCGTACTCGTCGGTGATCTCGCCGACGATCTCCTCCAGCAGGTCCTCGATCGTGATGAGACCGGCCGTACCGCCGTACTCGTCGACGACCACCGCGATGTGCTGGCGCATCGCCTGCATCTCCGACAGCAGCGCGTCGACCGGCTTGGACTCGGGCACGTACGTCGCCGGGCGCATGACCGCCTCGACCCGCTCGGTGAGCTCGACGTCGGGGTCCTCGAAGTCGCGGCGGACGAGGTCCTTGAGGTAGGCGAAGCCGACGATGTCGTCGAGGTTCTCCTCGATCACCGGTACGCGGGAGAAGCCGCTGCGCAGGAACAGCGACATGGTCTGGCGGAGGTTCTTCTTCCGCTCGATGTAGACGATGTCGTTGCGCGGCACCATCACCTCGCGGGCGATGGTGTCGCCGAACTCGAAGACCGAGTGGATCATCTTCCGCTCGCCGGACTCGATCACCGCGGAGGCCTCGGCCAGGTCGACCAGCTCCCGCAGCTCGGTCTCGGTCGAGAACGGACCCTCGCGGAAGCCGCGGCCCGGGGTGATCGCGTTGCCGAGCGCGATCAGGAGCTGCGGGATCGGTCCGAGGATCCGGGTGATGGCCACCATCGGCCAGGCCGCGAGCAGCGCGACCCGCTCGTTGTGCTGGCGGCCGAGGGTCCGGGGCGCGACGCCGATGACCACGAAGGACACGACCAGCATCAGCGTGATCGAGGTGAGCATCGCCTTCCAGAAGCTGCCGTCCCAGGCGTCACGAACCAGCTGGGTGACGATGACGATCGCGGAGATCTCGCACAGCAGGCGCAGCAGCAGGGCGGTGTTGAGGTACCGGGCGGGGTCCTCGAGCAGGTGGACGAGACGGGCCGCGCCGGGGCGGCCGTCGTCGACGAGCTCCTCGGCGCGGGCGCGGGAGGAGGCGGACAAGGCCGCGTCGGCGCCGGAGAAGAACCCGGCCAGCAGCACCAGGAGGGCGGCGGTGACCAGGAGCCACGCGTCGGTGGGACTCACGGGGTGGCGTCAGCCCCAGCTCGCATGCCTTCGGCGCGCCACTCGGCCAGGATCTCGTCCTGCAGGCCGAACATCACGGCGTGCTCCTCCGGCTCGGCGTGGTCGTAGCCCAACAGGTGGAGGATGCCGTGGGTCGTCAGCAGCTCGAGCTCGGCGGTCGTGCCGTGACCGGCCGTCTCCCCCTGCCGCTCCGCGACCGCCGGGCACAGGACCAGGTCGCCGAGCACGCCCTCCTCGGGCTCCTCGTTGACCTTGCCGGGCCGGAGCTCGTCCATCGGGAAGGCCAGCACGTCGGTCGGCCCTTCCTTCTCCATCCACTGCGCGTTGAGCGTCGCGATGGTCGGCTCGTCGACGGCCTTGATGCACAGCTCCGCCTGCGGGTGCACGCGCATCCGGTCCATGACGAAGCGGGCGAGGGTGGCGAGACGGTTGACGTCCAGGTCGGTGCCGGACTCGTCCAGGACCTCGATGCTCACCGATCGGCTCGCTCTCGTCCGGGCTGGGACAGCGGGACCCCGCGAGCGTCGTACACGTCGTACGCCGCCACGATCTTGCCGACCAGCTTGTGGCGTACGACGTCGTGCGCGGTCAGCCGGTTGAACGAGATGTCCTCGACCTCGTCGAGGATGTCCTCCACCACGCGCAGGCCGGACTTGGTGCCGCTGGGCAGGTCGATCTGCGTGACGTCGCCGGTGACGACGATCTTCGAGCCGAACCCGAGCCGGGTCAGGAACATCTTCATCTGCTCCGGCGAGGTGTTCTGTGCCTCGTCGAGGATGATGAAGGAGTCGTTGAGCGAGCGGCCACGCATGTAGGCCAGCGGCGCCACCTCGATCGTCCCGGCCGCGAGCAGCTTGGGGATCGTCTCGGGGTCGATCATGTCGTGCAGCGCGTCGTACAGCGGCCGCAGGTACGGGTCTATCTTCTCGCTGAGCGTGCCGGGCAGGAAGCCGAGCCGCTCGCCGGCCTCGACCGCCGGGCGGGTCAGGATGATCCGGTTGACCTGCTTGCCCTGGAGCGCCTGCACGGCCTTGGCCATCGCGAGGTACGTCTTGCCGGTTCCGGCCGGGCCGATGCCGAACGTGACGGTGTGCTTGTCGATCGCGTCGACGTACCGCTTCTGGTTCAGCGTCTTCGGCCGGATCGAGCGGCCACGGTTGGACAGGATGTTGAGGCTCAGGACGTCGGCCGGTCGCTCGCCGGAGCGCTCCCCCTCGGTGCGCATCATCTCCACGATGCGCTCGACCGTCTCGCCGGTCAGCCCCTGGCCGGTGCGCAGGATCGTCACCAGCTCGTCGAGCAGGCGCTCGACCAGGGCGATCTCCGCCGGGCGGCCCACGATGGTGACGCGGTTGCCGCGCACGTGCACGTCGGCGTCGAAGGCGCGCTCGATGATCTCGAGGTTCTCGTCCTTGGGGCCGAGCAGGCTGACCATGTTGATGCTGTTCGGGACGACGACGGTGTGCCGTGCGGCGTCTGCTCCCTGGGTGCCCTGGGTGCTCGGGCGTCGCGTGTCTGTGCCGGTCATAGGGCCCTCGCGGGCTCATCCTCCTCGGTCGGTGTCTCCCACGTCTGCGTGAGGGATTCCATGCTACGGGTTCACGCCCGCGCGCCCCAGCGAGATCCGGGCCATACGGCGCGCTGGCGGCGTACCGTGGTGCCGTGCCCTGGGGCGAGCCCGAAGACGATGCGGCCGACGACTCGATTTTCTGGCAGCCGCCAGACTGCCGGCCGGAGGACGCGCGCCGGATGGGACTCACACGGGCCGTCCCCGACGGCGCCCTCCTCGACTTCGCCGGCGCCCTGGACCCCAGCAAGCCCAAGCACCGGATCACCGCCTGGGTCATGCTCGGTGTCTTCTGCTTCCCGGTGCTGATGTACGTGCTCAACCTGATCTGGATGTTCCGGCCGTAGGGGCGAGTGCATGAGTCCCCGACCCTCACACGAAGTCGGGGAACTCCGGCGGGGGAAGGGGGCCGGTGCTGCGATCACGGGCGAGCTCGTAGGCGTGGCCGATCTCGAGCAGAGTGGCTTCGGAGTGCGCGGGACCCCAGAACGAGATCGCGACGGGCAGGCCGGCGGCGAGCTCGGTGGGCACCGTGAGGATCGGGTAACCGGCCATCGCGGTCGGGCTGCTGCACGAGCCGGGGTGCGACTCGGGGTTGACCAGGTCGATCGGGGAGGCCGGAGCCATCGACGGCGTGACGAGTGCGTCGAGGCCGTGGGCGCCGAGCACCGCGTCGATGCCGTCGGTGCGGCTGGCGGCCAGGCAGCGGGCCCGCGCCTCGAGGTACGCCGCGTCGGTCACGGTCGGCCCCTCGAGCGCCATCTCGAACAGGGCCTGCCCGAAGTGGGCGAGCTCGACGTCGGCGTGGGTGCGGTTCCACTCGACCAGCTCGGCCAGGTCGGCCGGGTGGTCGCCGGCACGGGTGGCGAGGTAGCCGGGCAGGCCGTGCTTGAGCTCGGCCAGCAGGACGGTCAGCTCGTCCTCGCCCAGCGAGTCCGGCCACTCGGGAAGGTCGGCGTGGTCCACGACCACTGCACCGGCCGACGAGAGCAGCGCGATCGCTCGCTCGGCCGCTGCGTCGGCCTGTGGGCTGTAGCCCCAGAACGGCCCCCGCGGTACGCCGATCCGCTTGCCGGCCAGGCTGCCGCGGGTCGCCGCGGCGAAAGAGCCGCCTGGGACGAGCACGTCCAGCAGGGCGGCCGTGTCGGCCACGGTCATCGCCATCGGGCCCGGCGAGTCCTGGGAGAACGAGATCGGCGCGACGCCCTCGGTCGGGACCGACCCGACGGTCGGCTTGAGCCCGACGCAGCCGTTGAAGGCGGCCGGGCAGGTGATCGACCCGTCGGTCTCGGTCCCGATCGCGAAGGCGCCGAGTCCGGCCGCCAGCGCGGCACCGCTCCCGGAGGACGAGCCGCCGGCCGAGCGGTTGCGCGCATACGGGTTGCGGGTGAGACCGCCGTACGCGCTCCACCCGGAGGTCGACGCCGTGTCCCGGATGTTCGCCCACTCCGAGAGGTTGGTCTTGCCGAGGACGACCATCCCTGCCTCGCGCAGCCACGTCACGAGCGGAGCGTCGCGCGCCGGCGGAGGCACGTCGGCCAGCGCCAGGGAGCCGACCGTGGTGGGCAGGTCCGCAGTGTCGATGTTGTCCTTCACGAGGATCGCCCGCCCGTGCAGCGGCCCGCGGCTGCGCCCGTCGGCGGCTTCCTGGTCCAGGCGATCGGCCTGGGCCAGAGCGTCCGGGTGCGGCGTGCAGACGGCGTTGACCAGCCCGTCGACCTCGTCGATCCGCGCGAGCAGTCGTTCGGTCTCCTCGCGTGCTGTCACTTCTTCTCCGAGTCGTAGGCGACCTGGAGCATCCCCAGGCACATCTCGTCGGTGGTGCCCTCGCCCCACACGACGTACCGCTCGGGCTGCCCCTTGAACGACGGGAGCTTGTCCCGCAGCCACTGGACGTGCTTGCAGGTGACCTTCACGGTGTCCCCAGGATCGAGGTGGACCGGCGGGATCGGGTGCGAGCCCTGGTTGTCGAAGTCCCAGATCGGGATGTCGAGGATGGTCTTGGCCTGCGGTGTCCCGGGGTTGACCTCGATGCTGATCTTCCGGCCGAGCAGGTGCATGTGCCCCGCCGCCCCGAGGATCGTCATCCCCTGGTCCACCCCGCGGGTGCACGAGGTGACCTCGGACGGGTGCGGCGCGCCGCCGCAGAGCAGGTACAACACGTTGGCCGTGTTGCCCGCCGGTCCGAACCGCGCCTGTACATCGGCCACCGCGTTGTCGCGATCGCACAGGGGCGACTGGTCGTGGGCCGGGCGGCAGGGCAGCTCCACCGGAGCCGGGAGCAGCATCGTGTGGATCGGCCGGAGGTCCGCGTTGTCCGGACGCCACCGAAGCTCGGCGGAGGACGTGTCCGGCTGGTCACCTGCCAGGAGGTTGTAGTGGACCTGCATGATGATCCGGCTGCCAGGATCGAGCTTCACGCCGTACCCGGGTCGCGTCACCGACTCCTTGCTGCCCGGTGCCCAGGCGCCCAGCCAGTTCGCGTCGTCCACGTTCGAGAAGTCGCCGGTGAGCCCCGTGCCGCCGAAGCAGGTCCAGCCCTCCCCCGACGAGACGTCGTCCTTCGTCTGCGCCTCCGCGACCTGGTCCGGCGTGACCTTGAACAGGATCACGTGGTGCACGACCGTCGGGTTGCCGGGCAGGACGTTGGTGCCGGTGAGGTACCTCGGCTCTGTGAGGTGCGGGTCGAGCAGGAAGCAGCGGTAGTCGTCGGTGCCGATGCCATTGGGTGCGCTGGGCGTGTAGGCGTCCGGCATCGTGAGCGTCATCCGGTGCTCGCCGGGCCGCAGCGGCAGGGCCTTGGCGGAGGTGACTCCGTGCTGGTCGGCGGCCCCCGTCGTGGCTGCGTCACTGCTCGGGCGTGCCTCGGGTTGCTCCTTCTCCGGTTGCCCGCAGGCGACCATCGCGGTCAGCGCGAAGCCGAGAGCGATCGTCGTGGCCGCGCCACGCCTCAGCCCGATCATCCGGGAGGCCACTGGAAGCTCCGGCCTCCGAGCACGTGCAGGTGGGTGTGGAACACGGTCTGACCGGCGTCCGCGCCGGTGTTGAGCACCATGCGGTAGCTCTCGAGCCCCTCCATCACGGCGACCTCGCCGGCCGCGGTCACGAGCTTGCCCACCAGCGCCTCGTCCTTGGCCGCCGTCGAGGCGGCGGTCGGGGCGTGCTCGCGCGGGACCACCAGCACGTGGGTCGGCGCCTGGGGGTTGAGGTCACGGAAGGCGACCACCTCGTCCGTGTCCAGCACGACGTCCGCCGGGATGTCACCGGACGCGATCTTGCAGAACAAGCAGTCTCCCTCACTCACTCCGACATGCTAGGCGGTAAACCAACGGCCGGGGTCGCGCGTGGGAATAGCGTGATGACCCATGAACGGGCGGTCGTGATGACCGAGTCGGGCGCCGCCGCCGAACGGTGGGACGCCGACGAGGCGCTGGAGCGGTTGTACGCCGCCCACTGGCGCTCACTGGTCCGGTTCGGCGTCCTGCTGCTGCGTGACCAGGGCACCGCCGAGGAGGTGGTGCAGGACGCGTTCGTCGCGATGCACGTCCGCTGGTCCCGGCTGCGGGACCCGGACCGGGCGCTCGGCTACCTGCGCCGGAGCGTGGTCAACGGAGCACGATCGACCATGCGGCACCGAGGGGTCGTGACGCGCCACGCCGCGACCGTGCGCCCGCCGGAGAACGGACAGTCCGCTGACACGGGCGTCCTGGCTGCCGAACGCCGGACAGCTGTCCTGGACGCCCTCGCGCAGCTGCCCGGCCGCCAACGTGAGGTGCTGGTCTGCCGCTACTTCCTCGACCTCTCCGAGGCCGAGATCGCCGAGACGCTCGGCATCTCCCGCGGCGCGGTGAAGAGCCACACCTCCCGCGGCTCCGCCGCGCTCCGCGACCTGCTTGCGGACCACTGGACCCAGGAGGACCCCTCATGAACGACCTCAGCAGCCTGCTCCACGAGGCCGTCGACGACGTCGAGCCGGCCGACCGGCTCGCGCAGATCCGCGCCGGCGTACGCCGTCAGCGGACGCGGCGCCTGTGGACCTGGACCAGCGGGGGTGCAGTGATCGCGGCCGCGGCGACTGTCGCGGCGGTCGCCCTCGTGTCGAGCCCGAAGACCAGCGCCGGCCCCGAGCCCGGCCTGGTCACCCAGCCGCCCTCAGTGGCCACTCCCACACCGGACGCAAGCACCGGTCCCTCGCCAGTGGTCGGGGTGACCCTCCCGGTCTACTACCTCGGCGGGCCTGCGTCGTCGCCGGTCCTCTACCGCGAGTTCCACCGCACCGGCACCTCGAGTCCCACCTTGGCCCTGGTCGCTCTCACGTCGAGCCCGGATGACCCGGACTACCGGACCCTGTGGCCGGCCGGCGCGTTCGCGGGGGCCGATCAGAGCAACGACCTGATCACCGTCGACCTGGCCGACGCTTCGCTCCACGACCGGCCCGCCACGATGACGCAGGCTGAGGCCGAGGCGTCGATCCAGCAGGTCGTCTACACGCTCCAGGCGAACGCCCAGCAGCGGTTGCCGGTGCAGTTCACCCTGAACGGCAACCCGATCGACCAGGTGCTCGGCGTCCCGACGTCCGAGCCCCTGGCCAACGCACCGATCCTCCAGACGCTGTCGCGAGTCAACCTCACGACGCCTGCGGAAGGGCAGGAGACGACCGGCACCCTGGAGGTGGAGGGCGTCGCCAACTCCTTCGAGGCCAACGTGGCGTGGCTGCTCGAGGACTCCACGGGCACCGACGTGGCCTCCGGAGCCATCACGGCCGAGGGCTACATGGCCGAGAAGCTTTTCCCCTTCCACGACTCCCTCGACGTGTCCTCCCTCGTTCCGGGCACCTACACCTTCATCGTGATGACCGACGACCCCAGCGGGGCCGGCAACGTCGACCAGGACTCCAGGACGGTGATCATCAAGTGAAGCGACGGATTGTGCGGACCGCCCTCGTGGCCTCGACCCTCCTGCTGGTGAGTGCGTGCGGCAACGACCCGGTCGAGACCGGGGCGCACACGCGCGACCACCACAAGCCGCACAAGCACCACGGCCACCAGGGCTCGCAGGGCGGCACCGCGACCGGCGGTGGCTCGACCTCCGGCGGCGGCTCCGGGAGCGCGACCGTCACCGTGCCGGCGTACTTCGCGGCGAGCACGCCGCAGGGTGGCCGGCTGTTCCGTGAGTTCCAGGCCGTGGACGCGGCCGACCCGCTCGGCGAGGCCGCGGCCCTGGTGGTCGACGGTGACAGCCTCGACCCGGACTACACCACGGCCTTCCCCTCGGGATCTTTCGCGGACGTCACCTGGTCCGCGGGCGCCGGCGCCTTCGTCGTCACCCTGGCCGACGACAGCTGGACGACCCGGCCGAAGGACATGAGCCCAGCCGGGGCGAAGCTCGCGGTCCAGCAGCTCGTCTACACGTTGCAGGGCGTCCAGCAGCGACGCGACCCGGTGATCGTCCAGCTCGGCCACGACCCCGTGCCGCTCTTCGGCATCGACACCGCCCACGGGCTGCACAACGACCCGTCCGCGCTCGGCCTGGTCAACATCACCTCGCCCGAGCAGGGCGTGACGATCTCCGGGGGCACCCTGGACGCGTCGGGCGTCGCGAACTCCTTCGAGGCCAACGTCGTCTGGGAGATCCGGTCGGGCAGCACGAAGGTGCTCGACGGCTACGCGACCGCGGACGGGTGGATGGACAAGCTCTACCCGTGGCAGAAGTCGATCGACATCTCCTCGCTGGCCCCGGGCGACTACACCTTCGTCGCACGGACCGACGACCCGTCGGACGGCGAAGGGGCCGGTCCGACCGAGGACACCAAGACCTTCACGGTGTCCTAGGACCCCAGCGAGGGGTGTGCGCGAGCAGCGCGGCCAGGGCCGCCACCCCGGCGGTCGAGGTCCGCAGCACCTCGTCCCCCAGGCGTACGACGCGCGCGCCGGCGGCCGCGAACGCCTCCAGCTCCTCGGGCGACAGGCCACCCTCGGGGCCGACGACGACCACCACCGTGCCGGACTCAGGCACGGTCAGGTCACCGAGGCTGCCCGTCCCGTCCTCGTGCAGCACGAGTGCGAGGTCCGCCTCGGCCAGGAGCGAGGCGACCGACTCGGTGCCGACGAGCGTGTCGACCTCCGGGAGCCACGCCCGCCGCGACTGCTTCGCGGCCTCGCGCGCGGTCGAGACCCAGCGCGCGTGCGACTTCACGGCCCGCTCGCCCTTCCACACGGCCACCGATCGCGCGGCGGCCCACGGGACGATCCGGTCGGCCCCGATCTCGGTGAGCATCTCCACGGCCAGTTCGCCGCGGTCCCCCTTCGGTAGCGCCTGGACGACGACGACGCGCGGCTCGGGCCGCGGCACCGACTCGACCGACTCGGCCGTCACCACGAAGACCCGCTTGCCGGTCTCGGTCACCTCGCCGACCACCCGTGTGCCGCGGCCGTCGGTGAGGACGACCGTCTCGCCGACCCGGAGGCGTCGTACGGCGACCGCGTGGTGCGCCTCGTCCCCGGTCACCTCCACCGCGTCCCCGGCGCGCACACCGCCCAAGGACGGCACGAGGTGGACGGGCAGGGACATCAGTGTTGGTTGAACGCGTCGCGGAGGCGGCCGAAGACCGACTTGTTCTCCGGGCGGGGCTGACCGGTCGGGTGCTCCTCGTCGCGGATGGCCGCGAGCTCCCTGAGCAGCTCCTCCTGACGCGCGTCCAGCCGAGTCGGCGTGGCCACCTCGATGTGGACGACCAGGTCGCCGCGACCGCCCCGGAGCCCGGGGACACCGCGACCGCGCAGCACCTGCTCGGTCCCGGACTGCGTGCCCGGCTTGAGCTCCAGCTCGAAGTCGAGGGGAAGGTCCGAGCTCTCCTGGTCCGCCGCCGCGGCCACGTCGGCCTCCAACGTCGGCAGGGTCAGTGTGGTCCCGAGGGCGGCCGCGGTCATCGGCACGTTCACCGTGCAGTGCAGGTCGACGCCGTCCCGGGTGAAGGTCTTGTGCGGCGTCACGTTGATCTCGACGTAGAGGTCGCCGGCAGGTCCACCGCCGGGCCCGACCTCGCCCTGACCGGCCAGCTGGACCCGGGTCCCGGTGTCGACGCCGGCCGGGATCTTCACGGTGAGGTTGCGGCGCGAGCGCACCCGGCCGTCGCCGGAGCACTCGCGGCACGGCTCGGGGATGATCGTGCCGAAGCCGCGGCACGCGGCGCACGGGCGAAGGGTGCGGACCTCGCCCAGGAACGACCGTTGCACGTGGGCGACCTCGCCGGTCCCCCGGCAGGTCTCGCAGGGGATCGGGTGGGTGCCGGGCGCAGCACCCTCGCCCTGGCAGGTCGAGCAGACGACCGCCGTGTCGACCTTGAGGTCGCGGGAGACACCGAACGCGGCATCGGCCAGCGACACGTCCACCCGGACGAGGGCGTCCTGCCCACGTCGTACGCGAGTGCGGGGACCGCGCGTCTGGCCACCGGCCGCCCCGCCGAAGAACGCATCCATGATGTCGGTGAACGAGAAGCCCGAGCCCTGCCCACCGAAGCCGGCGGCCCCGCCGAACGGGTCTCCGCCGCGGTCGTACGCCGCGCGCTTCTGCGGGTCGCTCAGCACCTCGTAGGCGCGGGAGACCTCCTTGAACTTCTCCTGCGTCTCCGGGTCCGGGTTGACGTCGGGGTGCAGCTGCCGGGCGAGCCGCCGGTACGCCTTCTTGATCGTGTCGGCGTCGGCGTCGCGGCTCACGCCCAGGAGGGCGTAGAGGTCCTGGCTCACAGATTTCCTTCGTCTCGGTGGTACGTGGGGGCTCGGTTCACGCCTCTGGGGTCACGCTTCGTCGAGGATCCGGGACACGTAACGGGCGACGGCGCGCACCGCGGCCATGCTCCCGGGGTAGTCCATCCGGGTCGGTCCGACCACCCCCAGGCTGGCCACCGGCAGGTCGCCGGGGCCGTAGCCGGTCGCGACGACGCTGGTCGTCGCCAGCTCGTGGAACGGGCCCTCGGCGCCGATCCGGACGGTCACGGTGTCCGGGCCGCCCACCTGGCCGGCCTCGCCCAGCAGCTTGAGCAGCACGACGTGCTCCTCGAGCGCCTCGAGCAGGGGCAGGAGGGCGGTGTTGGAGTCGCCGAACCGCGCCAGGTTGGCGGCGCCGCCGACGGCGACCCGTGCGTCGTTGCGGTGGTCCGACATCGCCTCGGCGAGCGCCTCGGCGACGGTCCGGGTGCCCGGGAGGTCGGTGGCCAGCACGCCGAGCGCGTCGATCGCGTCGGCGATCCGCTGCCCGACAATCGACTGGAGCACCCGCGAGCGCAGCGTGGCCACCTGGTCGTCGTCCAGCTCGGCCGACAGATCGACGAGCCGCTGCTCGACCCGCCCGCTGGAGAGGATCAGCACGAGCAGGAGCCGGGTCGGCGCGAGCGCGACGACCTCGACGTGCCGGACGGTGCTGGTGCTGAGCGTGGGGTACTGCACGATCGCCAGCTGGTGGGTGAGCTGGGACAGCAGGCGCACCGAGCGCTGCACGACGTCGTCGAGGTCGACCGCCCCGTCCAGGATCGTGGTGATGGCCCGCTTCTCCGCGACCGACATCGGCTTGATGCTGGTCAGCCGGTCGACGAACAGGCGATAGCCCTTGTCCGTCGGCACGCGCCCGGCCGAGGTGTGCGGCTGGTGGATGAAACCCTCTTCCTCCAGCACCGCCATGTCGTTGCGGACGGTGGCCGGGGAGACGCCGAGGCCGTGCCGCTCGACCAAGGTCTTGGAGCCGACCGGCTCCTCGGTGGCGACGTAGTCCTCGACGATGGCACGGAGGACGGCCAGCCTGCGCTCCTCCGACATGGCCACCTCCCTGTCTCCAGAACAGTCTCTGGCACTCGTTCCTCGTGAGTGCCAAGCCTACTAGGTCGCCGTACTGTTTCCGACGTGGTGGACTTCGTCGAGGTGGCCGACCGGGTGTGGGTGGCGCGCTACCCGTGGGCCGACGCCAACGTGACCGCGATCGGCAGCGACCGAGGTCTGGCGGTGGTCGACACGCACGGCTCGACCGCCCGGGGCCGAACGATCCTGGACGATCTCTCCCGGCTGGGTGCCGGCGAGGTCACGGCGATCGTCAACACGCACTGGCACTGGGACCACTCCTTCGGCAACGCCGCTTTCCGCGAGGTGAACGCCGAGATCCCGATCCACGCCCACGAGAACGCCGCCACCTGGTTGGCCGAGCGCGGCGAGGAGACGAAGGCGCGGTTCACACCGGAGACCGACCCCGAGCACCACGAGGAGGTGAACGCGACCGAGATCGTCGTGCCGGACCAGCTGTTCTCCTCCGCCGCCGTGCTCGACCTGGGCGACCGCGCCCTCGAGCTCATCCACCCGGGTCGCGGGCACACCGAGGGCGACCTCGTCGTCCGGGTGCCCGACGTCGACGTCCTGCTCGGCGGCGACCTGATCGAGGAGTCCGCACACCCGTGGATCGGGATGGACTCCTGGCCGATGGACTGGCCGCTGACCCTCGACATCGTCCTGGGCGTCACGACCGCGTCCTCGGTGGTCGTCCCGGGGCACGGGGTCGTCGTGGACCGCTCGTTCGTCGAGGACCAGCGCAACGAGCTCGGCCTGATCGCCGAGCAGGTGCGCCAGCTCGCCGGCGACGGCGTGCCCGCCGGCGAGGCGGCCGCGGCCGGCCAGTGGCCGTGGGACGGCGACGACCCCCGGATCGCGAACGCGATCACCCGGGGCTACGAGCACCTGCCGCGCAGCCAGAAGCGGCTCCCGCTGGTCTAGGGCTAGCGGGTCAGCGCGAGCCACACGATGAAGGCCGTGTAGGACCCGACGAAGAACACGATGACCGCGGCGGCGATGAGGTACTCGGCGTACTTCTGCCGAAAGCTGATCGGCCGGCGCTCCTCCTGCTCGTCCTCCTCGAACAGGTAGAACGCGTCCCGCCACGACCGGAACGAGGAGGCGCGCTCGAACCGGTTGATCGGGTCCCCTGCCCGGTGGGACCCGTGGTCGACGATGTCGTTGAGCCCGCGTCCTCCGAACGAGCGCGAGACCGTGTGGCGCTGCGTGGGGCGTCGTGCCTGGGCCATGACTCACCGTAGGCCCTCCGGGTGGGGTGGCGGGAGGTCTGGCGCGGCTAGGTTGGCGGGCATGAGCGAGAACGAGAGCGAAGGCATCTCCGACGACAAGCTTCCCGAGGACCTCCAGCCCGGCGAGGACAACCCGCTGGCCGAGCCGCTCGACGAGGACGTCGAGGTCGAGGACCTGGACATGCAGGGCGGCAAGCGGCCCGAGGAGTCCGACGACGACGACGAGGACTCCGGCGCCGAGAGCTCCGGTGACGGGGAGGGCAGCGCCGACGACGAGGACGACTGAGTCGTCCCCGACGGCGTTTCCCGACGGTCTGGGACAGGTCCCGCCCGTAGCGTTGTCCGGTGCCTGATCGCTACGGACGAGACGTGCTGGCTGATGACTGGCGCCAGCACGGCCGCAAGTCGGCCACGAAGGTGCCCGCTCAGCGCGGCGACGTGGTCGAGGAGGTCATGACCGGATTCTGCGGCGAGATCGTCTCCATCGACCGCGACCTCGGGGTGCTCACCCTCGAGGACCGGCACCTGGTCCGACGTACGTTCCCGCTGGGTCCGGGCTTCCTGGTCGACGGGGAGCCCGTCGAGCTGACTCCCCCGGTCACGCGAGCTGCGCCTGCCGCCAAGACCCGTACGGCGTCCGGGAGCGTCGCTGTGCACGGCGCCGGGGCCCGCGTGGCACGCGAGAGCCGCATCTTCGTCGAGGGCAGGCACGACGCCGAGCTCGTCGAGAAGGTCTGGGGCGACGACCTGCGGATCGAGGGGGTCGTCGTGGAGTACCTCGGCGGTGTCGACGACCTGGCCGGCCTGGTCGCAGAGTTCGGCCCCGGACCCGGCCGCCGGGTCGGTGTCCTCGTCGACCACCTGGTGGCCGGATCGAAGGAGAGTCGGATCGCCCAGGAGGTCCGGCGCGAGTTCGGCGAGGACCTGGTGCTGGTGACCGGTCACCCGTTCATCGACATCTGGCAGGCGGTCGACCCGTCACGGCTCGGCATCGGCTCCTGGCCGGACGTGCCGCGCGGGGAGGACTGGAAGACCGGGACCTGTCGTCGTCTCGGCTGGCCCGCGAAGGACCAGGCCGACATCGCTCGTGCCTGGCGGCACGTGCTCGGCGGGGTCAGGGGCTACCAAGACCTCGACCCGGCCCTGCTGGGCCGGGTCGAGGAGCTGATCGACTTCGTGACGGCGGCCTGATCCCCCCATCAGGCCGGGTCGCGACCGGTCAGCCGCGAAGGTCGTCGGGGGTCGGCTGGACGTGACCCTCGACGTCCTCGTCGGTTCCGTCGACACGGGGAGCCCGGAAGTGGCCCTCCACGTCCTCGTCCGAGCCGTCGATCCGCGGCGCACGCAGGTGACCCTCGACGTCCTCGTCCGAGCCGTCGACGCGCGGGGCGCGCATGTGGCCCTCGGTGTCCTCGTCGTTGCCGTCGATCCGCGGCGCACGCAGGTGACCCTCGACGTCCTCGTCCGAGCCGTCGACGCGCGGGGCGCGCATGTGGCCCTCGGTGTCCTCGTCCGAGCCGTCGACGCGCGGGGCGCGCAGGTGGCCCTCGGTGTCCTCGTCGTTCCCGTCCACGCGGGGGGCTCTCATGTGACCCTCGACGTCCTCGTCGGCCGGGTCGTAGCTGGTGTTGTTCTCGTTCATGGTCCTGCTCCTTCTCTTCTCAGTCTTCTCGGTGTCGATTCAGCTGGTTCGGCTGGGGCCTCATCCCCAGCGACTGCCCCCATCGTGCGCCTCCCGGCGCCGGAGTTCTGTCGGGTTGGTGACACAAGAACTGTTCAGTCGCTGACCTCCCCGGGATCCACCTGGGCGTTCTCGCTGACCGCCTGGAGCACGGCCTTGACCTGGAACGTCGTGAGGTGAGGGTGCTTGGCCAGCATCAGCGCGACCATGCCCGTGACGTGCGGGGCCGCGAAGCTGTTGCCGGTCGCGACCATCGAGCCGCCGCCCAGCCACGCGACGTCGACATCGATGCCCCGCGCCCCGAACTCGACCGGCGGCGTCGGGTTGGTCGCAAGCCCCAGGGGGTCGGCACCCGGGCGGCAGGCGACCGAGATGACCGAGGAGAACTGCGAGGGGTACGTCGGCCCCGGCTGGTTGTTGGCGGCGCTGACGAGGACGGTGCGGCGGAAGTACGCCTCGTCGGCCGCGTCGTGCAGCGCGGCGTACAGCGTCTCGCTCTTGCTCGACAGCGACAGGTTCGCGACGTGCATGCCGTGCTCGATCGCCCAGACGATGCCGGCGTGGAACAGCCCGCCGCGTCCCTTGAGGTTCGCTCCGAGCACCCGGACGCTGTAGATCTCGGCGTCCGGTGCGAGCGAGCGCACGATCGCGGCGCAAGCCGTGCCGTGTCCGACGAGGTCCTCGTGCGGCCCCTCCTCCTCGCGGTAGCCGTTCTCTGCCTCGGGGTCGACGACCATCGCGACGCCGCCCTGGATCGGGCCCACCCGAGGGTGGCTCGGGTCGACCCCGCTGTCCACGATCGCGACCTTGACGCCGGCGCCCGTGGAGCCGCCGAAGGCCCACGTCCGGGCATCGGCGATCGGCAGCGCTCCGACGGCGGCGAGCTGGTCGTCCGCGAACGCCTCCGACCAGGCAGGGAGAAGGCTCATGGGTCAGCGGCGTCCTTCGTACGTCGAGACGGCGGCCAGCACCTGTCGGGCCAGGCCCTCGAGAGCGGTGTCCCCCGAGTTGCCGCCGGCCCGGTCCATCTCCACCAGTCCGGCGGCGGCCGAGGCGAGCGTGCCGAGGACGGCGAGCAGCCAGTCGGAGGCTGCGTCGACACCCGGGTCGAGCACCTCCAGGACGCCCAGGGCCTCCCCCGCGCTGTCGAACATCGGTGCCGCGAGCACGGACGTCGGGACGTACTCCGTCTGCTCCGCGACGTCGCGGGCGAAGCGGGCGTCCGCGGCGACGTCGCGGACCGCGATCGGCTGCCCGGACATCACCGCCCAGCCCGCGATGCCGCGGCTGATCGGCAGCTGGACACCGACGATCTTGTCGGCGCCCTCCCCGTCCGCGGCCACGAAGGTGAGCGTCGACTCGTCGTCGTCGACCAGCGCGCACGAGCACGCGGACGCGCCGAACAGGGCGCGCACCGCCGCCACGGAACGCCTCAGCTGCGCGTTGTCCATGTCTTCACCTCTCGGGGGTGTGTACTGAGGCCGTGGAGTGGCCGTTGCTTGCCTCGTTGAGCGAGTCCGATCGCCGCGACGTGCTGGCGAACACGCGCCGCCGCAGGTTCGCCAAGGGTGAGGTGGTCGTCCACGAGGGCGACCCCGCCGACAGCCTCCACCTGGTGGTGACGGGCCGGCTCGCGGTGCGCGTCGCGACCTCGTCGGGCGACAACGCGACCCTCAACATCCTCGGGCCGGGCGACTACTTCGGGGAGCTGTCGCTTCTCGACGGTCGCCAGCCCGCCCGAACCGCCTCGATCGTGGCGCTGGAGCCCGCGGAGACGCTGTCCCTCGCGGCCAGCGCGTTCGGTGAGCTGCGACAGCGGCACCGGGGCGCCGAGCAGCTGCTGCTGACCCTGCTGGCCCGTCGCGTGGAGGAGCTGTCGGCGCGGTTGCTCGAGACCATGTACGACGGCCTGGACCGGCGCGTGTACCGCCGACTGGTCGAGCTGGGTCGCGTCTACGCCGACTCCGACGACCCGCAGTCCCCCGTCGTCGTCCCTCTCACCCAGGAGCAGCTGGCCGAGCTGGTCGGCGGCACGCGCCCCAGCGTCAACCAGGTGCTCAAGCGGCTGGCCGAGCGCAGCGTGATCGAGATCGGTCGCGGCCGGGTCACCGTGCTCGATCGAGCCTGGCTGGCGCAGCGCGCGACCTGAGGTCATTGCCGGACGCCCGCCAGCTGGTCGTCCAGCTCGGCGATCCAGGCCACCGCACCGAGGCGTTGGAACGTCGCCCGTGCCTCGGAGAGGAGCGGCGCAGCCTCCTCCGCCCGACCTTGGCCGACCAGCCATCCGGCGTACGCGCCCTGGGCCCGGGCCTTGGTCGGCGCGGAGTTCCAAGCCGAGGACTCCGCCAGCGCGCTCCGGAACTCCTGCTCGATGGTCTCGGGGGCGTCGTCGTCGGCGACGCCGATCCGCGCGCGGAGCAGGGCGCCCTGGGCCCGGAACCCGGTCGGCAACCGGTTGACTCGGTCCTGGGCGACGACCGCGAACAGGGCGTCGACCGTCTCCCGGTCCCCGCTGGACCAGGCCAGGTCGGTGAGGAACTGCCACAAGGTTGCGAAGTCGTCGAACAGGCCACCCTGCCGGTAGCAGCGATCGGCGGAGTCGAGGATCAGCTGGCGCGCGTCGCGGCCCAGCGCCACCGCCTCCTGCGCGCGCAGGGCGTTGAGGAAGGCCGCCACCGCCAGGTCGTCCTCGGCGGCATCGACCTCGGGCACGGGGGGTGCCGGCTCGTTGCGCGCCAGGGCGATGCCGGTCTCGACGAGCGTCGCGAACAGGCGATCGAGCGGGTCCATGAGGTCCTGGCCGATGAGGGCGAGGGACTCGTCCCACTCCCCTTCGAGATAGGTCGACAGCGCGAGGTTCACCGATGCTCCGCTGGTCCACCGCATGTCGCCGGTCCGCACCACGGTCTCCATGGCCTCTCGGCCGTACTCCGCTGCCACGCGGGCGTCGTCGGGGGCCCAGTCGGCGTTGAGGTTGGTCAGGGCACGCACCAGCAGCAGCGGGTCGTGGGCCGCGCGCGCCCGCTCGGCTGCCGACTGCAGCAGCACCCGTGCCAGGCCTCGCGGCCCGGCGACCAGGAAGTGCAGGGCCAGGCTCACGTAGGAGTCGGCGACGTCCGACTCGTCGCCGACCCGGTCTGCCAGACGTGCGTGGTTCTCCGCGGCGTCACGCAGGTCGGACTCGGTGCGCAGCAGGGTGTTGACCTGGACGCGGTGCAGCTCGAGGAGGACCCGCTCGGCCCCCTCGACCCCGCGCAGCTCCTCGAGCTGCTCCTCGACCATCGCCCTCGCGCGCTCGAGCTCGGCCTGCCCGTAGACCAGGGCCCGGGCCAAGCTCGCGGTTGCCCTGCCGACCAGGATCGGAGAGCCCAGCTCCTGCGCCAGGACACGGGTCGCCTCGCTGCGCGCGATCGCCTCCTCGTACTCGGAGGTCGAGTTGAGGGCCGCGGCCAGCTGACACCCCAGCTCGGCGGCCTGCAGCCGATCCTGCGTCCGGTCCAAGGCGATCCGGAGGTGGGCGGCCGCTTCGGCCGGGGCCCCGAGCGAGCTGGCCCGGGTGGCCGACCGGCTCAGGTGACCGACCGCCGCCGCCGTGAGCTCGGCGTGGTCCTCACCCTCCGGCACCGCGTCCGCTGCCTCGATGAGGTGCTGGGCGATGATCGGCGACAGCTCGCCGGCGGAGTTGTCGCCCTGGCCCAGGAGCTCGGCAACGGCCAGATGCAGGGCCTTGCGGTCCCGGCGGGACAAGGTGCCGTGCGCGACCTGGCGTACGGCGGACTGGACGAACTGGTAACGCCCGAGCTCGGCGGAGAGCCGGTCGGACTCCTGCCGGAGCACCTGCACCCGGACCAACCCGGCGAGGGCCGCGGCGAGGTCCGGGACGTCGGGGCACATCGCGGCGATCTGCTCCCGGGTGAACGAGTGCCCGATCACGCTCGCGACGTCGACGACCCGTCGCTGGTCGGCCGGAAGGGCGTCCAGCCGTGCGGACATCAAGGCGTGCAGGGAGGCGGGAGCGCCGATGGCGTCGAGGTCGACGGCGTGGTCGGCCAGGACGTACTGGCCACCGCGGGGCAGCACCAGGTCGCGGTCGATCAACGAACGCACGGTCTCCACGGCGTACAACGGGATGCCTTCGGCGCGCTCCACCAGTCCGGACCTGACGTCGGCCGGCAGGCCCGCGACCAACCCGTCGAGCAGGTCGCCCATGTCGGGATCGGAGAGGGTCTCGAGGTGCAGCACGGTGACGCGCCGGTTCGCGGCGAGCTCGGGGCGCCGGTCGAGCAGACCGGGTCGCGCCATCAGCAGGACGTAGACCTTGAACGTCGCCACCGCCATCAGGTGCTCGAGGAAGGCCACGAGACCGTCGTCGGCGTGGTGGGCGTCGTCGATGACGAGGATCACCGTCTCGTCCTCCGCGGCCCCGACCAGGCGCAGGAAGGTCGCCCATGCGTTGAAGAGGTCCTCGCGCTTGAACGACGCCACGGCACCGATGCCGAGAAGCGCGGCGAGCCTCGGCTCGAGCCACTCACGTTCCTCCGGGTCGGGGACGATCTCGGCCAGGCCGTCGCGCAGGAGCGCGGCCTGGTCCTCGTCGGACTCGACCGGCTGGCCGGCGTCCTCGCGGGCGGCCTGCAGCCGGCCGCGCACCGTCTCGGCGAGCGCGTAGAACGCGACGCCTTCGCCGTACGACAGGCAGCGACTGCTGTGCCACCGGACGTTGGTGGTGAGGCCGTCGATGTACTTGAAGTACTCCCAGGCCAGCCGGGTCTTGCCGACGCCGGGCTCGCCGGAGACGACGAGCATGGCCGGGCGGCCGGCCTCCTCGACGCTGTGGAAGACCTCCTTGACCATCCGCAATTCGCGGTCGCGGCCGATCAGGGGCGCCTCGAGGCCGTCGGCGCGCTGGCTGCCGCCGAGGTTGGCGACGACGGCGCGCACCGCCCACAACGGGACGGGATCGACCTTGCCCTTCATCTGGTGGCTGCCGACGTCGACGTAGGAGATGGCGGCCGAGGTGAGCAGGCGGGTCGTCTCGTCGACCCAGACCTGGCCGGGGGTCGCGGCGGACTGGACGCGCGCCGCGGTGTTGACCGCGTCGCCGGCGACCATGCCCTGCTGCTGCGCGCCGACCGTGACCGCGACCTCGCCGGTGACGATGCCGACCCGCATGGCCAGGTCGTCGATGCCCTGGTCGGAACCCAGTCCGGCGACCGCGTGGACGAGCTCGAGCCCAGCCCGGACGGCGCGCTCGGCGTCGTCCTCGTGCGCAGTGGGCACCCCCCACACCGCCATGACCGCGTCACCGATGAACTTCTCCACCGTCCCGCCGTACCGGGCGATGATCTGGCGGCACTCCTCGAAGTACCCGGAGAGGAGCTCGCGGACGTCTTCCTGGTCACGGCTCTCGCTCAGGCTGGTGAATCCCACGAGGTCACCGAAGAGCACGCTGGTGACGCGCCGCGCCGCGACAGGTCCCGCGGCGGCTGCTGCGGTCCCGTGGGAGGCGCCGCCCGCTTGGGCAGCGCCGCACTCCGAGCAGAACTTCGCGCCAGGGGGGATCTCGGCCCCGCAGGAGGTGCAGCCCGGCCGCCCCAGGGAGGCGCCGCACTCGGCACAGAACTTCGCGCCACTCGGCTGGCCAGACGTCCCGCAGGCCGAGCAGGTCACCATGCCCCAGAACCCTTCTGTGTGTCCGCCCTCAGCGGTGCGCTAAGCATGCACCCAAAGTCGTCGGTTCGTCGTGAGGACTGTGATTACACCCCGAGCCGCCGGGAGACGACGGCGAGAGCTGCCGTCTGCGCCTCCGAGGTGCCGGAGACCGCCGCCACGAACTCCGCGCCGCCGAATGCCAGCAGCTCGACGTCGGTGAGGGCGGTGACCGTGGCCGTGCGAGGAAGGCCTCGCAGGACGCCGATCTCCCCGAAGAAGTCGCCGGCCGACTCGGTGCGAAGAGCCCTTCCCTGCTGCGTGACCTGCACTTCTCCGCTCACGATGACGAAGAAGCGATCAGCCGGCTCACCCTCCGTGACCACCGCCCGACCGGCCGGCACGGTGACCTCCTCGGCGGTCCGCGCCAGCTCCTCCCGGGTGCCGGCCGGCAGGGGGGCGAAGAGAGACACCGAGGACACCAGCTCGAGGTGCTTCGGAGCGGCCAGACGATGGTCTAGACGTTTCATCCTCGGGAGCGTCGAGATCGCGTACGCCGCGCTGGCCGCGCCGACCGCCAGCAGCGCTCCGCGGAAGCCGAGCAGGTGGATCAGCAGCGGGGTCACGGCGGACCCGAGGGCCATCGCGCCGATCAGGGCGCTCTCGACCGCGGCGTACACCCGCGAGATCAAGCGGTCCGGTGCGAGCCGTTGCGGAATGGTCTCCAGGCCGAGGTTGACCCACGGGTCGGCGAGGCCGACGACCGCGAGCGCGAGCAGGGTCACGGCGAGCGAAGGCTCGAGGGCCATCGCGAGCAGGGGCAGGGCCCAGCCGAGCACGCCGACCGCCATGTCCTGGCCGAGCCGGCCCTTGGCGACCCGGGTGATGACGACCAGGCCGCCGACCACGGTGCCGATGCTCAGGACCGCATCGAGGTAGCCGACCCCGGCCGCCCCCGCGGAGAGGGTGCGGACCGCAAGCAGCACCGTGAAGACCGTGAGGGCGCCCCAGATGAAGCCCTGGACCGCGGCCAGCACGGACACTGCTCGCAGGTCGGGGTCCCTGGCGACCAGCCCGAGGCCGGCGGTGATCTGGCTGCGGAGCCCGCCCTCGTCCTCATCCGGCTCCTCGACCACCTCGTGCTCCGCGCTGATGCTGCTGACCAGCAGGAGCGAGAGGACGAAGGTGGCCGCGTTGATCCCGAAGACCACCGAGACGTTGGTCGCTCCGACGAGCAGCGCGCCGAGCGCGGGCCCGGCGAACGTCACGACGTTCTCGAGGTTGGCGGCGACGGCGTTGGAGGCCGTCAGCTCCTCGGGCGAGTCGACCAGACGCGGGATGAGTCCGGCCTGGGCCGAGCGGAACGGCGAGCCGACCACGGCCGCGACGACACCGAGGGCGTAGACGAGCATGGCGGGGCCGTCGACGGCCACGCACACCGTCGCGAAGGAGACCAGCACGGCCCGGATCAGGTCGATGAGGATCATGAAGCGGCGACGCGACATGCGGTCGGCGACCACCGCCCCCAAGGGGCCGGCGACGGCCATGGCGATGAAGCGCGCGGCGGCGTACACGCCGACGGCCCGGGCCCCGCCCTCGTGGTAGGCCCAGACGGTGATCGCCGTGGCGTAGGCCCAGTCGCCGAACAGCGAGCCGGCGTACGCGAGCTGGATGCGGCGGAGGTTCCGGTTGGCGAGGACGCGGCGCAGCGCGTCCCGTGTGCTCGGCTCGTCGGCCTCGACACCCCCGGTCTCTGACACCTGCGTCAGCGTAGGGGCGGCAGGCACCTCATTTCAGCAGGTCGCGCACGACGCCGTCGGCCAACAACCGTCCGCGCTGGGTCAGCACGAGCCGCTCACCATGCCGCAGGAGGAGTCCCTCGTCGACGAGCCGCGCGATCTGCCCTCGGCCGTGCTCGTCCAGGACCGGCACCGGGAGCCCATCGGAGAGCCGCAGCTCCAGCAGCACCCGCTCCGTGCGGCGCTCCTGGTCGGTCAGCCGCTCCCGGTCGGCAGCGGGGCTCTCGTCGGCCGCGAGCCGCCGGGCGTACGCCGCGGGGTGCTTGACGTTCCACCAGCGCTCACCGGCCAGGTGGGAGTGGGCACCCGGCCCGATCCCCCACCAGTCGCCGCCGGTCCAGTACAGGACGTTGTGTCGGCACCGGTGCTCCGGTGTCCGCGCCCAGTTCGAAACCTCGTACCAGTCGAGTCCTGCGGCCGTGAGCAGCTCGTCGGCGATGAGGTACTTCTCCGCCAGGTCGTCCTCGTCGGGCATCGGAAGCTCGCCCCGGCGGACCCGGCGGGCCAGTGCCGTGCCCTCCTCGACGATCAGGGAGTACGCCGAGACGTGGTCGGGCTCGCAGGCGAGCGCTGCCTCCAGACTGGTGCGCCAGTCGTCCTGGGTCTCCCCCGGCGTCCCGTAGATGAGGTCGAGGCTGACCTCGTCGAAACCGGCCTCTCGGGCCCACTGCACGACCGCCGGCACGCGCAGCGGGTCATGGGTGCGGTCGAGGGTCGCCAGCACCCGGTCGACCGCCGACTGCATCCCGAACGAGACCCGGGTGAACCCCGCCTTCCGCAGCTCCTCGAGGTCCCAGGAGGCGACCGAGT
>Ga0307504_10000029_pt1 | contig 38830 bp, 53 predicted proteins | sample 19_S_MG_FD_194516 | JGI IMG/M metagenome (GOLD analysis project Ga0307504, IMG submission 194516) | Soil microbial communities from Populus trichocarpa stands in riparian zone in the Pacific Northwest, United States - 19_S | ecosystem: Environmental > Terrestrial > Soil > Riparian zone > Trees... | reverse complement strand
GTCGTTTTTTCACACATGCAGTAATTATGAAGGCAAGAATATGACCGCCCGAACGCCGCATAATCTGAAAGTCATATCTGGAACGGTGCAACCGTGCCGTACTGATGCCGACCCGGTGAAGTGGGAGCCGCTTACTGTGGCGCCTCCGGTACCGCCCTGGCTGAACAACTATTTGGCAGTCGAGGAGTGGATACGGATAACCCCCTTTCTCGTCCGGCTCAAACTAATGTCAGAGGGGGATATCCCGGCGGTGGCGACCATGTGCGACCTGTATGCATCTTATATATGCGCCTCGTTGGAGGGGGGTAAACTCGATGCTTCGAGCATTGCCCAATTGCGGGGGTTGTGGGCGGACTTTGGAATGACGCCCCTTTCGCGCAGCAAGATTCGAAATCCAGATACCCCCAAGAATCCGCAAAGCAAATTTGGCAGCAATGGCAAACGGGCGTGATTATGTTGTGATCGCCCGCGACTACGCGGAGCGTGCGGCCGACCCAAAGAACAAACGGGACTTCGGGGTGTGGGTGCGGCTGGCCGCGCAGCGGTTCCTCGATGACCTCGTGCGGCCGAACGCGCCGTTTGTTTTTGACGAGTGGCACGCGAACGATGTGTGTGACTTCGCGGAGAAACTCCCGCACGTCGAGGGTACATGGGATACCCCAGAAATCGTCCTGCATGAATCTCACGTGTTTTTTCTAGTTAACCTGTTCGGGTTTCGGAAGCACGACGGGACGCGGAGATTTACGACGGCGCTATTCGCAATTGCCCGGAAGAACGCTAAATCGACGCTCGCCTCGATCATCGGTTTGTATTGCCAAACCTGCGAAGGCGAAAACGGCCCGCAGGTAATCACCGCGGCAACCACAGGATCACAAGCGCGAATTGTGTTTCGTGTGGCTAAGGCCATGGTCGACAAAACCGAAGAACTCCGCGAGGAATTCAATCTGCAGGCCTTCGCGAACGCGATCGCGTCGTTTGATAACGCCGGCAGTTTCAAGCCGATCAACGCGAAGGCGAGTACGCAAGACGGCTTGAATCCCTCGTGCACGATCCTTGATGAGATTCACGCGCACAAAAACCACGACCTGCTCAACGTGCTGAAGTCGGCGGCTGGCGCGCGGCGCAATCCGCTGTTCCTATACCTGACGACGGAAGGCTATGCCAATGCCGGCCCGTGGGAGGAAGAACGCGAATTCGCGAAAAAGGTCTTGCGCGGGCTGATCGAAGCGGACCACTACCTCGCGCTGTACTACGCGGTCGACGAGAAGGACGACGACCTCGGCACGGAGGAGGACGACGATTTCGATGAGAACGCGTGGCGCAAAGCTAACCCCCTGATGGCGGTAAACCCGCTGCTACTGGCGGAGATTCAGAAACTAGCGCTCGAGGCCCGTGACAAGCCCGGCACGCACTCGGAATTCAAGATCAAGCGGCTGAATCGACCGTCGAGCGTGGCGAAAGGCTGGGTCAACATCACGAAGTGGCGCGAGTGCCGTGGCGTGGTCGACCTCGAATACCTGCGGAAATTCCCCTGTCACGGCGGCCTCGACCTTTCGAGCACCACCGACCTGGCCTCCTTCCGCCTCACGTGGAACGTGAACGGGTTCCTGTACACGCACGGATGGCGCTGGGTCCCGGCGGCAGCCGTGCGGCGTCGCACGACCCGCGGTCTCATCCCCTACTCGGGGTGGGTGGGTCGGGGGTTCTTGATCGAGAGCGGCCACGAGGTCATCGATTACAAGCCGATCGAGGATCAGATCGTTCGTGCAAACGAGGAGTTCAATCTCGTCAGCGTGGGCTACGATGCGTGGAACGCCTCGCAGCTCGTTCAAAACTGCCGCACCCGAAGCGTGACGATGGAGCAATTTATTCAAGGGCCGCGGAGTTATCACCCCGCCATGCAGGCACTTGAGGTAGCATACCTCTCAGGAAAATTCGCCCACGGCAACGACCCGGTGCTCAATTGGAACGCTTCGAACGTCATTGCCCGGCAGGATTCGAATCTGAATACGGCGCCTGACAAGAAACGGGCGACTGAGAAGATTGACGATTTTTGCGCCCTGCTCATGTCCATCGGAGTTCCGCTGTTGAAAACCCCGGAGCCCGAGAAGAAATACCAGATGCTTTTTGTGTGAGGGGATATCAACGATGAATCGCGCTTACTCCGTCCTCGAGATCAAAGCGACCGCCGGGGATGCCGGAGGCAAGCGGACCTTTACCGGGATCGCCTCAACGCCGTCCACCGACCGGATGGGCGATCAAGTCGAGCCCAAGGGCGCGCAGTTCAAGCTGCCGATCCCCCTCCTGTGGCAGCACGACAGTCGCCAGCCCATCGGCTGGGTGACGGGCGCCAAGGTCACGGACAAGGGCATCGAGATCGAGGGCGAGGTCGCCACTGTGGCCGATGCCGGCCCGCTCGCTGACCGCCTGACCGAAGCCTGGCAGATGCTGAAGTCGAAACTCGTGCGCGGCTTGTCGATCGGGTTCAACTCGATCGAGTCGGCCCGCATCGATGGCACCTACGGCCTGAAGTTTCTGAAGTGGGAATGGCTCGAGCTGTCGGCCGTGACCATCCCCGCGAACCAAGATGCCTCGATCACGGCGATCAAGTCGATCGACGATCGATTCATGCGAGCCGCGTTTGGCTCCTCCCGCCCTGGCGTTTCAGGGAACCAACCACGCCAGAAAGGCACCGAAATGAAAACCCTGAAGGAACTGCTCGAACTGCTCGCGACGAAGACCGCGCGCATCGAGGAAATCACCACGCAATGGGAACAGAAGGACTACAGCCGCACCGCTGAAGAACGCGCCGAACTGCAGACCCTGCAGGCCGATGTCGACCAGCTGGACGACGACATCCTCATGGCCCGCATGCATGAGCGCAAAGCGGCGAACGCGCGCCCGATCGACGGCGGCAGTGCCGAAGGCGCCTCGCGCAGCCGCGGCGGCCTCAGCTTCGTGAAGATGCAGGACCCGGACGACAAGTTCAAGGGTCAGTCCCTCACCCGCCTGGCGATCGCCAAAGCCGCGGCGTTCATCGCCATGAAAGAGGGCAATTTCCTCAACGCCGGCGATTGGGCCGCGTCCCGTTGGGGCAAGACTCACCCGAACCTCGTTCGTTACATCAAGGCTGCTGTGGCCGGTGGCGGCACGGGGTCGGGCGAGTGGGGCGCCGAGCTCGCGCAGTCGGACACCCGTTACAACGGTGACTTCGTCGAGTTTCTCTACAGCATGACGGTGTTTGACCGCCTGCCGCTGCGTGCCGTCCCGGCGCGCGTGCACATCAAGGGTCAGGACGGTGCGGCGACCGGCTACTGGGTCGGTGAGTCGAAGGCGATCCCGGTCAGCAAGCCCGACTTCTCGGATGTTGAACTCACGCCCCTGAAGGTCGGCGCCATCGCGGTCTGCTCGAAAGAGCTGGTCACGGACTCGGACCCGTCGGCGGAGTTGTGGATTCGCGACAGCATCGCGCAGGCAAGCGGTCAGCGCGTGGACACCACGTTCCTGTCGGCTGCAGCTGCGAGCGCAGGTGTCTCGCCGGCCGGTATTCTGAACGGTGTGTCTGCGCTGGCGCCTTCGGGCGCCGACGCGGCCGCCGTGCGGGCCGACATGATGTCGCTGTACGCGTCGTTCCTGACCGCGAAGAACGCGTCGGGTCTGGTGCAGATCATGACTCCGTCGATGGCGAAGGCCCTCGCGCTGCTCGTGAACGCGCTCGGCCAGCCGGAATTCGTGGGCCTGAACGCGAACGGCGGCACGCTGCTTGGCGACACGGTCTACACCGGCGATAACGTCACGCCGGGCGACTGGATTCTGCTGAAGCCGTCCGACATCTGGAAGATCGGCGACAGCGGCGTTCAACTGTCGATGTCCGACAGCGCCATGGTCGAACAGAACGACGCCCCGCAAGGTGCGACGGACACGCCGACCGCGGCCTCGGCCACGATGGTGTCGCTGTGGCAAGAGGAATCGATCGGCTTCAAGGTGGTGCGTCGCATCAACTTCCAGAAGCGTCGCACCTCCGCCGTGGCCGTGCTGTCCAACGCCGAGTACGGCGGCGTGGTGAGCTGATCGGTTGATCGAGGGTCCATCCCCGGGGGCTTCGGCTCTCGGGGATTTTTTCAAGGCAGGAGAACTCGAAATGCCTCAAGTCACCGCCACGAAGGCTCACCGGTACGGCTCGACGCAGTACGCAGCCGGCGACACCTACCAAATTCGCGACGAACATTTGCGGCTCTACAAGGCGTTGGGCTGGGTTTCGACGGCTACCCCCGCACCCATGCCTCGTGCGGTCGCTGCGGAGGCCGTAACCGTCCCGGCGGCCCCTTTCAAGCGCGGCCCTGGCCGCCCCCGCAAGGATGAGCGCACTGCGTTTGGTGGCACCTACGCACGCCGTGACCTTGTGGCCGCTCCGGCGCCGCAAGCCCCGGTCTACACCTCGCCCGGCACCTCGCCTGACGAAGCGGAATGAGCCGCTTCCGTACCTTTCTCCGCAAGGTTGCCGGAGCCGTCACAAAGGCGGCGCCGAGCACCCTATCGGGCGTCAGCGGGCAGGGCGGCCGGTGGTTCACGCTGTTCGACAGCGACCGCATGCTCGGAGACTGGCAACGAGACATAGAGGTCGACCGCGGCGCCGTACTCGGGAATTGGGCCGTCTTCGCCTGCATCACGCTCATCGCGAGCGACGTGGGCAAGTTGTGCCTCGACCTGGTCGACGAGGTCGACGATGTGCGGCAGGAGGTCAAGAGCCCGGCGTTTTCGCCGGTGCTGCGTAAGCCGAATCGTTACCAAACGCGGCAGAAGTTCATCGAGCAATGGCTCGTGTCCAAGCTCACGAACGGCAATACCTACGTGCTGAAGGAACGTGACGCCCGGGGCGTTGTGATTGCGCTGTACGTGCTCGATCCGTGCCGGGTCGAGCCTCTCGTTTCCGAGAGCGGCGACGTCTACTATCGTCTGCAACAGGACAATCTCGCGCAGGTGCCTGACTCGCTGCCCGCGGTGCCGGCGAGCGAGATCATCCACGACACGATGGTCTGCTTGTATCACCCGCTCGTCGGGATTTCCCCGATCCACGCGTGCGGGCTCGCGGCCACGCAGGGTCTGAAGATTCAGCAGAATTCGGCGAAGTTCTTCACAAACATGTCGCGGCCGAGCGGTGTGCTGACCGCGCCAGGCCAGATCAGCGACGAGACCGCCGGGCGCCTCAAAGAGAATTGGGAAAAGAATTTTACCGGCGACAAGATCGGCCGTGTGGCCGTGTTGGGCGACGGCCTGAAGTACGAAGCCATGACCGTGAACGCCATTGACGCGCAGCTGGTCGAACAGCTGAAGCTCTCGGCCGAAATGGTCTGTTCGACCTTTCACGTACCGCCCTTCAAAATCGGCATCGGCGCGATCCCGGCCGGGCAAAAGGTCGAAGACCTGAACCAAATTTACTACAGCGACTGCCTACAGGCGCTGATGGAATCGATCGAGGCACTACTCGACGAAGGCCTCGGCCTCGTGGACGTTCCGGGCCACAGCTACGGTGTCGAGTTCGATCTCGATGACCTGCTGAAGATGGATTCGACCACGCAGACCGAGAACCTGAAGGTTCAGGTCGGCGCGGGCATCCGCAAGATCGATGAGGCACGTGCACAGCTTGGGTTGCCCCCCACACCTGGTGGCGACACGCCCTACCTGCAGCAGCAGAACTACTCGCTCGCAGCCCTGGCCAAACGTGATTCGAGCGCGGACCCGTTCGGCAAGACACCCGCCGCGGCACCGACCCCCGCGCCCGTGCCGCCGGTCGGACCGGACCCGACGAAGGCGATTCAAGACCTGATCGACACCATCAAGGCGACGCCTGCGGTCGACCTCAACCCGGTGCACGAGGTCATCGCCAGCCTTGCCGAACGCCTGCGACAGGCCGACCTCGAAACGAAATCGGCGTTGGAAGCGATGCGCGGAGAATTGCAGCAACGCGAACAGAAAGAACAGGTCGTCAGCGATCTGCGCGAGCTCGAACGCCTGATGCGTGCCGAGTTCGAAACGCCCACACCCTGAAGGGTCGGAAAATGTCGGAAATCAGCGAGATCGCAGACAGCCTCACGAAGACGGTGAAGGGCTATGTTGCCCGTCGTTTCGGCGAGCTGGAAATCACGTTGCGTGAACTGATCGCGACCACGTTTCGAGAACTGCCCCCGGCCATCAACGGCAAGGATGGCGCGCCCGGCCCTCAGGGTGAGCGTGGGGCCGCGGGAACCGACGGACACAACGGCGAACGCGGCGTGGACGGCATCAATGGCAAGGATGGTGCGCCAGGCATCGATGGTAAAGACGGTGCTCCCGGCCCTCAGGGTGAGCGTGGCGCCCCCGGCATCGACGGCAAGGATGGTGCGCCCGGCATCGACGGCAAGGATGGCGCCCCCGGCATCGACGGCAAGGATGGTGCGCCCGGCCCCCAAGGTGAACCAGGGACGGCCGGACCTGCGGGCGAGGCGGGTCCTCAAGGTCCGGTCGGCGTCGATGGTAAAGATGGTGCGCCCGGCCCTCGGGGTGAGCGTGGCGCCCCCGGCGAACCCGGAACGGCCGGCAAGAGCGTGACCGTCGACGACATCAAGCCGCTGATCCAAGGTGAAATGAGCCGTTGGGAGCTCGATTTCGAGCGCCGGGCCACCGACCTACTGCAGCGGGCCGTCGATCGCTTCCCGCAGCCTAAGGATGGCCGCGACGGGGTGAGTTTCGACGACTTCGCGCTCGAGTCGAAGGACGGCGGTCGGACCATCGTGGTCAAACTGCGCGGCGCTGGCCACGAGGAAACCGTCGTGCGAGAGGTTCGAACGGCCGCGCTCGTCTATCGAGGCGTGTACAAAACCGACACGAAGTACCTGCATGGTGATGCGATGACTTACGGCGGCAGCATGTGGGTGGCGCAGAAAGACGACCCCGGCACGCCAGGCGACGGCATCGGCTGGAAACTTGCGATCAAGCGGTAGGAGCGGCCCGTCATGACCCCCCGCATCATCGAGATTTTCGGCGCAGAGCCGTTGACCGTCGCGCAGTGCCGCAAACACCTCGAGCAACCCGAGTACGGAGACAGCGAGCTTGACCTGTTGGACGACGCGCAGATTGAGGATTGGCTCGCCGCGGCACGTGAGCACTGCGAGGATTTTCTTGGCCTGTCGTTGACGACACGCATCCTCGAGATCGCGTTCGACGAGTTCCCCCGGCGCTACCCCCCGCACCCCCACCACCACCATCGCCACGCGCAAGCCGTCAACCCTCTTTCGATCGTCCTACCTGGCGGCCCGGTGCGTCAGGTGCTGAGCGTTTCATGGGGTGACGAGAGCGACAACGAACTGAATGACGATGCGTTCACGCTCGATCTGTACCGCGCGCCGGCGGCGCTCACGCCGGTGTCGGGTTCGTGGCCGGCCGTCACGCGCGCCACGAACGTTGTGAAGATTCGCTACCTGACCGGTTACGGTGTTGACTCCGATGGCGGCCAGGCGCTTCCCGCCGTCCTGCGCTCCGCAATCCTTTTGGTGCTGGGCGAGCTGTACGCGAACCGGGAGAACGCCGGCGACGTGCAGCTGTTCGAGATTCCGACGAGTGCGCAAGCCCTCATGAGGCCGCGGCGCGTGCGCCTCGGGATGGCATGAGCAAGCCTCTGCGGGCGGGGCGCCTGCGTCATCGCGTGGATGTCGAAGACCTCGTGACTTCACAAGACTCGGACGGCAACATCGTCGAAGGCTGGATGACCTTCGCGAGCCATGTCCCGGCCGAGATCGTCGCGCTGTCGGCGCGTGAGCTCATCGCCGCGCAGGCAGTGCAGTCGCGCGTGTCGAATCGCATCACGTTGCGCACATTGCCCGGCTTGCTGGCGCGCATGCGCATCGTGCACCGCGGGGTTGTTTACAACATCGAAGGTGTCATCCCCGACCCGGCCAGTGGCATCCGGTTCGTTACGTTGCCGTGCTCGTCGAATGTCAACCAAGGTTGATCACTGGCGCGACCGGTGGGCGGGTCGGACGGTCGCATGCCTGGCGAGCGGCCCAAGCCTCACGCGCGAAGACTGCGATCGCGTGCATGTGGCCGGACTGCATACCATCGTCACGAACACGACGTTTCGCCTGTGCCCGTGGGCTGACGTTCTTTTCGGATTCGACGCGCGATGGTGGCGCGAGCATCTGAGTGAAGTGTCGAAAGTTTTCAAAGGTGAGCGTCTCACATGCTCACCCGTCGGCCGTGCGTTGGGCGTGCCCACGCTGCACGGGGCGCAGTGGTTCACGACCTACCACAACAGTGGCGCAGCGGCGATCTCGCTGGCCCTCGCGAGCGGCGCGAAGCGGGTCGTCCTGCTGGGGTATGACTGCCAGAAAACGGGCGGCATGACACACTGGCACGGAGACCACCCGAAGACCTTGGGCAACGCCGTTTCAATGCCGCGATGGCCGCACCATTTCAAACAAGTTGCCCGGCGCGCACAGTCTCTCGGCATCGAGGTCGTAAACTGCTCGCGGGAAACCGCGCTCACGTGTTTTCCTCGCGCGCCATTGGAGTCGATCCTCTCTTGACGGTGCCGTCAATAACCCGCATCATGCGCCGGAGTCTGATGTTTCGGTGAGTGGCGACTCGACGCCTCTGCGGAAGGTGCGCTCTGCAGATCGCGAGACGAAGGATGTGCGCGCCCCGGCGACCGGGGAATGCGGCGACTGTCGTCACTCACCAAAACACCCGACACGAGAAACAGTGAAAACCATCCGATGTGGCCGCGGCCTCGGCGACTCGCTCTATCTGCAGAGCGTTGTGCGTCACCTGATCGAAACCGGCGTGCATCGCCGCATGCGTGTGCGCTCGGACTACCCCGACGTGTTCCGACCGCTCGCCGATCGAGTCGAAGTGACGCCGTTTAATCGAAACGTCGACATCGTCGCGCACTACTCGGCGCGCAAGGGGCGCGCGGGGACGACGCAGTTCGAGGACTGTTGCCAAGCGGCCGGCATCGTCGGGCCGGTCGATCTGCGGCTTGACTGGGGCGTCAGCGATGCCTCGCTCATGGTCAAGTACCTGATTCATACGGCCGGTCGCCCCCTCGTGCTCGTGCAACTGCCGCGGTCTCCGATGGGGCGCACCGATGGTTTCGGTGCGGAGCTGCTGCCCGACTGCCGATCGATTCAACTCGCCATCGATGTGCTGCGCGAGCGCGCGTTGATCGTGCAAGTCGGCGCCGGCGAGCCGCTCTATCGTTTCACCGGTATCGACATCGACCTCTCGAATCAGACGACCGTCGCGCAGTTGCTCGATGTCGCCAGTGCGGCCGACGGGTTCCTCGGTTACTGCTCGTTCATGCTGCCCCTGGCTGAGTCGTTCAACAAACCGGCGATCATGGTGTGGTCGCAGCGGGGCTTGCGAGCGGGGCACCCCTACGTGCGGCAGATCACGCCGCTGAAGGTCATCCACAAACCGGCGACAACCATCGCGGTCATGGATGACGACAAGGATGGAATACGAAAGGCCGCCTATGATTTTCTGCGATAAGCGAGACCTTGCCGCCATGTTCGACGGCAAGCGCGTTGCCGTCGTCGGCAGCGGCCCCGGATGTCTCGACAACGCGCCGGGCGTCATCGACGGGTTTGACGTGGTCGTGCGCGTGAACAACTACAAAACGGGTCCCGCGCAGGGCTACCGCACCGACGTGCATTACAGTTTCTTCGGAGACTCGATCAAGAAAACCGCGGACGAGTTGAAGGCCGATGGCGTCAAGCTGTGCGTGTGTAAATGCCCTGACGCAAAGTTCATGGATTCAGAGTGGCACCGGCGGATGAACAAGCCCAATGGCGTCGACTTCCGATACATCTACCGGCACCGGCGGGACTGGTGGTTTTGCCCGACTTACGTGCCGATGCTTGACGAGTTCCTGGCGGTGTTCAACATGCTGGACCGCCACATCCCAAGCACCGGGTTTTCCGCGCTGCTGGCGGTGCTTGAGCACGCGCCGGCCAGCGTGTACGCGACGGGCTTCGACTTCTTCAGTTCGCGTGTGCACAATGTCAACGAACCGTGGCGGCCGGGCAACCCCGATGACCCGATCGGGCACGCGCCGGAGCTCGAACGGAAGTGGCTGGCCGCGAATCTCGACCGCGTCACGATGGATGCGCGATTGACTAAAATCATGAAGGGGTGAACGAGTGCAATTCTGGTCTGAGTCAATCGAAAAACAAGTCGGAGACCGCGTGCAAACAGTGCTGCGCGAGCCGTACCTACTCGCGGCCTATGAGCGCTTCGGTGCCGAGGTGTTGCGCCGTTCCAGCGTCTTCCACGGCCTTGATCGGTTCCTATCGGAGCGAGGCGTGCAGGGCCGCCGGTGCTTCGAGATCGGCACGTGGAACGGTCTGACGGCCGCAGTCCTCTCGCGCTACTTCGACGAGGTGGTCACGGTCGACATCGAGGATCGGCCGCTGAAACACGAGGTGCTCGGTCACCTTGGCGTGAAGAACGTGAAGTGTTTCGCGATACAGAACAACGCCGAGAAAGCGCAGGTATGGAAACGCTTCGGCGGCGAGTTCGATTTCGCGTATCTCGATGGCGACCACGCGAACGACACGGCCACGGACTTCGAGCTCGTGCGCCGGTGCGGCCGGGTCCTGTTTCATGAGGCGTGGCCGTGGCAACCGGACGTGTTCGCACTGACGACGGCGGTGCTTCCGCGCGATGAGGTCGTGCACAACGGCATGGGCTTGGCATTGTGGGAGGAGGCAGTGTGAACGACACTCTATTCACGTATCGTGGGGCGCTGTACCCGGAGTACCTCAAGCACGGTAACGCGTGCCAGTTCATCACGGCGGCCGCGCTGCAATTCTGCAAGGGCAGTGGTCTCGACATCGGCGCCGGCCGTTGGCCACTGCCTGGCGCGACACCGGTCGAACTGCGCGACGGAGGCGATGCGATGGCCTCGCCGCCAGGGCCACATGACTACATTTTTTCGAGTCACTGCCTCGAGCACCTGGCTGATCCCGTGCGTGCCATTGAGCATTGGAAAGAAGGCCTCAAGCCGGGCGCGCCGCTGTTCCTCTACCTCCCGCACCCGGATATGGAGTATTGGCGCCCCCAGCACTGCCGCAAGCACCTGCACGCGTGGCTGCCGGCGCAGATGGCGCAGCTGATGACCGATCTCGGTTTCGTCGGGGTCATCCACAGCGAACGCGACCTAGCGTGGTCGTTCGCGTGCGTGGGGTTCAAGCCATGCGACTGACCGAACTCGATCCTGAATTCCTACGCGTCACTGAGTCCGGGTCGTTTCAGGTGGTTGAAACGATCGACGGGGCAATGGGCGTCTCGTTTCTTTGTCCTCTCTGCTATGCAAAGAATGGCGACCCACGCGGCACACATAGTGTGATCTGCTGGAGTAGCGACCGAGGGACTCCTGACGCCATAAGGCCGGGGCCGGGCCGGTGGACGCTCAAAGGAACGTCGTTCTCAGACCTAACCCTTGACGGCGAACGCGGGAAAACTCGTTCCGTTCAGCTTGTGGGCGGGTGCGGCTGGCATGGTTTCGTGACGAACGGGGAGGCCGAGTGATGGATCGATTCATCGCCCAGCACCCCGCGGAGATCGACGACGATCTCGCGCTTTGCCGCGAGCACGGCGTCGCCTATCAGCGTGACATGTCGCAACTCGTCGCCTATGACGAGCCGTACTACGCCAAGTGCGCCTCCTACGAAGATCAGGAGATCGCGCTCGCGATCAACGCCGGCCGTATCGCGATGGTGAATCGGCGGGTCGGTCAGAACCGTGTGGCTGACATTGGCATCGGCTCCGGCGAGTTCATCAAGAAACGCCCCAACACTTTCGGCCACGACGTGAACCCGGTGGCCATCGAATGGCTCAAGCGCAACGATCTGTGGGCGCATCACCTCGGCGAGTTCAGCGCCCACACCTTCTGGGATGTGATCGAGCACGTCCCGGAGCCGGAGGCCTATTTCCGTCACGTGCACCTCGGCGGGTTCCTTTTCACGAGCATTCCGATTTTCTACGCGGTCGGCGCGGTGCGGCTGTCGAAGCACTATCGCCCCGGCGAGCACCTTTACTACTTCACCGAAGACGGGTTCGTTCAATGGATGGAACGCCACGGGTTCCTGTTGCTCGAGAAGGACGATTTCGAGATTCGGGCCGGCCGTGAGAGCATCATGAGCTTCGCGTTCAAACGATACCGGTGGGCCGACAAATGACCGAAACCGTCAAACTGCAAGGCGCCGACGAGGTGCTCAACATGCTGCGGCAACTGCCGGCCGAGGTCGTCTCCAAACGAGGCGGCCCGGTGCGTGCCGCGCTGCGCAAGGGCGCAAAGGTCATTCAGGTGCAGGAGATCGCGAACCTGAACGCGGCCACGGCCGGCGGCAACACGTCGACCGGGTTCTTGGCAAAGCACGTCGTCGTGACCCGCGGCAAGGCCCCGACCGACGGTAAGGGCGAGCGATATCTCGTGCGTATCAAACGGGCCGCGTACATTCGTGCGGGGAACGACTCGACAAAATTGAAGAAACGCGAGAAGGCGGGGAAGCGCGTCACGACCTTGCAGACCGCGCAGCTGCTGGAATACGGCAGCAGTCAGCAACCGGCCGAACCGTTCATTCGCCCGGCCGTCAAATCGAAGGCTCAGGCGGCCATCACGGTCGCGACCGCCTCGCTCGTCGAAGCCGTCGACCGCATCGCGAAACGACTTCTGAAAGGCTGATGATGCTGCCTCCCGTTTACAACACCCTGCGCGCGAGCACCGCGCTTGCCGCCCTCGTCGGTACGCGCATCTATCGGCACGGCCAGGCGCCTCAGGGCGTGGTCGCCCCCTACGTCACGTGGAGCCTGATCACCGGCACTCCCGAGAATCAACTCAGCGGAACGCCGCCGGTCGACGCGATGACGATTCAGGTCGACTGCTGGGCCGATGGCGCGGCCGGTGACAAGGGCGTAGAAACCCTTGCCGACCTGGTGCGTGACGCGATGGAGCCCTACGCGCACATGACAGGCACGCCTGTCGACCAGCGGGAGACCGAGACGAAGCTGTGGCGGATGGCGCTGCAATTCGATTGGTGGATGAGCCGCGAGGCCGCATAATCTCGACCACATCACGCCCCCTGGGCTTCTCCTGAAAGGCACCATCATGACCGTCGGAACCGTCAAGACCCAAGGGTCAGAACTGTACTTTGTCGATACCGTCACGACCACTGACCTCGACCTCGTCAAACTGGTTTGCCCGACGGGCATTAGCGGCCTCGGCGGCGCGAAGGACCAGATCGAGACCACGTGTCTCGACACCACGGGAGACAAGGAATTCGTTGCCGGTTTGGGCAACCCCGGGCAAGTCTCCGTCCCGTTCAACATGATCCCGCGAGAGCACTCGCACCAAATCCTGTTCGACCTGAAAGAGGCGGGGACGGTGCTCAAGTGGCTTGCCTTGCTGTCCGAGAGCACCACGGCGCCGACCATCGACACCGACGGCGCGTTTGTCGTCCCGACGAACCGCTCGTCCTTCGGTTTCAGCGCCTACATCAGTGACGTGAACATCGATCTCGCCACGAACGAGATCGTGCGCGGCACCCTCACCCTGCAGCGTTCCGGCGCCGTGGTCTTCACGCCCTACACGCCGGCATGAGCCGCCTAGATGCGGCGTTTTTCCTGAGCGACACCCCCGTCTCTCGGAACGTGACCCTTGCCGACGGGTCGACTCACGCGTTTTGTTTTCGCGACCTGTCCGCCCAGCGCTGGGCGGACTATCACACGGAAATCGTTTCCGACGATCCCGAGGTCTCGAACCTCGCGCCGTACCGCCTCATTGCCGATTGCGTGTGCATGCCTGACTGCGGCGAGGCGCTCACTGTCGAAGAGGCACGAAGGCTTAAAGCCCCCGTCGTGGCCGCGCTGCGGCGCGCGTGCATGGACGCCAACGGCCTGACGAAGAAAGAAAAAAACGTCTAGGCGCCAGGGGCGAGGAGACTTTCTGGCACATCCTCGCCCTCGCGCTCGGCGGTCGCACGATCGTCGAGTGGAAGCGAGCAATGTCGCAGCGCGAGCTCGATTCATGGGTGGCGTTCTATCGGCGTTTCCCGTTCGACGATCGGCACCGCTACTACCGGCCCGCGGCCCTCGTCAGCGTGGCCGCGCGCACGGGCGACGTGAATCAAGCGATTCAATCTGCCCTAGACTACTTGGAACCGGAGCCGTTGCCTGAGGGAATGACGCTCGCGGACTACAACACGATGCGAGCCTTCGGGATCGATCCGAACACAGCGGGGTGAGCACGTGAGGCTACGGTTTGCGCACTCTTCGTTTGGCGGCAGCGGATATGGCGGCGCGATGTTCTGGGCTTTTTGGTTTGCCTCGCAAGGCCTCGGCTGTTTTCTTTTTAGCCTCTTCACTTCGCTTCAAACCGACGCGAGCAAGGGCGGCCGCTCTAATATGTTCGGGGGCTCGCGGAACCCCCTTCTTTGCTTTGCTGATGTTGGCGCAATGCTCAGGGGTGCGGTTTCGATTGAGAAGCGCGAGCGCCTCGCGCTGTTCAGGTGGAAGCGGTTTTCCTTTTCTCGCTGTCGAAAGCTTTGCTTTGTGTTCGGCACTGAGGGGGCCCCGCTTCATCCCGGCAGGGCTTTCCGCGCGTCGCATCCAGTTGTATTCAGGGAAGGCGATATCCAACCACGCTTGCTCACGGGCCAGAATGGCGGAACGGTCGGCGACTGGCTCGAGAACTCGGAATTCGAAAGCAACCGCCCCGTGTTTTGTCCACGCGGCTTGCAACTTTGGCGAACGGTGGATACCCCGGTTCAGGGCGCTTTTGTGCTCCGCCCAGCGTCTTCGAAAGCTAGTCGTGCTTCCGATGTAGCGTTTCCGGCTCGCATTGTGGATGATCGCGTAGACGCCGCCGGTAGTCGGGGCGGGGTTTTTCTCAAAGGTCATTGGCTTTCCAAGAAGGTTAATGACGAAGGAGACATATCATAGCAGCCGGTAGCATAGTAATCGACCTGCTCATGAAAACGGGCAGCTTCGAGACGGACACGAAGCGTGCGGAGAAGGCCCTCGAAGACCTGAAGAAACGAGCGGCAACCGTCGGCACGGCGGTCGGTGTCGGCCTTGCGGCCGCAGCAGCCGGCGCCTACGCCGCCTTCGAACACTTCGCCGGTGCTGCCGCGGAGTTCAAAGACCTCGAGGAACAGACCGGCGCGACCGCCGAGGAACTCGCGTCCCTGAGCGTTGTTGCCCAAGTCGCGGGCACATCTGTGGCCGACATGGCCGGGCAGATGAACAAGCTCACGAAGAACCTGAGCGGCGTCGATGACGAGTCGAAGGCCGCGGGTGCGGCGCTGTCGGCCCTCGGCATCCCGATCGAGGAATTCAAGAAGCTCAATCCCGTTGAACAGATCGACGCGCTGTCAAAAGCCTTCAATGGGTTCGCGGACGGGTCGCAGAAAACCGCGGTCGCTCTGGCGCTGTTCGGCAAGTCCGGCGCGTCGATGCTCAACGTGTTCAAGGAACTTGAGTCCTCGGGCGGCCGTCAAGTCATCCTCACGCAACAGCAAATCGAACTCGCTGACGACTACAAAGACAAGCAAGCTCGCCTGAACGCTACGCTGAAGGCCTACGCGGCGTCGGCGGCCACGGATGTGTTACCGGCCCTCAATGATCTTACGGCGGCCGGTAAAGAGGTCTTCGCCGAGCTGGCGGGCATCGACGCGAGCGGCAAGAAACTGGCGACCGAATCGCCGATCAAGGAATTCGCTCAAGGTGCCGTCGACGTGCTCGCCTTCGTGGTCGATGCGGGTCAGGGTGTTGCCCGTGTCTTCCAAACGATCGGCAAGGTCATCGCTGCGGAATCGGCAGCCTTGAACGCTCTCACACACGGCGACGTGCAGGCCGCGAAGAACATCGCGATAGAGGCGCAGGCTGATATCGACAAGCTCCTCAGCGCGGAGCTTTTCAGCCAGCGCATCGCCCGCATCCGCCAAGCGGCGCAGGAGGCGGCCAAGCCCGACCCGAACCAGTCCGACGCAGAGACGCGCCGTCTTGGCCGCCGGCCACAGCTCGAATTCAATGGCGCTGCGAAGAAAGACAAGGCCGCCGGCGACAAGCAAACCGAGGCCGACCGCTACCTCGAGGCCTTGCAGAAACAGGTCGAGGGCGTCGAACACCTGTCGGCCCAAGAGAAAGCCCTTGCCGAGATTCAATCGGGCCGCCTGAAGGGCATCACGCCGCAGGTCGAGGTGCAGATTCTGCAGACGGCCCAGCTCCTCGACTACGAGAAGCAGCTCAAAGAACTGCGTGACGGCGAGGTCCAGACAAACACGAACATCGGCAAGGCGCAGCTGGCCGAGGCCGACGCTATCGCCAAGCAAAACATGGCGCTGCGTGACGAGATCGACGCCATCGGCCTGTCGAAAGAGGAGCTCGCCGCGAGGGAACTGCAGCTCGTGCGCGTCACTCGCGCCGAGAAGCAAAGCACCCTGGCGAAGAAGGAAGCCGCCGGCGTGGATGAGACGCAGCTGCAGGTGCTGCAGCAAGAGATCGATCTTCTCACCGAACGCGAGCAACTCCTGACGCAGAAAGCCGATCGCACGGCCGAGGAGGCGGGCAAAGAGTTCGCCCAGAAAGCCGCGGACAAGACCCGCGACGTCCTCGGCGACCAGATCGAGGCGGGCATTCTTGACGGCTTCCGCAAGGGCGAGTCGCTGACCGACATTTTCCTGCGCGAGCTGAAAGCCCAGTTCGCAAAGACGATCCTGCGCCCGCTGATCCAGCCCATTGTGGACGCTCAGAATTCGGGCATCGGCAGCATTCTCGGATCGATCGCGGGCCTGTTCGGCAGCTTCTCGGGTTCGCCCATCACAGCCGGCGATAGCCCCCTGAGCGGCACCGGAGACATGATCCGCGGTCGTCACGCGGGGGGAGGTACGGAGCACGCCGGCGGCGCGTACCTCGTGGGCGAGAAGGGCCCCGAGGTCTTCCGCCCCAGCACCAGCGGGCGCATGCTGCCGAACGGCGTACTCGGCGGCCCCCGCCCCGTGACCGTTCAGGTCACGAACAACGGCTCCCCCGTGTCGGCACGATCCACAACGCAAGAGACCGACACGGGAACGCTCGTGAAGATCATGCTCAACGCCGTGGGCGCGGACGTTGCCGGCGGCACCGGGCCCGTATCCCGTGGCCTGAAGGCGCGCGGTGTGAACCTCAACAACTCCCTGCCGGTGCGCGGATGACGCTTCCGGCCATCATCACGCCGCCGGGGACCGCTGAGTTCCTGGCCACCGGCCACGATGTGACCGAGGACAGCGTGTATGCGCAGTGGAAGGCCGCCACGGGGCATAGCCGCACGCGCCGCGTGTGGACCGTCACTGAGCGCGAGGTCGGAATCGAGTGGTTCCTCGAAGCGGGCCAGCTCGAGGCGGTCGAAGAGTGGTTCGAGACGACGCTTCAGGCCGGCGTGCGGACCTTCTCAGCGCGTATCCGGAATGAGACGACGGGGCCTCTGCTGGTGTGGTGGGAGGCGCGGTGGACCCGCATTGAGTACGAAATGCTCCCTCTCGGTCGGGCGCACGTCACCGGCTCGCTGATGTTGTTCGGTGAGGGCAGCGTTGAGCCGCCTGAGTTCGGCCTCATGGCCGCCGAGTTCCTGATCGAGCTTCGTGACGTGCGGGCGACCGTCTACCCACCTGCGCATCTGGCCGCCGAGTTCCTGATCGAGTTGATCGGATCGCACCCATCAAGCATGGCCGCCGAGTTCCTGATCGAGCTGGGGATCGACACGGGCGAAGAGGCCCGAATTACGGAAGATGGAGAAACGCGACTGACCGAAGACGGCGAAACTCGCATCACTGAAACCTGACCTTATGGCTGCCCAGACTTACCCCGAATCCCTGCCGTGCCCCGCGTTACTGCAGTATGCGCCGCTTGAGCGCCGCCAACTGTCGGACCCGCGCCGCCCACGGGATGCGCGCGCACTGCAACGCGATCGAGGCGCGACGGAGCAGGCGACATGGCCGCCGTTGACGACCGCGCAGTTTGAAACGTTGATGGAATGGTGGCGCGGCAATCTTGAATACGGCGGCGCGTGGTTCGTGGCAACCTGGCCGACACCGCAGGGGGCCGTGCCGATCGTTCGTAAATTCACGCAGCAGCCGCGGCGCACGTTCCTGGCCGGCGGCTTCTGGCGCGTCACGGCCGCCCTTGAGGTGCGCGGCGTGGGTGAGTTCCCTGAAGCGTTCGGACCCCTCGTCTTGATGCGTTTCAACGGAGATGATCACACGACCGTCTTTCATGACGAGGGGTCGGCGAGCGCGAGGTGGACGACGGACGGTACCGTGGCGTACCTTTCGACCTCGCAGTTTGTCGACGGTGCCTCGTCGCTGTACCTGACTGACGACGAGGCGCGCCTTGCGACCCCGTATAACGCCGGGGTGGCGTTGGGTGACGAGGATTTCACTATTGAGTTTTGGGTCCGACCCGACAACAACCCGTTGGACGGCCGCACGTGGTTCGGCATCACCGATTCGGAAAGCGCGACAGCGGCATGGCTGTTTTACACCGGCTTGGCGGGCGGCGGCCACGGTGACGAAATGGCCTTCTTCTGGAAGACGAGTCTAGGCGTTGAGCACTCCATAATTTCCGACACTATTCTCGGCTCAATGGCGTGGACGCACTTCGCGGCGACGCGCAAAAACGATCGCGTGTCCTTGTGGCAGAACGGCGTGGAAGTGGCGTTTGAAACCGGGTTCTCCGGTTCGATCGCAGACCCGTCGCCCGCAGACTCGATGATGACGATCGGAAAGATCGCGACCGATACTGCGCACCTCGGCAACGCCGCGCATTACGACATGGTTCGAGTCTTCCGAGGTCTCGCGTTCTACACCCACCCCTTCACCCCGCCTGAGAGTTTCCCAACATGACCGACATTGTCCGCAAAGGGGTGACGCTCACAACTGCTCTGCAAGAGGCGGCCGCTATCGCCCCTATCAGCCGAGCGATGCTGTACGCCTACGAACTGCGTCATCCGACGGTCGCCATCCCGTTCCGGTTTGTGGACGACAAGACACCCCTGTTCGCCACGCTCGAGGCTGACGCGCCGTCCAATGCGGGCGAGGTCGTGGAGTTCATCTCATGCCCTGTGCGGGTTGAACGACCGGAGGAGTCGGACACAGCGGCCTCGCCTACGGTGACGCTTGCCCGGTCAGATGTGGCCGGCATCCTGAAACCGGTGTTCGATGCGGCGCGCGGGTCGATCGATGAATGGGTGCTGATCGAACGCGTCTACTCGAGCGATGACACGACGCGTCTAGCGCAGTCACCCCCGTTGGCCTTTGAGCTGTCGAAATTCGAGATCGCCGGTGCCGGCGCGCGCCTGACAGCCTCGTTCGATGACGATGCCAACATCGCGATCCCCGCGCTGCGGTTCAAGCGGTCGGAGTATCCCGGGCTCAAGCGATGAGCGCGCATTGGGCTCGCGACCTGGTCGGCCGTTCGCACACCCCGGCGCGCAACTGCTGGTGGCTCGTGCGCGAAGGCTGGCGCCGACGCTGGGGTGAGGTGCTGCCGATTGTGGCCGTCGGCGACCCCGCGCCCAGCGCCGAGAACTACCGCGCGATCCGCGCCGCGGCCCGCCAGGCGCACGCGACGCGTCAGCCAGTGCCTCGGGATGGGGATGTGGTCGTCATGGCCGGCATGGGCCGCCTACACGTCGGCATGGCCTGCGAAACGAACGGGCGACTCGGCGTGCTTGAGTCCGACCACAATGCTGGGGTTTGCTGGCGGCCGTGGCGTGAAGCGACGGCATGGGCCGAACGAGTCGAAGTCTGGGGGAAACCTGTATGAAACGCGCGGTTGTCGGGGTCTGTTCGAACCCTCTTGTCGGGATGCACGTGCGCGACATGAGTTCGTGCGCACTGGGCGTGAGCATCGCGTCGCTGGCCCCGACCCCCGAAGGCTCGCTGATCTGCCGCGTGAACGGCGAATGGCTGCTGCGTGAGTCATGGGCCAGCCACACGCGGGCCGGCGACGTCATCGAGTTCTACGATGTGCCGCGCGACAAAGAAGACTTGCGGGGCCTGCTGCAGATTGCGGCGATCGTCGCCTCGATCATCCCGGGCTTTCAGGAGTTCGCCCCGTACCTGTTCGCTGCGTCGGCCGCGTACAACCTACTCATCCCGCCGTCGGCCATCAAGGCGCCGCCGCGACCCGGGGAAACAGGGGATACGTTCTCCACAAGCCTGACGGGCAACCAAGCCCGACTTGATCAACCGATCTGGCGTATCTGTGGCCGGCGCGAGATCAATCCGCCATTCGCGGCGCAGCCCTATTTCGAGTTCCTGCCCAAAGTCGGTGAGACCGATGTCAACCTTGACAACGAGCAGTACTACTACGCCCTCCTGGCCGTCGGTGTGGGCGACTACGATGTGATCGCCAAGATCGGAAATACGCCGCTCTCGCGCTTCGCCGACATCGTGACGGCTCAATACCTCGCGCCGGGTGTCGCACCCGCGACGGTGGCTGCCAACGTCACCACGGCTGAAGAGGTGTCCTCTCAGGTCCTCGAGTCGGGCCGCTACGTTGGGGGCATCGCGGCGTGCGCACCCGACCGCACGTGTGCCTTCGTCGGCATCGATGTGGTCGCCACGCGAGGCCTCGGCAAGACCGCGGCCCTGACGGTCGAATGGCGAGTGGAGCAACGCCCGATCAATGACTTCGGGCAGGCGATCGGCGCGTGGGCGATCCTCGGCACCGAATCGCGAACGGCCTTCACGTCCACGCCTCAACGGTGGAGCATCAAGTACCCGATTCCAACACCGGCGCGTGTCGAGATTCGGGTCGTTCGAACCGACATCAAAGACACCGATCCGCAAGCGCTGCACGAGATCGCGTGGACGGGGCTGCGCGCGTACCTGGCAGAGCCGGCGCCGCTTAACGAACACACGGCGCACTTCGAGATCGTGCTGCGCGCGAGCTCGCAGCTGTCGCAGAACGCGGCGCGCGACGTGCGCCTGATCACCTACGGCAAGGCCCGAGCCCTGAATTCAGACCTGACGTGGGCCGCAGCGGCGCGCACCCGGAATTGGGTGTGGTGGGTGCTGGACCTCGCTACGTCGACCACGTGGGGGATCGGCCGGCCGGACTACCGTGTCGACCTTCAATCGTTCTACGACTTGGGCGTTCAAGCGGAACTGCGTCAAGATCGTTTCGATTACACCTTCGACTCCACGATGGGCGCGTGGGACGCTATGCAGATGATTGCCCGCGCCGGCCGTTGCCGGGTGTTCCGTCGCAACGGCGTTATCAGTATCGCGCGTGACGAGCTCGCCGACCTGAGCGTTACCGCCTTCACCCCGCGCAACTGCGAACCGCAGATGCAGATTTCAGAGAAGCTGCGCACCCACCGAACGCCTGACGGGGTCGTGGTCGAGTACCAAGACCATCGGACGTGGGAATGGACACCGATCGAGTGTCCGCTCCCCGGCGTGGTTGAAATGGCCGACCCAGTGCGCTTGCGCCTGGAGGGCGTCACCGGTCAAACGCACGCCCATCGCGAAGGCCTGTACGAAGCCGCGAATCTGCTGTACCGGCCGCGTACAGTGGAGTTCAAGACGGAGATGCAAGGCATGCTCCCGGCGTACCTGAGCCCCGTCGATTTCATCGCCGATGTGGCCGGTTACGGGCACTCGGGAGATGTGGCGTTCTGGGACGAGGGCACGCTCACAGCCACGCTGACGGAGCCGGCCGACTTCACTGGCGGGCCGCTGTTCCTGACGTTGATTCGTGATGACGGGTCGCTCACCGACGCCGTCGAAGTCTCGGCCGGCGCGACCCCGTATGAGGTCGTTCTCCCCGAGGCCCCTGACTTCGATCTCGTGTTGGATAGCGGCACGCGCGAGCGTCCGAAGTACCTCCTCGGCGTGCGCGATGTTGTTCGGGTCCTGTCGATCGCCGACGGCGGCAAGACCGACGATGGCGCGCAGCTGTTCGACCTCGCTGGTGTGATCGACGATGAGCGCGTGCACGCCGCTGACGTGTCGCTGCTGCCGGGTCCCGGGGATGTTCAGGACCCGGTCGGCGACCCCGACGACGACCCGGGCGAGGACGGCCTCGTCATCGTGGCTGTGGCTAACCACACGATCGCGGGCGTCAACATGGAATCGGGTGCGGCTGCTGCGTATTACAAGCACTATGGCGACGGCCGCGCGAGCGCCCGCACCGACTCGGGTATTACCGGCGGCACAGTCGATAGCGGGCCGAACTTCTCGACCGAGCAATTCTTCGTGAACCAATGGTTGTCGTTCGCGCCGTGGGACACCGTCGTTACGGAGCTGTACGAAGTTCGTGTGACCGTACTCGACGGATCGCTCGATGCGGGCACGGTCGGTACGTGGCTGCCCGGCGAAGACGATCACGAGTGGTCCCTCGGGGTCGCGACGGCCGTCCAGTCGCAGAGCGCGACGCTTTTCGTTGAGGTGCGCGAGGTCGCGACCGAGATCGTCCAAAGCAGCGCCACAATCGTGCTATCCGCACTGTCCGACACCGTAGGGGACTGACCCATGAGCCAATTCACGAATTACGCCGAGAACAAGATCGCCGACTATGTTCGCGGTCAAGGGCTCACGTTGCCCGCCTCGTGGTGGGTTGCCGGACTCACAGCAGCCAGCGATTCGAGCGTGACGGAGTCGGTCGGCCTCGATCGGTTCGAGCTGTCGCGGGCGCTTGCGAGCTGGGCCGGCACGCAGGGGGACGCGACGACCCTGGCCAGTAGTGGCACCAGCCACACCACGAGCAACAACATCGAGATCGATCTTGGCGTCGGGACAACCGACGCGGAAACGCTCGTCGGCGTGGGGCTATTCGATGCAAGCACCTCGGGGAACTGCTGGGCGGTGTGGCTGTATGCGACTCCGCTCGATGTGGCCCCAGGCGACCCCGTGACGCTGGCCGCTGCGATCGTGCGTTTTACTCTCGGCCTCACGAGCGGGATGAGCGATTACCTGTCAAACAAGCTCATCGACCTCTTGCTTCGCGGACAAGCCTACGCGTGGCCGGGGACGATCTATCACGCGGCCTACACAGCCACGCCAGGCAACGCCGGCGGGGGTACTGAGGTGGGCGGGGGTGTGGGGTACGCGCGGGCCGCGCTGGTGCCGTCGCTCACCAGTCTGAGCGGCACGCAAGCGCCCGCGTCGACGATCGCGAGCTCTGGTACCGGTGGGCGGATTTCGAACAACGCTGCTATCGCGCATCCATCGCCTACAGGGGCGTGGGGCGACATCGTGGCCGGCGGTTGGCACGACGCATCGAGCGCAGGGAACCTGCTGCTGTGGCACTCGCTGGCCAGTCCGATCACAGTAAGCGCGGGTTCTCCCGCACCGACCTATCAAGCCGACGCGATGGGCATTACCATTGCGTGACATGCGCAAACTCCCCTCATTGCTGCTGGTGCTGGTCGTGGCAGTGCACTACGGATATGCGCTGATCGCCGATTTCTACCCCGACATGTTGCCCGCTGCGAAGGCATGGGCGTCGGTGTTGCGTGCGCTCGAGGCCGCGACGCTGTACCTGGTCGTGTGGCGCCTCGTTCCGCTGAAGCCCGCGACCGCGCGTTTGGCGGTCGGTGCCGCGTGCGCGTGGGGTGCGATAGAGTCGATGCAGATCGCCGTTTGCCGTCTCGCGTATCCGATGGATCGGCCACCTCCTGAGGTGGGCCAGTTCGCCGGTCTGTGCGACAAGGTGACTGGGTGGCCGATCTACATGATCACGATCACGATCGTGATTCTCGTTGCTGTCCTGAGGAAATCATGATGGACCTGCCGCCCGAATTCTCAAAAGCCGCGCCTGGCCTCGCCGGCAGTTTCACGGCACTACTGCTCATGGTGGTGCGCGGGGAGAAGTTCAAGCACGCGTTTCTCCTCGGCATCGCGGGCGCAGTCCTCGCCAATTTTGTCGGCCCCGTGGCCGCCGAGATCATGCACAGCACCCAGGCCGTGGCGGGGTACGTTTCGGGCGTGTTCGGTATGGCGATCGTTGCGAAGATATTCGACATGATCGTCAGCTTCGACCATCGGAAGGCCGCGCGGGAGGCGTGGCTCGCGGTCCTCAAGCGCGTAAGGGGTTGATCATGTGGATTGTTTCGGCCGTATCCCTGGTCATCGTGATGGCCCTATGCGTTGTCGGCGTTTTCATCCCGAAGCGAATCTATGACGACAACCTCGCCCAATGCGTTGGCATGGCGGGGGTGTTCATGTTCTCGTGGCCGCGCCTCGCCCACCTGATCGAGCACCAGGAGATCACGAGTATCGTCGTTCCGGCACTGGCGCAGACCGCCGGGCACGTCGGGCTGGCCTTGTACGCCCTCGGGACTGCCTACAAGGCATGGAAGCACCGACCGCGGGCCGAGGGCGCCTCCCCGCCGGCCCGCCGCGTTACGGACATAGCCGGCCACGACATGCTGCGCATCTTCGGTCGGGGTCGCCAATGAACGTCGACCAGTTCATTCGAGCAGTCGGCTGCACGGCGGAACGCGCCGAAGTGTGGTTCGAGCCGTTCAAGGCTGCGATGGCCCTGCATGCGATCGACAGGCCGCTGCGCCAGGCGGCGCTACTCGCTGAGGTCGGCCACGAATCCGGCGGCCTGGCCCGCGTGGTCGAGAACCTGAACTATTCGGCGCAAGGAATGATGCGGGCGTGGCCGGCGCGGTTCCCTACGATCGAATCGGCTCATTACTACGAGCCGTCACCGGAGCGCCTCGCGAACTTCGTCTACGCGAACCGCATGGGCAACGGCCCGTATGCGTCCGGTGACGGCTGGCGGTACCGCGGTCGCGGGCCGATTCAGATCACTGGCGTAGACAACTACCGGAAGATGGGCAAGGCGCTGGGTCTCGACCTTGTCGAAAACCCGGACCTTCTGTCGCAGCCGACGCCCGGCGCGCTGTCTTCGTGCCGGTTCTTCGTCGACATCGGCGGGAACGATCTGGCCGACGGTTCGCTGATCGACGCGATCAGCCAGCGCGTGCAGGGGGTTTCGTCTCCCGAGAAGGTTCTCGGCCTCGTCGACCGCCGTGAGCGGTTCGCCGCGGCGCTTCTGGTGCTCACGAAAGGAACGACATGAACCTGAGTCAAAACAAACTCTCGCCGGCCGTGCAGGCTCTCATTGCCCTTGCGCTGCTGGTCATGTTCGCCGGCGTGCTGTTCGTGCCGTCGTTCAACCCAGGGTTCAAGGTCGACGCCGACACCAAGCAAACGCTGTTCACCCTGGTGACGGCGGTCGTGTTCTTCTTCATTGGCAAGAACACCGACAGCGCGAACCGAGACGCGGCCATCACGGCGGCCGCCATCGCCCCCGCACCTACGCCGGTCGTCGTGCCGGTAGCCGTCCCACCACAACCCAAGGAAACCAAAGCATGATCATCCGATTCCTCCTCACCATCGCACTGCTATGCCTCACGGCATGCCAGTCCCTCGGCGTCCCGCCGGCCGACACGTTCCAGAAGCGCCTGGCGGCCGGCTACACCACTGTGGCTGCTGTGGCTGACAGCGCTCGCACCCTACTCGTGACCGGCCGAATCACGCCGGCGGATGCGCAGCGGGTCGAGAAGACGAACACCGAAGCCCTTGCCGGCCTCGATGCGGCCGCTCAGCTCGCTCAAACGAGTCCCGGGCAGGCCGACACACGCCTCACGGTGGCGATCACCGTCTTGAGCGGCCTACAGGCCTTTCTCGCAACCCACGGAGCAACCACACCATGAACGCAGCTGCACTCCTCGAAGTCATCCTCGCCGGCTTGAATCACCTGAGCGAACTGTCGACGTTGTTCGGCAAGGCGCAGGCCGAGGGCCGCGACCTGACGCCCGAAGAGGTCGCGTTCGTGCGCGGCAAGGCCATTACGGCGAACAACGCGCTGCAGACGGCTATCGACGCAGCAACAGCCGTCAAGCCGGATGGGGCTGGCGGGCCGGGCGAGGAGAAGGTCTGATAGACTGAAGGTCGCCAAACCGGGGAAGTTGCTTGTCAGCGAGCCCACTCAGGGGGTCGAGCCGTCACAGGTCGATCCCTTGTTTCATTTGCGATACCGGCGGCCCCGCCAGCCGCCGGCCGCCCTGATCGGCCAGCCTGCCGCCCATGCGGGCAATTGCATCATGATCGCTTCGAGTTCCTCGACGGACCTGCGGCCGTGCGGCACTTCGCACGCCACCTCGTCATAGACGTGCAGCACGATCGGGTATCCGGCGGCCTCAAGGTTCACGCTGGCGAAACGCAGGATGTCGTTCGCCACGGCTTGCACGATGTTCTCCGTCAGCCGGCCGCCCCACGTATTCATCCGAATCCAGCCTACCGGGCCGTTCTTCGGGTTCGAGTTCCACCCTTCGTAGCTCAGTGAATATTCACCTTCGCGGCGCTGACTGGGTTCGAGGCGTGGCCGATGGTAGTGGATCAAGCGGCCTGACAGCAGGCGCAGAAATAACGTGTCGCCGCGCATGAGGAGCGTGATGCCGCGGTAACCGAAGGCCCGGCCCGGCTGCAGCACGGCTTGAATCGCGCACCCCTCGATGCCCCAATACTCGCCGCGTCGCCGGGACGGTTGCCCGCCCCATAACTCGACGATCGAGGGCGACGCGGCCCGCCACGCCAGGATTGCCGTCTTGATCTCCTCGTCGTTCAGGAACTCAGCGGCTCCAAAAGCCTTCCATGCGCCTATCCAACCTTGGTAACCTCCACTGAGTTCCGCAATTTTCCCTAGCTTGCGGTGAACGTGTCGGCCTTCAGTGGGCATCGGCACGCCGGTGATTTTCGCGGCGCTCATTTCATAGATGCGCCCGTGCGTGCGGAACACCTCGCGGCGCCACTCTTCGCCCGCGATCTCGGCCAGCACGACGGCCTCGATGCTGCTGTAATCGCTGCAGATCAGATCGTGACCGGGAGCCGCGACGAACAGGCCGCGCAGGCATCCAGCCACAGCGGGCATCGCGTCACCGTAGACGAATTCGATCGTCTCAAGCGAGCGATGCCGCACGAGTTCGAGGGTCTGTGCCGCGGCCTCGGGGCACCATTCGACTTCGCGAGCGGTCACGGATGCGTGACCCGTTCGCCGCCAATGACAAACGGCGTCTCGAACGTGCGAACGATCCGTGCCGCCACAGCTTGATAGGCGCGTGCGCGGGGCGCATCACGAGCCTCGCGACGACGGCGCAGATGCTCGCGAATCTCAGCGGCACGAGCGGCCAGGAACGCGCGGGATTCAGCGGTGAGATAGTACGGGGTGTTCATGTGGCAGTCACCTCAGTCGTTGTCGATGAAGAGACTTTAACCCTTACTGACGGCGCCGTCAACAAGCGCGAGGCACCACGGGCACGAACGGTGCGAAAGTGCGAAATACTTCCCGCATTCGCACAGCCACAGATTCGGCCCGCTGTTCGGCAGGTTCGTCGGTTGCGGGCCGTTGCCGGTCGCGCGGCCGGTGCGTGTGGCATGGAACGAAAACAGGTCGTGTAGGCGGCCGTCGGCCGTGACCTGATTCGAGATTGCGTAAAGTTTTTTTACAGCGGCTGACCCAATGGCCTGACGTATCTGCAGAACGCGGTAGACGTGCGCCACCTCCGGCCACACTGCGCCCCCGGTCTGTAGCACTTCACCGAGTCGCTCAAGCTCCGTGGTCACGGCCTCTTCGTCCAATGAGTCGAGGTGGCACCCCTGCGCGTGCAACCAACCTTGAATTTGCTGCACCTTGGACGCCGCATCAATGCCGGTGATCGCGAACAACTCAGCGTTGTACTTCGCGTGCGCCTGCTCGACGATCGCCACGCAGTCACGCACGCCGTCCATGTCGATCGCCACGCCGCGCATGTTGACCGCCTGATCGACAAACCAATACTCGAGATCGATGCCGGTGAGGTCAGGCACCGCGTGCGACACGGCCGCCTCGGCGCGGATGTCCTGCGTGTTGTACGCGATCAGCCGGGCGCCGTCGACTGGGTCGTCAGCGAGCGTGATACAGCGCCGTGCGTCTTTTTTCGTCGGGTTGCGTGGCTTGCTGAACTTGTCGAGAAGCCGCTTGCCTTCAGCGTCCTTCAGGTTGACGCCTAGAACGACCTCAGAGGCCTCCGACAGCGCGCCGGGGTACTGGGCGGCCCGCGACTTCGCCATGGCGCAGCGCAGCTGCCTGTCGGGCAGTGGCGGCCATCCGTACTTGGGCACGCACACGTTGCGCCACACCCAGCGCTCGAAGGCGACGTTCCACGCTTCGATCAGGCGGCCGGCGGCCAGGTGCTCGAACAGCGGCACAGGGGGCGGCCAGCCGGGCATCCACAATCGCGGGCCGTGACCGTCCTTCAGATCGTAGGAGAACGACAGGACCTCGCACGACGGATCTTCGGTGTAGCGCGCGGCGCCGACCACGAACAGGCCGGATTTCCCTTTAGGGGCGCCGGATGGGGGGCGCCACTTGCCGTCAGCCTCGTTCCAGATGAAACCGGCAGTCGAAAATGTTTCGAAATCCATATCTGCGATCTCGACCGTGTGGCCGAGGAGCGCGGGAATGGGCGGGCGCGGGGTCATAGGACTGGCGGGGTCGCCCAGATGTCGCGCGGGGCGGTGAGTTCCTCGAAGCGCTCGAGGAACCGAGACTTCGCGATCTCCGGGAGCCATGCGCGAATGCTGTTCAAGCCATATCGTCGTCCGACCTGAATGCCGACCTCAGAGGTCAGGTACGCGGCGTACTCACTTTTGAACATCCGGTGATCGGCTTCAGCCACGACCTCGCTCTTGGTGTCCGCCAGGCCGAACGACCGGCGGCACGCGATCTCGACGCGACGCTCGACGCGGCAGTAGTCGGGGCACAGGAGTTTCAGTGGCGCGCTCATGTCGCCGACGTAGGCCTCGTGCGCGTCATGCATGAGCGCGTCAAGCGTGTGTTCCGCCGGCACGAGGTACGAACACAGCACCGAGTGTTGCGCAACGCTGTAAATCGAGGTCCCGCTGATGTGGCCGGTGAAGCGGCAGAGTTTCGACAGCGCGTGGGCGATCACAACGACGTCGAATCGCTGCGTCTCCGGTTCGTCGAGACGGAAGGACGTGCGGTCGCAGAGCGTGATGATGGGTTGCATTGGCAGCCTTGGGGTAAGGGGTGGGGCGGCTCATTTACAACCGTCGCAAGGGGCTGCCGGCGCCGCGCGTGGCGGGGCCTACCCAAAGCATGCGGCTCGTCCGCCCCGTTGATCGATCAGGCCGTCGCCATCATCCCGTGCTGCAGCAGCGTGGCGTCCGTCCAACCCGCCGCAATCATCTGCTCATAACTCGCGCCGTTAGCGAGTGCGGTCATGCGGCGCTGCGGTGCGGCGGGGGCAGCAGGCGGCATCGTGGGCAGGCCCGGGGGCATCGGCACACCAGCCGGCATGGCAGAGGCCGGGCCAGGGGCACCCAGGAACGCCGGATTCGGCTGTACCGCGATCGGCGCCGCGGGGGCTGGCATTGCCGGCGGCATCACAGGCGGTCGTGCGGGCGGCAAAGCGGCAGCTGCCGGGTTCGCAGGGAAGCCCGGGGGAAGGGCACCAGGAACGCCCGCCGCGGGTGCGGCAGGGTTGAACCCACCACCCAAAGGGGCGGCACTCATGCCGGCCGGGAGCGGGCCGCCACCGAAGCCGACGGCGCGCGGGTCCGGGCCGCTGATGATCTCGGGGCCGTAGCCGGCGAGGGCGACCATGTTGTGGTTGATGAACACGCCCGGTTGCTGCAGCGATTCATTGCCGGCCACAGAGCCCGCAACTTGGATGAAATAGCCGCACTTCACGGCGTCGGGCTCGACAATCTGCTGCGAGCCGTCGGCGGTGTAGACCTTAGATGCGTAGCCGCTGGACATCATCACGACCCAATGACCGGGCCAGCCTTCTTGATCGCACGGACGCTTGCCGGCCTTGTTCGCGATCGTGCTGTCGCCGTCTTTCACCTTGAATGCGAAGGTCGGCGCCTGTGCCTGACCTTGAGGGAACGCGGCCACGGCGGTGTCCCAAATGATGCGCCCCCAGTCGGTTTGCGCGAAGTGCGTGTGACCCGCTTGCTTGGCGATGGCCACAGCGAGGAAATAGTCGACGCGCGGCTGACCGGCGTTCGGGCCGCTCTTGACGACCAGCGGGCGGCCTTCGTTGTCGGTCGTGCTCGGACGGTAGACGGAGCCTTGCACGAGGCGGCCGACGGGGAAAAGGATGTTGTTTCGGATGCTCATTGAGCGTTGCTCCTGATGATGGGGTGGTGAGTGTGGTCGCTATTGACGGCGCCGTCAACTACGCGCCGAAGACTTTCCGTGCGGCGATCGGGTCATCCGCGACGAGCTTCGCCTCGCCCGTCAACCGTTCTGTGAAACCGGCGGTATCGAGGCCCAGCTTACGCGCCTGTGAAGGCGTGATCGGCGCGGGGGGCTTGGCGAGAGGCAACCCCAACAGCGACCCCATGGCGAGCGCCTGGCCGGGGTCTTTCCAGTGCTCGCGGCCCTGCCCGTTCTCAATGTGCCAGTGAGACACCCGCACACCCACACGCAGCGCGGATAGCACCTGTTGCTCGAGGCCGGTGCGCCTCGCCTTGAGCAGGTTCGACGCGTAGGTGAGCCGTCGCAATTCCTGGCCAGCCTGTTCCGCGGTGAGGCTCAGGGGTTCGGTCTTGCCGACCACATCGCACACCATGAGCCCCGCGCGCTGCAGGGTCGTGCAGGCGTGGCGCCCGGGGCAGTGCATGCACTCGGGGCCGGTGTGCGTGGCCGGGGTGGCGCCCATCGCCGCCTCAGCCTTGCTCGCCATGATGTTGGCGTACGCCCGCAGTGCGCCTGATGTGGTCGACCAGGTCCGCACGTGCCCTTCACGGTGATGGCATCGCGGCTGCACGATGGTGAGGTGAACGATGATGCCCGGCAGGTGCTTCACGGGTTCGAGCAGGCCGATGGCGTAGGCCATCAGTTGCCAGTTCTCGAAGACCTCGACCAGCCCATGGCCGAACTTGAAATCAGCCACGTGCAGGCGTGCCGACGGTACGCGCCATTTGTACGCGTCGGGCGTGCCCCAGCACATCGGGTGTACCGCGGGGATCGTGACCGGTTGCTCGATGACCCACCCACCCGGGTCGGCCGCCTGCAGCGTGTCGACCATCAGCTGCGCGCCGTCGATCATCTCGTCATCGAGAACCACGCCGTTTGGTGCGATCTGGCCCTCGGCCACAGTTCGACCCGCCATGAGTTCGGCGAAGACCCAGTGCGCCGCGGTACCGTCGCGGCTGTCGGTGTCGTCATCGGGCTCCGGGTAAAGCGCGGACATCGCGAGCGAGCCCTCGCACTGAACGATGCGCGCCATGCTGGACGGCGCCAGGATACTGTGACCGTTCATGACTCGGGCTCCTCGGCGAGGCCACGCCAACGTAGCCCGCCGTTTTCGCGCGTCATTTGTATGGCTGATATCTCGCGCGCACGCTCCGCTCGACGCATTGATCTTGAGGCGCGCATCCACTGGCTACCCGTCCAACAGGCGAACAGCGGGCACGCCGGGAACTCGCGCTCCCATATGCCGGGACACGGTGGTTGCCCGCCGGCCCACGGCGTCAGCTTCGGGCCCTTCATGACTGCAGCGCTTGCCACACGGTCGGCAGCAGGTCCGGGCGGTTCGCCAGGGCCATGACCGACGGCAGGCCGAGGTCTTGCAGCTTGCGTGTCACGTGATCGGCCGTCACCTTGCCGTCCTTCACGAGGTTCGAGACGGCGCCCATGAACTCACCGAAGGTCGCGGGGGCGGGCGAGGTGGCGGCTGGCGGCTTCGGTACAGCGGGGGCTGCTGGCGCGGCCGCGGTGCCGGCGAGGTACTGCTCGGTCTCCCACGGCTTGCCGGCAATGGTGGGCGGCGTCGGCACAGCAGGCCCGGGCAGTGCGAGTGTCGCGCGCAGTTCCGCCTCGACGCGTTTCTTCAATTCCACGTCGTTCAGCCCACGGCGCTGGCGCCACGTACCGTCCGCGTTCTGGGCCCGCGTGCTGCCGTGGATGCGCGCGTCCCACGGCAGGCCCTGCGAGTCGAGCTCAACGCCAACCGGGGGGCCGCCGGCAATGGCCGGGGGTGCCGTCGCAGAGGCCGGGCCAGCCGCAGCGACGGGCGCCGCCGGGACAGTAGGGACGACCGGCACGCTCGGCGCCGAGGGCGGCGCGGCGCTGATGCTCTGACCACCGAAGACGGCCGCGGCCGTGAGGTCATCGGCGGGCGGGCTGCCGGCATCGGGGCGGTCGGGTGGGGCGATCAGCGTGGGGATCACGAGTGGGGCGTGCGTGTGCGCCGTGGCTTCGGGCGCTGCGCCGCGGGGCGGGATGACGATGCCCGTGCGTTTCGTGACCGCCGCGACCGGTCGCAGGTCAGCCATGGGGTCGACCCCGATCTGAACGGCGGGCGGCGCCGTGCCGAGGGCGGCGAGGTCTTGGATAAACCGTGAGAGCGCCGAGAGTTCGGCGGGCTTCGCGGTCGCGGTGTCAAAGGTAATTTGCACGATTCAGGCCTGAAAATGAGTTGCAAGAAACTGGACTGTAGGTGATACTGACGGCGCCGTCAACAAGGAATTCGATCATGTTTCAACGTATCCGCCAGTGGTTCACGCCTGACACATCGCTGTCCGTCATGATGAGCGAGCCGCCCACTGTGCCACGCCCGCGCTTCGTGTTCCCGCACAAGCCCGACGCCCTGCCATGTGTCGAAGGGTTCGAGTTCGAGGCGCTACTGCTCGATGGGCGCGTCCTGCGGGGCAAGGTGATGATGCTGGGCGGCGCGCGATGGTTGACACTATGTGACCCGTCGATGTCCGCCTCGACGTTGCGGGCGCAGACGCATAGCGTTCAGGGATGGCGGCACGTCGAGTAATGTCCGTTCTTCTCCGTCCTTACCAGCTCGAAGCGGAGCAAGCGATTTACGCCGAGTGGCAACACGTGCGCAACGTGCTCGCGGTGCTTCCGACCGGTGCCGGCAAAACGGTCCTCTTCAGCAAGATACTCGCCGATACACGCGGGCCGAGCGTGGCCGTGGCGCACCGTCAGGAACTCGTCTCGCAGATCAGTCTTGCGCTCGCCCGCAACGGGGTGCGGCACCGCATCATCGCGCCCGACAACGTGCGCGGCAGCATCGAGGCGCTGCACATGATCGAGCTCGGCCGGCGCTGGGTCGATCAGCAGGCGCCGTGCGGTGTGGCCGGCGTTGATACGCTCAATCGGATGACCGGGGCGCACTTCGATGCGTGGCGCAACGGCGTGCAGCGGTGGGTGATGGACGAGGCGCACCACGTCCTGCGAGACAATAAGTGGGGCCGAGCCTGCGAACTGTTCCCTAACGCCTACGGGCTGGGCGTGACGGCCACACCGGTACGCGCAGATGGCAAGGGCCTCGGGCGGCATGCCGACGGCCTCATGGACTCGATGATCGTCGGCCCGTCCATGCGTGACCTGATCGACGAGGGTTACCTGACGGATTACCGTATCTTCGCGCCGAAATCGGACCTCGACCTGTCCGCCGTCAAGGTCGGCGAATCGGGCGATTACGTGGCCGCCCAGCTGCGCGCCGCGGTGCACAAGTCGCACATTACGGGCGATGTGGTCGAACACTACCTGCGCCTGGCGCCGGGCAAGCTGGGCGTCACGTTCGCCGTCGATATCGAGTCGGCCACAGAGATCGCCGCGGCCTTCCGTGCGCGTGGTGTGCCGGCCGAGGTCGTCAGTAGCAAGACACCCGACTCGCAGCGCGTGGCGATCCTGCGGCGCTTCCGTCGGCGGGAGCTGCTGCAGCTCGTGAACGTCGATCTGTTCGGCGAGGGCTTCGACCTGCCGGCGATCGAGGTCGTGAGCATGGCGAGGCCAACGCAGAGTTACGCGCTGTACTGTCAACAGTTCGGCCGGGCGCTGCGCCTGCTGCTGGGCAAGCTCGTCGCGCTGATCATCGACCATGTGGGCAACGTCTTCCGCCACGGTCTGCCCGACGCCCGACGCGAGTGGTCGCTCGATCGTCGCGAGAAACGCGCACGCGGTGCCAACGACGCCATGCCGACCACGGTGTGCACGCGCACGGAGCCGGAGGCATGCGCCCAGACCTATGAACGGTTTCACCCGTGCTGCCCGTTCTGCGGCTTCGCGCCGGAACCCGTGGGCCGGTCGGCACCGGAGCAGGTCGACGGGGACCTGCAGGAGTTGGATGCGGCCGTGCTCGCGGCGATGCGAGGCGAAGCCGATCGTGTGATGGGCGCGCCTCGGATACCGGCGGGCGTGCCGGCGCAGGCGGTGCGGCACAACCACATGGAACGCCTGCGCGCTCAGGTGGCGCTGCGTGACGTGATGCAGATGTGGGGCGGCTGGCGTGAGGCGCTGGGCGAGTCGCTGTCGATGGCGCAACGGCGGTTTTACCTGACGTTCGGCGTCGACGTGATGTCGGCGCAGGCACTCGGGGCGCGTGAGGCGGGCGAGCTCATGGCGCGACTGGACGCGGCGATGCTCGGACATGTCGTGCCGGTTCGCACAGAAGGCATGAGCGACCCGCAACGGTGGTTGTCATCGTGATAAATTACTGTTGACGGCTCCGTCAGTAAGGACTAGAGTACACACATCGACAACGCAACGGGACGAACGAAAATGAACATCATTAGCCAAACGCACCGTGCAGAAATCGCTCAGATGATCGAACGTTATGAAGCGGCCGTGAAAGCCGGCCAGAAGATTTCAGAAGAATTCCATCATTTCGCCCGTGCCGCCAAGTATGTCGTGGCGATTGAAGACGGCGGCACGGACGTTTCCCTACATTCACTGCCCGCCAAGCAAGTCGTCGAGCTGTTCGCGCGGATCGTCGCATGAACCACCTAGCCTCTTGGGCGCAGCGACACGGCGTGAGTCAGCAGGCTCTCGCCGACCTCCTCGCCCTGTTCAATCTCGACCCCGCGCACAGCGAGACGCCGGCCATCGCAGACCAGACGCTGACCAGTGAGGCGGGCGTGCAGGCGATGGTGCGGGTGGAAGCGTCGCGCATGGGGTGGCGCCTGTTCCGCAACAACCTCGGCGCGGGCAAGCTCGATAACGGGTCGTTCCTGCGATGGGGCCTATGCAACGATTCGCAGCGCCTGAACGACGCGATCAAGTCGAGCGATCTCGTGGGCTGGACGAACACGGGGCGCTTCGCCGCCGTCGAGTGCAAGGAACCGGGCTGGCGATACACCGGGACACCCCGGGAGCTGGCGCAGCTGAAATGGCTTGAGCTTGTGGCTGGTGCGGGCGGCATCGCGCTGTTCGTCACGGGGCCGGGGCAACTACCGAAGGATGATCGATGACACCTAGCAACCGAAATGTCGATGTCGATCAGATCGTCTACGCGCTTGAGCGGCAGATCGCCGTTCTTCAGGCGCAGGCCGATCGTCTCGGGGCGGCGCACGATTACAGCGCCGAGTTTCCCGCCGAGGACGCTGAACGACTGCGGGAGGCTATAGCGATTTTGCGCGGCGAGGTAACGGTCACATGACCTACACCCCCAAACCCGGCGGCGTCCCCGACCGTGCGATCCGGTTCCTTCGCGAGAACGGGCCGCACCGTCACACGGCCCTGGCCCGGGGTATCGGCGCGATGAAGACGGAGATTCACGGGGCGTGCCGCAGCGCCATGGCTCACGGGGCGATCGTGTTTCGCGATGGGCTGTGGTCGGCGCCAGGGGAGACGGGGACGTGAGCACCGACCGCTACGCCTCGATGTGGGAGCGCTTGGTGGCGAACACGCACGAGCCAGAAAACGAGCAGGCGTGTTGGCCCTGGTCGGCGCAGTTGGATCGATACGGTTATCCCCGGTTCGCCCTGCGCCTGCCGTTCAAGCCATACCCGGTCAACCTGATGGCGCACATCGCCGCCTATGTCATCGCCGAGGCGCGGCCGGAAACGCTACACGACTTCTGGCTCGCCTACCTTGAGCTGCGGTGCAGCGGGCTTGAGCTCGATCACACGTGCAACAACGAGTCGTGCATCTACCCGGACCATCACGAGCCGGTGACGCACCAAGTTAACTGTCAGCGGCGTAACATGCGGCGCATAGGAGTGATCCCATCATGACGAAGAAAATCAGTGAGTTGAGCGCCGCTACGGAGCCCCTGGCCGGCAGCGAACTGCTCGAGGTGGTTCAAGGCGGCACCAGCAAGAAAGTAACCGCCGCGGGTCTGATCACGGACCCGCTTCTGACGCCACGGGCGCTGATCGGGGCGGGCACTTTCGACGCCAACAAACTTTCAGGTGATGACGAGCACATCCTCGAAATCACGAACGACCCATCCCTGATCGCCGGAGGGACGTCGGGGTGGGGTAAACAGCTCCTCAGAATCAACAGCTATGGCGTCGACGCCTACGGCAATAACGTGCATTGGTGCCGGTACCGTGGCACTGAAGCCTCGCCTACCGCGGTGGGCATCAACGACTATTTTCAGTCCTTCGGCTACCGTGGTTGCGATGGGAGTGTGGCGCTGTCGCAGAGTGCCGCGGCCTTCCAAGTGCAGGCGACGGAGAACTGGGCGGCGGGCGCGCACGGGATCAAGTTCGCGTTCGAGGTCACGCCCGCCGGTAGTACGACGCGCTCCCGTGTGGTCGAAATCGACTCCACTGGCGTGGTGATCACGGGGGCCGTCAAACCATCGGTGAAGACAGGCCAGGCGTTCGACTTGACTGTGGCCGCCAGTGATGAGGGAACTGCGCTCACAACGGGCACGGGGAAGGTTTCGTTTCGTATGCCGGCGGGCGTCACGTTGAGTGATGTACGCGCGTCGTTGGGTGTTGCCCAAACCAGCGGTTCGATTCTGACCGTTGATGTCAACGAGAGCGGGTCGTCGATTCTGTCTACCAAGTTGACTATAGATAACACGGAAAAGACGTCAACCACAGCGGCAACAGCGCGAGTGATCAGCGATGCGAACCTGGCCGATGATTCCGAGATTACGATCGACATCGACCAGGTCGGCGACGGCACCGCAAAGGGGTTGAAGGTGACGTTCATCGGGGTGTACGCATGAGCATGCTCCTCAACCCGTTCTTTGTCGGAGCGCCAGGGGGCGGCGGGGGTGGCTCAGATGCTGACTATGCGAGCGTGGTTCTATTGCTCGCGTGCGACGGCACAAACGGGAGTACCACGCTCACCGACAATTCGGGATCGCCCGCCACGCCGACATGTCAAAACGGTGCCGCGCTCAGCACCACGCAAAAGAAGTTCGGGACCGCTTCGCTGTTTTTGGATGGCACGAACGACTACGTGCAAACCGGACGCGGCCAGGGCATTGGCAGTGGGCAATTCACCCTCGAGGCGCATGTTCGTTGCACGGGCGCCGTCGATGGTCGAGTGATCTCGTCTCAAGATTCAAGCACCGTCAATCCGGTGATTTTCCTGCGCACCAATAGTGACGGGTCGGTGACGGTGATCCTTCGGAACAGTGCGGGGGGCGGAACGTTCGTCCTATCGTCTGCCGCGAGTTTGATCACGATGAACGACAGCACGTGGTATCACTTGGCGACCACGCGAGATGGGTCGAATCGAGTGGATATCTGGATCGACGGCGTGTCAGTCGCCAATGGAACCTCGGGTACTAGCCCAGCCGGTGCCGCGCCATATGTCCTCGGGTCGCAGTACGGCAGCGGGGAATTCTTTCAGGGCTACATCGACAACGTTCGAATCACCGAGGGAGTGTGCAGATATACCGGAACTTTCACGCCACCCGCCGCAGCCTACCCCACTTCTTAATTGACGGCGCCGTCAGTAGCGCCTATAGTTCAGCCATCGACAACGAAACGGGATGGATGAAATGAACGGCCACGAAGAACACACCATGAGCCTGTCGGCTCGCCACCTCCTGAGGTTGGCGCACGCGCTGCGCTCCGGCGAGCAGGCTGAACAACACCATTCGTGGGAGTGGATGGCGCGGGTGTTGGCGGCGCGGCTGATCGGGGAGGGAGTGTGATGGAAGCGAAGCACACACGGGGGCCGTGGGTCATCAACGACCTGTATGCCGACACCGAGATTCGTGGCCCCGAGAACTCGGGAGCCCTGATTTGCGTGATGTCCCAGTGGGGCACTGCTGCCGACGAACCCAGCCCGCAGCGCGCAAACGCCCGCCTGATCGCCGTCTCGCCTGAGTTGTTCGAAGTGCTCAACGAATGGCTTCGCCTTGAAGAGGTGATGGCGACTGCGCGTCGTTCGGTCAAGGACCCATCGACACCGAACCGCTTGCCGCCCGGCGCGATCATGGAGATCTACAAGGCGCACGAACTGCGGCTCCCCGAGGTGATGTCCAAGGCCGCTGCCGCCATCGCCAAAGCCACGGGGGCAACCAAATGAGCGCCGACCTCCGCGATCTGCTCGTCGCCATCGTGCTGATGATGTACGGGTCGTCCATCGTCTTCGTCACGATCACGGCCCTTGTCTACCGGCGCGAGTGCCGGCCGCTCGACAAACCCCTCTCGGCGGCGATGGTTGCCGTCGGCCTTGCCGGTCTCATCATTTACACGGTGCTGCGATCATGACATCGGCCATCCTCACGCCCACCCGCCGCACGCTTCGTAGCCGTCTCGCCGCCCGTTGGCGTGCGATGCTGCTGAGCGCATCGATCAAACGTTTCGAGGAGCACGTGCAGCTGCTGAACCACGAACTCGACAAGCTGCCGCGCTCGCTGTACCTTACCGAGCTGCACCTCGCCGATATGCGCGTGCGGCTGGCGCTGACGGAGTTGGACTTGTGAGTGGTCGCGACGCTCCTGGCGTCTGTGCGCATCCACGCACGAAAGTCACCATAAGCTGCCAACTGGGCGGCATCACGTACCGCTGCCGCAAGT
>Ga0307504_10000028_pt1 | contig 40008 bp, 29 predicted proteins | sample 19_S_MG_FD_194516 | JGI IMG/M metagenome (GOLD analysis project Ga0307504, IMG submission 194516) | Soil microbial communities from Populus trichocarpa stands in riparian zone in the Pacific Northwest, United States - 19_S | ecosystem: Environmental > Terrestrial > Soil > Riparian zone > Trees... | reverse complement strand
GGCCGGCCGGATCGTGTCGGTGGCCGCAATAATCGCCGTCGCGGTCAATACCGACGGGGTGCGGGAAGTGCTCGGCATGGCGATCGGACCCTCGGAGGCGGAGCCCTTCTGGAGCGGCTTCCTGCGCTCGCTCACCCGGCGTGGACTGCGCGGAGTGAAGCGGGTGATCTCCGATGCCCACGAGGGGCTCAAAGCCGCGGTGGCGAAGGTGCTGAAGTGCACCTGGCAGCGCTGCCGCGTTCACTTCCTGCGCAATGCCCTGGCGCACGCCGGCAAGGGTCAGCGCCAGATGGTGCTCGCGCTGATCAACACCGTGTTCGCCCAAGACAGCCAGGACGCCGCGATCACGCAATGGCGTGTCGTCGCCGACCAGGTCAGAACAAAGTTCCCGAAACTCGCCACACTCATGGACGGTGCCGAGGCCGACGTGCTCGCCTTCATGAGCTTCCCGAAGTCGCATCGGGTGCAGATCCACTCGACCAACCCGCTTGAGCGCCTCAACGCTGAAATCAAACGTCGCACGAACGTTGTGGGCATCTTCCCCAACGAACCCGCTATCACGCGGCTCGTCGGTGCGCTACTGCTTGAGCAGAACGACGAGTGGCAACTGCAGCGACGATATCTAGCCCTTGAAGGGCTGCAGAGTCTCGCGGAGAATCAGCCCGCTCGGTTGTCGGCTGTCGTCAACTGAGTACGAGTCCAATCGAACCAGATGTCACGACTCGTACACCACGTCCCGGGGCACGATCTCGCCAGATGCCTCCAGGCGCACTCAACCCGTCAAAAAACCGGCCGCTCATTGACGAGTTTCTCAACGAAATAGACCCTGAGCCCTCACACTCGCGACGGTCCGCCCTAACAGTCCCGCTAGTGATCTAAGGCTTGCAGACCTACGTGGTACACAAACCTGTAATTTACTGAGCGGGACTAAATTGGGTATTCCGGCGACTCAGCGGCTTAGATGAAGGTGAAACAGCGGGTTTCAGTCCGCCCCTGGCGACCATCTACAAGTGTGTTTATTCCGGCCGGAATGCAGTGTTACCCGTCTGGGCAAATCGGCCGTTAGCCTTGCATGTCATCGAGAGGACGGTGGATTCCACCGTCTCTCGTCTTTCCCTACTGGCGCGAGCCAACCGTGGTCGGCAGCCCTACTTTCGAGTGATAGTAGGCAGTCAGCGCCGACGCATCCGCACCGTCAACCATGCGGGCGATCATTTGCTCCGCGCAGCGATTGGCGCGCGCGACCTCCACGAGCACTCGGACGTCCTGAGGCTCGCAGGCCCTCCTCGCCGCTGATCTGATGCGCGCGTACGCCGTCGTGACTCCGGCGCTCTGGGTCAGGTCGAGATCCGCTAAGTTGGGAAGCTGACCTGCACCCGCCACGGCAGTTGCACTCAGCGAGCCCAGAAACGTCGCCAGTAACGCGCAAGAAATGGCAGTTTTCAGTGTGAATTTCACGGTCGCGAATTTCATATGGCCTCCTGGTCCTCAGTCTTTCTGAATCGTGACACCCGATGTGGGGTTCTGATGCCGCCGCTCCGTCCGCTGCCGAGTGGAACGACGCGCTCGCATGCCTTCTGTGTCATTAATCGAGAGGCGCGACCAAGAACTGTCATCCCGGGGCGCAAACTCAGGGCTATGGCAGGCTTCTGCTAAAATCCCGCCTTCTGCAGTCCGCTCGGGCAGCGCCAGGGATCCTATGAGCAGGCCCTCAACGCAGGACATCACCGGTCTCCTGCACGCCTGGAATCACGGTGATGAGCAAGCTCTTGAGAAGCTGACCCCTCTGGTCTACGCAGAGCTCCATCGCATGGCCAAGCGCTGCATTTCCCGCGGGCGCCGCGAACAGACGCTGCAGGCCACCGCCCTCGTCAACGAGCTTTATCTAAAAGTGGTCGACCTGAAGCGGGTGGGTTGGCAGAATCGTGCACATTTCCTGGCCATTTGTGCTCGCCAGATGCGCTGGATCCTCACGGATTTCTATCGCTCCGGCCAATATCTCAAGCGCGGCGGAGGAGCGGAGCGCATTTCGCTCGACGAATCAGCCATCGTCCTGCCCGAAGCCAGCCGTGATTTGCTCGCCATTGATGAGGCCTTGAAGCGCCTGGCGGCCGTCGATCAGCGCAAGAGCGACGTTGTCGAACTGCGCTTTTTCGGCGGACTCAGCGTCAAGGAGACCGCGGAAGTCCTGAAGGTGTCCCCCGAAACCGTGCAGCGCGACTGGAACTTCGCCAAGGCGTGGTTGCTCACCGAGCTTACGGGGTGATGTTGCGGTGCAACCGGAGCGCTGGCGCCAAATCGAACGGCTCTTTCACTCCGCCCTCCAGCTCGAAGGCGGCCGTCGCGCGGCTTTCCTGGAGCAAAATTGCCAGGGCGACCAGGAACTGCGCGCAAGAATCGAATCGCTCCTCACAGGACACGAGGCAGGGGGCGGTTTCCTGGAATCTCCCGCACTCGAAGTCGCCGCCGACTCCCTCTCTCCGGCTGCGGACGTCGCCGCCGAACCTGGAGATCCCACTTCCTCCTTGATCGGCAGTGACGTCTCTCACTATCACATTGTCGAGATACTCGGTCGTGGAGGCATGGGCATCGTCTACAAAGCCCATGACACGAGGCTCGGCCGCTTCGTCGCCCTGAAGTTACTTCCCGACGAGCTGGCAAGCGACCCTCATTCCCTTGAGCGCCTGCGACGCGAAGCTCGCGCCGCCTCCGCCCTCAATCATCCTAACATCTGCACGATCTACGAGATTGGTGAAGAAGGTGGCAAATGCTTCATAGCTATGGAATATGTCGAAGGTCAGACGTTAGAACACACCATCATGGGCCACCCGCTGGAGCCCGAAGTCCTGCTCCAGCTCGCTACCGACGTTGCTGATGCTCTCGACGCCGCCCACGCCAAAGGAATCATCCACCGCGATATCAAGTCCGCCAATATTCTGGTCACGGCTCGCGGCCATGCCAAGATTCTCGACTTCGGTATCGCCAAAGTCAGCCCCGACGTCGCCAGCCCCGTAGCGTCAGGCGCCTCCGGCGCATCGGGCCTCCTCGCGGCACATTCTTCCACCGGTCCCGGCGCGGCGGTCGGCACGGTCGCCTACATGTCTCCCGAGCAGGTTCGCGCCAAGGACCTCGACGCACGCACCGATCTCTTCTCGTTCGGCGTCGTGCTGTACGAAATGGCTACGGGCAAGCGGCCGTTCAGAGGCGAGAGCTCCGGCGTTATCTTCCATGCGATTCTCGAACTCGCCCCGGTGGCACCGGCGCTCCTCAATCCGGATATCCCTGCGAAGCTCCAGGACATCATCGAGAAGTGCCTCGAAAAGGATCGCAGCCTTCGCTACCAGCATGCCTCCGACATTCGTGCCGACCTCCAGCGTCTCAGACGCGACACTCAATCCCAGCGGGTGATATCCGACTTCCGCCCTCGCTGGAACTCGAAACTCGTCGCACCTCTCGTTGTAGCCTTGCTCGCCGCCGCTGCTACCGCCTTGGCGTATCTGGTCGTCGACAACCGGTGGTTCTCGAAGCACGTCGCAAACGATCGACCCATCGCAGCGGTAACACCTGCGGACATCCGGCCTGCCACGGTAATCTCGGATCAGTCGGTCGCCGTAATGCCGTTCGTCGACATGAGCGAGAAGAAGGATCAGGAGTATTTCACCGACGGGTTGTCGGAGGAGCTCATTGATATGCTGGCGAGGATTCCAGAATTACGAGTGCCGGCTCGCACATCGTCGTTTTACTTCAAAGGCAAACAGGCGACGGTTTCCGAAATCGGCAAGGTGCTGAGCGTCGCCCACGTTCTGGAAGGCAGTGTGCGTAAGTCCGGAAACACTCTTCGCATCACCGCCCAGCTCATTCGCGTCGACAATGGCTATCACGTCTGGTCTGAGACCTACGATCGTCAACTGACCGACGTTTTCAAGATTCAGGATGAGCTTGCGGGTGCTGTCGTCAAGGCCCTTAGAGTGTCGATCTTGAAGGTGGAGGTCGCGCGAGCCGCGCGGACCACGAACCCCGAGGCGTACGAGACCTACCTGAGGGCTAACTACTACCTCGATAATTTCGATCTGCAGAAGAGCATCGACTACTACCGTCAGGCTATCAAGCTCGACCCGAACTATGCGCCTGCATACGCTCACCTGGCCCAGGCTTACTCTTTTCTGGCCTTCTTCGGCGAGGTATCGCCCAGCGAAGGCTGGGGCAAGGTGAAGGAAGCGTCGAGCCTGGCAGTACAGAAGGACGAGCGCTTGCCGGAGGGCCATGGTGCGCTTGCATTAGCTAAGCTGCACTACGACTGGGATTTTCCGGGAGCGGAGCAGGAGTTCAAGCGCGCGCTGGAGCTCAATCCTAACGACGCTGATGTCCGCCACGACCATGCGCACTACCTCATGGCCATCGGTCGGCTAGCCGAATCGGAAGCGGAGAGCAGTCGCGCAGTGGAGCTGGATCCAGTTGGAGAAGGGCTGAACTCGTGCCTCTGCTGGCATAGCTTCGCGGCTCGCGATTACGATCAGTCCGTCAGGCTGGCGGAGAAGTTCCTGCGGTCGCACCCCGACGATCCATGGGAGCGGACCATTCTTGGATGGACGTACGAACAAAAGCGAATGCCTGAGCAGGCGCTCGCAGAGTTCAAGAGGGCAGTCAAGCTTACAAAAGGCTCCCCGTTCTTCGTCGCTGCGTTGGGTCACGCATACGCCGTGGCTGGCAATCGGCGCGAAGCGGAAAAGATCCTTCAGACACTCTCCGATCGCGCGACGAAGTCTTATGTCTCGCCGTTTGACCTCGCGTTAATTCACGCAGCCTTGGGCGAAAAGGACAAGGCATTTGCACTATTAGATAAGGCAGTCAGCGAACGCTCTACATTCCTCGTGTACAGCAAATGGGAGCCGCGGCTAGATCCGCTGCGCTCAGATCCTCGATTTCAGGACTTACTTAGGCACATCGGACTAGCCGCCTACGATCACACCACCAGCGGCACCGCAAGCCATTGATTTGCCGGACCGTTGTCCGCGACGGCGATTACCTTCGTGCGGCAACCGCCCAAGAGGTGCTCGACCGGGCCGCCGCGCTCATTGGCAGCGTTTCCGCGCCGGCGCACCGGTCCTCGGCAGCCCCGAACGCACGCGTCAGTACCTGCGTCATCAGATTGGCACGCTTCCGTACGAAGTCTTCGGCCTACTGACTCCTCAACACGCGTCATCGGCTTATCCGCACGGAGATCCTCGAAGACGTTCGTGGTTTTTATTAGGGATTTGTTCGCACCGCTGACGCTGCCGGCCCTTGAGTCCCCGTGCATGAACCATGCATGATCTGTGCATGGCTACAAAGACCATCTCCATCGAAATCGACGCCTACGAGCTACTGGTCAGGAAAAGGCGTGACCCCAAAGAGTCTTTCTCCAGGGTAATTCGGCGCGTTCTCTCGGAACGCCAGGCTCTGACGGCCGGGGATTTGCTCGCGGCGATGCAGGCGTTTGAGGGCACGGGAGCGGGGGCTCGGCGCAGCAGACGCGTCCGCAATGCTGCTGATTGACCGAGGATCCCGCAGGCTAGAAAGGCTGTTTGATCAAAAAGTTACGCGCTAGTTAAGCTGAATAAGCTAATTTTTCTGCGTCATAATAAGCTAGTTATAGTGCAGCATAATAAGCTAGTAAATGTACGTCATAATAAGCTAATGTAGATACGAACCGCTCGGCCTAGCGCCCGGCTTCGTATGGCGACCCCGCAGCAAAAACTAGCTGACTCGCTTGAGGCTCTTGAGGCGCTGCAAAAGCGACGCCTGGTCGCTTTACGCTCATCCGATCTAAGCCGCATCCACCGCGAGCGACTCCTCAAAGGCGGCTATCTGCAAGAAGTGATGAAGGGCTGGTATATCCCCTCACGACCTGACGAAGCGCGGGGTGAGAGTACCGCTTGGTATGCCTCATTCTGGGATTTCTGCGCCGCGTACCTCGCCGTACGTTTCAACAAGAAGTGGTCGCTCTCCCCAGAGCAATCACTCTTTATCCATACGGGCAACTGGGCTGTCCCGCGGCAGCTACTCGTGCGCTCACCGAGGGCGCGCAACAAGGTAACCGCCCTCGCTCACGATACCTCGCTCTTGGAAGTCCGTGCTCCCCTGCCTTCCAACGGACAAGAAGTGGCCGTGGACGGTCTGCGTCTCTTCTCGCTGCCGGCGGCGCTTGTGGCAGCCGGGCCCGGACTCTTCACGCGGAACGTCACGGAAGCCCGCACTGCACTTGCCATGGTGCGCGATGCTTCTGACGTGCTCACCATCCTACTCTCGGGCGGCCACTCGGTAGTGGCCGGCCGTTTGGCCGGCGCCTTCCGCAACATTGGCCACAACAAGATTGCCGACGAGATCATTGAGGCGATGCGCGCCGCGGGCTATGACGTCCGTGAAAACGATCCATTCGACTCTCCAGCGCCCTTCGCACATCCTCCACGCGCACTGTCTCCGTATGTGATTCGCATGCGCCTGTCCTGGCAGCAGATGCGACAGGTCGTGTTGGACACATTCCCGAAGACGCCTGGAATTCCCAAAGACACGGAAGCGTACCTAAAGACCGTCGATGAGATCTACGTCGAAGACGCCTACCACTCATTGTCGATTGAGGGCTACCGGGTGAGCCGTGAGCTCATCGAACGCATTGGCAGCGGGGCCTGGCATCCGGAAGGGGATTCCGGCGACCGGCAGCAGAAAGATGCCATGGCAGCGAAGGGCTACTTCGAAGCCTTCCAGGTGGTGAAGGGAAGCATGCGCCAAGTTCTCAATGGCGCCAACGCGGGGCACGTCTTCGAACGAGACCATGGAGCCTGGTACCGGGCGTTGTTCGCTCCCAGCGTCAGCGCTGGCATCCTGTCAGCCGCCGATCTAGCGGGCTACCGCTCCGGGCAGGTCTACATTCGCCGCTCCAATCACGTGCCTCCGAAACCCGAAGCCGTTCGCGACACAATGCCCGAGCTTATCGAGTTGCTGAGAGCAGAGCCCGATGCAGGCGTTCGTGCGGTACTCGGGCACTTCATGTTCGTCTACATCCATCCCTACATGGACGGAAACGGTAGGATGGGCCGATTTCTCATGAATCTAATGCTGGCTTCCGGGGGCTATCCCTGGACGGTCGTTCCTGTTGAGCGTCGCGACGATTACCTGAAGGCGCTCGAAGCCGCGAGCGTCGGTCAGAACGTACGACCGTTTAGTGAGTTCCTTGGCGGTTTGGTCAAGGACCGCCTAAAGGCAGCCGGCAAGAAGGCCAAGACGATAGCAAAGCATCCCGCCAAGCGAACCGCGTAGATCATCGCCTTAAGGACATGATCATCACAATCGCGATGATCATGATCGACATCATCATCGTTGGCAGGATCGTCATCACGGTGCCACATGAAGTCAGCGGCTCTGCGGGTCCATGCCTGACGTGTGGCCGACGGGTTGAGGCGTATCAATGTGGGAATTTTGGGAGGAAATATTGAGATAACGCAGCGAGGCGAATTCCCACAACCAACGGTTCTCTGAGGCCATCCCGGAAGAACCGTTTCGTGTGGGAATTTTGTGGGAATAAGCCCTGCTTTTCGCTGCTCAGTCGTGACAAATGCAACAGGTGCCCCGCGAGCAGTGTTAGTTAAATCAGTAACTTATGAATCTGCAAAAAATCTCTGGAAAATTTGTAAACCGTTGGTCGGGAGTTCAAATCTCTCAGCCGCGCGTTGATCGACGTGACTAAAGCGCGGCGGCAAATGTGCCAGACCCCATTTGTGCGCATTATTCAAATTACGCCTTCAGACACCCGACGGCGTTCGCGCGAGGTTGAATACCTAAGAAACCCTTTCCTCCATGGAGGATCGCCGAGTAAAAATGCGGGGCAATCGCCAGTGGAATCGTCGAGCCAGACGTGCGAACGTCGGCTGTCTCAATGCAGTCGCGCGAGCGGCACCGAAACGGGATCTCTTCGAATCCAATGTGGCGCTGCAGCGAAGCCTCAATCGTCTCCTGGCTCACTGAAGGTTTGATTTCTGCTTGCGTCGCGCGCACGTTACCTTAGATGGATACTGCCTAGAGCCCGACGCAGGGGCGCAGCGGGATCCAGATGGCATGGCCATACATGCAGTTCTGCTCCGCCGTGAGTGATCGGCTCAAGAGACGCGCAGATCAGCGGGCGTGCTGGAAGAAAACCAAGGGACCGATACAGGACTAACCCGATCGTCCGTAGGCTGGATACGGGTAGTAGACTCTCCCGGAACGGGGGATGCGCCTAAGTGTCCCGATCTTCATCCAGCGAACTAAAACCTCATACCGGTTAGCGGGACGTTCAATATGGATGACCTTGAACAGCGGAAGCTGCAGGCGGAGATCGCCAATGTCCAGGCCGAGACCCAGCGAGCGCTTTCTGAATCTGCAAAGGCAGACGCAGAAGCGCGCGCCCTCAAGAGATCGTGGAGAGAGTGGAGCGTTGAAGTAGTCAAAGTCTTTGGTGCAATAGTGCTCGGAGCGGGCGGTATCACTGCAGCAATCACTGGCTATCAGATCTCAGAGGCCAAGAAGGAGAGGATGGACTTGGAGATTGCCAAGTCGGCAGACCGGCTTCAGGCGCTCAATCGGCAACTTGCCGCGGCGAGTGCTGCCAAAACTGAGACGGATGCAGCTGTCGACACCGCGAAACGGCAGCTTGAGGCCATAAACACAGAAGTTGACAGTCTACAAACAAGTCTGCAGGCCGCACGAGACGCGAAGTCAGGCAATTCTGTCGTGCTCAACGAGGCCATTACGCGTATTGGCAGCATTGGGAAGTCAGTTTCGTCAGCGAACGCCCAGCTGCAAGCCGCAGCTCAATCAGCAACCGCATTACACTCTATTTCAGACTACTTGGTTGGCGTCCAAACGCTCGGTGTGAGCGACGCGACAAGGGAGCAACTAAATGCAACCTTACGCCGAGACGGCTACGGCCTTCATAGGATCTCCGGCTCCTATCAATTCGCCGATCGGCCGAGCTGGTTTGCGCCGACGTCGACCGTGTTTTACTACGCCAAACAGGCACTGCCTGCGGCGAAGAAACTGGCCGATGAAATGAAGAAACTGACTGGCGCAGAATTCGCCGTGCAGCAGGGAGCTGGCCCAGGCGCAGGAGTAGATCCCAGTGATCGCGACGTTGTACTTTTCGTGCACTACGTGAAGAAATGACTGCGCCCTCAACACGGCCGACACCGGACGGTTCCCTAACACGGTCCCAGTCTGGAACAGAAATCCCAGCGCATATCCGCAGTGCTAGGGTGTGACCACCGCGGCTTTGTCAACTGTTGGTTGACGGTTCAAATCCCCTCAGCGCTCTTGATCAAACAGTTATTCCGACGGCGATCGCCGCCCATTTGGGACTCGGCGCGCTCAAAGGGAGGGCCTCACGCGCAGCTCCGGATTTGGAATCGGCTCGTTTGGATAGCCAGCCGCCACGGTTTCGAACGTCGTCGCAGCGTGTGCCAGCTCGTGCGCAAGTGCCGCCAGTGCCTTTTCCTGATTGGGATCAAATGCGTTCAAGTGGCCCGGAGCAGCCTCCACGCCGGCGCGCTTGATCAGGTCACCGTATGGGGTGTTGTGTCGTACCTGAGCGGTGAGCGCACGCCGAAGGCCCGGAGCCTTGTCCGCGAGGGTGCGGAGTAAGACATCAAGTCGCACAAAACGCTGAAAGTCCCACCCTGGCCAGGTCCTTGACGCAGCCTCCTTCCCCATGACTTCTTCCGCAGGCGAGGAGTGATCGGAAGGGGTGCCGTCCGTGTCTGTATGAGCATTCTCGGCGAAGCGTCGGATGAGACGACGGGCAGCCTCCTTCCCCCGGCCCGCAATGTTGAGAATCAGGCCCTCCTCCATGTTTAAATTCATCCCACCCTCATCATCCAGAAGACGAACACGCACCACTCGATCGCGGACGCCCGGCATTCGAGAGAGCATATTGTCATTCCAGTTCTGCATCGTCCCGAAGATGCTTCCCAGAAACCCCCCCATCTTGCCGGCCTTGCTGGTCTTCTCGTCGAAACGATCCCAGCGATCCGCAATGCCCTGACCGTAGGTGTGGGGCAGGAATAGCATATTCTTTTGGGTCTCGGGGTCCGGCTTGAATCCAGGCAGTGCTGGCTCCAGCTGAATACCAAATGTCGGCCAGTTGGGGAGAAGCCCATCGAAGAGGTGCATCGGGAAGTTTGAAGAGATCCCACCGTCGGAAAACCAGCACCGCTGGAACTTACGCTCCGTTCTGGGATGCTCGTAATCGATCGCCCACAGCGGAACCGCCGCGAAAAGAACCGGAAAACTCAAGCTCATCCGAGCGGCGAGCAGAACCGGAAAATCCGTCGCATTGGGTATCTCAAGCAGTGTTTCCGTGTCTCCGAATTTGTTCTGGTAAACCGCGGTCGACGTGGGCGGATCACCGTCCTTGTACGGGCGCTCGTCCGTGTACTGATGCGCGCGGTCCACAAACCAATCTGCGACGCTTTCCGGAAGGTAATCCCGCAGTTCTGTCTCCGCGAAGAAGAGCCTTGCCGTCGGCTCCACATGCGGCAGGATGTACGGCCGGCCATGAGTGAGATTCGTCGTGAACATCTGCAAGTCGATGGAACGAGCGGTCTTCTTTTCTTCATCTGAAAGCGCCAACCATGCCGGGGGAAACCCCGGCGCTTTCCACAGGTGACCAAAGGTCAACGGCTCATTCATGGGCAATCCAGCGGCGTCCTGAATGAGTTGGTGCAGCCAATCCGTCAGCGCCGGGCCATCCTTTCTTTTCGTCGTCATTCCTTTGCACAGACCATAATTGTTCCCCACGATTCCCCGCGTAAAATCGAAGTAGATGAATACCCCGACAAATAGCGGCAAGCTGAGGAAAAGAATGAGTAGGGCAGCCAGAACAGAGTGAAATTTCCAAATCAGCACGCTCGCGCCGATGCTCGCCAGCGACCCGAGCCAGTACGAAAGAATGCACCCCAGCACGATCTTCAGGAGCCGACGAATGGTCCCCTTCGCATTCAGCGAGCCCACGAGGATCCGAAAGAGGCGCTTGCCCGGTCTATCTGGCTGAAATAAACGCAGCAGCTTGGTCGTGCGGCCACCCTCCTTGTCCGCCAACGTCCTGGGCAAGTCCGCGAGCAATTTGAAGCCCTGCATGGAGCCGGTACGGCGTCGCTGGAACTCCGCCGCTGCGGTTACCACGGCCGCGATCGCGCCCGCAGACGTGCCCCCAATGTTCTTGAATCGATACTTTTCCGCGAGCGCGCAGATTGCGGGTGGATAGACAACGCCACTCGTGATTCCACCCTTCATGACTAGGTCGCAAAACCGATCATCCGGCGCGACACCCGTAGAGTCAGCCATAGGAAACTCCCAGAGAGCCGCTCCGGACCTCTTAGTCGTTGTGACGCCGCGCGGCGGACCGAAGCATAAAGCCAAAGCGAAACGAACAGGATCCGTACGCAGGCGATTGCTGCGCTGCGCTGACCACCACGAAGATAATTTCTCGCAAACTACAGAGGCAAGCACGACCTCGTATACAGCAGAGAAAGGCGAGCCGTCTTTGCACGCAACACCCACTTTTGGTTACCACCCTATACGAAAACGGCACAACCTTCCGCGAACTCATTACGGCGTCGAGTTATTTGTCCCCCATTACCCGCGGGGTTGTACGTTCGCCTGGCCCCACGGACGAGCTCATCACACACCGCCTCAAAGACGCGCCCGCATCTCATCGACGTCCGGCGTACTTGACCCCATTATCGTCGCCGAAACGAGACTCTCGTTCTCACAGTCCAGCTTCTCTAGCTCACGCACCGTTGCCCGAGCAACCGAGACCGCCCCAGGTCGTCGCAGGGCGCGCACGTCGATTGTTATTGCGGCGCGCTCTGCATGACCTTTGCACGCGCCGCCTCGAATTTCGCGCGCGTCTCCGGAGTCAGTTTTGTGACCTTCTCCTGAACTTCGGCGGCCTTCAGGACCTCAGTGGCGCGTGAGGGCTGTGCCGAGGAGATGGCCTCCGAGGCCATGTCCGCGCGCAGCTTCACGCTGTCATCGAGACGTCCCACTGCCTCATAGCCGGTGGCGAGCAGATCGATCGCCTTCACCGGGAGCTGGCCGCAGGGAGGCTTGCAGGAATCGCCGCGCAGCTTCTGCGCGGCATCCTTGGCATGCTCGAGCTGATAGATCGCCGACGCTGAAGACTCCTTCGAATTCTGCCACTGGCCGACATAGCCGAAGATCGAGCCGAGCGCCAAGTGGTACGCATAGATCTGCTTCGTGTCCGCGCGCTCGTAGGCCTGCATCTTTCCCGCGAACAGTGCCCGCACGTATTGAGTGCTCATCTGCTGCAGCTTGTCCTTCTCGCCGGTGCTCGCATAGATATCGGCCAGTAGGAGCACGGCCTGCGGATCGACCGAGTTGCCAGAGAGCGCGAGCGCTAGGCGGGCGTAGGGCTCCGCCTGATGCAGATCGCTCGTGCTAGCGCGAGCGCGGTACCAGCGCCCGAGCGAGAGCGCGAGCGCCCGGAAGCGTTCGTCGCGGGCGCCCGGTTTTGACCGTACGTAATCGCGATACTCCGACGTCCACCAGGGATATGCGCGGGGATCGGGCAAGGGCGCGGTGTGCAGGCCGATCAACTGTTGGGCGCAGCCTGCCACCGTGGGATCCGTCGCCATTGCGCTGAGCGCTCCACTGAGATCACCCTTGGGAAGCGTCTGGGGATCGTACGATTGCGCAGCGAGGACGGATGCGAGTCGTTCGCCGAGAGCGATGCGCGCCTGCGAAGGCACGGCCAGGGCCGCGGCGAGCGTGGCTTCGGCGGACTTCACGAACCCCTTGGACAGCAGATCATCGACAAATGGCACGAGCTGCACCGCGTCGCCTTTCAGTGCGAGTTCCACGGCGCGCGAGCGCAGACCGGCATCCGCGGGTGCCGCCTCGGCGGCGCGCAGTGCGGCTTCTAACGCCTGCTGCGGATTCCCCGACTGCACCAGAATGTCCGCCTGCGTGCGCAGGTATACGCTGTCCCGCCCATCCTTGAGCGCCAGCGCCTGCGTGATGTCCTCTAGAGCGTCGGTCTTGTTCCCAAGAGCGAGGGCGACGCGGGCCCGGTTGTTCAATGCGGGGCCAGATGAAGGCACGCGCTTAAGTGCATCGCCATAGGACGCATCGGCCTGCTGCAGCAGACGCGCGCGTGTGGCGTCATCCCGCGCCCGCTCAGCCTGCTCCTGATACATGGTTCCCAGGTAGAAAAGCGCCTTCGCCTGCTGCGCCGCCGGTACCGGGGGCTGTGTCAACGAGCGAAACCTCCTCTCGGCGGCAGAGTAGTTATTGGCGCGCAGCGCCGCGACACCCTCAGCAAGTGCGGCGTCCGAAGGGGAGGCGCTCGGCGGCGCCTGCCCAAGGGCCGCACCGGCCACAAGGATCAATGTGACCAGGACAGGAGCGCGCGTGATGCTAGGGGACATGGCCACTCTCTCGCTGTCTACGGGTTGACGAAGTTGCCGTTCACCGTATCGAAGTCGCTACGTACGTACTCGTCGATGAACACGGAGGCCACGCTCGGCGCGGCGAGCAGCTGCGGGATCAGCGGGCTCCAGCCGTTGCTGCCGAGAGCCTGCGGGTACTCGAATGCGTTCACTGTGCCGCAGGTGCGCACCGTGACGCCCGAGCGCGTCTCCAGCAGGCCCGACATCTTCAGCTTGCCGCGCAGCGTGTTGCCCGCGTTCGACACGTCGAAAGTCACGAGCAGGATCGAGCTCGAATCCATCTTGCTCTGTGCGAGGGACAGAGGCACCAGAATGTGCTCCGCCTGCGAGTCGACCTCCACGCTGTGCGCGAGCGGAATGAGTTTGAGCAGGCCCTTAAGTCGCTCGCGGTCATCCTGGTTCTGCAGCCACGCGGCGAGCTTTTGCTGGATGATCGAGGCGAGGTTTGCGGGATCGTGGGTCGCGCGCTCCAAGTCGAAGGATCCATACAGCGCGATGGGCGGCAGGTCAGCCGTCGAGACCGCCTGGCCGCCCACGATCGCGCTCCACACGAGCGAGATCGCAGGCAACGGGCTGGCCGGTATCTCGGTGAGGGTGAGGCGCAGCTCCGCCGCCGCCTGCGCGGGCGCGCTCGCATCCCACAAGACAACTGGAAAGTACGCCGTGACGTCGCTCGCCAGCGCGGTTGCGACGTCCCGCTCCACCTGAGACTTTACGGCACCGAGATTCTGCGCGAAGGTCGGCGCGGCCACGACGAAGCGGACACTGACCTGCGGTGCAGCGACCGCGGAGGCGCTCGCACACGTCACGACCAAAATCATGTTGAAGAGGTTACGAAGGCGCGCAAGCATGGACGTCATGGCGTGGATTCCTTAGTGGGACTCGAGAATGACCGAGTGGACGCGCGCGCCATCGGTGGGAATCGTGTATGACACGCTCATGATCGGCGACTCCTTGGGGGCGGTGGCGGGCGCGGCGCCGCCATCCGGCGCATCTCTGGCATAGATCTGGAATGTCACGACGCTCGCCGCCTTGAGTTCAGCGCTCGCCGCGAGCATCGGATTTGCGCTCAGCTTCACGGCCATCGGGGTGCGCTGGTCCGCCGGAAAATGCAGGCCTGCCAGATAGTCATCGATCGCCTGCCGCAGGGCGGTGTGCTGGTCTGAATCGCTCTCCGTGCTGAGATCTTCCGTGGTCATTCCCGTGTAGACGACGGTTTTGACGTAGTGAGGAACGACCACCTGGCCGGCGGGCGTCAGGATGCGCAGTTCGTAACCGCGCCCCGGGTCGTCCGCGCGGTCCGGCAGAGAGGACAGCAGCGCGGCGCCCGGAATTACCCGCAGGAGCTGCAGCGCCTTCTTGTCGAAGCTGGCCGGCACTTCCACCCTGTGAGCGCTCCACAGGTGATTGGGCTCTTTGAGTGGCCGGTAACCCGTCGGAGACGTGATGCGGAACTCAACGTCCGCGGAGCTCTTGTTCAAGAAGAACGGCTGGCCCTTGGTGTGGTCGTACGGATTCAGTGTCTGGGGCGGCAGCAGCATCTTGCCGGCCTGCCAAATCTCGACGGTGAAGGGCTGGCCGCCGCCGTCGCCCTCGTAGCTCAGATAGATCGAGGACGTCGTGGCCAAGAGAACGAGGAGCAACAGGGTGGCGAACGCCAGATATTCGGGCGCGTTCGGACTCTCCAGCGCGCGCCGGAGGAGGTCGTCCGGTCGGCCGCGCCCGGCCGTACCGATCGCATCCCAGATGAGCTTCCACAGACCGAGCAGACTCAGCGTACCGCCGATGAGCAGTGTCTCGCTAACGTAGACCTGCAGATGGCGCTGGAAAAAGATGGTGTAGCCAACGGCGAGCGCGATGAAAACGACAAGCTGCACCCGAAAGCGCAGGCGCTTGCCGCCGGAGGCGCTCTGTGCAGCTTCTGCCGCGCTCGCTGAAGCGTCCGGTGGCGCCATGCGTTTCTCGCAGCTTAAGTGCGGATTCGTCGCCTAGGTGCTTGAGATTACTGTGGCCGCCACCTCAACTATCTCAGTGTAGTCCTTTCAAGCAGTGGCGGCGGGCATCTACCGGGCGCGCGGAGCAGCGTCGCGGCAGGGTGCGTGCTCGAAGAATCAATGGGTTGCGTTTGAAGCGCCGTCGGTGAAAGCGGGGAAGCGCCCGTCATCAATCAGTTCAGTCGTCAGTCTCCGTTGCTCGAGGGGGGCGCAAGCATGCCGCGAGCTGGGCATCAGCGAGGCGAGCCTTTACATCTGGAATGTGAGGAAGCACGCGACTTGGGTGGTTCGCAAGTGCGGCAGCTGCCTTCACCGCGCGAACAGAAACTCCAAGCTCAGGCCCCTGGCAGACGAGCTCAATGAGCGCATTTTTCGGGCGAAGTTAACACTGTGTCAGTGCGTGAGATAGAACACACTGTCGGCACAGTGTTGTCTGGGAGGAGCACGCAACGAGTGACGACTAAAGTCACACCTCGCTGCACCACAGCATCAAACAAAGCGGGTGCGACTCACGACCTCCTCGTGCGCCCCGCAGACTTCTGCTTTCCGCCTCACGGAGCTGACAGGAAGTACTGAGCAGTTTGGAGCGCGTATGAGAGCCAGTCGATCTTGGGTCAAGCGAAATCTCGGCTTTGACCCCATTACCACTCCCGCGCCGGTCGAGAGCTTCGCGAACGCGATAGCCGCGACCCCGCGCGGTCAGCCTGAGGACCTGCAGCGCGAAATCATCGATTTCGACTCAGAAGGACCCGAGGGCGCGGCTTTCTTCGCATTCAGTACGGCGACGGGCCTCTCCCGCTTTACAGATATTCCGTGGCCGAAGAACTTGGCCCCAAAGACGGACAATGTGGCCCGCAAGGGTACTGCAGGCGCCCTGCCGAAAGCCGACGTGCTCGTAGTCACCTGGACTGTGGACGAGGGCCATGCGTTGAGCCGCGTCCTGACGCCGGGGAAAGATTCTCGCAATGACTACATCTCATACAGGCACAACTTCGCGAAGATCTCGAAGAAGATGCGCAAGGGGTGCCCCGCCCTGAAAGCGGGGTGCCTGGGGGCTTATTGGACAGCAAATATTGCCGGAAAAAAGTTGGTGGTCTTCAAGTCGGACTCCCACCTGTCGCAGGACACCAAGGTGGCTCCCAAAACCGGCGAGACGCTGCCCAACGAGGATGTTTGGCAACAGATCATTGCGGAGGTGGGCCCAAGCCTGGTCATTACCACGGGTACGGCGGGAGGGATCGGAACGAAATGCCAGGTGGGCGATGTTGTCGTGAGTCCTATCGTTCGTTTCGACTGCCAGCAATGGCTGAAGGGCGAGCCATTCCGTGGGGCTATCTACCGGGACGGCACCGCGAACGCGAAGTTCTTCAAGAAGGCCCAGACGCTGTTCAAAGCTAATTCCGGCCAGCTTCCCCCGCAGAATACCCGACCGCCGAGGATCATCCTCGCCGCACAGGACAAGGCGGCTGTGTTGACGACGGATTTCTTCGGCTTCGACACCTCGGACAACCACTGGAAACTGCAGAGCCTGGGGACGGTATGCGAGATGGGCGACGCCGTGCTGGGACTACTCAGGAGCCAGACGGCAAGTCAGATTCCGCACTGGTTCGCCGTGCGAAACGTCTCCGACCCTCAGATCAAGGCCGAAGGTACGCGCAAGGACCAGGGTCACGTGGCGACGCAGATCTACAAAGGGTATGGCCGTTGGAGTTCCGTGTGCAGCGCGATCGTGTGTTGGGCACTGATCGCCGCTTTGTGAGGTGTTAATGTCATGGCGACCAAGAAAACTCAATATGTACTGATCCCTGCCGCCGGCCTCGTCGCATCGGATCAGAATCCGAAGCAAATGCAGTTTTTCCAGGCCATGCACCAGGCGGCCTCCTTCACGAACAAGATTCACAGCCTGTCAACGGAGATTAGCGCGCCGCCGATCAAAGTCCTCGACTCGATCGGCGACAACAAAGCGAAACTGGTCGAGGCCGCACCCGAGGATCTTGCCGCTCTTAGGGCCAGCCATCCCTCGGTGCGAATCCTGCCGGTGATTTACTTCGAGCGCGCCGTGATGAGATATAGAGTCAGCACCGGGGCTCGGGTCAGCGCCGGTGGCGCGAAGGCTAAGGCGGCCGCCAAGCTGGGCAAAGCCGCAATCCGGATCACGATCACATCCTCAAAGGACGGCAAGCCCGTGGCAAATGCCCTGGTCGTCGCCTTCACGGATTTTGCCAACCGCGTCGGTGCGCAGGGAACGACGAACGCGAAAGGGCAGGTGGGGCTGGCACTCGGGGGCAGCAGTAAGACAATTGAGCGCCTTTACGTCTATCCGGCGTTTGGCTATTGGCCGGGTCTGCAGAGCAAGCTCACTCTCAAGACTGGATCAAAGATTTCCGTGCAGGCCATTGACCTGGCCTATGTTGATTGCGTTCGCCATTTCTACCCAGGGAACGATCTGACATTCGGACAGGGTGTAACCGTGGGTGTCATTGATTCGGGCGTGGCCACGAATCACCCAGGACTGATAGTACAGGGAGGACAAAACACCGTGCCGGGTGAGAAGCCGGCAGACTATGGCGACAATGGTACCGAAGGGCACGGGACGCATGTTGCCGGAATCATTGCCTCTCGAGGTACGCCGCCGCACGGCATTCGCGGGATCGCTCCCGGAGCGACTCTGCGCAGCTATCGCGTGTTCCCCCAAGGGGGCAACCAGGCGTCCAACTATGCGATTGCAAAAGCAATCGACGTGGGGATTGCAGACAAGTGCGATTTGCTCAATATGAGCTTGGGAGGTGGCGCTCCCGATACCTTGACGGAAGAGGCTCTCACCGCGGCGCATGACGCCGGCGTGGTGGTTTTTGCCGCAACCGGAAACGACGATCGAAATCCCGTCAGCTTCCCGGCTGCGAATAGCATGTGCCAGGCCGTCTCTGCGATGGGTCGCAAGGGCACGTTCCCGCATGGCACCGAGCCCGGCGGAAGTGTTGCTGCGCCGTACGGAAAGGATAAGAAGAACTTTATTGCCAGTTTCTCCAACATCGGTCCCGAAACCGATCTCACCGGCCCCGGGGTGGGCGTAATTTCGACGGTCCCCGCTGGATTTGGAGTCATGAGTGGTACGTCCATGGCCACGCCAGCTCAGACGGGAGCCGCGGCGCGACTGCTCGCGACGCAGAAGAACATTCTGCAGATGTCGCGCGATCAAAACCGCGCAGCGGCGATGATTTCCGCGATCGCCGCGTCGTGCAAGCTGCTTGGGTTTGGCGCGATTTATGAAGGTAAAGGGATGATCTCGCCGTGAGCAGGCCGGTGGTATAGTGCTTTCATGAGCCGCTATATCCTTCGTTATGGTGGGTCGCAACCGGCTCCGGTCGAACATGTGCAAAGCATTCGCGCGACTCCCGGCCTTCAGGTAATCGATCAGTCCCCCAAGATGCTGCTAGTGGACGCGGACGAATCCGCGCTGCGCGAGAGGCTCAAGGGCATGACCGGATGGTCTATTCATCCCGAACAAAGCTATCCCTTGCCGGACACCCGTAAGAAGATCGATTAGATGCGCGATGTCCTTGGCTCCGTTCGCAGACAGTCTGCGATTGGATTCTCTATACCGTCATTGTTGTGGCATTGACCGCCTAAGGACCGAGACCGCCTGCGAAAACTACGCACGGACAACCACTGCAGCATCGCGCTGGTCGCGGGTGGCTGGCTCCCTGACCAGAGCATTCCGGGGCCAGAGCCAATCGTGGCCATAAATTCGCCGCTGAGACGGCCGGAGGGAGCGTATGGGTCGCTGGACACCGGAGGAGATCGAACGCATCGCTGACGACGTTGCGGGGATACCTGCAATTCAGCAACGCTGTCTCGCGAACTCCTCCAAGAATATGAAAGTCGCGGACCGGGTTGCGCATCAGTATCAGATTGCCGGCGGCAAGGTGTCGCTCAGGATCTGCCCCGAGCTTCCCGAAAATCTGGACGGGGTCGGCCTCTTCAAATCCGGCTTGGAATATGCGGGCATCGGGCGAATCTCGACCGGGCTCGGCTGTCCGCACGCAGAGACTGCCCCGGACTTTCTTGGCCTGAGGCTTGCGTTTCTGACCCCTGATGGAGCCCGGGTCGACTTCGTTGCAATCAACGATCCCGCCGCGCCAACTGATACCCCAGGCGAATTCATGAAGCTCCTTGCGGGGACTGCCGATGCGGCCGGCAGTGCAATTGTTGCGTCCGAGGCCACGCTCAGCCTGAGTCTGGTCCGCAGCCTCGGACTCACTCGCGGCGCCCAGATCATCGGGCATGTGACGAAGCAGACTCTGCGGACTGCGCTATCAAGTACGGCGTACCAGTCCTACTGGACGGGCATCGTCGAGACGGGTGGTGTCCTGGGCAAGTGCCTGTTCGTCTCCATGCGGGACGAGAATCAATTTCGAAGCCTTGCCGCCGGTCCGCAGCACTTAACCGAAGAATGGCGTGAGCGCCAGGGCAAAGGTGCAGTCGAATTTGATCTGTATTGGCTTCCGTTCATCGACGAACAAGCAACGCCCCTGCTCGAGCTGACCAGGGCATGGCAAGAACATCGATGCCTCGTCGGGCGCGCTACGTTCCCGAGGTGTGATCTGCAAAGTGAGGAGGCTGTTTTATGGGCGGCACTCGCCGCCGAGATGGGCGCCAACCCGGGAAACTGGGTTCGCGACCGTACGAACAGTATCGCGGAACCGCAGACCGAATTCGGTCTCGCTCGCAAGATTGCCTACAGAAAGAGCCAGGAAGGGCGGTCGGTCCTGCCGGAGTCTGATTACGCTGATGTGTTCTCGAGTGGCGTGATCAGCGATACATTGGCTGCGGAGCTGAGGCGACGTCGCGACGCTAAACGGAGCACGGGCCATATCGACGCCGCCATCTAGGGCGCGCTTTTGTGACCGGTATCGCCCAGATCGAGCGCCACAAACAAAAAAGTGATCGTTCGGTCAAGCCCGCAGATGTCGGAAGGCGTGCGGTGTGCACCTAACGACACGACCACCAGGTTCCGGCATAGGGGAGTACCAGTAGAAGAAGGGGGCTTCTTGTCTCTTACTGTGGAAAAACCTCATCGCCCGTCGGTTCGTAATGCGGAATTTCGTTCATCTCGTGCCTGAAGGTCGAAAGCGCCAGGTACATCCTTTTGCGGGCGCGACTCTGATTGCCGAGTGGCCGATGCTCGGGGATGCAATGCCAGGGGTTATAAGAGAGCTGCTTCTCGAAATTAATCTGTGCCGGCGAGTCAAACACCTGGCGCGCAATGCGCAGAGTCGCGACGGAGACACGAGGCGACAGTCGCTCCGGCCAGAGCACTGCGGCATTCTCGATCGGCATGAGGAGCGGGTCGGTCTGAAGCTGTACTCGAAAATCGAGCTCGACATCCCCGGCGTTCAGTGCGCGCACCATCGCCTGACGAAGATAGTCGTCCGGCGGACGCAGGGGTAGGCGCGGTATGGAGGTTCGCTTGGCGGTTTTGGGCCAGAATGAGTACTGCATGGCCTGGCCTTCACCGAGCAGGTAGGGTACGCAGCTGAAGTAGGGTGCCTCGAAAGGACTGCTCTGCGTCTTGATCCACAGGCCCTGCATGATGAAATCGAGTAAATGTGAGCGGCCGAAATTGACGAAATAGAAGATCGAGGCGTTCTTGAGACTCTCGCGCTGTAGTTGCGCATTCGCGCGCACGTCAGGCGTCACGAAGGTCGGTGGCGATACGCCGAACATGTCCTGCGTGAACTTCTCCTCCTCCATAAGTTTCGGTCCTGGCACCCCCATGAGCTTCACAGCAATGCTCATGAAGCCGACGTCATCGATGTCGGGCGTGATGTAGGGTCCGGGGCCCGAAAAACGCACCCACGCCCGATAGGTTCTGGGTTCGGCAAAGATGCCGTGCCGGAACTGCGCTGGCAGTCCGTCGTGCACGATGAACTCGGCGCGGACGATGCCGTGCGTTTTGGTGTTGCCACCGCGCTCGAAGCCCCGGGGTTTCCAGAGACCGGACATTTGCTCGCGAAACGTGGCAATGATCGAATCCACGAACTCGTCTTCGTTCGGCAGAGGTCGCTCCTCAGCGAGCGCCAGGCCTTCGTTCGTGCGCCTGTGGTTAATCAGGGCCGTCACGAGGCGCGCGATGGGATCGCGCAGGACGGCATCGAAGGCGGGTCTTAACCAAGGGTCGATGCGACGCTCGAGCTGCAGCGCCTTGAGCGACGCGTCCGATATGAAGTTCAGGAATGCGGAACCCGTATCGGCCCGCGGGGCTGGTCGGCTGGTGTTGGAGTCCATTGGGGGTTCCATTACCGGGCGCCCGCCATGAAACGCAACGCGCGGATGCCCGGTAGAAAGAAGTACGCGCCGCCCAGAACCGTTACGAACTGCGGCAAGCCCGTTACGCGCTGACTGGGGCCATTTGACTGCGGCAGGGAGAAGCTGTCGGTTGGGTTCTCTGCATCGACCGGGAGGCGATTGCCCAAAAGCGGATCGCCCTCGTCGCGCAGGCCAGCGAATTTTGCACTCATGATCCATGCACTTTGGACAAATTCGAACTGCCGCTGAATGTTGGCGTTGAGGCAGACGAACTGTAGACCCCGCTCACCATCGGACGGCGAAGCCGTCAACGCCTGAGAGGGGGTGATGGCGGAGCCATACTCTCGCCCGCGCCGCAGCAGCCGATGAAAGCGCGTCGAGGCGACGAGATCCTGCGCGCGTGCCCTGGGATTCAAGCCGAGAATGCGCGCGAATCGCGATACGATCCCGGCTCCCCCCGGAGGCAGGTCCGCGCTGCGCGGGTTGGCGCGCCGCACATGCGCACCCAGCGGGCAGCGTATGCCCTGCGGGTCGGATCGATAGTCGAAGTCGTTCAGTGCGGTCCGTCGCTCGGCAGGGGTCAGGGAAGCCGGGGTACTCTGTGTCTTGACGAGAGGCTCGCCCGCGAGTGTGCGCCCGACCATTGCGCTCGCCAGGTGCTCGCGGTCCGCCGAGCCGCCGTTCGCGTAGCGATCGAGAGCCTGCCAGAAGGCGGGCACGTACTGCCGCAATTGGCGCAGAACAAGGTATGTCCCGTTGCGACCCACATCGGAGCGGTCGGGCGCTTCCTCGGCCCGCGGCAGAATTCCGAGATGGTCCCGGGAAGGGTCCACCAGAGGCCGAGGCGTATACAGGCCGTACTCGTTCGGATAGCCCAGCAGGAATTCGCCAAGACAGGTGAGATTGCTGTAAATCAGCTGTGTGACATCCGCCGCCGCGCGTTGCCGGGTCCAGTCGAGCTCGGGTTGAGAGATACCATCGACGAAGCCAAATGGCTCGGTCTCCCCCATGTCGGTGGTTGCCAGGCGGCATAGGATTCGAAAGCCGCTTTCGATCTGGGCCTCGACCGCTTCCTGCAGGCCGTGAAGCAGCCCGGGCAAGGCATAAAGAAACACTGCGACATGGGGCACGCGATCACCGGAACCCCACTGCCATTGCGAAGGATCGCTCGGACCTGAGTCGCCCAGACGCCGCGATCGACTGGTATCTGCCGCCATGCCGGTGACGAACTCCGATGAGAAAGCAGTGATCAGATCGCCGGCAAGCCCCAGGGCGCGCAGCCCCTCACACGTCAAACCCACCTGCAGGGCCGTATTCGGAGGCGGCGTGCGCGTGACGGCGCTCGACACCGCGACCTGGGCGAGCCACGCGCGTGCCGCGCTCGAGTCCTTGACCTGCAGCAAGAGAAAGACGGCTTCAGTATGGTCCCGGTACGCAAAGCGCACGAGTCCCTGCACGTCCCCCAGCTCAACGCGAGCCGGGCCGCTTCCCGGGTTCACAGGAGCTTCAGCCACGCGAGGGCCTCACCGTCACTCATGCGCGTCCGCTCGAGTCCCTCCCGGATCCGGCTGTTGCGGGCCAGATCGCTCAGCGTAAGCCCCGGGTAGGCCTTGTACCAGACCTGTGTCGGAATCTGATGTCGTCGTTGATAGTACTTGAAGAGATGCTCGCGCCGCGCCCCGCGGGCGATCAGCCAGTCGGTTCGGGGCCAGCCGATGCCATTGCTGAATACGATGTTCAGTCCCCAGGCGACTTTGTTGATGAAGTCGTCCATGTAGGCCTGGTGTCCGCCATCGTAGTTGCTGGTGAACACCACCCGGGTCTTGTCATCAAGAAACAGCCAGCGGGCGAAATGAATCGTCTGCACCCGCGCGAGATACCCGCGGGTGAAGAGGTTGCGGGAGGCGAACTGGATCGCAACAAGGATCAACCTCAGCAGACCTCGGCGAAACAGTCCCGGTTTCACCGAGCCGATCGCGGTGTACTGATTGGATACGTCGTAGTCCTCGAGCTGCTGCAACTCCAGCAGCGCGGCAGGGTCAGGCGGTGGACAGATCTCAGGATCCGACGCTTCGAGCCTGCGCAACCTGTAGATCAGGAAAGGCGACAGGACGACCAAGAACGGCAGGGCAACTATGGTCGTCAGCACGACGATCACCGCATTTCCAATTCTGGCGAGCCACCAGGCGAGGGGTGTCGGTTGCGGTGCGCTCAGCGACAGACGCCCGGCAGCCCTCTCGGACTGCACGTGGGTCACGAGGTCTTGCCGCTGTCGCTGTGCCTGGGCGGCTGAGACGAGGGGTGTACGGTCGACTCTGGCGGCCAGCAAGCGCTGCAGGGCGCTCTCTTCCTTGATCTGCAGCACCGTGCGGCCGACCCAGTTCACATAGCTGGCGGCCAGCCGACGATCGTTCGCGAGCATCCAGGGGAGTAGGGCACCGTCGAACCCGACGCAATGTCGGAACACGGTAGAGAGTCCGGAACCCGCCCGCTGCGCGAGATCGGCCAGACACTCTTGAGCGGAACCATCGCAGTCGCCGAGGAACGCCAGATAGACGGGCGGCCGTGGCAACGGCAGCCCGTAGGCCTCGACGTCAGCGAGCGTCGGATCCTCGAGCAATACCAGCCGCGCGAAGTGCAGCTGCCCGAACTCGGCAAACGGCATCAATGAATTGCGCGAATCGGCGACTCCGGGCTGCACCGTCATGGTCGCGAGCAGCGTCTTGAGTGCAGCCTCGCGGCCGGCGATAACCGGCGCGACCACCGTGAATTGTGACTGCGGAGTCACCGATCAGAACTGAAGGCAGAAGTCGATCAGGCGATCGTGAGCCCAGTACACCTTGCCGAGATAGAACCCCGGGCCGATCAGGCGGATCTCGTCGCGAATCCAGTGCGCAACGAGCGATGTCTCCGAGTAGTCGAGCACGATGCATTCCTTGTTATCGAGCCAGCTCGGCGCCTTGTACACCTTGGCGATGATCGCCTCGAAGCCAAACGCGAAAATTCTGTTCTTGAGCGTGCCTTTCTTCGCGTCGAAGATTTTCCCCTGCCACCCAAAGTGGTTGATGACCTGCGCGATTGGAAGCGAGTACTGCGTCCCGGGTGCGATGATGGCCGTGCCCTCGGCGGATCCATTCGGGATATCGCCGGGCGGACTCGCGCGGAAGAGGTCATCCAGCTGCACCTGCGACATCTTCAACAACTGTGTTGCGTCGTATGCCATCGCCATCTCCTCGGCGTGCTGCGTTGGTAGATCAGGCCTTCAATATCGAAAGGGGGAGTTTCCAAGCGGTCGTTTCGAGCTGGACCATACGGAGTGCCACCTTCCTTGTGCCGGTCCCACCGCGCACCTCACGCGGCGTGAAAATGCAACCCACGGCGCGGGAACTCGGCAGGCAGCGTCGGTCCACTCAACTGAGGCGCATCGACCCGAAGTCGGTGCTTCACGAGCAGGCTGGCAAGGGCGACCTTGCAGACCAGCAGGATGATGCTCTTACCCGGGCATTGCCGGGCGCCCCCCAGAAATGGATCGAATGAGGACACGGGCTCAGATCCCATCCAGCGATCGGGATTGAAGCAGCGCGCAGGGGTATTCCCGTCCAGATCCTCGCCTGTGAACAGCGGGAAGAGCTGCATGATCTCGGTTCCGGGTGGAATGCGGACGTTGCCCACCGTCGCACCCGCCAATGCGCAATGAAACGTGCGCGTGACCGGTGGATACAGATGCGCGGTCTCCACAAGACAAGCCTCGAGCAGGGGCAGCCTGGTGAAGGTGGAGGCGTCGTCGATCGGTCCGGCCGCCTGCACCTCAGCCAACACGCGGGCGCGGACGGCCGCAGTGCAGCTGATCAGAGCGAGCGTGCGCGTCATCAGATCCGTCCCCGAGCCCGGAAAGGTGAACATCCAGTGTGGGACTTGCTGGATCAGCTCGGCGCCGTCAAGTTCGGCTGCAGAGCGGCCGGCGATTCCGAGCAGGCTGGGTTTGGCACCGCCCCGCGCACTCCAGAGCGCGCGCAGCCTCTCGTAGAAGCTCGCACGCCGCCAGTAAGCCCAAGGCGCGGTGAGCACGCGCTTGAGCGGGTGCTGCACGAGTCCGAACAGTCTCTGGACATCCTGCGTCAGTCGCGGCGGCGCGTTTCCTCCGAAAGCGACCGCCAGCATCGTCCGACCCATTGCGGCCCGAAGTTCCTCGACACTCGCAACGGGGGCGGCGAATGCGTTCAGCGTATAGCAGACAAAATCCGGAGCGAGCTCGTGCGGGCGTCCCGGCTGAAGTACCGCCTCGTTGAACGCGCGTCGCCGGCGCCACTCGTCATCGTCGCTGATCGTGAGCGCGCGAGCGGCAAGAAAAGCCATGGCGGATCGCTTGAGCGAGCCGGTCGAAAATCCCTCACGGCTGGGGTATTGAGCGAGAATGTACCGCGATAGCTCACGCGACCCGACCAGCAGTAGTTTCTTGACAGCGAAGTTGACGATGATGTCTTGGCTTGCCAGACGAATTGAGGTGCGCCTGGCCCAGGCGCGAAATACCGCAGCCACGCTGAATTGGCGTGGATCGCGGGCGGCCTCGATCACCATGGCGCCCAGGAGTCGCACGATGTCAACGGCGCCGGTGGACGGCGGCGGCCGCGCTGAGTTTGCGGAGGCGTCGGTTACCGTAGCCACATTGACGGGTCCGCAGGCAGTTGCAAGGGAGGTCGCCCCATGGACAGGCAGCCGGTCTGGGTCATTTGGCCGCAAATGCGGGGTCGGATTCCGCGCCCGCGCGGGGCTTCCACTCGAGGGAGTAGTACTGGCCGCGATCGCGTGCCCAGGGATCGAACGCATTCGCCACCGGTTCGAGCTCGGACTTGAGCTCCGGGACGGTGCGCAACAGCACGCGCTTGAAGGGTGACACCGGCTCGTTGCGGTGTCCGTTGATCGACCTTGTTTCGCACATGATGGTCGGCCCGTTGTTCTTGACCCAGTCGACCCCCAGTTGTGTATAAAACTCCGGTCGGAAGCTCGAGGTGAAGAAGCGATCGCTGTAAAGACGCCGCGAGGCGTTCAGGATGAACACCACGAACTGCGTCTCGGAAATCGCAAAGCCGTGTGGCCGCGTGGACTCTGCCAGCCAGCCAACAACGGTGTCGAGATCTTCGATGTTGTCAACCGGGGAGCCGTCCGGCTGGCCGAGGCAGTCGTCGCTCTCGGTGCCGTCGTTGTTGCGCTGCGCATAGGTAATCTTCTTGCTGCGGTCGCAAACGTGCTGCCCGTACACTTCCTGCATCAGCTTGACGAGCTTTGCCTGCTCGGCCTGCTCCAGCGCGGTGGCGTTCGGGTTGATGAAGTCTTTGAAGCTCGTGAGCTGATGTAACCCGTACTGGCGGCGGAACTCGTTGAAGCGCGGGACCCCGCGCTCGCGATCGCGCAGGATGTCCAGCGCGGCGACATCGATGGTCTGGGTCGGACTATGCAGCCGATCCATCTTCAGGTTCTGCAGGAACCGCGGGTGGTTCTGCAGCGCCAGCGCACCGAGCCGCTGACGACCCATGCTCAGCCCCCAGTTGGCGAGCCCGCGCTCGTGCATGAAGCGCGTGGCGCGTCCGCGAAACGTTTCAATGACCGGGATCTCACCATTGATTTCGTTGGCAGCTTCGAGCACGCGGTAGTCGATCAGGTCGGGCACCAGCGCGTGCAGGCGGTATACGGTGACAAATTCCTCCGGGAAGTTGAACGGCGAGCCGAAGTGATTGGTACCGCCGTTGACGAAGTCCCGCAGATTCTTGTCGCCTGCCATGCTCCAGTCTGGCGCGGCGCTCGTGAGGCCAAAGATACCCGGGCCGGCGGCGAGGATCGAGTAGTACTGGTTGGCCTCGAGCGACCGATTGCTGGCCTTGAGCCGGGTGATGACGTCGGCGAGCTCGCGCGAGAGGTAGCTGGTCTTGTCCAGCAGCCCGTTCCAGTTTCCGTTCATGCCGCGGTAGAGCGGCTCGTTGTACAGGAGCTGGGTAGTCCACTCGATCGTATGGATCTTGGCGATTTCCGCCGCGATCACCAGGCGTGCCGCCTCGAACAGCTCATCAGGCGTGACGTCGCGATAGCGGATGACCTGGTCGGGAGAGAGCGGATCGCGCAGTCCGCTGTCTGCCTCGGGCGTCTGGCTGGCGCGGCGGCGGAACTCGTCCACGAACTGGTTGTGCTCGCGCGCAAAAACGTTGTGGAGGAAACTCAGACCGACGGTCCAATTGTCGGCGAACGCCACGGACTCCTGGCCAGTCCAGTCGGGATTCTTGGGGTCCGTGTCCTGCAGGACCGGCAGATAACCCTGGCGGTCGCCTGGTTTGCTCGCGCCGGGAACCGGGACCAACAAGAGGCGGGCCGGATCGTGGGGATCACGCTTGACGCGTGCGCGTGAGAATGCGTCGAAGCCGTAGATCTGCGACGCATCCCACCACGCTGTGTTGGTGTTGCGAAATGTCCTGGGAGCCCGCGCATAGTAGCTTTTGGCTCCGGAGATGAACGTGGCGGGGGCGTCCGCGTTGGCGACGTACGACCTTTCCATGGTGTCGCCAGGCCGGCAGCCAAGGCGCGCGATGTCCGTGGGCGAGAGCGGGGTCTCGACACCACCCACTTTCTGGGATGCACAGCCGACGCTCCGGTAATCCGCGCTGTTGTGGCCCTCTTCGAGATGCGAGAACCAGTCGTGGGTCATGAACTGGATCCAGAATGCGGCCAGGACGTTGAAGAAGGTCGCCTGCTTGTAGTCGCAATGCGAATCCTTCGAGAATCCAGGCTTGCCGTAACCGTCGTTGCAGGCGCTCGGATCGGACTGCTCGCGGGTAAACAGCTTGCGGCTGATTACCTGGGGATCGGGGATCAGAAGCGAGATCCGTCCCGCGTGGCGGTTGCTCGTTCGGTCGCGCTCGTCTGCCGGCGCATCCACCTGAAGATCCGGAAAGGTGGACTCGAATTGCACGTTGCGTGCGAACAAGGTGCCCGTGGAGCCCATCAGCGGGTTGGTCAGGTCATTGCAGATGCCGTTGAGCGTCCGATTCCGTATCAGCGCACCCTTGCAAAGCTGTTCGCCCGCACCGCCGACGTCAGCGTAGTGCGCGTCGCTTTCGGGCAGGCGCATCTGCGGCCAGGTCTTCTGAGCCGCGCCTTCCTTTCCCCCCGCGTTGCGGCGGTATTGCTCGAACGTGCCGCTGTTGTCGAACAGGTTGAACTTGATGAGCTCGGCGCGCTGGTACTCGAGATCAACGAGCGCGCCGCCGACGCCGCGGAAGTTCTGCGTAGGCAGCGAAGCCTTCGACGTCTCATCGCCGGTTGCGAAATAGTTGGCCCAATCGACCCAGGGCGCCGAGCGTCGCGCTGAGGCAGTCTCACCACCGCGACATACGGCGGTCTTTTCCGTCACCTTCCCCTGGAATCGGGCGTCACGTGTCGCGGCGATCTGGCGGATGCCGTCGGTGGCTTTTTCCGCGCAACTGAGCGGACTGAAGACCAGATCGGGGTCTCGCGCACACGAGGAGACAAGCGCCACCACCAGGAATGCGGCGGGCTGATGCCAGGCAATCTTCACTTCTGCTCTCCCGGTTGTCGGGTCATAGAGGCCGGCTATGACGGGTTGTCGATGTGGCGGCCGATGCCGGTATGAAACTCCTTGAAGCCGGTGACAGGCTGTTCGCCGGCGATCTGCTCCAGTATGTGAAACCCCAATGCCCGGTAGCTTTCAAACTGCGACTCACTGAACCATTGATCGAGCGTCGACTCGTGCGGGAAGTCGTCGCTGCTGCGCGCGTAGCTGTAAATGTCGTAAGGGAGCCGGCCGTCGCGGTCATGCAGCGTCGGCTTGATGTATATGAGTATGCCGTCCTGCTCGGAGCTGGTCCCATCGACCTCGCTGTAGCGGATGGTGGCGACTGCGCAATACAGCCCCTTCTTGTCGTGTTTACTGGGAGGGATTTCAATCTTGGCGCTGAAGGTGATGTTGACGCCGAAGTCGATGCGGATCTTGCGAATGGCATTGCCGAGATCTTCGAACGCAAAGGAGCGGTCCTGGCCGGCGTCGCTGACGAGGACATGCCGGCAGCGTCGCAGCACGGCCTCGTAGAGGCCCAGATTGTCGAAATGCCCGCCGTCGGAGAGGTTGACGTAGCGCCGGTTGGAATTCGTGAGACCAAAGATCTCGGCGAACAGCGGCATGATTGCCTGGCGCGGCCCGGTATACGGGTAGGTATCATTGCCATGTGGGTTGGTGTTGCCGAGCCAGGCTCCGAGGCGCACGTTGAAGATCGCCATCAGGAATCCCAGGGCGGGCGACGAGGAATATCCCATGTTGGGGTTCACCGCCGCCCCCGAGATCGTGATCGCGGTGCCGACCGATATACCGTCCCGTCCGCCATATTGAGCTGAGCAGCGGTAACCTTCGCACCAGTTTCCGCAAAACAGCGGAGTCATGGAGAAGGACTCCGCCTTGCGCTGTTGCCAGGCGAGGTTTTCGCCGTGCACGAGATTGAGAGTGGTGTTGATGATTGACAGTGGTCGAACCGCGGCTGCGGACTTGGAGGGGGTGGTCGCCGACACCGCAGGCGCGGAGTTGCCTTGCTGAGTCCCCGCTGGCGAGCACAACGCGTGCAGCGCCAGGTTGTCATCCAAAGCAAATCCCGTAAACGGGTCGGGTTTGCGCTCCCTGCCGGCACCTTCGAGACTGTTCGATGCTCCCAGGTAGGCGCGCACCAGTCGATTGCGGTACATCCCATGGAGCGAGAATCGGTTTACATTCACCAAGCGTCCCGCCCCGATCGCCAACACGCCGAGACCCAAGAGCACCGCGAGGAATTGCAACGAAACTGTCCAGGGCACGGGTGCCGACTCACGCCGCCAGTCGTTCTGGAAACTGAAAAGGCCTGCCTGCTCGGTAAGCCACTCCCCGAGCGCTTTGGTTCCCCAGGACAACACTATGACCACGCACACGACAAAGAGCGGTCCCGCAAATGCCAAGAGTCGCTTGGCGGCCGGGGGAGCTCGAGTGGTCTGCAAGTTGCCCACAGCGGGTGTCTTGGCACTGCTTCCCGTCAACGCTGCCGCGAGACCCGATATGGCTCCCAGCGCTCCGACCAGCCATTTCCCCACGGTGACAAGGGCTGGCCCTGGGGCGCCGTCCTTGGGGAACAACATACCCAGAGCATGGGGGATGTAGCTGCCTAGGAGGCAAATGCCCGTTATCGAGGTCCAGACTGCCATGACCAGCAGCACCCATCCCGACAACCGCGCCCACCATTCGCGATCCGCGTCGTCGCTCGAGCCGCGCTTCGCCCGGCGCTTCGTCGTCTCGCTCAGGCTGGCTATGACTAGGAACAGCACACGGGAGAGCAGGTACACGCCTAGGAGCAGCGGCAGCGCGAGAATCACGTAAAGCGCCGGGTGGTTGTAGAGATAGGAGAACCATGACCGAACGATGGCCACGAGCAATGCCATGCCAACGGCACCGGAAACGAGCAGCGCAGCCAGCTCGTACCCCGGTGCGACCTGTCTTGCTGCCGCGCTCCTCGGTTTAACATTGCCCTCGGCGGCGCCCGGCTGCGGATCTGCCGCCGTGCCTGTCTGGCTTGGGAACAGGCGCGCAGAAATTTCCGCCACGGTCCATCCGACTATCGGGATACCGATGCACCACAGCGCGCAAAACTTCCACAGGTCCGTCAGGTCCGTACAGCACGGATGGGGTGAGGAGTCGCGCCACGGGAAATTGAGACCAAGTCCTGCCGTTGCCAGCGCGCCCGCGGCAACACAGATAGGCAGGACGCAAGCGAATATAAAGTATGCCTGGGGCGTCCCGGGCCGCTTCTTGAAGCGTCGAGATGCGTAGACCGACACACTTGCAATCAACTCGATCCCAACAGCAGCGATTAGCAGCTTCCGATCCCAGGATTCCGGAATCCCGCCGGTCCGAGCTACCAGCAGGAACCAAAGCGGGAGGCCAAGCACGGCGGCCAGGAGCGGAATGAGGACCAGCCAGTTGAGGAGAAGATTGCGAACGACGGTCGCTACTGCGGCCCAAGTATCGCCCGAAAACAGCCCGAGCTGCGGTGTCAGGTAGTTGCTGTATTCGCGCAGCTTCGCGACCGGTGAGGGCTCGGGCGCGAGCGGACTTCGCTTTGAGTCGAACCTGCCAAGTGCCTCGACAACCTTGTCTACGCCTTCGCGATGCATCCACGCTCTGAGCCACGCCGCAATGTATCCACCCCCGGAAACGCTGGAGAGATAGTCGAACTTCCCGAGCAACCCGATCTTGGCGAGATATTGCAGAACGCCTAAGTTGAATGTTGCGCTGCGAATACCTCCGCCGGACAGGCACAATGCCGCGAGAGGTCCGGCGTCGGTCCGTTGAGCCGGGGCCACGTTCCAGAGAGAGTCGATCCGGCGGTAGATGTCACGGAGATTGCCCTCACGCTGCTGAGGCGTGTCGTTGAACGTCGCAGGCTTGAGGTCAGCGAGCAGAGCAGGTCTAAGCTTGCTGATCTCCGCGCACAGAACTTCGTTCAGGGTCGCCGGACCGCAACTCGCAGGACCCTGGCCGGGTGCGGCGTTCTCATCTCCCATTCCCGCCTCCTGGGTCGGCTTGTTGACGCCGATTCATGCATCTTTATCGAATCCAAGTTACGCCCGTTGCAGGAGTCCTGCACGCTTCACTCGCTCCTTGGTGATTTCGGCTCTGCCTAGCAACGCGTCTCGACAATTCATCTCTGTCACCCGCCCTGACCCTATCCCAGTCGGGAGCGCAGAAGATGATGATCTTGTGCATGGCAGCAAGATCTTGCATTCAGGCCGCGTTTGGAGGGCGGGCACTGAGCAATCTGTTTAGGGCCAATTCCCGCAGGTATTCGGCGCCGATACTGCACCCTTCGGGTCAACATGAGTCGCAACTAACCAAAACAGCAGGTAAGGTTGCGGCACGCCACCTCTTTTGCGCGCGTACAAGAAACCGTCGTGCCCATCGACGATGTCCGGCGGTGCACCCACGACCCAGACCGCCCGGTTGGAGAGCGTTTGTGGGTTTGCGGTGGAGACTGGGGTCGGAGTCGCGGAAATAGTCGCGTAGGAATTCGCCCCTTCCGACCTCAGGCAGAGTCGGTGAGTGCGATAGCGGTCAACAAATCCGATCGCCCGGAGATTCGCATTCTGCTCGGTCTGTCGCGATTGTGGCGTCGATTCATCATAGCCCTCGAAGAGAGTCAGCACGCGGCGCGCAGCAGTGAATACTCGTCCGGTCCAGCGATCATTGTCAGCAGTGATAACGGTCAGCAGCGGATATTTTGCCGAATATCCGCAGGCGGCGGCACGGTCGGCCAGACGATTCAGGGGCTCGAAGCGCGTGGCCTCGAAGGCCGGGTTGATCAGAACGACGTTGTCGGGCCAGAGACGAGTCACACCGATAGCTTCAGTCCGCGCGCAGGCAATCTGCGCGGCGGCGGTCAGATCATTGAGCAGTTGCTGCGACAACGCATTGAATACGATCAGGCCACCGAAACTGTGGCCGACGACGGTTGTGTACATTCGAGCGGCACGATCTTCGGGACGTTCTCGGTCGGACGCCGTGGCCTGGGCGATAAGCTGCTGCTCGTGCAGATTTGCGAGGAGCTGCCGCACGGACCCCTTGGCGACCTTTTCGGCCGCATCGCGACGATCAATCACGGTGGTATAGCGAAGTCCGGCCGCATTAACCGACTCTCCGCGCCACCCAACGTAAATGCCGAATACCCGCCGCTTGCGTTTGAACTTGCCGTCCTTAACCGCTGAGTCGAATTGCTGCGACGCGATACGCACCATCTGGCGCGCTTCCTGAACATTGCAGTCGTTGTCGTGCGCGTTGTGATGCCATCCATGCACGAACACCACCACAACAAAGTCCTGATCGACGTACGCCGGATCCGTGAGTTCTGCCTGCAATCGCCGCTGCAGGGCCGTGAGCTGCCGATCGCCTTCGTAGGACCAGCCATGGTCGTCGAATTCGGCAAAGCCCAACACGTAAGAACCGTAGTCTTCGAACACCCCCCGGTTCTCGTTCGGCATTGCGCTGCCGACATTGCAGTCGGCCGACGGGGGCGTCGGTGCCGCCAGAATAGTCGTCGCGCGGTCCAGCATCACCCCGGACGGAATGTCCGTTCGGACTTCGCGTATGGGCACGCACGCGGACAAGCACACCGCGACTGTCATCATCAATAGCGCTAGGGAAGTACGCATCGAACACCCCCATCTTGCGACGACCGACGCCGGTCCGACCGCAGCCGCGAGAATGAGCGACTCATGGTCGGGACGCTAGCGGATTCGGGAGAACGCAACTGATCCGCTATGGTGATCTCAGCGGTTCGGAAAGCCCCTCAGAAGCATTTGTAATCTGTCCCGGCAGGCCCTCGAGTCTCACTCCGCGCATTGGCGGAGCAAGCGAAGATGATTGATGGCAAAGCAAAGGGCCGGCGAGCGAAAGCTCAATAGCGAACGAATGGCAGGGACAACCGGCCAGTTTTCTGGACGCGACAGTCCATCAGGCCAAATCTGTCGCGGCTGAATGCCGTCATCGCCATTGACCCGGCCTGTTAGTTTGGTTGGAACGGCACATCGAGCGGCAGTACCATCCCGACGACTGACCGGCTGAGCAGGTGGGGGATGCAACCATGGAGTACGCAAACAACCGGCAGTGGTGCGTCGTGAATGAACCACACGGAGGCGCGGCGTGGGTCTTCCAGGTAAACGGCTACTGCGACCTGGCCGCCGGACCTGACGCAGGAGGCGGGCCATGAAGACCTTCCCGTGGAAGGAGTTTCTCCAGACACATCCCATATTCGGCACTCTTCGGGACGACAAGCGGATCGATGCCCTCCTGAAGGACGACGTCTCGTCGGAGAGGTTCTGTGCCAAAGACGAGGTCATCGTGCGTCAAGGCGAGGTCGGCGATTCTGTCTTCCTGATCGGCGCCGGCGCGGCCGAGGCCACGCTGGAGCTGGGTGAGGGGCAGCCAATCCCGCTCTCAGTGATGCGAAAGGGCGACCTGTTCGGCGAGATGGCCCTGCTGGACGACGAGAAGCGCTCAGCCACGGTCGTGGCCAAGGAGGCTTGCACTGTCCTGGAAATCCGCGGCCGGGAATTCGAGCAGCTCATGGCTGAGTACCCGGAGATCGAGTCTCGCCTGCTGGTGACGATCAGTCGGCGGCTCAGGAACACGGGCGAGCAGATCCTCGGCCTGCACCTCACGAATGTCGACGAAAAGCTCAGGCTCTTCAATCTCAAGCTCGACACCGAGCAACGGCTCGTCGAGGCGTCGCTCCGGGCTGCCCAAGTGATGTTCGACCAGACCAAGCTGCGGACGGACGAGGTCATCACCAGTGCCGAACTCAGCCGGGACCGGCTCAACAAGTCAGTCGGACTCGTTTCAGCCTTCGCGACGGTGATTCTCCTGATTCTCGGTGCGTTTGGGTTCAAGCAGGTCTGGGATGTGCGCCAGATGGCGAGGGACGCGGCCGCCGACGCGAAGACCAGCAAGGACAACGTTGAGGCAAGCAACAAAGCCATAGCGCAGATTGAGGGAAATCGCGCGAAGGTGGTCAATGCGGTCACCGAGGTGAACGAGCTCATGACCGCCGTGAAGGACATCAAGGCCCCGCTCGTCGATATCGTTCGAGGACACTTCGTGGACAACGTGCAGCACGGCAAGATGCCCGACGCCAAGCGCGACTATCTGAAACTCATCTCGCTCGGTGGGCCGGGCGAACTGGAGACCGCAGTGGATACGCTCGAGCCGGAACTGCTGAGCGACTATCCGCCTAAGCTTAGCCCCAACCCTAACCCGTCCATCCTCGCGCTGCTGGACGACCTCGCCAAGGACTCCGCGAACGCGACCGACAAATCGACGCCGGTGAAGATCTACCGCCTGCAGATCGGCTACTCGATCCTGACCGACCAGAATAAGCCCGCCCGGGCACGTCTCTACACCACGCTTGCCGGGTACCTGGAGAGTCACCCGACCGCGAAGCTGCAGCCTAGCGGGATCTTTTCCAGCCTACTGGAGAAGGTTCAGCGTCAGGACGCTGACAAGGCCGCGGAGCTCAAAGCCCTGAGGGATCTAACGACGCGGCCGTAAGCGCCGGCCGCGGTTAGCGGCAGCCCCCGTCCCACCAGACAAGGCCGGCGGGCTCGAAGAGGTTGTCATTGCCATCCTTCTGCTTGTTGAGCTCCCGGCACGCGGCGAAATCCAGATCAGGACGCATCACCCAGGCGGCCGATGCCGCCGATCGCGTCTTGCAGCATCCCGACTGCGCGTGCAGTGGCCGGCTGAACTGCGGCGTCAGTGAGAGCAGCGCCGCAACCACGAGTGTCACCACGAGCCTGATCATTCGCATCGTCATCTCCTCTTGTTTCTTCCCCACCACGCGGCCGACGAGTCGAAGACATGGTGCAGGTTCAAGGCGGACGCCGAACCGTTGTTGGCTAAACTGGCGTCAGCGACGCACCACGCTACGAGATAGTTTGCAGAATGATACTTCTCGAGCCTTGAGAGAATCCAGGCTAAACGGCGATTCAGATCCAGTGAGGGGGAGACTGGCGTGGTGACGTGACTAGGTCAGACCATCGGTACAAGGGGCCGGTCGATGGGAGGTTAAATCGGTCGCACGACGCCGCATGACGGCGCCGATGTCGGCTTGTTGGAAAACCGCTGGACGGCGCATACTCTTAATCTCATCAGAGCGCCCGAAAAATAGCACTTAGGGACGCCGAACGTCCACGGTAAGCCATGAGCAATCCGCTGCCCTTAACGCGACTCACCTTTATCCGCAAGAAGGTGCGCAATCAGCTGCGTCGGCGCGGACTGGTCACGACCTCCGACCTGTTGCGCTGTGCAACCCTCGCCTTGCGCGAGTCGCTGGGAAAAAGCACGACGATTGCCGACGTGGGCAGCTGGCAAGCCGTCTGTTCGGTCCTTGAGATTGAGGGCATGAGTCTCCCCTGGGCTTGGGCCTTGAGCCAACGTGGTATCGTGGCTGCGCGCGATTTCGGGCAACGCGCCTTGAGCCACGCGAGCGCCGTGTTTGCCGAGGCCAAGCGGCGCGGTGACATCGCGCCCGTGCCGACGGCTGACGCGCTCGTCGCGATGATGCTCGACTCGGCGCGCATTCGCCTCGGTGGCTTGTTGAACGCCACCGTCGAAGGGCCGGGGCACAAGACACTCGCAGGCGCGCGGGTCGTGTGCGCTGCGGTCGAAGGAATAACCGACAGCCATGGACGCGTGCGCCTGTTGCGCCTGCCGTTAGGTCAACGCGTCGATGTCCGTATCGGAAAATCCGGCTACGCGGGACTGACGAGCACGCTCGCGGGTCTGCATGGCGTCCAGGTGATCGAAGGGCATCACTTCTCGCTCAAGCGCTCGCGCTCGCGCAAGCGGCACATCGCCAGAGCGCTCTCTGAGTTTCAGGGGGACGTTCTCCCGAATCTGACCGGCGCGCGCATCCACCCGATCGAAGTGAGGAACCAGCCCTTGCGGGTCGGCGACGTCGTGCGTTTCTTCGAACAGCTGCAGCGTGGCGACGCCAAGCTGGTGTCCGTTTTCAAGGCCGTGGAGGCCGAGTCATCGCTCCGGTGTGGCGCGTCGCAGCCAACACTCTGCCCGCCAACGCACAGATCGGTGACACGTTTAAAGTGACCCGCGAAGGATTGGAACGGACCGACTACAGCTCGCGGCAATTAGCGCGGCTGCGAGTGGCACGCCAGGTGGCCGCAGAATTGAAGAAATTGGGGAAGCCGAAGACTCCAGCGCAGGCGCACCGGCGGCTTGACAAGGGGATCAAGACGTTTCTCGCGGCCACCCGTACGCTGCGAGGCTCCTGATTCGTTGACCCTGTCTGAAGGAGAGCACGCTGATGGCGGATCAATACATGTTTGTGGCTTCGGGCGACGCTTGCGGAATCTGCGCATCACTGAGCGGTCAGGTGTCTTCCGAGCCGATCGGACTCCCGCATGACGGGTGTCTCTGTCAGGTGATTCCCCTCGGGGATGGGGACTGTCCGACGTACGAGTGCAGCGCAACCACCAGGCGCTACGGTCCGCACGGCGACTCATTTGCGGTAGGCCTGGAACTGACCGTCCATTGTTGTGACGGCTCCGACATCTCGGAGTCGACGGAGATCGACATGGGTAATGAGGACACCTATGGCGATGATGTCATCGAAGCCATCGACGCCCGGGCCGACTATGCGGCGACCGCGCTCGCCTCGCAGTGTCGGGAACCCGTCCCAAACGTGTAGTTGGCCTTGGCCGTCTTGAGCAGTGAATTCCGGTTAGCGCTCGCCGGGCTTTATCGGTGACCAGAAGTGGCGGGCATCGAAGGGGGTCGCGGCATGGCGCTCCATGCCTTTGATGGAACGTGGAACGAAGCCATGACACGGGCGTGTACGGCGTCAATGCGAACGTGGTCGAGTTCGAACGCGACCCGCTGGGCTGTTCCTAAGCTGTAAGGAGATCGTCGACCTCCGTGGGGCTGCAATGGGTCGAAATATCGTGATCTGCTCGGACGGCACGGGCAATACATTCGATCGACGCGTCACGAATGTGACGCGTTTGATTCAGAACCTGGCACTGGACGACCGCACGCGACAGGTGGCGGTGTACGACCAGGGAGTGGGCACCACGAAGGAGCGATTTGGTGCCGTGGATGCGTATCGGCAGCACTTGCGAGACCCCGAGGCGTTGCAGGTCTTGCCCGCTCCGATCGCAACCACGTCCTCGCCGAAGGGTCTCATCGACCGCACCCGTGGCCTCCTGTTCGGTTACGGTTTGCGCGAGAACATCCGGCAGATGTATCAGGAGCTGGCGACCCTCTATTCGGGCCCCGAGGATCGCATTTTCTTGTTCGGCTTCAGCCGCGGAGCGTTCACTGTACGCGCTTTGGCGGGTCTCATTTATCGGTGTCGATTGCCCCTGCCGATCAGCGCGAGTGCCGCATTCATTTCCTCGGCGTTTGGGACACGGTGAAGTCCTACGGCGGACTCGACCCTGTCATTCTGCCGCATCTTCGCCACAATCCGTTGGTTAGCCACGTTCGCCATGCGCTCGCGCTGCATGAACGGCGCGCTTGGTTCAAACCGACCACGTGGGGGCTGCTCGACTTGGATCGAAACGGTGCGATGACGCGGCTCAAGCCCGAGGATATGCCGTCATATCAACGGCAGACAATCGAGGAGGTTTGGTTTGCGGGCTGTCATTCGGACGTCGGTGGTGGCGATAAGGAAGAAGTAACCGCCCGTATCGCTCTACGATGGATGCTGGGAGAGGCCTTCAACATCGACGACGGCCTGCTATTAAACAGCGAGGGCCAGAAATTGCTCGCGACTGCCGATCCGCCCGGGGCGCCGCAGATTCATGAGTCGTGGAATCGTCGGTGGTGGGCGGCAGAGCAGATTCCAAGGAATGAGATTGATAATACCGGGATTTATCCGATCAAAAAATCCGCACGTGGTAGCGACGGGCGGCGACAGCCCGAAGGACTCCGCCGTAGCCAGACGGTTTTTCTGCATTCATCCGTCGGCGATCTACACTCGGTTACCGGGAACATTGAGATTCGCCCGAAGCCGATACGCCCCAGATGATTATCAAACCGATGCTTGCCGCATGAAAGAGGCCGTAGGTTTCTCGCGCCGACCAGTACCTTAGTAATCGACTGCGCAGAAAATAGTGACCACTGCGGGAGTCTTGCGGGAATCTGTTGCGGGCAAGCCGTCATCGAGAGGGGTGCCGCGCGGGTCCGAGTGACGTGTCGAAACGTTGACAGTTAGTATTAACTGTATACACTTCACCACATGGCTAGCGCTAACTCCGCAACCCGCGTACTGCGTATTGCTCGTCGCCATGGCTCGGTTTCGAGGGGCGACGTTGCCGAGGCGGGCATCCATACGCAGACTCTCAGTCGCCTCGTTCATGCTGGGGTTCTTGAACGAGTCGCTCGAGGCCGATACCGCCTGCCTAGCGCCCCAACCACCGAACATCATGGCCTTGCGCTCGTCGCTGCCGCGGTGCCGAGAGCCGTCGTATGTCTGCTATCGGCGCTGAGCTTTCATCGAGTCGGAACGCAGCTTCCAAGTGAGGTGTGGATCGCACTGGATCGCCGTGCTCGCCGTCCTGCGCTTCGCTACCCGCGCCTGCACGTGGTCCGTTTCGGCGGCAGCGCTCTCTCGGAAGGCGTCGAGACGCATCGCATC